>ERZ1027001.1159-NODE-1159-length-13583-cov-6.466736_pt1 | contig 13583 bp, 9 predicted proteins | sample MGYA00519452_ERZ1027001 | MGnify/ENA primary metagenome ERZ1027001 (study PRJEB26926, sample SAMN06164867) | human gut metagenome | biome: ENVO:00009003; feature: ENVO:2100002; material: ENVO:00002003 | host: Homo sapiens | place: USA | collected 2012 ...
GTCGCGGATATAGGTGAAGGCCGGTTCGCTGACGCGCGGCGCCACGCAGAGGATCGGCATTTCGTCGCCGTAGGCGCCGCGCAGAGTCTGCAGGATGCGGGTGTAGGCGGCCGCAAACTCATCGCGCGAAGGATGCGGCAGGGTCGAGAAGTCGTTCGATCCCAGATTGATGACGACCAGATCGGGACGGTACGGCGACGCCGCGAAGTCCCACGCCGGTTCCGCCGCCTCGTCGAACGTATTGGCGATGCGGTCGGCCATCGTATTCTGCGAAGTGGTGTTCTTATCGCCGTAATTGCGCGCCGCGCCGCGTCCCGAATGGGCGATCAGCGTATAGTCGGCGCCGAAATAACGGGCGATGATGCAGGCGTACGCCTTGTTGCAGTTCTCGGTCTGGGGTTTGAACGGCTCGTCCTTCGAAAGCCCCTCGGTCCCGTAACCGCAGGTCAGCGAGTTGCCGATAAATTCGATATGCCGTCCGGGCGCGGGCGACGCAGGCAGCAGACGTCCTCCCCTGTCGAGCAGGAAGGCATGGATCGTCGTACGCCCCTGCTCGCCCTCGGTGCGCTTCTGCATCCGCACGGTATGTTCGCCGCGGCCCAGCTTCTCGGCCAGCACCACGACCGAATCCGTCCCGAACGTCGTAACGACGCCGGCGTCGCGGCCGTCAACGGTCAGGTTGTAGTAGTTCTTTTTCGTATCCGAAACGCGCATGGCCAGCGAACCGCCCGTAAAACGGCACTCGAAGCTGGTTCCGCTCCAGTCGAAACTCACGTCGCCGCCGTTTGTCTGCGTACGTCCGACATAGCGCACCTCGGACGACGCGGCGGGCGCTTCCGTCCGCTTCTGGGCGGAAACGGCACCGGCGCACAACAGCGCCAGCACCGCAAAAATCAGCCGTCGGTTCATTGCTTCGCCTCCGCTTCATAGGCGCTGACGGCCCGCTGCAAGGGTCCCCACCAGTCGCGGTTGATGATATGTACGATGTCGAACACCATCAGCCCGTCGGACTCGCGGAGATTCATCTCCACGGCCCGCTTGAACCGGGTCGTATCGCGTTTGTAATCTTCGACATACATACCGCCGAAGAAGGGCCTGCCGCCCAGCAGACGGCGCGAATAGCGGCATCCGCCCTCAACGCTGAGGTGGTCGCCTTTCGACATCTCGCTGTCGGTCTCGTTCTTATGCAGGCCGTTGCTGCGACGGTACTCGTCGACGGTCACGTTCCAGTAATAATTGCCGTTGGTGAAAATGTCCAGCAGTTCGGCATATCCGTAATTCTTATATTCGGGCGTGGCCCATGCGAAGTCCTGCGAAGGATCGTACGTATTGCTGGCCCAATTGACGCCCACTTCGAAATAGGACGGGTACCACGCACCCGTATAAGCGCCGAACTTCAGGCCGGGCTTCACGGCTTTCAGCTCCTCTTTGGTGCGTTTGAAGAAGTCGTAGATCACCGACGCGCGCCACTCGATCCACTGCTTGAAATAAGGGCCGTCGATGCGTTTCCAGCCGCCGTCGCCGTCCTCCTCCCACGTATAGATATCCTCCGGGAAACGATCCAGCTTTTTCCCGATATAAGCCTCGAATTTCCCGCGTGAGAAATCCGAGAAGTCGGACTGGATATTGTCGTAGCGGCCGCGGTCGAGCAGCAGACCGTCGAAATCGTACTTCTGCGCCACTTCCTTGAAAATGGCGATTTCGTGATCCTGAACGGCCGGGAGCGCGGGATTGGCGAACAGCACCTTCTTCTCCGGAATCTCCAGCTGGGGGACCAATCCCCTGCCGGGAATATAGTTCACGGCCTGCCATTCGGGATGCCCGTCGTAGATCAGTCCGCGGCGGAATACGCCGTTGCCTTCGGCAAAAGTGTTGAACGAACCGTAAATCTCCAGTCCGGCATCGTGCGCAGCTTCGACGAAAGTACCCACGAAATCGAAATCGGGGCGGGCAAACCCTTTCCACTCCCGGACTTGGGGCGCATGTTCGCTGGGATATACCACTTCGCTCGAAGTGCCCTTGACGTCGAGCACCAGCGCCGTCATGCCGGCCTCCCGGCACTTGTTCACATAATAACGGATCGAATCGGGGTAACTGAAGCGCACCCAGTTGGCCGAACAGTCGAGCCACATCAGTTTGGGTTTCACCCCCTCGGCGGCACTCCGACAGCCGGTCGCACCTGCCGCGGCAAAGGCCAGCAGGCATACAGTCAGCAGTTTTTTCATGAAAAATTAAAAGCTATTTTCGTTTGTAGTTTCCGTAAATATCGACTTCGGCCGCATGGAAAGGATCGGCCACCGCGTCGATCAGCAGCGCGCATTCGAGTCGCGTGAGCGGACGCGCCGGATCGTAACCGGAGAGCAGTCCGGCGGCGGCGCGCTCCGTCTGCGCCGCAATGTCCCCGGCCGGCTTGCCGAGCGCTTCGGCCAGCATCGCCGTCAGGAGCGCCCCGTCGACCGGCGTTTCCAGAACGGAGGGCCGGACCGACGGATAGACTTCGCGCAGCCCTTCGCGCAGTTCGGATTCCGCGATCGTCCGATCGGCGTCGAACCAAGTCTGGTTCTCCCAGCCGACATTGGCTCCGCGCCCCTTGAGGATTCCGGTCACGCCGATCCGCTGCATCGCCTTGAAACGCGGATCACCGGCCGGCAGGTCGAGGTACGGCAGCAGGTAGCCGCCCGCATCGAGCACCGCCTCCTGCACCCTGCGCACCGCGACTTCGGACGGATCGACGCCCGCCGCCGCGGCCAACGCCGCCAAGGCTCCCGTTGCCTGCCCGATCTGCAACACGACGGGTTGCAGGCGCGTGGAGCCGTTGACGAGGTTGGTTACCGAGACCGATTTTTCGGCTACGAGCAACCCCGGAAATCCTGCGGGGATCACGATGCCCAGCGGAAAACCGTACGAGGGGATGGGATGGAAATAGAGGTCGGGCAGGTCGTCCCAGCCCGAATAGCGGGTATGGTGCTGATCGACCGGATAATCGCCCACGCCGACCGCCGTACGATAAAGCGTTCCTGCGTAGGGGTCGGTAATGTCGTTGAGCGTAAACCGCACGACCCCGTGAATGCGCCGCGATTCGCGGTGATAGGGAATGAACGGCAGCCGGTCCTCCGTAGGGAACTCGTCGTCGGCCAACCCCAACGTATTGAATCCCAGCTCATGCTGGAGGAAATAGACGAATGACAGCGTATGATTCTTGGCCCTGCGGACGGCGTCGGCCCGCTCTTCGGGCGTCATGTCGATCATGTCCACGTAGTAATCGTTGCCCTCGATCGGCCAGTTGATCATGTATTTGCCGTCGGGCAGTTTTCCGTAGGTAATCATCATCTCGCGGGACCACATGCGATGCGGTTCCTTCGGAGCGATGCAGAGGTCGTTCACGCAGCAGCAGGCGAAAAGCGACGGATCGTACCCGTCGGGCCGCGGAATCGTGACGTCGCGGCCGTAATCCTTCAGTACGGCGACGTAGGTCAGGTCCTGCACGATGCCGTTGGCTTCGGCCGGGGCAATATCCTCGTGCGTGACGGCCGACGAATCCATGCCGACGTCATAAGGGACGCCTGCCATCCGGGCGACGTCGCCCAGCTCCGTCGCATCGACGAGCACGTCGGCCTCGACCTGCCGGAGCCGGCCGTCACGCCGGACACCCAGCCGCCATACATCCTTCCCGCGTTCGGCCGTCTCGGCCGCCGAACGGTACCACACGGTGAGCTTCGGCTCCCCGGCGACAAGCCGCTTGAAAATGCTGTCGCCCACCGAGGGTTCGAACAGCACGTTGCTGACCCACCCCGTCATCAAGGCCGAATCGCAGCCGTAATGCCGGGCCAGTTCCGTCCGGAACTCGTCCCAGATGCCGCCGCGCAGGCGGTAATTGCCGTCGGTGGCGCTCACGCCCGCCGAGGTGAGCATGCCGCCGAGCCAGTCGAACTCCTCGACGATCAAGGTTCGCGCCCCCATGCGGGCCGCCTGCAGTCCGGCCGCCGTTCCGCTCGCTCCCCCGCCGACGATCACCACGTCGTAACGCTCGGCGGAACCGCATGCAAACAGCCCCAAGCACGCCAGCAGCTGCAAATATTTCAGTCCGGTAAATCTCATATTCGGTCGCTTATTTTAAATCGACTGCGGCCCGGCTGATCCGCCCGAAGCGGTCCGTAACCGACACCTCGACGCGCTTCGCCCCTTCGGGCAGCGCGACGCGGTAATAGTGGTCCGAAATCGAAGGGTAAATCCATTTGTGGTCCATCTGACTGGTATCGGAGTACATCTGTTTCGCGGCGGGATCGTAAGCCTGAAACCGCTCGGCGGGACCGCACGGCACGCCGTCGATCGTAAACTGAACCTCCCACGCCGGGTCGCTGGCCCAGATGTTGGCCACGGCATACCCTTCGAACTGGGGATATTCGCGACCGCTGTAAATTTTCATCTGGTAGTCGGCCGGATAACCCGTCGATTTGTAATACCAGTCGATCCGGTCGCCGTTCACCTCATAGACGCCGTACCCGGCGGGCGTGCCGTCGGTGCAGAGCGGGCCCTGCCACCATGCGCCGCTCAGGGCGGGTGTCACATGCTCGTAGAGGCCGGGCGCGATCGGCTGGTTGAAGGTCGTATGGGTATGGCCCGAAATGATATGCGCCCGGTAGGGTTTCAGAATTTCGTAAAGCCCCCTGTGGTTGGTCATCGTCGATCCGGCGCGGTCGTAGCGGAACTGCTTGCGGTCCTGCTCCTCGCAGGTCGAAGGAATATGCAGGCAGACGACCACCGTCGAACCGGGCTGCACGCGGGCAAGGTCCTTTTCGAGCCAGCGCATCTGCCGCTCTTCGAGATAGCCGATGTAAAAATAGTCGCGCCCGATGAAGAAGTTGTCGTCGAGCACCACGTAGTGGATGCGTCCGACGTCGAACGAATAGTAGACCGGGCCGTACATCTCCTCGAACTTCGAGAAGGAGGTTTCGTAAGAGCGTCCGTAGACCTTCATGTCATGGTTGCCCATCGCGTTGCGGAACGTGATTCCCGTACGCTCCATCACTTCGTTGTACCGGCCGTAAAGCGAATGGTCGTGCGACACGATGTCGCCGCAGCAGATGCCGTGGAAAGGCATGCCGCCGTAACTGCGGACCGTGGCGGCGATGTCGTCGGCCGCCGCCGCGAGTTTCGCAAACTCCTTCGGCGCCCATATCTGCGGATCGGCGATGGCGATGAACCCGTAACGCGAATCGTCGCCCGCACGGCGGAGCAGCGTAAAATCGCAGGATTTGCCGTCGGCCGGCAGCGGGTGGAAATAGCGCACCACGCCCTTTTCCACCGGAGCGTCGTAGCCCGCAGGCACGCAAACGAAGACGAAGCGGTTGTCCGCACCGGCTTCCAGGCTGTAATTTCCTCTTTTGTCCGTGCGCGCGAACTCTTCGCCGTCGGAGACCCAGACGCCTTCCACGCCCCGGCCGCCGCAAAGGACGCGCCCCCTGACTGTGACGCTGCCCGCGGCCCATGCGCAGACACACCACAGCGACAACAGAATTGTCAGTAAATATCTTTTCATCGTTCCGTATTTTAACGCTGCTTGCATTGTTCGAGAATCTGCCAGCACTGGAACAGCCCGCGCGGCACATGGAAACATCCCTTCCATTTTCCGCCCTTGAGCGGCAGCAGCACCTCGCCGCGGCGGTTCAGGTAACCGAACCATTCGGGATGCTCCGTGTCCTTGAAATGCGCCCACGTATATTCGTGCAGTTTCCCGAACCACTCCAGACACTCCTTCGATCCGGTCAGCTGATAGCCCTTGATCATCGCGATCGTCGATTCGATATGCACCCACCAGAGCTTCTGGTCCCATTCCAGCTCCACGCGGGGCGCGCCCTTGCGGTCCAGAAAATAGAAAATGCCGCCGTACTCCTTGTCCCAGCCGTATTCGGCGGTATTGAGCGCGATTTTCACCGCTTTGTCGATCAGCGCACGGTCGTCGAGACGCACGCCGAGGTTCATGATAAACCACATCGCTTCGAGCGAATGTCCGGGATTCATCTGACGGCCCTCGAACGTATCGGAAAGCCGTCCGTCCTCCGTGACGTTCTCGACGATCAGCCCCAGCTCTTCCCGGTAAAACACCTCCATCACTTCGTGCAGGCACTCCCCGATGGTGTCGGCCAACAGTTGTTTGTCGATCATCGGCTCGATCTCCAGCGCCATGTTGCAGAGGATCATCGGCAGGGCGAAGCTCTTGAGCGAACGCGTTCCGGGATAGGCCTTGCACCACTCGCCCTTGGGATTGGCGCGTTTCTCCAGAATCCGGTCGAAAGTCCGCTTGGCGATCATGGCGTACTCGTCGCTGCCCGTCGCAACGGCGACCTGCGCAAAGGCCATCGCCGCGAACGTATAGGAGAAAATATTGTAGGGCTGCACCAACGGGCGACCTTCGCGCGTCAGCGCAAAATACCAGTTGTAGTTGCCGTCGTGGCCGTATTTGCGCAGGAACTCGGCTCCCTGCACGGCGCATTCGAGCCATTCGGGACGACGCTCCACCTTGTTATAGAGCATGGCGAACATCCACACTTCGCGCCCCTGCAGCCAGATGAATTTGTCGGTATCGTAGACGCTTCCGTCACGATCGAGACACGTAAAATAGCCGCCGAATTCCCTATCTTGCGATTTTTCGAGCCAGAAAGGCAGTACGCCATCCAGCAATTCGGTTTTGTACTGTTCCGCTAATCTTTTGAAGTCCATAATCTTATCTGATTTATATTGTTATCTTGTCCAGTATCGTTCGATCTCTTCGAGCGTGCGGCCCGACGTTTCCGGCACCGCCTTCCATATCAGCAGCATATAAGGCACGCACATCGCGGCGAAGAGGAAAAAAGTCCCCGCCGGCGTCAGATTCGCGAGCATCCACGGCGTAAGCTGCCCGACCAGATAGGTCCCCACCCAAAGTGCGAAACCCGCGATCGACATCGCCACGCCGCGCACACGAATCGGATACATCTCCGACAAAAGCACCCATACCACGGCGCAGACGGAGATGGCGCAGCAGAAAATATAACACAGGAACGCCGCCAGCAGCACGCCGTCCGGCATCCCCGACCGCTCACCGGTCAGGAAACAGGTCCCGATAAGCAGCAGCGACAGCGCCATGCCCGACACACCCCAGTAAACCAACTTCTTACGCCCGACGCGGTCGATGATCGCCAGTGCCAGCACCGTCGTCAGCATATTGACCGCTCCGACCAGTATCTGGGCGAACAGCGAGTCGCTGCCCGACCATCCGGCCCGCTCGAAAATCGACGGCCCGTAGTAAAGCACGGCATTGACGCCCATGAACTGTCCGAGAATGGCGATCGCCGTGCCGACAAGCACCGCCGTCCGGATGCCTTTCGACAGAAGGAGCCGCCACTGCGGGGTCTGCCCGCCGCCGACGGCCGTTTCGATGGCCGCAAGCTCCGCGGCGGCTTCCGTCCGGTCGCCGTTGATGCGGCCGAGCACACGCAGAGCGCGGTCCGTCCGTCCGCGAAGCGCCAGCCAGCGCGGGCTTTCGGGAATGAAGAAGATGATGACGAAGAAAAGCAGCGCCGGAAGGGTTTCGGCCCCCAACATGCCCCGCCACACTTCATCGACGAAGATCCGCTGCACCCACGCCGTTTCGAAACCGGCGGTCTGTCCCATGCGGAGCAGCAGGTAATTGACCGTATAGGCCGCCAGAAATCCCATCGTGACGGCCAGCTGGTAAAACGAGACCAGCATGCCCCTACGGCGCGCCGCCGACACCTCGGAGATGTAAAGCGGCGAGACGACCGAAACGACGCCGATGCCCAGCCCGCCCACGATCCGGTAGACGACCAGCTGCGTGAAATCGGCGCAAAGGGCGCATCCCACGGCCGACACCGTGAACAGCACGGCCGAGACGAGCATCGTCCGCCGGCGTCCCAGCCGGTCGCTCAGCACGCCCGCACAGAGTACGCCGGCGACCGAGCCGGCCAGCGCACACCCCACATACCACCCCTGTTGCAGGCTGTCCAGCCCGAAGCGGGCCGTCACCAGCTCGACGGTGCCCGAAATCACGGCCGTGTCGTATCCGAACAGGAGTCCGCCCACGGCAGCCGTGACCGCAAGAAAGAGCATGTACGATATGTCAGCGCGCTGTTTCATGGAGCATTCACCGTTTCCGGTAAGGGTTGTCGATTTTAAAATAATCGCAGTAGCGATCGTAAAGATGTCCCGCCTGCGGATAGGCCGAATTGGGACTCATGAAGTGCGAGAATTCGAACGTGATGACGTTCCGCATCCCGGCCCGCCGTGCGGCGTCCAGCTTCAGCAGCAGCTTCTCCCACTTGATCGGCAGGAAGCGGATCGGCATGTCGCGGTCGAACGACTCGATGTTGGTCCAGCACTCCATGCCGTACTTGTCGGCCAGCGCCTTGTTCACCACCAGATAGTCGTACAGCTCGTGGTAATCGACCTGCCCGTCCTGAAACGCGAGGATGTCCACCGCTCCGGCGACATTGCCCAGTATCTCGTTCCACTCGCGACGGTGCTCTTCGACCGAAAGGGCCTTGTCGCCCGCCATCACCTGATCGGTCTTGACGCCGTGGATGTAGGGTGAGATCATCGTTTTCAGACCGCCCGAAACCGCCTTGGCATGGCGGCCCACTTCCGCATAGATGCGCGACATGTTTTTGGTCCGGCGGCTGATCTCCTGCGACAGATACCACCCCTGAAACGACTTGTGATGTCCGTATCTGGCCCACACCTCGTCGATCAGTTTCAGGTTCAGGTCTATCTCGCGCTGGAAGAGGCCCTCCTGCCAGTATTTGCCCGAATCGTACATGCCGAAATAGAACGCCATATCGTATTTGTCGGCCAGCGTAAGGAACATCTCCACCAGATCGACCGGGGGATAGTACACCTCTTCGCTTTCGAGCAGGCACTCGAACGGCGCGGCGATCCACCGTCCCAGCCCGGCGCGGATCAGCACCACGGTATTGATCCCCATGTTTTTCATCGCCCGGAAATCGGCGTCCCACTCCCTGACGCCCCAGTTCTGGTGGGGAATGTCCCAGCTCACCTCGTCGAGGAACGTCGCACGAACGGGAATCGCTTGGAGAATGCCTTCTGTTCTGAAATCGTCGTCCGACAGGCCGCAGGCCGCGTCGCCGCCCGCCGCACCCTTCGGGGAGCAGGCCGCCAGCACGACTGCGATCAGCACGGCCAACGCCGCCGCCAAACCGCCCGGTTTAGGGTAATGTCCGTTCATCGGTCTCTATTCCAAGGTTTTCAGATACTCCATATAGCGGTCGTACAGGTGCCCCGCCTGCAGGTAGGCCGACTGCGGACTCATGAAGTGCGAGAACTCGAACGTAATGGCGTTCTGGTAACCGGCCTGAGCCGCCAGCCCCATCTTGAGCCGCAGTTTCTCCCATTTGATCGGCAGGAACTTGATCGGCATGTCGCGGTCGAAGGTCTCGGAATTGGTCCAGCACTCCAGTCCGTAACGGTCGGCCAGTTTCTTGTTTACCTTCAGGAAATCGACCAGTTCGTCATACTCCACATGGCCGTCCTGAAAGGCGACGATATCCACGGCGCCCTTGATTCCGGCAAAGATGGCGTCCCACTCGCGTTCATGGCTTTCGAGCGTCACGACGTTCTGCTTCGAAGTCGAAGCATTGTACTGGCTGACGTTCTTGCTTCCGTCGATATAAGGGGAAATCATGGTCGGCAGACCGCCGGAAACCTCCTTGCAATAGCGTCCCAGACTCGCATACAGATTGACGATCTTGCCGGTATTGCGGCTGCATTCCTGAGAAATATACCAGCCCGCAAAGGATTTGTAATGTCCGTAACGGCTCCACACCTCGTCGATCACGCGTTTGTTCAGCGCCACCTCCTGCTCGTATTCGCCGCGGTCCCAGTACTTGCCCGAATCGTAGAGCCCGAACCAGAAGTTCATGCCCCACTTGTCGCTCAGGCGCAGGAACATATCGACCAGATCGACGGGCGGTTCGTAACACCCCTCCTCGGCCGTGAGCACCCGCGAGGGAAAAGTCTGCCAGCGGCGGTAGCCGCAGCGGATCAGGATCACGGTGTCGATGCCGGCTTCGCGCATGTAGCCGAAGTCGCGGTCCCATTCGGCTTCGCCCCAGTTCTGATGGGGAATGTCATGACTGATTTCGTCGAGAAAAGTTCCTTTTATTCGCATAACTCATTTATTTAAATTTCAAATCAGGTTCTCCAAAAAAGCCTGCGGTTCGTAAAAAAGACCGTAACGGCCATGACCGCGGCCGTGACCAGCACGCCCCGCACCACGCCCATCCACGGGCATAGCTCGGCAAAGGTCTGTAAATAAGGCGCCAGATGCAGCAGCGTCAGCAGGGGCATGATGAGGAATCCGGCCGCCGTATAGGCCACCATCGGATTCTGCCCGCATCTGACCAGCGCCGAGAAACGCACATTCAGCCGCCGCATCGCGATTCCGGCGGCGATCAGGACAAACGAAGCCAGCCCGGAGGTGACGAAAAAATAGCTGAACGTCGCGTAATCCTTCTTGATGCCCCCTTCGAACGCCTCCAGCGCCAGTCCCAGCATCAGCCAGAAAAATCCCCAGCCGAAAAGCGAACGGTGCAGTCTTCCGGTCGCGGAGCCGTCCCCGCGCAGCAAGTGCCGGAGCAGGAGACAGATCAGGACGCCCGCCGCGAGATTCACGACCAGCTGCCGTGCGAAAAGCCCCCACATATTCAGGCATATCAGCGTCACGAGCAGAACGAGTATCCAGACCTCCCGCCGCCGGGACGCCCCCGGCGCATCCTCGCCGGCCTGCGTCATCCATTCGTAGATACGGTCTCCCGCAATCGTGCCGGGAATGATGATACAAAGGTATTTCAGGTAGTCGAAACGGAAAAGCCACGGCGCAGGCGACCAGTCCCACAACGCCTCGTTCCACGAACCTTCGACGCCGCTGCCCAGACGCAGGGCCGCCAGCAGCGCCAGCACCCCCAGGCGCGCCAGCAGGTTGTTCCGCGTATAGAGCCACACCAGGCTGCCGAAGAGCGCCATATTTGCAAGGACCAGAATGATGACGTCGCTCCGCTCCGCCGAGACGGGCAGCCCCCAGCCCCACCGGGCGGCCGCCAGCAGGGCTGCGATGCCGGCGACGCCGGACAGACAGACCATGCGGTTCTGCCGGTCCGAAAACCGGTCAATGCGCATGAAGAGCGCACAAAAACAGCCCCAGCCCGCCAGTTGCAGCAGCGAGGAACCCCATCCCGGCAGCGTTCCCGTCACCCCGGAACGCAGGTTGGCGAGGGCAACGGCGAAAAGCGCCAGCAACGCCCACCTGCGCACCACGACCGTCAGGATCAACGCCACCGATTCACCCCGCTGCTCCAGCCGCTTACGCAGGGCCAGCGGGAAAGCGGCCCCCATCGAGAAGAGGAAAAACGGGAAGACCAGATCGACCCACGTAATTCCCGGCACCGACGGATCGAAACGGAACGACGGTGGCGGCACCTGCGCATGGAACAGCCATGCAGGAAGTTCAGCGTGCCATAGGATCTGTCCCGACAGCACCATTCCCACGATAGCCAACCCTCGCAGCAAATCGACCGCATAAGCTCGCTTTTCCATCTGCAAGACGTGTTATTTCAGGTATTTCTGTTTCTTGAGGTAATCGGTCCAGATCACATACCCCACGGGGTGGAGGTGGATTCCGTCCTTCGTCAGGTCGATGCGCAGTTCGCCGTCGGCATCGGAAAGCAGCGGCACCAGATCGACGAACGTACACCACGGCTTGGCGTCGCACAACTGCACCAGCCGCGCATTGAGCGCCCGCACCTGCGGATTGTGCCCCTTGAGTCCGGGATAGGCCAGCCGCCGGGTATTGACCGGCAGCACGCTCTGAATATAGAGCCGGCAGCCGGGAACGGCCTCGTGCACCATGTCCGCCATGCGGGTGATGTTCATCACGATCGTATCGACGGGCTGTCCGCCCATCAGGTCGTTGATGCCCGCCATTAGGAAGATTTTGCGGGGCTTGCTTTTCAGGATGTCGGGCAGACGGTCGATCATGCCGAAGGTATTGTCGCCGCCGATGCCGCGGTTCTCGACGTCGCCGCGTTTGAGCAGCAGGCTCCACCACCCCTGTTCGGTGATGCTGTTGCCGAGGAAGACGATCGCCCCCTGCTGCAGTCCCTCTTCGTCGTGGGCCGCACGGCGGGTATCGTAGTAGGCATTATGGAATTTCTGCGCCGAAGCGCCGGATGCCGCGAAAAGGGCGGCCAAAAACAATATTACGATGCGTTTCACAATCAGTCTTTTTTAATTACGCCGTCGATACCGGTCTTGACATACGACCACTGATCGGCTTTTTTCAGGTGAATCATATCGAACAGGAAATAACCGTCGCAGGCATTGATGCAGGCGGCGACCGAAGCGGTGATGGCCCGGTTCTCCTCCTCCTGCGGCACCTTGTCCTCGGCATCCCAGTTTCCCACGTCGGGGCCGCCGGCCACCATCGGGCACGCTCCCATCGTACGCTCCTTCGCCAGCAGGCAGAATCCCTGCATGGTCCATTCGGTCGTGCCGTAAACGCGCGTCGGGGAGGCGTAGGCGCCGATGAGCATCTGGTCCATCAGGTCGGCATAGCCGTAGTTCATGTATTTCTTGGTAGCCCACGAGAATTTGGACGAGGTATCGTAATTGGGGCTGGCCCAGTTGACGCCCACGTCGTAATAGCTGGCATACCAGCCTCCGACGTATACGCCGAACTTGACCGACGGATTGACCGACTTGACGGCGGCGCGCGCCTTCTCCATAAAGTCGTGAATCACCTTCGCCCGGAATTCGAGCCACTGCTTCATATGCACAGGCTCCGGCGAGGGTATGCCCGAAGTATGGCCGGCAGGCAGAATGTCGGCGGGGAAGCTGGCAACCGACCGGCCGATATACTTTTCGAACTCCTTGCGCGTATAATTCGAGAAATCGCTGGTAAATCCGTCGAAGCGCCCCCGGTCGAGGAAGATTCCCGCCAGTCCGTCATAGGCCGCGAGGTCCCTGAGCATCGAACAGAGATACTCCTGCACTTCGGGCAATACCGGATTGAAGAACTTGGCGGACTGCGAGGTTGACATGATGTTCGTGATGCCGCCCGCCAGATTCAGATCGGTCGTCCACGCCCGCTTGGCCTCATCCCGGAAAACGACTCCGGCGCCGCCCAGCGAGGTCTGGTTGCCGCCCGTAAAGGTATTGATCGCGGCATGAATGCGCAGGTCGAGCGACTTTCCGGCGTCGATAAACGCCTGCAGGTAGTCCCATGTGGCCGTGCGTTCGACTTTGGAATATCCGCCCGGCAGCCATGCGCCGAGCCACTCCACCTGATCGACCACCGACGTACGGAAAAGCACGTCGCCGGTAGTAGGCCGCACATCGACCACGATATCGGTGAATCCGGCCTCCTTGGCTTTGGTCAGATCGCGCAGTATATTCTCCTTGCTGTTGGCGAAATCGGGAAAGTTGGCGGCGGCATCGACCCAGATGAACCGGGGTTTCTCCACCCCCGGCTCCGGATCGGGATCGGGGTCGGGATCGGGCCACTCCCATTCGGG
>ERZ1027001.1170-NODE-1170-length-13450-cov-10.965808_pt1 | contig 13450 bp, 10 predicted proteins | sample MGYA00519452_ERZ1027001 | MGnify/ENA primary metagenome ERZ1027001 (study PRJEB26926, sample SAMN06164867) | human gut metagenome | biome: ENVO:00009003; feature: ENVO:2100002; material: ENVO:00002003 | host: Homo sapiens | place: USA | collected 2012 ...
ACACAATAGTATTGATAACGACACAATAAAAACATTCTTAATATCGTTAGGCAATCCTTATGATGAAATAGCCAATCCTAAGAAATCACCTAAGATAAAAAGAAATTCATTAAATAGTGTATTCATGAATATCCTTATTCAGAAAGGTATTATCACATCCTATTCGGAGAAAACAAACCAAGTATATCATTCAAAGAAAGATATAGAACGATAAAATAGATGACTGATTTATAATCATTAAGATACAAGGTGTGCTAAAAACGTAAAGTTTCAAGATTTAGCGCATATGCATATAAATACATAAGTGATAAAACATCTACACTTTTCCAAGCGAATCAAACATCTCAAATATTCAGAGCATAAAAATCTCACCGAAAATCACAAAAAAATACTAAGAAAACAACTATCTTTGTATTCAACAAGCGTTTTGTAACATCATGCGAAAATGCCCTACCATCCAATACGTTGTATCTGATAGCGGACATTTTCCACAAAAGGGTTGAAAGAAGGCGGTACAACACGTATATGCAAAACAATTAAATACAACGATTTGCATTTATCCCTACATTCTGTGTACTTGTAAAAACAAAGGTTGTACCGATTAAAATGAATTGTCACTAATAATCAGTGATGCAAATATGCTACATCGGGAAATGAGAAGAAGCTTCCATCACCAGGTTTTTCTGACTCCGGAATCTTCTTTTCTCTTCATTCTGTGGAAGGATAGCAAGCATCCAAAAAATTTATTTGCAGATATTTTCATTGATTCCGGCTTGTTAATTCGCTATCGATATCATGTTTTATGTTGCGCACCCTTTCTCTCTTTTTCCTTTTCGCTCTGGTTCCTGTTCAAGCCGCCATTTATTTTGCCCATAATGTTTCCGAAGATTCGGGGTTCATAAATACCAAAAAATACTGGAACGGAGATTCCGATTTATGCTGGGCGGCCACAGCCAGCAATATGCTGCAATGGTGGCAGAATAATTCCTCCGGCATTCCGGCTTTCGTTCCCAACGGCCAGAATGAAAGCGGAAGAACGGAAATTTACGATGTGTTTTGCAATAATTGGGCCAATACCGGGAAAGGCATAGAAATAGGCCTGCGGTGGTACCTGGGAGGGAAACCTCTCAATCCCAACAATTATTTATACGATTTTAAGGAAACCATCACTGAACCGCAGAATACTGGCCGATACTGGGAGGGATACATTACATCTCTGGGATTGTCCTCTTCCACCTGGGAAGGCGACTGCCCTTTCATCAGCAGCAAATACTTCACGCAAAGCGACTTTCCCCTCCAGTTCGGTACAGACCTCGTCTCATTTTTCCAGAATGGCGGCGTAGTGGGACTTTCCATTGCTCCTGCATCAGGTCCGGGTCATGCCATTACCTGCTGGGGAATTGAGGTTGACGACACTACCGGCATGGCCAAATCCCTGTACGTCACAGACTCCGACAACGGACAAGGTCTGGAAAAACGGGACGTTTATTATCATGAAACGGATGGAACCCTGCACTTGGGGAGCGAGAACGGCCCTCGAATCAACGCATACGACGCCCTGATGCTGCCCTTTTATAATGTTCCGGAACCTTCCACGGCAGTTCTCACCACCCTCGCGGCGGGAACTGCCTTTTGCCGCCGCAGGCGCCGACGCTCTTAAGGCTTCACGAAAACATTCCCTCCTGTCAAGTTTCCGGTTCTTCAGGAGGCGAATCGGTATCCGAGGTGAATAACGGAATGTAGGAAGGCAGGTTCCAGTTCCAGCGGATGGCCGCCAGGCGTACGGAAAGCGTGACCATGAAGCCCGTCACGAAGCAGGTGGAAGAATCAATTCCGGCATAGTAAAGCACCGCGTACGCCACGCCTCCCAGCAGGGCCGCGGTGGCGTATAGTTCTCCGGGACGGAACACGTAGGGAACGTTGCCGGTAAGCACGTCGCGCAGCAGGCCGCCCGCCACGCCGGTACAAATGCCCATCATCACGGAAACAGTGGGCGTATAGCCGTGGAGATAGGATTTTTCCGTGCCGATCATGCCGAAAAGGGCCAGAACGATAGCATCCGCCACGCGGATAGTGCCCATGGGAGGCGGATATTTCTGGGCCACATAAAAGGTTGCCAGACTGGTGACGACGGAGGCCAGAACAAAAATTTCCCCGGAGGGGAGCGTCCAGTACACCGGTATGTCCAGCAGGATATCGCGCACGGTTCCGCCGCCCAACGCAGCCAGGGTACCGCAGACAATCACGCCGAACAAATCCATTTTCACCCGCGAGGAAGCGATGGAACCCGCCAGGGCTCCAATAATCGTGCTCATGATTTCACAGGTGGAGAGGAACATGGCGGGAAGAACAGGAAAAAAGGCATATTCAGCAGACCCGTATCCACGGCAGGCAGGAGTCCTGGCTGGCGCAGAACAGGGAGGTGGAAGCCAGCCCCATGTCATGCAGGGTATCACGCATCAGGCTTTCTGCCAATGCCGGAGAATTGCTTTCTGCGCTCAGGTGGGCCAGCACCACGTTTTTCAGGGCTCCATGGGCAATCCGCCTCAGCAGGTCGCACGCCTGCTCATTGGACAGATGCCCGTGCGCAGAGGCGATGCGCTGCTTCAGCGGCCAAGGTCTCCTGGGAGTGGCCGCCAGCATGTCCGGATCATAGTTTGATTCCACCACCAGGCTGTCCACCATGGCAAGGTATTCCGCTATGCAGCCGGGAGCCTGCCCCGTATCGGAAATGAAACCCAGGCTGGACCGCTCCGTTTCAAATTTGAATCCCACCGGGTCCACGGCGTCATGGTAAGTGGGGAAGGGAGTAATGACGATATCCCCTATTCTGAAAGACTGCCCCTTTTCAAAATAGGCCCAGGGAGCCTCCGGCGCTTTTTCCTGGACGCACATGGCCGTATGGCGTGTGGCGTAAACACGCACGGCATGCTTTCTGGTGAACTGGTGCACGCCTTTCATGTGGTCCGCGTGTTCGTGGGTAAGCAGAATGGCGTCCAGCTCATCCGGCTCCACTCCGGCGGACTTCATCTTATCCCGCAGCCTGGCGGCGCTGAACCCGGCATCCACCAGCAGGACGGTTTCCCCCGCCCTGACAATGGTGGCATTTCCCCCGCTGCCGCTGCCCAACACGCAAAACTGCATCATGCGCGGAATATAATACCGCCCCCGGAAGGGAGCAAGAACGTATCCATGCTTTTTTTATGACATGGGCACATGAAAAAATACTTTTTTCCAGTACGGGGTTGACATTTCAGGTGCATTAAAGTGTATTGAAGTCACTACGTAGTGTACTTGCATGCGATGAGCAGTGTATCAGACAACCTTTTTGGTGCATACACGCACAAGCTGGACCCCAAAAACCGGATTGCCATTCCGGCCGAATGGAGGCCCTCCGAAGGTTGCGCCCTGCTCCTGTTATCCGGCCGGCGTCTTGATTTGCCGACCGTCAAAGCCTATACGCGGGAAAAATTCCAGCAACTCATTGACAAGATAGAAACAACGCCCGGCTACACGGAAGCGCAAATCGACCTTTTCATCGGCAAATTATATGCCAACTGTGTGGAGGCTGTCATCAACGCCCAAGGCAAGCTGCTGATACCCAAACAAATGTGCGAACACGCACAGCTCAGTTCCTCCGTCCGGCTCGCCGCACGGAGAGGATATTTCGAATTGTGGGAACCCTCTCTCTACGAAGAAGTTTCCCGGCGTGAAAACGCCAGCATCTCCGACATCAACCAATCCTACGGCATTCTCTAGCTTTCCTTCATGCCCCCAGACTCTTCCATTCTGCCCAATCCCCAGGCACGCCCCTGCGCAACGCTTGCATTGCGCCCGGGCTGGCTTGCTTCCGGCCTGGGCGTCGGCGCCAGAACCGGGCTGCATGCGGAACTCACGGCTTATTCCATCGTTTTCTGGGGGCACGATGCCCTTCCGGCGCAGGATATGGTTGCCTGGCAGCAGGAAAAGGCACGCCTCATGACGGAGATGTCCCTGGCCGGGCAAAAGGGCGCCTATGGCAAGCTGGGCGCATTGTCTTCCGGCCTGAACCGGGCTTTTGACGACCATATTGAGCTTTCTTTACGCGCGGGCGCGGGTACGCACGTCCGCACGGAGGAGGTGCAGGCCCTGGCAAACGGGCTCGCGGAAGAAACATCCTGCCGCGTGCTGGCGTGGAGCGTCTGCCGCAACCATGTGCATGTGATTGCGGAGCTGACGGAGGAAAAAGGAGTGGATGAACTGGTCTGCTCCTGGAAGGCGCTGGCCCCCTCCATGAACTGGGAAGACGCGTACCACACGGAAGCCCTGAAAGCCCGGGAAGCCGCGGCCAGGGTAGACGCCCTGATTTCCGAACTGGGGGATGACGCCGCTGCCGCCGTTGATGCGGAAGCGGACGGGGCAGACTCCGGAAACGGCTTCCGGCACATTACCGTGCTGCTGCATGAGACGGTGGACATGCTGAAAGCGGGCCCCGGCAAATTCATCGTGGACTGCACGCTTGGCGGCGGCGGCCATACGGAACTTCTGCTGGAACAGGGCGCCACCGTCTGGGGCATTGACCGCGATGCGGACGCCCGCCGCGCCGCCATGCTCAGGCTGGCGCGCTTCGGTTCCCGTTTCAAAGTCCTCGCCGGCAACTTCCAAGACGTGGAAAGCATTCTTTCCCAGCAGGGGGTTTCCCGGGTGGACGGGCTGCTGGCGGACCTGGGCGTTTCCTCCCACCAGCTTGACACCGCCTCCCGCGGCTTTTCCTTTAGGGAAGACGGCCCTCTGGACATGCGGATGGATACCCGCGCCGCTCTCTCTGCCCGGAACCTGGTGAATGAGGCCCCGGAAGAAGAAATCGCAAATATCCTCTGGCAATTCGGCGAGGAACGCGCTTCCCGCGCCATTGCCCGCGCCATGGTGAAAGCCCGTGCCCAGGCACCCATCACCACGACCGCACAGCTTGCCCGCATCGTGGAATCCGTCCTGCCGCGCAAAGGAAGGCAACACCCCGGCACCCGCACGTTCCAGGCCCTGAGAATAGCGGTCAACGGCGAGCTGGATGCCCTGGACGCTCTGCTGGATTCCTCCGTGCGTCTGCTCGGGCAGGGGGGGCGCATGGCCGTCATCACCTTCCACAGCCTGGAAGACCGCAGGGTCAAGCAGTTCTTCGACCTCCGGAGCCGTCCGGAAATAGACCGCCCGGAATGGCCGGCACCCCGTCCCAACCCGGATTACTGCTTCCGCCCGCTTTCCCGCAAACCCGTCACTGCGGGAGAAGAAGAACTTTCAACCAACCCCCGTTCCCGCAGCGCCAAGTTGCGCGGCGTGGAAAAAATCATCTGACCATCTCTCTTCCGCCACCGCCATGAAAAGATTCAAACAGCGTTTCACCGGCCACCAGATCAGCGTGAGCATGATCATGTGGCTCATTGCCTTCGCCGCCCTCACCTGCGGAGCGGGCATCACTTATGCCGTGCTGAAAAACGACCAGATCCAGGTCGCGCGCGACATCAAGCAAATGAACGAAGAGATCGCCTCCTGCGAACTTACAAAGGAATATTACCGTTCCAAGACTTCCTCCCTGACCAGCCGCTGGGCCATCCGCGACAGGCTGGCCCAGGACAAGTCCAACCTGCAGCCTATCGAGCCCTCAGCCGTAGAATACATTTCTTCCGAAAACGCCTCCCGCATCGCTGCGGCAGGCCATTAACTGCGTTGAGCCGTTCATGATCACGATCACGAAGTCCAGATTTGCCAGAAGAAGCCTCGTCCTGTGCGGCCTGGCGGGCGCGGCGGTCATCTGGCTGATGTTGTCGCTGGTCAATCTCCAGCTGGTTTCCCCCCGGAAAACGAGCGGCGTTTCCAGCGGCGGCATTATTGAACGGGAGGTTCTTTTGCCCCAGCGCGGCCGCATCATGGACGCCAATGAGGAAATCCTCACCAGCAACATGCAGAGCTCCGAGCTGATTGCGGACGGCTATCATCTGAACGACCCCAAGACCATCAGCTGGGCTCTGGCCTATTCCAAGGCCGTCCATTCCCCGTTCTGGGAGAAAGCCGCAACGGATAAGGAAAAGGAAAAGCTCGTTTCCGGCTTCCGCAGCAAGATTCTGGGCCAGGCCGCCAGCAAAAAGGACGGCAGCAAGGAACATAATCTGGCGAAAATCCTGCTGGAAGAGCCTGAAGACGGACCGGAAGGGGTGGATATGGCCAGAAAAAAGCTGGAAGAGCTTTATGAGCCGGAGATGGTGAAAGAATACGTGCAGGCGCACCTGGAATACGCCGCCAAAGTGATTGCCCCTTTCCTGCCGGACATGAGCGTGCAGGACATCATCAACACGGTGGAAAAAGACGGGGCGATTCCCAAGAAGCGCATCGTCATTGCCAAAAACCTGTCCGAGGAAAAAGCGGAACTGCTGCGGCAGGCTATCCAGAACGCCCGCGTCCAGGGGTTCCGTTTTGAGACCTCCTCCAAACGCGTCTATTCCGTGCCGGAATGCATGGTGCATATTCTGGGCTACATTGCCCAGACGAAGGACAGCGGCCCCCGGCCCATAGCCCTTTCCGGCCTTGAAAAGCAGCTGGATGACCAGCTGCTGGGCCACAACGGCATCAGGGAATACCGGAAAGACAGCCGCGGGCGCATCATTCCCTCCGCGGATTCCCGCTTCAAGGATGCCGTGGACGGGCTGAACGTGCGCCTGACGGTAAACATGGAATACCAGACGATCGTGGAGGAGGAGCTGGACGCCGCCATCTCTTTTTACACGGACCAGACCCACAAACCCCGCGGCTGCATTATTGTGGTGGAACCCAAGACCGGCAGCATTCTGGCGATGGCCAGCCGGCCCCACTATAATTTAAATACGCGCGAGGGCCTTCAGGAAGGCGCCTACCATTTCGCCGTGCAGTCCCTGTACGAACCCGGTTCCACCTTTAAAATAGTTTCCGTCACATCCGCCGTGGACAGCGGAAAGGCCACGTTCGACACCATGATCAACTGCACCCCCTATCCGGTGCCCGGTTCCCGCCCCGTCACGGACGCCCCCCGTTCCTATGGCGGCCTGACCGTAGCGGGCGTGCTGAAAAAATCCAGCAACCCGGGCGCCTTCCGCATTGCGCTGAAATCGGGCTGGCCCACGTATAAAAAATACTTTGACCTGTACGGATTTTCCTCCAAAACGGGTATCGACCTGCCGGGGGAAACCAACAGCCAGTGCCAGGACGGCAGCAATTTTGTCAACTTTTCCCGCATCAGCTTCGGCTACTCCCTGATGGTGTCCCCCCTGCAGGTCGCCATGGCTTATGCCGCCATAGCCAATGACGGCGTGCGCATGCGCCCCCGGCTGGTTGACGGCATTTATGTGGATGACAAGAACTTCCAGCCTTCCCCCCCCGTGGAGGTATGCCGGGTCATGAGCGTCAAGACGGCCCGGGACCTTCGGAACGCCCTGTTCCACGTTACGGATCTGGACGGGACCGCCAAAAGAGCTCGGATTGAAGGCTATAACGTGGGAGGCAAAACCGGAACCGCCCACAAGGTGAAGCCTACAGGCGGCTATTTTGAAAACCGCTACACCGTCTCCTTTGTAGGAATGCTCCCGGTGGAGGACCCGGCCTTCGTCTGCCTTGTCGTCATTGACGACCCCACTTCCAAGCATTGCCATCCCGGAGGCGGAACCGTATGCGCCCCGGTTTTCCAGAAGCTGGCCACCCGTCTGGCGGCCGCCATGAACATACCCAAGAATGCCCCTTCCGCGGAGGCAAATAAAAAAGCCTCCCGTGCCCAGGCCTCTTCCACCCCATCCAAACCGCCGCGCAGATAATCCCGTCATGAAGCTACTTACCTTACTCAAAGACCTTCCCTCCCATACGCTCACCGGCTCCCCCCAGGTGAAAATTTCACATCTGGAGTGCGACAGCCGGCGCATTCTGCCCGGTTCCTGCTACATTGCCCTGAAGGGGACCCGGGCGGATGGCCATGAATTCATCCCGGAGGCCATTCGCCGCGGAGCATGCGCCGTCGTCGCGGAAATGCCCTGCACGCAGGAAGCCAGGGAGGCCGGAGTCAGCTGGGTGGAGGTGAACGATTCCCGCCTGGCCGTCAGCCTGATGGGCGCGGCCTGGAACGGACGCCCTTCCCGCCACATGACCATGATCGGCGTGACGGGGACGAACGGAAAAACTACGACGGCCTACATCGCCCATTCCCTGCTCAAGCAGTCCTGGCTGCGCGCCGGATTGATCGGCACCATCGCCTATGACAACGGGGAGGAAATCACTCCTTCCACCCATACCACGCCCGGACCGCTGGAACTGGAACACCTGCTGAAGGAAATGTATGAAAACGGCTGCCGCGGCGTCTCCATGGAGGTCTCTTCCCACGCGCTGGACCAGGAACGCGTGGCCGGCATCAATTTCAACGTGGGCATTTTCACCAATCTGACCCAGGACCACTTGGACTACCACCACACTATGGAGAATTATTTCCAAGCCAAGGCGAAATTGTTCGAACAGATGGCGCAGGACACCAGATCCCGGCGAAAACCCGTGGCCGTCATCAACATCGACGACGCTTACGGCCGCCGGCTGGCGGAAATGTTCTCCGGCCGCATGACCGTAAAGACCTACGGGTCCGCCCTGGGGGCGGATTTCCGCATGCTGGTGCACCACGCCACCGCCAAAGGCAGCGAGTACGAATTGGAATACAAGGGGAAAAGCTACCTGGTCCGTGTCCCCCTGATCGGCAAGTTCAACATGTACAACAGCCTGGCCGCGCTGGCCGCCGTCATTTGCGCCGGCATCCCCGTGCGGGACGCCATTGCGAACCTTCAGAATATTCCGCAGGTCCCCGGCAGGCTGGAACTATTCACCCACCCCGGAGGCGCCCAAATCTTCATTGACTATGCCCACACGCCGGACGCCCTGGAAAACGTCTGCAAGACGCTCAAGGAACTGTGCTCCCGCCGCCTGATTACCGTGTTCGGCTGCGGCGGGGACCGGGACAGGGGAAAACGTCCCCTGATGGGAGCCGCAGCCGCACGCCTGTCAGACGCCTGCATCGTCACCTCCGACAATCCCAGAAGCGAGGAACCCCTCTCCATCATCAGCCAGATTGCGGCGGGAATGCCGGAAGGCAGATACGCCATCATTCCGGACCGGGCCAGAGCCATTGCCACGGCCATCGACCAGGCCCGTCTGGGGGACATCGTCCTCATTGCGGGCAAGGGCCATGAAAATTACCAGGAACTTTCCACCGGCCGCATTGATTTCAGCGACGCCAAGGAAGTGCGCCGCAACATGTTCATCAAGGAACGGGAAGAATTCCCCCAGGCATAACACGTTATTCCATCTTTCTTTCATGATTTCCCTCACGGCGCACGGCATCTGCAACATCATCGGCGGAAAACTGGTCAGTGGCCCCTTTGACAGGGTCGCTTCCGGCGGCGTGTGCACGGACAGCCGCCATTTGCCGCCCCATGCCGTTTTCTTCGCGCTGGGGGGAGAAAAATTTGACGGCAACCTGTTTGCCCCGGAGGCATCCCGTACCGCGGCCGCCGCCGTCGTCAGCCGTGTGGAGGAAGGCATGGCCCCCTCATGTGCCGTCATTCTGGTGGAAGACACGCTGGAAGCCCTTCAGAGGCTGGCCGCCTGGTGGCGTTCAGAGCTTACCCTCACCGTCATCGGCCTGACCGGCTCCAACGGAAAAACCTCTACCAAGGATCTGACGGCCTCCGTTCTTTCACAGGGGCTCCGCACCATCGCCACGCAGGGCAACCTGAACAACCACATCGGCGTCCCCCTCAGCATCCTCCGGGCCGCCCCGTCCGACGAAGCCGCCGTATGGGAAATGGGCATGAACCACTCCGGGGAACTGGCTCCCCTGTGTGAAATGACGCGCCCGAAAATCGGCATCATCACCAGCATCGGCACCTCCCATATGGAATACCTGGGCTCCCGGGAAAACATCGCCCGGGAAAAATGCACGTTGGCACACTGCCTGCCGGAAGACGGCTTCATGATTTTTCCGGCGGACTGCGATTATGCGGATATGATCCGTCAATCCACCCGCGCCGCCTGTATTGACTGCGGCATTGGCGCCGAAACCGTTCGCGCGGAAAATCCCGTCTCTACCGAGAACGGAACACGCTTCATCCTTTCCATCCCGGATTTCTGCCGGGAAGAGGTGGAATTGCCCGTCCACGGCCGGCACATGGTAACCAACGCGCTTCTGGCCGCCGCCGCCGGCTGGGTGGCAGGTCTTGCGAAAGAGCAAATCGCCTCCGGTCTCACCCAGGCGCGGCTCACGGGCGGCAGGCTTCACTGCACCCGGATCAACGGCATTCTGGTAGTGGATGACACCTACAACGCCAACCCGGATTCCATGCAGGCCGCCCTGCGCACCTTAGCAGAGCTTTCCTGCGCCGGCAGACGCTTTGCGGTGCTGGGCAGAATGGGGGAACTGGGCGTGTTTTCCGAGGAAGGGCATGTTCTGGTGGGCCGCACGGCGGAAGAACTCCGTCTTGACTGCGTCGTCAGCGTGGGAACGGACGCCGCCCGGATTACGGACGCTATTTCTCCCAATTCATTCACTCAACGCCTGAACTTCAGCTCCGCGGAAGAAGCGGCCGAATGGCTCCGTAGCCATACGGCGCCGGGAGACATCGTCCTTTTCAAAGGCAGCCGTCTTGCCCGGATGGAGCAAGTCATGAACCTTACCTTTCCGCCACAGTAAATTGTATGCATTCCCTCATTGAACAGTTCAGCCCCTCAGGGGCATTTGCAGGACCGGCAGGGAGAGCCCTCCTGGCCTGCCTGGTTTCCTTTGCCCTGACGATGATCTTCGCCCCGCGGGTCATCCGGGAGCTGATTTCCCTGAAAATCGGCCAGCCCATCAGGACGGCGGAGGAAGTGCACAAGCTGGCGGAACTCCACGGAGCCAAGGCGGGAACGCCCACCATGGGCGGCGTGCTGATCGTGGGTTCCATGACGGCGGCTACCCTGTTGTGCGCCAGAATGGGCAATCCCTTTATCATTTCCTGCCTGATCGTCACCCTGGCGCTGGGCCTGCTGGGATTCCGGGACGATTACCTGAAGGTGGCGAAAAAAACCTCGGACGGCATTTCCGCACGTAAAAAACTCCTCGTCCAGTTCCTGGCCGGCCTGGCCGGCGTCACCTTCCTGTACCTGTACCCGGAAGGCAGTCCCCGCGTGGAACTTCACGACTACATATCCTCCCTGTTCATTCCATTCTATGGCCAGGTGAACCTGCCATGGTTCGTTTACATTCCTTTCGGCGTCGTGGTGGTCATGTCCGCCTCCAATGCGGTGAACCTGACGGACGGCCTGGACGGCCTTGCCTCCGGCTGCTCCGTCGCCACGGGCATCACTTACGCCATCATTGCCGTCCTCTGCGGAAGCTGGCTGACGGCTGATTCCCTGGATATTCCCTTCCACCCCGGCGCGGGAGAAATCAGCGTCTTCATGATGGCCCTGGTTGGGGCCTGCCTGGGCTTCCTGTGGCACAACTGCTACCCGGCCAGGGTATTTATGGGAGACACCGGTTCCCTGGCCCTGGGCGGCGCGTTCGGCATGGCTGCCGTCTGCACGGCGCAGGAGCTTCTCTTTATCGTCATCGGGGGCGTCTTCGTCATGGAAGCCGTGTCCGTCGTCCTGCAGGTGGGCAGCTACAAGCTGCGCCACGGCAAACGCATCTTCGCCATGGCCCCCATCCACCACCACTTCGAACTCAAAGGCTGGAAGGAAACGCAGGTGATTGCCCGCTTCTGGATGATCAGCCTCCTGCTGGCTTTCCTGGGCCTTTTCCTGATAACCACCGCCTGACAAACCACGAACATGCAGCTCAATAACCTTAACATCGCCGTTCTGGGAGCGGGAAGAAGCGGACGCGCCGCGGCGCGCCTCGCCATGAAGCATGGCGCACGGGTATGCGTGTTTGACGCTTCCGCCTCCATTGGCGGATGGCCGGAAGACATTCCCCTGCATACCGCCGCCACGGAGGAAGACGGACGCGCCTTTCATGCGGATATGGTGGTCATCTCCCCCGGCATTGAGACGGATAGCCCCTTTGTCAAATCCTTTGGACGGGAAGGCGTGGAAACCATCGGTGAAATGGAGCTGGCATGCCGCTTTTACCATGGCCGCATCATCGCCATCACCGGAACCAACGGCAAAACCACCACCACATCCCTGGTGGAAAAGATTTTGCTGCGCGCCGGAAAGACCGCCGTTGCCTGCGGCAATTACGGCGTGCCGGTGGCGGAAATCCTGCTCCGGGATTCCGTGCCGGACGTGCTGGCGCTGGAGGTCAGCTCCTTCCAGTTGGAAACCATCCGCGATTTTCACCCGGATGTGGCCGTATGGCTCAATTTTGCGCCGGACCACATGGACCGCTACAAATCCGTGGAGGATTACCACCGCGCCAAACTCCATATCTTCGACAACCAGACGGAAAAAGACCTGGCCGTCGTTCGCTCCGGGGAACGACTTCCGCACCTGAAAGCCTCCGTACTCACCTTCAGCCCGGAAGATCCGGCGGCTGATCTTTATTACCGCGAACCGTTGATCCTGGAGGGCGGCGCTTCCCTGCTGAACCTGGAAGAGACCGCCCTGAACCAGCGCCATAATGCGGAAAACGCCATGGCCGCCGTCCTGGCATGCCGCCACCTGGGCATTCCCGCAGAAACAGCCGCAGAAGTATTGAAGGAGTTCGCGCCCCCCGGCCACCGCTGCGAAACCGTCCGCACACTGGACGGCGTGCTGTGGCTGAACGATTCCAAAGCCACGAATCTGCATGCGCTGGAAACGGCTCTGAAATCACAACATTCCCCCGTCATCCTGATTGCCGGAGGCAAGGACAAGGGGCTGGATTACGTACCCCTGCGGCCCATGCTGAAAGAAAAAGTGCGCGCCTGCGTGGTATTCGGCCAGATTGCGGACCAGCTCCAGCACGCTTTTTCCCCCGCAGTCCCCACGGAAAAAGCCGCAGATGTAGAGGCCTGCGTGGAGAAGGCACGCTCTCTCGCCCGGCAGGGAGACACCGTCCTGTTCTCTCCCGGCACTTCTTCCTTTGACATGTTCACCGGCTATGTTCAGCGCGGCCAGGCCTTCAGGGACGCGGTGAACGCCCTTCCCTCCTTTCCTGACAATTCACCAGAAAACGACCATCATGAAAACGACCAAGACACCTGATCACAATCCGACCGGACGCACCCGTCCGAAACGCAAAATGGGCACCGTACTCCGCGCCAAACTCAGCAAATACCGCGCCCGCGTCTCCGAATTTGAAGATGACGCGCCCAGCAGCACCGTCGTGCGCTGGCTCGTCGTCCTTCTTCTTCTTCACCTTCTCGTCATCGGCGGCGTTTACGTCCGCAGCACCTGGTTCAGAAACACCTGTCTCTTATACACATCTCCGAGCCCACGAGACGCGTAGTAATCT
>ERZ1027001.1177-NODE-1177-length-13387-cov-8.002850_pt1 | contig 13387 bp, 10 predicted proteins | sample MGYA00519452_ERZ1027001 | MGnify/ENA primary metagenome ERZ1027001 (study PRJEB26926, sample SAMN06164867) | human gut metagenome | biome: ENVO:00009003; feature: ENVO:2100002; material: ENVO:00002003 | host: Homo sapiens | place: USA | collected 2012 ...
AACAACATGACAGCATCTTACAGAAAGAGTTTGGATTTTATTTTAGTTTGGATAACTCATATCGGCAACAGTAGCGATCGTCGTACCGTCGTTGAAAGTATTCGATTGGATCACCGAGTTACCGACCTTGATAGGCACATCCAAGATCATACCGGTGATAGTAGAACGAACCTGTGTCGTACTGGAAGCGGCAGACCGTTTAGAGATACCTTCACGGATAATCTCAAGAGCATCCTGAGCGTTCTCTGCCTCTTCCTGCGCCTTTTTATAGTTGGCAAGAGATGTTTCGTAATCTTCTTTGGAGATAACCCCCTGTTTATGCAACTCTTTATCCCGCTTGAAGGTAGCACTGATCTGTTCGAGGTTGATCTTCGCCACCCGTACACGCGATTCGGCACTATTCAACTGAACCATTTCAGGAATAACCTTGATACGAGCAATGATCTCCCCTTCTTTCACCATCTGTCCAGCTTCTTTCAGCAATTCGGAGATGATACCCGACATTTGCGGTTTGATAAGGACTTCATCACGAGGTTCGACCTTTCCGGTCGCCACGGTCTTCGTCTCAATCGTGTCACGTGCAGGGGTAACCAACTCATAGAGGGTAATGACAGGTTGCGCTTTCTTCCACAAGAAATAGAAAGTGCCGACAACAGCAACTCCCACAAATACCAAAAAGATGATCCGCAGGACTTTTTTTACGATACGATTCTTCATAACTATACTTTTTTATTAATTGACAATGGAAATATTTATGATTTATACGTAGACACAAATTATAAATCATAAATCTGAAATCCAATTCACTCTTCCCTGATAGCATCTATCGCCTTGATCTGCATGGCACGCCAGGCCGGGATCAATCCGGCAAGGAGACCGCTGAACAACAGAATTACGGTAGCTGCCACCGCTGTCCCGATATGGATTTCGGGATTGGAAAAAAACGTGTCGTTAGACACATCTCCGTCGCTTGCCATCGCATTGTTCACCACATCGAGCAGGAATACCCCCACGCTAAGCCCGATCAACCCGGCAAGGGATGTCAACAGCAGGCTCTCACTCATGATCTGCGATATAATATCGAAAGGCTTCGCACCGATCGCACGGCGCACTCCGATCTCGCGTGTCCGCTCCCGAACTGTCACCATCATAATATTACTAACCCCAATAATACCAGCCAGCAGAGTTCCGATACCGACAAGCCAAACCAGAATATTAATACCGGTGAACAACATATCGAATGTTTCGAACTGTTTGGCTATCGTAAAGCTGCTGATAGCATGTTCGTCCGTCGGGGAAATTTCGTTCTGCGAACGCAGGACCGTCTTTATGTCTTCCACCATCTTATCACAGGAATAACCGTCGTCGGCCGTCGCACAGAGGAACCAGAACTTGTCTCCCTGGTTGGAAGCCTGCTGGAGCGTCTTAAACGGGATCATTACGCTTTCCTCCGTACGCCCGCCAATCTGGGCACGGGGCTTCGGCTTGATCACACCGACTACCTGGTAATAGATGCCATTCACCCGTATGTACTGTCCGATCGGATCTTCATCCGGGGCAAAAAGGACTTCGCGCACGATATTACCGATCAGGCACACCTTACGCTTTTCGATCATGTCGATTTCATTTAACAAGCGTCCCGCCAAGATATGCTGCGTTTCGATATTGAAATATTCAGAATAGACGCCACGCACGTTATATGTACCAGCTTTCTGTCCTCTCACTACATTATTCTGTCCGCCCCATTGCATAATCATCGGCGAAAGATAGCGCACTCCTTTCACACGCTGGCGGATCGTCTCCAAGTCGCGGTTGCGCATCTGCCAGTAACGCCCTTTCTTATACCCTTTGTAGGGTTCGCCGGTCCGTTCGGAAAAGAAGAATGCGGAGTTCGTCGAAAAACCGTCGACGTTCTTCAACACGCCATTCTTAAAACCGTTGCCGGAACCCAACAGGATCACCAGCATCAGGATGCCCCAGAACACACCGAAGCCGGTCAGCAGGCTACGGGTTTTATTACGGGTGATCGTCACCCATATTTCCACCCAGCGATCTATATCAAATATGAACATAATCTTTCTATTTTCAATTACCAATTATTCATTGCGCATGGCCTCGATCGCCGTGATCTTGACCGCCTTGCGGGCAGGGAAATAGCCTGCCAACACACCTGCTCCGATGATCAAGGCCGTAGCAGACAACGCCACACTGAGGTTCACCGTCGGGTTCAGGAAGATACTCATGTCATCCTGTGAAACATTCTTTCCGGCATTCATCATCTCCATGACCGAATTGATTCCTTCCGTCAACCCGATTCCTAAGATCATCCCCAAATAACCGAACACCGCCGTGATCAGGATCGATTCGACAATGATCAGTTTCAGGATGGAGAACGGAGTCGCCCCTATCGCCTTCCGGATGCCGAACTCCCTCGTCCGCTCACGTACCGTTATCAGCATGATGTTGCTCACGCCTACGATCCCGGCAGTCAGTGTCCCGATGCCGATCACCCAGATAAAGAGGGCGATACCGTTCATCATCCCATTCAGCATCATGAAGTTTTCGAGCGTGCTCCACATACCGATCGCCCGCCGGTCTTCGGGGTCGAACTTATGCCGCGCTCCCATCTGCTGGCGGAAACGTTTCTCGAAAGCGTCAAATTCTTCCTGCGTGGAAATACCTTTCACCGTAAAGATGATCTCATCCAGTCCGTAGCCGGCGTTATACAAGGTCTGCGCCGTACTGAAAGGGATATAGGCCGGCGCGTTGTTGTCGTTGTCCTCCGCCTTATAGACACCGATAACCTGGTATGCGACACTTCCGGCATTCACATATTTGCCCAACGGGTCCTCGCCTTTGAAAAGTACTTCTTTCATGCGGGGACTCAAGACAATCACCTTCCTTTTTTCCTTTACATCTATATCATTGATAAAACGGCCGTTTCCTACCGTCATTTCGATATTGTCAATCACCGCCTTCGAAGGGTGCACTCCGTTCAGGGAATAGGCATTATATTCGTCTCCGTAGGAAAGCGTATCGCTCCGGCTGATACTCGCCGTGATCAAATCCACTTCGGGATTTTCGCGAGGGATGGCAATCAGATCTTCATCTTTGTATTCGATCCTCCGGTTCATCTGCATTCCCTTGTACGGCTTGCTCGTGTAGCGCGGCCATGTCTCCACCCGATTCAGGCTAAAGTTGCGAAAGTTCGACATGATCCCGTTCTTCATCCCGTTTCCTGCCCCCAAGAGGACAATCAACATGAAAATCCCCCATGCTACGGAAAAGCCGGTCAGGAAGGTACGGAGTTTATTCTTTTGGATCGTACTCCATATTTCTCGGAAATTATCAAAGTCAAACATGTCCCAATCCTTTTTCTATTGTTTCTATCAGACCGTCTTTCACGCGGATAATGCGGTCGGTTGCCTCGGCCACGGAAGGTTCGTGCGTCACGATCACCATCGTCAGCCCTTCGAGGTTTACTTTCCGGAGCAGCTCCATCACCTCGACCGTCGTCTTGCTGTCCAACGCTCCGGTCGGCTCATCCGCCAGGATCACCTGCGGCTTGGCAATCAGGGCGCGGGCAATGGCAACACGCTGTTTCTGCCCGCCGGACATTTCGTTCGGCATATGTTCCGCCCAGTCTTTCAGCCCGACCATATCTAAATATTCCAACGCCATAGCATTCCGTTTCTTCCGGCTTATACCCTGGTAATACAGGGGCAAGGCAACATTTTCCATCGCATTTTTGAATGAAATCAGATTAAAGGACTGGAAGATGAAACCGATCATCCGGTTACGCAGTTCCGCCGCGCGGGTTTCGCTCAGATTGCGGATCAACTGCCCGTTCAGGGTGTAAGTGCCCGTATCGTATGTATCCAGTATTCCCAAGATATTCAGCAGTGTGGATTTTCCCGATCCGGACGCGCCCATAATAGACACCATCTCTCCCTTCTCTATATCCAGGTCTATGCCTTTCAAAACGTGCAGCGGCGCACCGTTGAAATACGTTTTGTTAATTCCTTCCAGATGAATCATCATATTTGTTGTTACTTTTATCTATTAGACGAACATTTTGCGAAATCGTTACATAAATAGAAAAATATTTTGTCATTAACTGCCACAAATATATGCTTTACCAAGATACCTTGTATCACAAGGTACTTATATTTAACCCAAATTAACCTCACATAGGTATATATTTCTTTGTAGAAAACGACATTTACATCTGCATGGAAACCTAATCAGATTTGCATCTATTTTATTTTCTACAATGTCGAAAACAGATTACACTTGTATCCATTCGGAAATCCCCTATTGAGAACCACTTGTCAATTGCCAATATTACTGTACCTTTGCACCTATGAACAAAAGAAATATAATACATTCAATAAATATGGTAACAATAGGAACACCGAAGTCGGCTACCGCAACGAAAGTTTTGCTCTGCGGTTCTGGCGAATTAGGCAAAGAATTTGTAATTGAATTACAGCGTTATGGAGTGGAAGTAATCGCTTTGGACAAATATGCAGATGCTCCGGCCATGCAAGTCGCCCACCGTTCGTATGTCGTATCGATGTTGGACGGAGACGCTTTGCGCGAGATTGTAGAAAAAGAAAAACCAGATTATATCGTTCCCGAAGTGGAGGCCATCGCAACACAGACGTTGATGGAACTGGAAAAAGAAGGATTCCATGTCATCCCGACAGCCCGTGCCACCTGGTTGACTATGAATCGCGAAGGCATCCGCCGTCTGGCTGCCGAGGAATTGGGTTTGCCGACCTCTCCTTATCGTTTTGCCGAGACAGAAGAAGAATTTATCGAGGCTGTCAAAGTTATCGGAATGCCATGTGTCGTCAAGCCGATCATGAGCTCGAGCGGACACGGACAAAGCATTATCCGTAAAGAAGAAGATATCGACCGCTCCTGGCACTATGCACAGGAAGGCGGACGTGCCGGCGCCGGAAAAGTGATCGTGGAAGGGTTTGTCGATTTCGATTACGAAATCACCCAGTTGACCGTCCGTCATATTGGAGGCACATCATTCCTAGAACCGGTCGGACACGTACAGGTTGACGGCGACTATCGTGAATCCTGGCAACCACAGGCAATGAACCCGGTTGCCAAAGAAAAGGCACGCGAAATTGCAGGCAAAATCACGGAGGCGCTCGGCGGCCGCGGTATTTTCGGGGTCGAATTGTTTGTTAAGGGCGAAGATGTCATTTTCAGCGAAGTCTCTCCCCGTCCGCATGACACAGGAATGGTCACAATGATCACGCAGGATCTTTCGCAGTTCGCTTTGCATGCCCGTGCTATATTAGGCCTACCGATCCCGAACATAGCTTTTCACGGTGCAGGCGCTTCGCGTGCTGTTGTGGTCGAAGGGGACAGCAACCAACTTTCATTAGGCAACCTGGATAAGGTCTTGGAACAGCCGGACACCCAAATGCGCTTCTTCGGTAAACCGGAAGTCCACGGACATCGCCGTATGGCAGTGCTGCTGGCACGCGGATTGGATGTGGCCGATGCACGCCGAAAGACAGGGGTGATGATGGAGCAACTGGAAATAAAGTTGTAATATCGTAATCAGCATTGACCGGACGCAAACGAACGCTGATTTGCACAACAAGAATGCGACCTTCCGTGTTTTGTTTATAAAAAGAAAGGAAAATATACATGAGACTTACTTATATCTACCATAGTGGTTTTGCTATCGAGGCAGACGAATTTGCCATTTTGATCGATTATTATAAAGACACAGGGAGGTCACCGGAAAAAGGTTTCGTGCATGAGAAACTATTGAATCGTGCGGGTACATTATATGTATTGTCATCCCATTTCCATCCGGATCATTTCAATCCGGAGGTTTTGAGATGGAAAACATACAAAAAAGATATCGTCTATCTTTTCGGCAAAGATATTTTGAAAAGGAACCGGGCAGGGAAAGAAGATGCGATCTATCTCAAAAAAGAAGATTCTTATGAAGATCATAACCTGTGGATCAAGGCATTCGGATCAACAGACTCCGGCATATCCTTCCTGATCGAAGCCGAAGGGAAACGCCTTTTCCATGCCGGCGACCTAAATAACTGGCACTGGAAAGACGAATCGACTCCCGAAGAAGTCGCAGAAGCAGAACAAAATTATCTGAAAGAATTAGGTGATTTGGCAAAGGCGACCGACAAGCTAGATGCTACCATGTTTCCGGTCGATCCGCGTATCGGGACCGACTTCATGCGCGGTGCACAACAGTTTGTAGATCATATCAAAACCAATATCTTTGTACCGATGCATTTTTGGGATCGTCCGGCGGAGGTGGTTGCTTTCAGACCTTACGCGGAATTGCGTGGTTGCCGGTATGCGTTGATATCCGTTCCGGGAGAAGGGACAGACATTTGAAAATAGAAAATAAAAAAATAGAGAGAAAATGGAAATAAAGAGCAGATTTGATCATTTTAATATCAATGTCTTGGATCTGGACAGAAGTATTGCGTTTTATGGAAAAGCGCTTGGTTTGAAAGAACATCACCGCAAGGAAGCGACAGACGGTTCGTTCACCTTGGTTTATCTGACAGACAACGAGACAGGATTTCTGTTGGAACTGACCTGGCTTCGCGACCGGAAAGAAGCATACGAATTGGGAGACAATGAAAGCCATCTCTGTTTCCGTGTAGCCGGCGATTATGACAAGGTACGCGAATATCACCGAGAACTCGGATACATCTGTTTCGAAAATAACGAGATGGGCTTGTATTTCATCAATGATCCAGACGATTATTGGATTGAAATTTTACCTGCTAAATAACATATCGGGTAACATATTCACGTCCATTTCGGTTTTTTTTGAATAAAATCATTGTACCTTACCAGATTCCTCTTATATTTGCTTTCCAGAAAAAGCATTATTAATCTAAAATATAAAATCATGGAGAAGCCTTATGTAGTAGGTATCGATATAGGTGGTACCAATACTGTTTTTGGCGTAGTAGATGCAAGAGGAACGATCTTGTACAGTAGTTCAATTAAAACCGGAAAGTATACTGATGTCGACGATTATGTCAGCGAACTTGCAAATGGCCTGAAATTAGTGATCGACCAGGCAGGCGGTGTAGATAAAATAAAAGGTATAGGTGTAGGAGCTCCGAACGGTAACTTCTTTAACGGTTGTATCGAATTTGCACCAAACCTTCCTTGGAAAGGTAAAATTCCTTTGGCTCAGTTAATCAGCGAAAAGGTGGGTGGTGTGCCCGTGGCATTGACAAATGATGCGAATGCAGCTGCTATCGGTGAAATGACGTATGGTGCTGCCCGCGGTATGAAAGACTTTATCGTGATCACATTAGGTACAGGTGTCGGGAGCGGCATCGTAATCGGCGGTAACCTGGTTTACGGGCATGATGGATTTGCAGGCGAGCTAGGTCACGTGATCATGCGTCGTAATAACGGACGTCCTTGTGGTTGTGGTCGTCAAGGTTGTTTGGAAGCATATGCTTCTGCTACAGGAGTTGCCCGTACGGCACGCGAATTTCTGGAAATCCGTAAGGATGACAGCTTGCTTCGCGAATTGGATCCGGACGAAATCACATCCAAAGACGTGTATGACGCAGCAATGAAGAATGACAAGCTGGCTTTGGAAATCTTCGAATTCACAGGTAACATCCTGGGTGAAGCATTCGCTGATTTCGTTGCATTCTCCAGCCCAGAAGCGATCATCCTGTTCGGAGGCCTAACTAAAGCCGGAGATCTGATTATGAATCCGATCAAACGTTCAATGGAAAAGAACATGTTGAAAGTGTTCGAAGGCAAGACAAAATTATTATTCTCCCAATTGAAAGAAAGCGATGCAGCCGTATTGGGCGCAAGCGCACTGGGTTGGGAAGTGAAGTAATAAAAACACAAAGCTATTTCAGGCACGGATTTCGCGGATTGCACAGTTTGTTAGAACAGTGAAATCCGTGTAATCCGTGCCTGACTATTAAATATAAAATATCATGTCCCATCCTTTACATCAATTTACGTATTGTCCGAAATGCGGAGCCAGGACATTTGTGGAACGCAACGAGAAAGCCAAACAATGCACAACTTGTGGGTTCGTCTATTATTTCAATCCTTCCTCGGCTGTCGCCTGCTTCATCCGCAATTCAAAAGGAGAACTGCTGTTGGTACGTCGTGCCAAAGAACCCGCTAAAGGGACACTCGACTTGCCGGGAGGCTTTGTCGATATGTATGAATCAGCCGAAGATGCAGCCCACCGGGAAGTGAAAGAGGAAACGGGACTTGACATCGCCGGCTGCCGTTATCTCTTTTCCATTCCCAATCTTTATCCCTATTCCGGCTTCGAGGTACATACGGTCGATATGTTCTTCGAATGTCTGACCGAATCCTTCGACGGAGCAAAAGCTGAAGACGATGCAGCCGAGATCATTATTCTGCCAGCCAACCAGTTGAATTCGGACGATTTCGGATTGCAATCTATCAAAAAAGCAGTAGACCGCTATATAAAGTAATATATTTCTTATATTTGCAACTTAGAACCAACATATACCGTTATATTTATATATATATCTGTATTATAAAAGCTAAGGAGTGATGAAAAGAATACTTATTCCACTGTGCATAGTGGTGGGGAGTCATGTCGCATACGGGCAGCGGTCGTACCAGTTTGATGCACCGGATCGCCTATTTGTAGAAGGGAAAGAGTTGTTTAGTTTAAAAAATTATGCCGGTTGCATTGACAAGTTGGAGGCTTACAAACAGCATTCCACGAATGCCGACCTGATCCAAGAGGCAGACTATATGCTGGTCTATGCCGCTTATGAACAGGGACGCCCTAATGCAGACGAGTTGCTAAAAGACTATCTGGAAGAATATCCAGCTTCCCGCCATAGCGACGAGATCGGTTACATGATCGGTTCCGTACATTTCAAACGCGGTGAATATGAAAAAGCTATTTTCTGGTTCAACGAAGCCGATATCGACATGTTAAGTCCCGAACAGCAGGAGGCTTATTCTTTCCGTCTGGCTTATTCGCTGTTGCAGACTGGTGAGATGGAAAAAGCCCGCGGCTACTTCGCACGGATCGAGCAGGTCGGAGACAAATATAAGGAAGCCTCGACCTATTATGTCGCCTACATCGACTACGCGATGGGGAATTACAACAATGCTCTGATCGAGTTTTCCCGTCTGAAAGAGAGCCCGAAATACCGCGAGCAGTCACAATACTACATCGCACAGATTTATTTTATCCAGAGCAAATACGAAAAGGTAGTGAAAGAAGGTGAAGAGCTTCTCTCTCTATATCCCGATAGCAAGAACAACAGCGAGATGTACCGGATCGTCGGTGATTCATATTATCATTTAGGCGACCAGGAAAAAGCGATCCGGATGTTGAGCAAATATGTTTCATCTACGGAAAACCCGCTCCGCAGCGATCTGTACATTTTAGGTGTATGCTACTTCAATAAAGGGAATTACAGCAATACGGTCAACGCCCTGAGCCGGACCGTACGCCAGAACGACGAGCTGACACAGAACGCCTATCTCTATCTCGGACAGTCTTACCTGAAGTTAGGCGACAAAAACAATGCCCGCATGGCATTCGAGGCTGCTGCCACCTCTTCATTCGACAAACAGATAAAGGAAGTCGCCATGTACAACTACGCATTGCTCATCCACGAAACGGCATTTACAGGGTTCGGCGAGTCGGTGACGATCTTCGAAGACTTCCTGAACGATTTTCCTAACTCGCAATACGCAGACAAGGTGAACGACTATCTGGTCGAAGTCTACCTGACTACCAAAAACTACGAAGCCGCTTTGAAATCAATCAACAAGATCAAACATCCGAGCACCAAGATACTGGAAGCCAAACAGGACATCCTTTTCCAACTCGGAACACAGGCTTTTGCCAATGTCAAGCTGGATGACGCCGTTAGTTTGTTCAGCCAGGCAATCCAGCTCGGTTCTTATAATATGGAAGCCCGCAACGACGCCTATTTCTGGCGTGGCGAATCCTACTACCGCATGGGAGAATATGAAAACGCGATATCGGACTATCGCACGTATCTGAACAATACGCGCCAGCGCAATACGGACATGTATGCTCTGGCTTATTATAACTTAGGTTACAGCTATTTCAAACTGAGGGATTACAGTGCGGCCCTGAACCGTTTCCGCCAATATGTCGACCTGGAAAGTAATCGGCAGGCCGCTTCTTTGGCTGACGCTTACAACCGTATCGGCGATTGCCTGTATCAGAACCGCCAGTTCAGTCTGGCAGAAGAAAACTATTCACGTGCAGCCCAGTTGTCTCCTTCCGCTGGCGATTACTCGATCTACCAGAAAGGATTCCTGTTAGGGTTGCAGAAAGACTATAAAGGCAAGATCAGCGCAATGGACCGCCTGATCAGCGAATATCCGGAATCGCAATATGTAGACGATGCGTTGTTCGAGAAAGGACGCTCTTATGTCTTGCTCGAAAACAGCTCTTCCGCCGCACAGGCGTTCGAAAAGCTGATCCGCGAATTTCCTCTGAGCAGCCTGGCACGTAAAGCAGGCATCCAGCTCGGTTTACTATACTACAACGACAACCAGCCGGAAAAGGCGCTCGCCGCCTACAAGCAGGTGATCAGCAATTATCCGGGTAGCGAAGAAGCTAAAATCGCATTGCAGGATTTGAAGTCTGTTTATATCGATCTCAACGATATCAATGCTTATGCCAGCTATGTGAACTCCATAGGCGGCAACATCCGCTTGGAAGTAGGCGAACAGGATTCGCTGACCTATATCGCCGCCGAAAAACTCTTCATGCGCGGTGACAACGACGGTGCTCGCCGTAGCCTGATCAACTACCTGCAAACATTCCCCGAAGGGGCGTTCAGTTCGAATGCCAACTTCTACTTAGGTAGCATCGCTTTTGCCAAGAAAGAGTTCGACGAAGCCATCCAACGGTTCAAATCGGTCATTGCCAGCGGCGACACCAAGTTCCTCGAAGAATCGGTTGCCCGCACGGCCGAAATCGAATACCTGAGCAAAGATTATCCGGCCGCATTGGAAAGCTTCAAACGCTTGCAGATCGTAGCCGAGAATCCGGAGAACAGACAGGCCGCCCGTTTAGGCATCATGCGCTGCGCCTTGCAGACGGGACAGCAAAAGGATGCCCTTCTGGCGGCAGACGAATTGCTGAAAGAACCGAAGCTCTCTCCCGAACTGGAAGCCGAAGCCCGTTACGTACGTGCTAAAGCCTATATCGCCCAAAAACAGGCGAACAAGGCGCTTGCCGACCTGAAAGAATTGAGCAAAGATACCCGTACGGTACACGGTGCGGAGGCCAAATATCTGTTGGCCCAACTATATTACGATACCAACGATGACAAGAATGCCGAAAAGGTGCTCATGAACTTCATTGAGAACGGTACGCCTCACCAATACTGGCTGGCTCGCGGATTTATCCTGCTGGCCGACATCTATATCCGCCAGGGTGATGACTTCCAGGCTCGTCAATACCTCACCAGCCTGCAGAACAATTATAAAGGTGACGACGATATCGCCGGTATGATAGAAAATAGATTGGGTAAACTTAAGAACTAAGAAAAAGTGATGAAGACAATATACAACATCAAAGCACTGTGTGTGATGGCCCTGTTAGGGAGTGTCGCAACCGTCAGCGCACAGGAAGACAAAACGAAGGAAAAAAACCTGAACCGGGAAATGACGCTTGAACGCGAATATGACCCGACCGTACAGGATGCCAGCAAAGTGAACACATTGCCGGTCATCAAAGAACCGGTTGTCAAGAAGATGGCGATCGACTACGCGACTTTCACCGTCCCCGCCGATCCGGAGAAGGAGATCAGCCTCCTGCCTTCAGGCAATATCATGACGGATATCCAGTACAACAAACGCCGCGGTTATTTCAACTTCGGCGGCGGTACGTATCTGAACCTGAACGGCGACTTAGGCTACCACATCCTGAGCACGGACAAGGATAAGCTGAATATCTGGTTCTCCCATCGTTCGACGAACGGGAAGGTGAAATATATCGATACGGACTTCGACAAGGTTAAGGCCAAATTGAATGATAACTTAGGTGGACTCAACTTCAAACACGCATTTGAAAAACTATCGTTGGACATGGGGATCAAATACGGATACTCCGCATTCAATTACTACGGGCTACCGGTTTACAGTCCCGAATCATCAGTAACATTAGTTCCGGAAAATTTCGACCGTGAGACCAATCAGGTAAACCAGACTATCCAGGCAAAGATCGGAGTCGAATCGAAAGAAGACGCTCCTGTCGGCTATCTGTTAGATCTCGGATATACCAACTTCTCCCATAAATATGCGTTAAGCAAGGAGCAGGACGGACCTACGGAACATACGTTCGACGTAAAGTTTGATTTGAACGCCCGTTTCGGCGGTGAACAGCGCATCGGATTAGGAGGAAACGTAGAATACTTCAATTACAGCCTGCCGACAATGGGCGGACAGGAATATCTGGAATTTGAAAACCATGCCGAAGCAACTCTTTCGCCTTATTACAAAGTGTCGGGAGACAATTGGAATTTGAAGTTAGGTGCGAACATCATGTTCGTGACCGGTGACAACAGCAAATTCATGGCCTCCCCGAATATTACGGCTGACGTGGAAGTTGCCGATAAAACCGAGCTTTACCTGGTTGCCGGTGGCAAACTCTACTCAAACAGCATGTACGAAATTTCGCAGGTCAACCGCTATATCAACCCGACGATGGAGCTGCTTCCTTCCCGTAACTATCTGGATGGGACGGTCGGTATCAGAAGCGGTATCGCTCCCGGTTTCTGGTTCGATGTATTCGGGGGATATAAGATCACGAGTGATGAAGTTTTCTTTGCTCCGACGCTCCTTGCTCCAAGTGTGCAAGGCGATATTTTTGCCAATACCAGTAGAGCTTTGCAAGCAAATGCAAAACATGCGTTCGGCGGTGTCAATCTGAAATATAGCTATCAGCAATTATTCGACATCAACCTGAAAGGTGTCTACAATAGTTGGAACGTCGACGATATCGAAGATGCTTACGGCAAACCCGAAATGGAATTGACAGCCGGCATCACCGTCCGTCCGATCAGCCAAGTAACTGCTTCTTTGGATTATTATTTAGCAACCGGCCGCAAGACGTTCTTAGGAAGATCGGAAGGTGAAAAGATGAAAAACATCAACGAACTCAACCTGACCGGAACTTACACCCTAAATGACACCTTCGGGCTGTATCTGAAACTGAACAACGTCCTGTTCCAGAAATACGAACTCTATTACGGCTATCCGATGCAGAGTTTCAGCGCGATGATCGGGGTAAACACTGTCTCTTATACACATCTCCGAGCCCACGAGACGCGTAGTAATCTCG
>ERZ1027001.1189-NODE-1189-length-13345-cov-5.326035_pt1 | contig 13345 bp, 10 predicted proteins | sample MGYA00519452_ERZ1027001 | MGnify/ENA primary metagenome ERZ1027001 (study PRJEB26926, sample SAMN06164867) | human gut metagenome | biome: ENVO:00009003; feature: ENVO:2100002; material: ENVO:00002003 | host: Homo sapiens | place: USA | collected 2012 ...
CGAGATTACTACGCGTCTCGTGGGCTCGGAGATGTGTATAAGAGACAGGTCTTCGTTGTGCAGTTTTCTGTACGGGGCCAGAACCGACTATGCGGGCCGCATCCTGTTCGACGCTGCGGACTGCCGGACGCTTTCCGTGGCGCAGTGGGGCGAACTGCGCCGCCGGTCGCTGAGCATGCTCTTTCAGGACCTGCGTCTGTTCGGGGAGCTGACCGTGGCGGAGAATCTCGCGCTGAAGAACGAACTTACCCACTTTTTGACACCGGACCGGATCGAGCGCCTGCTCGAAGCTGCGGGGATCGCCGGCAAGCGGGATACTCCGGCCGGGAAGCTCTCGTTCGGGCAGCAGCAGCGCGTCGCATTCATCCGCTGTTTGTGCCAGCCCTTCGATTTCATCCTGCTCGACGAGCCGGTGAGCCATCTCGACGCCGCCAACGGGGAGGTGCTCTCGGCGTTGCTGCTGGAGGGCGCGCAGGCGCAGGGAGCGGGAGTGATCGTCACCTCGGTCGGCAGTCGGCTCCGGCTGCCGTACCATAAAATCTTTACGTTATGAGGTTGCTTTGGAAATTGCTGCGCTGTCATCTGAGCATGGCCCAGACCGTCGGATTCACTCTCGCCGGATTGGTCGGCATGGCGATCGTGCTGACGGCTTTGCAGGCATACCGCGACGTCCTGCCGGTTTTCGACCGGCCCGATTCGTTCATGCGGGGCGATTATCTGGTGCTGTCGAAGCAGGTCGGGGCGCTTCAGGCGATCGGACTGGGCAGCAGCGACTTTACGGCCGAAGAGCTGGCCGACCTGCGGGCGCAGCCCTTCGTGCGCGAAGCCGGGGCCTTCACGCCTGCCGATTACCGGATAAAGGGAACGGTCGGCATGGGCGGCGTGGAGCTTTCGACCTACCTGTTTTTCGAGTCGGTGCCCGACCGCTTCCTCGACGTCGGGGCCGAAAATTGGGATTACAAGGCCGGGGACAGGGACATCCCCATCATCATTCCGCGCAACTACCTGAACCTCTATAATTACGGATTCGCCCGGTCGCAGGGACTGCCGCAGATATCGGAAGGCATCTTCCGCCGGGTCTCACTCGGCATCGAGATTGCGGGTAACGGACATCGGGAGCAGTTCCGCGGGCGGATCGTCGGGTTGTCCAACCGTTTGAATACGATTCTGGTGCCCGATGCGTTCATCCGCTGGTCGAACGGGCGCTTCGGGAGCGGAGCCGCGAAACAGCCGGCGCGGATTATCGTCGAGACCGACCGTCCGGTCGATGCGGCCGTGACGGATTACCTCGCCCGCAAGGGCTATGAAGCCGAGGGGGACCGCCGGGACGACGGCAGGGCGGCCCGCTTCCTGCGGATCGCCGCGGGCGGCGTGGCCGGCGTGGGACTGGTGTTCAGCGCGATGTCGTTCTATATCCTGATGCTGAGTATCTTCCTGCTGTTGCAGAAGAACAGCGGCAAAATGGAGAACCTGCTCCTGCTGGGATATGCCCCCTCCCGTGTGGCGCGGCCCTATCAGCTGCTGACACTCGGATTGAATCTGGGCGTGCTGTGCGTGGCTCTGTTGGCGGTGTGGCTGGTGCGTCTCTGCTATTTGCCCTCGCTGGCCGCCCTGCAGGAGGATTACCGGCCTGCGGGATTGGGGCTTACGGTTTTGTGCGGCGTTGCGCTTGCGCTTCTGCTTTCGTTGTTCAACGGAGCGGCGATCCGCCGGAAAATCAATAGCCTGAATCGGGTGAGGCGCTGAGGCGCGGCAGTCCGGGCGGTTTGTCCGGAAACGCATGGCCGCAGAGCCTGCCGAATTGTATATTCCGCGGCGCAATCCCGCTCCGGAGTGCGGGAATCTGCGAAAAATGACTATCTTTGTCTGTAGAACACGATATTAACCGAGCAATGAACAGAATAGTAGCACCTTCGATGCTGTCGGCCGATTTCGGCCATTTGGAGCGCGATACGCAGATGATCGACCGCAGTGCGGCCGAATGGGTCCATATAGACGTGATGGACGGCGTTTTCGTGCCGAATATCTCTTTCGGATTTCCCGTGCTGAAAGCCATTCGCAAGGCGACGGCGAAGTGTCTCGACGTGCATCTGATGATCGTCGAGCCGGAACGTTACGTGGCGCGCTTCGCCGAGGCGGGCGCCGACGTGGTGACGTTCCATTACGAAGCCACCTACAACCCCAAGGGATGTATCGAAATGATCCGCAACGCGGGTGCAAAGGTGGGGGTGTCGATCAAGCCGGCCACTTCGGTCGAGGTGTTGCGCGACATTCTGCCGCAGATCGATCTGGTGCTGATCATGAGCGTCGAACCCGGTTTCGGCGGGCAGGCGTTCATTCCCGCGTCGCTCGAAAAGATCGCGCAGCTGCGCGCATTGGCCGACGAGCTGGGGACGGAGACGATCATCGAGGTGGACGGCGGCATTTCGTCGCACAACGCGCACGAGGTTTTCGGAGCGGGCGCCGACGTGCTGGTGGCCGGCAACGCCGTGTTCGGGGCCGAGGACCCGCAGGCCGAGATCGTGAAGATGCTCAACGCCTGACGTGCCGTCCGGTCTCTTCGTCGAGTAGCAGCCGCAGATCGCTTAGCAGCGCTCCGTCGTCGAAGTATTCGCTTCCGTAGGTGAGGTTGAATGCGTAATCGAATCCGGCGGGATTGGCGCCCTGATTGTGCTGGATGATCGTTTCGGCCTTGTCGAGGGCCTTCACCCAGCGTGCCTCCGGCGTCTGGCAGGCTTCGTACTCTTCCCATATTTCCCGTATCGTGGCTCCCGCTTCCGGCGGGAGCAGTCGTGTCAGCCGCTCCATGGCCGCCAGCTCCGAGGCGGCTTTGACTCCGGGCGCGGTCTGCGCAATGGCCGGAACGTCGCCGTCGAAGGCTTCGCCCAGATCGTGAATCAGACACATCAGCACCACCCGTTGCATGTCCAGTTCGGGCCGCTCGCCGGTCAGCACGGCGGCCAGCAGCGCCAGCCGCCACGAGTGTTCGGCGGTGCTTTCGTGCCGTCCTTCCGAGGTGTAGGCGGTGCGCAGTACGTTTTTCAGCCGCTCGGCTTCGCGGATGAAGCGCAGGTATCGGATCAATTTTTCCATGACAGACTTCGTTTCGGATTTCAAAGATAGCGAAAACCGGGAGACAAGGCGGAATTTATTTCGGGCTTCTCCGGGGAGTATCCTATCTTAGGACTTGCAAAGATAGCGATATGTCGGATTAAATCATTAACTTTGCGGTGATTTTACAGATGCCATGATTTCGTTAGACAACCTTACTGTAAGCTACGGGGGCTGGACCCTCTTCGACAATATCTCATTTCTGATCAACCCGAAGGACCGCATCGGTCTGGTGGGCCGCAACGGTGCGGGAAAAACCACGCTGCTGCGCATCATCACGGGCGAACAGCAGCCCACGTCGGGCCATGTGACCCTGAACGGCGAATGTACGATCGGCTATCTGCCGCAGACGATGCGCGTGGCCGACACCACGACGCTGGCCGAAGAGACGGCCAAAGCCTTCGATGAGGTGCTGCGGCTGGAGGCGGAAATCGCCTCTCTGACGCGCGAGATCGCCGAACGCACCGATTACGAAAGCGCCGGATACGAACAGCTTCTGCATCGTCTGAACGACGCGCAGGACCACTACCATATCCTCGGAGGCGACACCCGCGAAGCCGACATCGAAAAGACGCTGCTGGGCCTCGGATTCAAGCGCACGGATTTCGGCCGCGCCACGAGCGAGTTTTCGGGCGGCTGGCGCATGCGTATCGAGCTGGCGAAACTGCTGCTGCGCCGTCCTTCGATCTTTCTGCTGGACGAGCCGACCAACCACCTTGACATCGAGTCGATCCAATGGCTGGAGGAGTACCTGAAAAACTACAACGGGGCGGTGCTGCTCATCTCGCACGACCGCGCTTTTCTGGACAACGTGACCAACCGCACGGTCGAGCTGTCGCTGGGCAAGGTGACCGATTACAAGGTCTCCTATTCGAAATACGTCGTGCTGCGCGCCGAACGCCGGGCGCAGCAGATGGCCGCTTACGAAAACCAGCAGCGGATGATCGAGAAGACCGAAGAGTTCATCGAGAAATTCCGTTACAAACCCACCAAGTCGAACCAGGTGCAGTCGCGCATCAAGCAGCTGGAGCGGCTGGACCGTCTCGAGATCGAGGAAGAGGACCTCGCCACGCTCAACATCAAGTTTCCGCCCGCGCCCCGCTCGGGGCAGATCGTCGCGGAGATCAGCGAGGCCGGCATGTCGTTCGGCGAGAAACATGTCTTCAGCGGCGCGAATTTCGTCATCGAGAAGGGCGACAGGATCGCGTTGGTGGGCCGCAACGGCGAGGGCAAGACGACCCTCGCACGCATGCTGATCGGCCAGCTGACGCCCACCGAAGGGTCGGTGCGCCTCGGGGCGAACGTCAATATCGGCTATTACGCCCAGAATCAGGACGATCTGATGGACGGCGATTTCACGGTCTACGACACGCTGGACCGTGTGGCCGTGGGCGACATCCGGACCCGCCTGCGCGACATTCTGGGGGCGTTCCTGTTCCGCGGCGAGGACATCGACAAGAAGGTCAAGGTCCTCTCGGGCGGCGAGCGGGCGCGTCTGGCGATGGCCCGCATGATGCTCGAACCGCGCAACCTGCTGATTCTCGACGAGCCGACGAACCATATGGACATGCGTTCGAAGGACATCCTGAAGAGTGCCATCATGAAGTACGACGGCACGGTCGTGGTCGTTTCGCACGACCGTGAATTTCTGGATGACATGGTGCAGAAGGTCTACGAGTTCCGCGACGGCGGGGTGAAGGAGTACCTCGGCGGTATCTATTACTTCCTTGAAAAGCGCAAGCTGGAATCCCTGCAGGAGATCGAACGCCGCGACGCTCCGGCAAAACCGGCGGCGAATCCCGCGGCGAATCCCGCGGCGAAATCCGCCGCGCAGCCCGCTGCGAACAGGGACGCCGCGGCGTCGGGGAAACTGACCTACGAGCAGCGCAAGGAGCAGGAGAAGCAGCTCCGCAAACTGCGCCGGGCGGTCGAGACGGTCGAAGCGGAGCTGGCCGAAATCGAGAAGCAGATCGCGGCGTATGATGCGAAATTCGCCGCCGCGACCGAATACAACGAAGCCGACTACAAGGCTTACAACGACCTGAAAGCCCGCTACGACCACCAGATGCACGAGTGGGAGAAGGCGTCGTACGAACTTGAAATAGTCGAAGAGCAGGGATAGCCTGCTCGGCCGCATCTCCGGTGTGCGGGATAGGCGATTGGAAAACAGTAAATCATACGGATATGGACAATATCATTTTCGGGATACGTCCCGTGGCCGAAGCGATCGAGGCCGGAAAACAGATCGAAAAGCTCTACATCCGCAAGGGCGCCGAGGGGCAGTTGATGTCGGAGTTGAGAGACCTCTGCTTCCGGCATAAGGTGCGTGTGCAGGAGGTGCCGGTCGAGAAACTCAACCGCCTGACGCGCGGCAACCATCAGGGCGTCGTGGCGCAGATCTCGGCCATCGAATATGTCGGGCTGGCCGATATTCTGGAGCGCGTGCCCGAAGACGAAACGCCGCTGGTGGTGATTTTCGACGGGGTGACCGACGTCCGCAACTTCGGAGCCATCGCCCGCTCGGCCGAGTGCGCCGGGGCGCACGGGCTGATTACGCCGCTGAAGAATTCGGCGCCGGTGAACGCCGAGGCGATCCGCTCGTCGGCGGGGGCGCTGACGGCGATTCCGGTCTGTCGCGTGGGTTCGATCCGCAATACGGTCAAACTGCTGCAAACCGAGGGATTCCAGATCGTCGCCGCGACCGAGAAGAGCCGCAAACTGCTTTACGACGCCGATTTCCGCAAGCCGACGGCTTTGGTGATGGGCGCCGAGGATACGGGCATCTCGAAAGAGGTGCTGAAACTCTGCGACGAGCAGCTGGCGATTCCGCTGATCGGACATATCGAGTCGCTGAACGTCTCGGCGGCCGCCGCCGTGATGCTGTTCGAAGCGGTGCGCCAGCGAATCGCCGAATAATTCATCGAACCGTATAATTGACCGAAGACCATGAAAGCGAAACTGGAACGTTACCTGCGCTGGCTCCGCGAGGGGTTTCTGCAGATGCTGCGCCTGCATCCCGTCGAGAGTGCGCTTACTGTATACGCCTGCGCCGGATGCCTGCTCACCTATGAGTTGGATTGGGACCACTCCCTTCCGAAACTGGCCCTCGCGGCGTTGTTTTTCGCCGTCGCGCTGGTCGTCAATAACCTTGCGGGCCGCGGCCCGTGGCGGCGCGTCTACTGGGTAAGCTGGACACCGATCGTCCCGCTGTCGCTCTGGGGAGGACTCGAAGCGTGGATAGTCTCGGAGCCGGCTTTCCTGACCTTCGGCATACTGGTCCCGCTGGCGCTGCTGATGTGCCGCCGCGCCGTGCACAACGAACGTTTCGTCTGCGACGCGCTTTTGTGGCTGCGGTCGGGCGTGCTGGCGGTGTTCTTCGCCAATGTCGCCCTCGGACTGTTCGGGGCGATTCTCTTCTCCACGACCTATATCTTCGGGCTGGAGGGGGCGTGGATCGACCATGTGTGGACCTATGCGCTGATCGTTTTCGAGACCTTCGCCGTGCCGGTACTCTTCCTGATGATGGCGGACCGCTGGCGGGAAGCCGGGTACGAGAGCAACCGCATTCTCGAAATCCTGCTCAACTACATCGTCGCTCCGGCGCTGCTGATCTATACGGCCATTCTCTACCTCTATATGGCCAAAATCCTCGTTACGTGGTCGCTGCCCGAAGGCGGCGTCGCCTATCTCGTGTTCGGATTCACGCTTTTCGCGCTGGCCGAGAAGGCGCTGCAGTTCCTGATGCGGAAGCGGCTTTACGACTGGTTTTTCGACCGGTTCAGCCTGATCTCGCTGCCGACGCAGCTCCTGTTCTGGGTCGGTGCGATTCGCCGTACGAGCGAATACGGGCTTACCTCGCCGCGTATCTACCTGCTTGTCTGCGGCGGTCTGATGACCCTTTGCGTGGTGCTGTTCCTCTTCCGGCGCGCGGGACGCTATATGTATGTCTGCCTGACGGCTTTCGCGGTCTTCGCGGCGTTCGCTTACGTGCCGTCGCTCGAACCCGAACGGCTGGCCGTGCGCTCGCAGGTCGGCCGCGCCGTCCGCATCGCCGAATCCCTCGGACGGCTCGGCGACGACGGGCGTTTGATCCTGACCCCCGTGCCGCCGGCTGACAGCGTATATCGGGAGGCCTATCACGGACTTTATGAATCGCTGAAGTTCGTCGAGAGGCGCGATACTGCGGTCTTTGCCCGGTTCGGGACCGACCTCGACGGGTTTGCCGCGATTTTCCCGGAGCGGATGCGCAGCTACGTGAGGTGGGGTTACGATTACTGCAATTCATATTGCGTCAATAATATCATCGAGCTGGAAGCGCCTGTCAATGCCCGGTTCGAGGTAAATGCCGAATATCCGCATTACTATATGAATCTCCGGGGCTGGAGTGACAGCAGCTATCATTTCGGTGGTGATACGCTCCGGCTGTTTCTGGGCGAGGAGCGTGCCGTACACCGGATTCCCTGCCGGGAACTGCTCGAACGCCAGCTGAAAGAGAGCGGATTCGAACCCTCCGAAGGGTGCGAGCCGACGTCCGATCAGCTGCTGCGGCTGCTGGACTACCGCGACGACCGTTGCCGGATTCTGTTCGAGAATATCAGGTTGGAACGTACGGATTCGGCCGTTGTGATACAGGGCATGTCGATCAACGCAGTGCTGATGCGATGATTTCGACCGTGACGCATCCCCGGCTGGGCGAGGTGACTCTTTCCCGGACGCGGCGCGCACGCCGCATCTCGATCAGCGTGCGCGGTACGGGGGCTGTGCGGGTCTCTTTTCCGTACGGCGTTTCGGTCCGCAGGGCCATGGAGTTCCTCGACCTGAAGGCCGACTGGGTCGAGCAGGCCCGCGTACGTATGGCGGCACGGATGCCTGCGGAACCCCCGCTTCCGCCCGCCGAGGCCAAAGCCCGCATCGAAGAGCTGCGCCGGGCCGCCAAAGCCGATCTTCCGGCGCGTATCGAGCGGCTGTCGCAGCTGACGGGGCTGAAATACGCCAAGCTCACGATTCGGGCTTCGCGTACCAAGTGGGGGAGTTGTTCGGGGCGTAATACCATTTCGCTGAGCCTTTTTCTGATGACCCTGCCCGAACACCTGCGCGATTACGTGATCGTCCACGAACTCTGTCATACCGTCCACCACAACCATTCGCCGCGTTTCCATGCGCTCGTGGACCGCATGGTCGGGGGCAATGAAAAAGCCCTTAACCGTGAGTTAAGGGCTTTCGCAATTCGTTGAGTCTCGGCAGTCCTATTTCTGGCCGAGTATCTCCTTTTCACCCTTGTAGGTGAACGCCATGAATACGATCGAGAGGAAGCAGGCCGCGATGAGCAGGATAAACGTCCAGTCCCAGCCTGCGGCTTCGGCCACGGAGCCGATCACGATATTGGCCAGAATGGCCGTGCCGAGGAAGTAACCGAAGAATCCGGTCAGTCCGGCGGCCGTTCCCGCCGCGTTTTTCGGAGCGAGGTCGAGCGCCTGCACGCCGATGAGCATTACCGGACCGTAGATGAAAAATCCGATGGCGATCAGCGACATGGTGACGATGAAATAGTTCGACGAGAACTGCCAGTAGAGGAAGATGAATACCGCGACGATCGCCATGAAGAGGATCGTGGGAACGGCGCGCCGTCCGTGGAACACCTTGTCGCTCAGCCAGCCGCAGATCAGCGTGCCGGGAATGGCGGCGAACTCGTAGGCGAAGTAGGCCCAGCCGGCCTGCTTGATGTCGTAACCCTGCGCGTCGCGGAGGTAGGTCGGGGCCCAGTCGAGACATCCGTAGCGTACCATGTAGACGAAAGCGTTGGCGATAGCGATGAACCACAGCAGTTTGTTGTTCAGGACGTATTTGAAGAAGATTTCGCGGGTCGTGAGCACTTCCTCCTGCTTGGCGCTGTAATTTTTCGGGTAGTCGTTGCGCCATTTCTCCACCGAGGGAAGGCTGCACGACTGCGGCGTGTCGCGGATGAGCACGTAGGCGAGGATGGCGATGAAGATCGCGACGACCGCCGGGAAAAGATAGGTTCCTATCAGGAAATAGAGTTCCGTGTGGCTGCCGCAGAACCATGAGCCGAACCAGATGGCGCCGTAGACGGCCATCGGGCCGACCAAAGCCCCGCCTACGTTGTGGGCGCAGTTCCAGATCGACATCTTCGTGCCGCGTTCGTTGATCGAGAACCAGTGGGTCATGACGCGGCCGCACGGAGGCCAGCCCATTCCGTTGAACCAGCCCACGAGGAAGTTCAGGACCGCCATGATGAAGATGGCCAGCCGCTTGTGCTCCGGGCCGAGCAGCGTAACCGGAACGATCATGAACATCATCGACAGGGCGGCCAGCACCAGTCCCAGCGGCAGGAATACGCGCGCGTTGCTGCGGTCGGAGACGCTTCCCATCAGGAATTTGGACAGGGCGTAGGCCACGGCGTTCATCGCCAGCACGATGCTCAGTTCGCTCTGGTCGAAGCCGAGCAGGGCGAGCTCCGGGATCGCCATCGAGAAATTTTTCCGGACGATGTAGAATCCGGCGTACCCGATGAAGATGCCGAGAAACACCTGCAGACGCATGCGTTTGTATTTCGCATCGACCTTGTCGGCCTCCATTTCCGGTTTATAGGCAGGGGGTTGAAGAATTTTCCACATAATTGACGTGGGGCTCGACGCAGGAACCCGATTGAGTTGAAGTTGGTATTGGTTCATTCATGGCGACGTGCGTCCCTGCGTCGGACCCGCGTCGGGGCGTTCGGCTACGCCCGGTCATTTTCCAAATCCTCCCGAATCCCTCCTCGCGGAGAGGAGAAATTCGGGATTCTTCGGATTTGTTCCCTATAAAAGTTGTTTCGTTCGTTCGGAACTCCGTTCGGCCTAAGCCTCGGCTTCGCCTGCAAAGATATAAGTTTTCGCCAATTCCGTGAAATCTTTTACCTGCCCGTCGATCCATGCCTGATCGCGTCCGAGTTCCTTGGCCATGAGTTGCGCCACCTTCGGAGCCGCGGCCATAGCTTCGCGGGCGTCGACGAAGAGCAGGCGTACGCGGCGCGAAAGCACGTCTTCGACCGTCATGGCCATCTCTTCGCGTACGGCCCAGAGTACTTCGGCATAGGTGTAGCCGTACTTCGGTGAGAGTTTTTCGCCCAATTCGGGCTGCTGCTTGATAAGCTCCAGAATCTTCGGCTCGTCGCTGCCGTATACGTACATGTGATCCGACAGATCGGGATTCTTGCGGTAACCGTGGATGTGCAGTTTCTTGGTGACGCACTTGCGGGCCGGAAGTTTCGCGACTTCGATCGCCTTGTCCACCGTGTCCTCGGCCATCAGACGGTACGAGGTCCACTTGCCGCCCGTGATCGTAACCAGACCGTTGTCCGATACGATGATCTTGTGGCTGCGCGAAATCTCCTTCGTGTTCTTGCCCTCCTTCTTGGGCGCCGCCAGCGGACGCTGGCCCGCGAAGACCGAAAGAATATCCTTGTAGGTCGGAGCCGGGTTCATGTAGAGTCCCGCCGTGCCGAGGATGAAGTCGATCTCCTCCTTGAGCGGGCGCGGGTCTTCCTCGGCCTTGGGGCGTACGATGTCCGTGGTGCCGACGACGACTTTGTCGTGCCAAGGCACGGCGAACAGCACGCGGCCGTCCGAGGTCTTGGGAACCATGATTGCGTAGTCGCTCTGCAGGAACTTCATGTCGAGTACGATATGCACGCCCTGACTCGGCGTCACCATTCTGCGGTGTGTCGGGCTGTCCATGTGCATGATGTCGTCCACGAAGCAGCCGGCGGCGTTTACGACGCTGCGCGCTTTGAGCGTGTGCTCCTCGCCGGTGAGGTTGTCCACGAACTTCACGCCTGCGGCGCGGCCCGCCGCGTCATGCACGATGCCCGTGACGGTAGCCTGATTGACGACCGTGCCGCCGTTTTCGACGCAGGTCTGCGCGAGGTTCACGGCCATACGCGAGTCGTCGAACTGTCCGTCGTGGTACACCACGCCGCCTTTCAGTCCCTTCTCGACCGAAGTCGGGATGTATTTCATTACCTTTTTCGCCGAAATGTATTTCGAACGTCCGTAGCCGAAACCGAACGAAAGCATGTCGTAGAAGGTCAGACCGCAGAAATAAAGAAAATTATCCCAATACCTGTAGTTCGAGATCACGAAGGCTTGGTCTTTCACCAGATGGGGGGCGTTCGCCTTCATGCGGCCGCGTTCGCGCAGCGCTTCGAGCACCAGCATGACGTCGCCCTTCTGCAGGTAGCGGACGCCGCCGTGTACGAGCTTGGTACTGCGGCTCGAAGTGCATTTCGCAAAGTCGGTTTTTTCGAGCAGCGCCACGCTCATGCCGCGCGTCGCGGCATCGACGGCGACGCCGAGACCCGTTGCGCCTCCGCCGACCACGACGATATCCCAAACTTTGTCTTTTTCGGATAGTTTTTTGATTTGTGCAAGTCTTTCCATAGTTAGTGAATTTCGTTTCGCAACAAAATTACATATGATTTTTTGTATTTCAAAATAAAATATGTTTTATTTCATAATATTCCGTTTCGATATGCTTCCTTTGCGCAAGAATGGTTATTTCTTCTGCCCGTTCCGGCGGATTTCGAATTATTTTTCTTATCTTGCATTACGAAACGATTAAACTTTACTCACATGAACAAATCCGGCGAAGAGACTATTTTGAGCCTTCCGGAACGTCATAACCGGATTCTTGCGCTGCTTCAGCAGAACGGCTCCATCTCCGTGGCCCAACTGGCCGAACTGTTCAAGGTCTCGGAGGTCACCATCCGCAAAGACCTCTCCTATCTCGAACAACAGAAAAAATTGTACCGAACTCACGGCAGTGCGATTCTGATCAGTCCCTATATTAGCGACCGCCATGTCAATGAGAAGGAAAAAAAGAACGTCGCGGAGAAGCGGGCCATCGGCGCCAAGGCCGCCAGCCTGATCGCGCAGGACGATTCGATCATCATCGCGTCGGGAACCACCATGGCGTTTCTGGCGCGCGAAATAAAGCCCGTAGGCCATCTGACCGTCATTACGGCGGCGGTGCCCGTCACTTCGATCCTTTCGCAGGACGCCAACATCGACGTGATTCAGCTCGGCGGCATCACCCGCAGCAGTTCGGTGTCGGTCGTAGGGCCTTTCGCCGAGCAGATGCTCCGCCACTTCAATTGCAGCAAGCTGTTCGTGGGCGTGGACGGCATCGATCTGGAATTCGGCCTTACGACGACCAACATGCTCGAAGCGACGCTCAACGGGGCGATGATGAACGCCGCCCAGAAAGTGATCGTGCTGGCCGACAGTTCGAAGTTCGGCCGTCGCGGCTTCAGCAAGATCTGCGATCTGGAGGCCGTAGATCGCATCATCACCGACAGCGGCATTCAGCCCCTTTACCTCGAACGGCTCCGCGAGCGCGGAATCGAGGTGATCGTGGTCGATGCGTGACGAGCCTTTCGGCAACTTTTCCATGATCGTATGATTCGTTAAAACAAAAAACAACCGTGATTTTCACGGTTGTTTTTTGTTGTGTTTGAAGAACGCTTGATGGAGTTTCAGGAGATAAGGTGCATATATTCGGCGATTCGGCATGCTTCGATCGAAGTGTCGGCCTTCAGTTTGCTCAGGATGTTCTGGCGGTGGCGGTTGACGGTATGGATGCTGATGGAGAGCAGTATGGCTATCTCTTTGCTCATTTTGCCGGCACTGATTAATTGCAGGACCTCCTTCTCCCGGTCCGACAGCAGGTTGTCGGACCGGCGTGTTTCGGGTGATATTATTTCGCCCGTGGCAGAATTGACGAACGTGTAATCCGGCTGAACCGTGCAGACCGAGTCGTAGAGACAGAGCGCCATGCGCAGGCTGCCGTTCGGGGTGCTGCCGATGTAGAACATGCGGTGGCGGATCGGGACGTAGATGTCTGTTGCATCACGCATGCGAATTTGCCCGGAGACATAGTAGTTGACTCGCTCCGCAATCGGGATTTCTTGCAGGAATCCGAAAAAGCGGAGTTCCTGCGTGTGTTTTTCCAGCAGGTCGTCGGGATGTATTCGGTCGAAGATTTTTTCTTCCCAGATCGAAGCAATCGTTTCTTCGGTAGTGTGTTCGGCTAGCCCCAGCCGGACCGCGGTTCTGCCGTTGTAAATACGGCTCGTATTCGATTGCAGGTCACTCAACACGGCCAATGCGTTTTCCGTCCGCACGTATGCCTGTCTCTTATACACATCTCCGAGCCCACGAGACGCGTAGTAATCTCG
>ERZ1027001.1193-NODE-1193-length-13326-cov-7.336297_pt1 | contig 13326 bp, 16 predicted proteins | sample MGYA00519452_ERZ1027001 | MGnify/ENA primary metagenome ERZ1027001 (study PRJEB26926, sample SAMN06164867) | human gut metagenome | biome: ENVO:00009003; feature: ENVO:2100002; material: ENVO:00002003 | host: Homo sapiens | place: USA | collected 2012 ...
TCTACACAAGGAGTATCGTCGGCAGCGTCAGATGTGTATAAGAGACAGGCCCATCGTGGTAGTCGATGTGCGGGATGTGCGTGTGCCCGTAGAGCAGCGCCTGCGCGCCGCGCTCTCGCGCCTCGTAGGACGCGCGCAGCAGCGAGGACTTCACGCCCAGCGTATGCCCGTGGCAGAGCAGCACGCGGCAGTCGCCGAAGAAGACGACGCGCTCGCGCTCCTCAAAGCGGCCGAGGTCGCAGTTGCCCGGCACCTGCTCGAGCGGGATGCGGGGATACAGGCGGTGCAGCGCCTCTGCGTCGCGCCAGCCGTCGCCGAGGTGTACGATGGCGTCGAGCGTAAAGGGGCGCTCCCGCTCCACGGCGCGGATCATGTTGTCCTCATTGCCGTGGGAGTCGGAAAAAACGAGAATTTTCATAGCAGCGCAGCAGCTCCGTAGGTGAGAAGTGAAATGATGATGCCCGCAAGGAACACGCCGGCGGTGATGGCGGGCACGGCGAGCTTGAGCCGCAGATCGAGCAGCGCCGCGATCAGCGCGCCGGTCCACGCGCCCGTGCCGGGCAGCGGCACGGCGACAAAGAGCAGCAGCCCCCACGCCTGATAGCGCACGACCTTATCGCTCTTGCTCCAGGCCTTCCGCTCGATCCGGTCGACCCAGCGCCCGAGGCGCGGGATATGGGCGCGGACCCACGCAAAGCCCCTGCGCGCGAAAAGGATGATAAACGGAACGGGAAGCAGATTGCCGAGCAGCGCCGCGAAAAAGGCCTCGCGGAGCGGAAGCCCCATCGCCACGCCCGCGGGCAGCCCGCCGCGCAGCTCGATGACCGGCAGCATCGAAATGAGCACGGTCGCAAGGAATTTTCCCTCACCCGCCGAGAGCAGCCATTGCACGATCGCGTCTGTCATGCGCCGCTTCCTTTCCTGAATGATAACGCACCTATTATATAAAACCTCGCCGGAAAATACAAGAAAAGATTTGCAGGAAGAAACGCGGGAAGGGGACGGCCTCGTGCCGTCCCCTTCCCATTCTTATGCAAGCTCAGCGCTGGTTGGTGTTCTGGTTCTGCTCCTGGTTCTGATTGGTGTTCTGCTCCTTGTTCTGGTTCTTCTCCTTCATGTGCCCGCCTCCTTTCCTTTGTTCTGCTACGGCAGATAGTTTTTCCGCGCGGCGGAAAAACTATACACGGCGCGCAAAAATCCGCAGCGCGGCCGAAAAATGGAAAAATTTCTTCTTCACGGCATTTTTCCGCAAATTATCGTTGACAAACGGCGGCGGAGGTGGTATCATACCTACGCAAAACAAAGAAGAACGGCAGCATCCGTTCTCACCTTTAGCGAAAGCGAGAAGGTCAATGATCGAAAAAGCGCGTGGGCGCTTTGCGTTTGTTGTACGGGTGCGGCATGGCTGCGCTCGTTTTTGTTTGGTCAAATCGTTTAATGGAGGTGCTTCGGTATTAGCAAGGATGTGCATCAGCTCAATGAGGACATTCGAGACAGCGAGATCCGTCTGATCGGTTCCACCGGTGAGCAGCTCGGCATCATGTCTGCCGCCCAGGCGCAGCGGATCGCCGATGAGCAGGGGCTTGACCTCGTCAAGATCTCCCCGCAGGCTACGCCCCCCGTGTGCAAGCTCATGGACTACGGCAAGTTCCGCTTTGAACAGGGCAAGCGCGAAAAGGAAGCGAAGAAGAACCAGCACGTGGTCGAGATCAAAGAGATCCGTATGTCGCCCGGCATCGATGTCGGCGATTTCAACACAAAGCTCAAGAATGCCCAGAAGTTCCTTGCCGACGGCAACCGCGTCAAGGTCTCGGTCCGCTTCCGCGGCCGCGAGATGGCGCATACCGACATCGGCAAAGACCTGTTGGTGCGCTTCGCCGAGCAGTGTGCCGAGGTGGCGACATTGGATAAAGAGCCCAAGCTGGAAGGACGCAGTATGTCCATATTCCTTTCCCCCAAGACCGGGAAGTAACACAATATACGAAAAGGAGAAACTACCATGCCCAAGCTGAAGACCCACAGCGGTTCCAAGAAAAGATTCAACCTGACCAAGACCGGCAAGGTCAAGATGGCCAAGGCCTTCAAGAGCCACATCCTGACCAAGAAGCCCACCAAGCGTACCCGTCACCTGCGTGCGGGCGGCTATGCCGACGCTACCGTTGCCGGCACCATCCGCAAGATGATCCCCTACAAATAAGATAATTACGATACGCTTTAAGGAGGCTTACTGATATGGCACGTGTTAAGGGCGCGATGATGACGCGCAAAAGAAGAAACAAGACTCTGAAGCTCGCGAAGGGCTATTGGGGCAACAAATCCCGCCACTTCAAGATGGCCAACCAGGCCGTGATGAAGTCCCTGACCTACGCTTATACCGGCCGCAAGCTCAAGAAGAGAGATTTCCGCAGCCTGTGGATCACCCGCATCTCCGCCGCCTGCAAGATGAACGGCATGAACTACTCCACCTTCATGCACGGTCTGAAGGTCAAGGGCATCGAGATCAACCGCAAGATGCTCAGCGAGATGGCGATCAACGACGCCGTCGCGTTCACCGCTCTTTGCGACCTCGCGAAGAACGCGTAAAAAGTGCAAACGAAAAGAGACGCTGTAAGGCGTCTCTTTTTTTATGACAAAGGGGCCATTCTCTACGGCGGAGAATACCCCCTCTTTTCGCGCTGAGCAGCGCGGGGCAGAGCACGCCTGTGCTCCGCAGGGACCGCTTTTGTATGTGCAAAAGCGGTCGGAAAACACATGAGGGGCCGCGGCCCCTCAACCCTGCCATAGAAAGCCTGACAATAGGCCGACTGCACGCGCTGTGCAAAATACTGCCTGCAATGCTTGGCGCGGCTTTCGATTTGGGCTGCTCCTTGCGGCCGCTGCCGCTCTGCGGCGGGGTTTCGGTCATTTTCTTGCCGGGGGATAAGGCTTGCGCTCATCGGTCAGACCGAGCAGATAATCCGTGCTGACCTGATAATAACGGGCAAGCGCAATCAAGGCTATGCTGGGAATGTCGAGCACACCGTTTTCATAGCGCGAATAGGTCGTCTGCCCGACATTCAGTACAGCGGCAAGCTCCGCTTGCGTTTTGTCCGCATCCTCACGCATATCACGCAGTCGCCGATACATGAAATCACCTCAACGACATTATAAAAATGCGGTTATTGCATATTGCATTTCATGCGAAAAACGCATAAAATGATGTTGAGGTGAAAAGTATGGGGATCTATCAGCTTTATTTTCTGAAAATGCACAGCAAGCTGCTGTTTCTCTCCCGAAATGCGGGAACAAAAGACCCTGCATTTCTATCGCGGGTCCTGGCGGATACACTGGCTGCGGCCAAGGAAGCCATGCGGGGGCGTAACTTCGCCCACTCGCCATACCGGACGAAGATCATCACGCTGGCATCGGGCGCGGCGGCTGCGCTCGTCCATCTCGAGCAGGGTGAGCTTGAGAAAATGCGCGAAGAAATTCTGACCGCTTTAGAAGCCGCCGCAAAATAACTCCCCGTAACCCCGCCGCAGAGCGGCAGCGGCCGCAAGGAGCAGCCCAAATCGAAAGCCGCAATAAGAAATTGCACGCACTCTTTTGCACAGCGCGTGCAGTATCATTTCTGCAGGGGTTGACAATGTGGGGTCAAGGGGCTTGCCCCTTGCACTCTCTTGGGGTTCTAAAGGGGGTATTCTCTACGGTAGAGAATACCCCCTTTGTTCGTTGCCGCGCGTTGCGCGGCCGTTATTCTTCCTCCGGCTCCTCCCACGGCGTCATCGTGGCGACCAGACGGTGGATGGGCGTGCCCAGCTCATGGAACTTCGCCTCGTAGTCGGTCATCACGCCGACGGCGCCGTTCGCGTGCAGATCGTCCGTGACCTCGGAGAGCGCAAAGCCAAACTGCGGGATCTCCTCCACCGACCAGGCGAAAAGCGGGGCGTTGTCCGTCTTGAAATGGGTCTGCCCGCCGTCCTTGAGTACCTTGCGGTAGAGCTTGAGGAAATTGCCGTGCGTCAGGCGGCGCTTGGCGTGGCGCTTCGTCGGCCACGGGTCGCAGAAGTTGATGTAGATGCGGTCGACCTCGCCCGGGGCGAAAAACTCGGGCAGGATGTTCGCGTTCGCGTCGATGAAGCGGACGTTCCGAAGCCCCTCGGCGGCGCAGCGCTCCATGGCGACCACCATCGCGTCGGGCACCATCTCCACCGCCACGAACAGCACGTCGGGCTCCGCAGCGGCGGTGCCCACGGTGAAGCGTCCCTTGCCGCAGCCCAGCTCCACACGCAGCTCGCGGGCCTCCGGCATCAGCTCGCGCCAATGGCCGCGGTGCGCGATGGGATCCTTGATCTGCAGCGCCGCGCAGCGCTCCATGCGCGGCAGCAGGTTCTTTTTCTTTCTCATTCGCATGGGGAAATACCTCGCTTTTTGCGTTCATTTCCTGCCTATCATAGCGGAAACGCGGCGATAACACAAGAGAAAAATGAAGTCTTTCCGTCAGCAAAGAGGAATTTGCCGCAGGAACTGCGTTACATCGTCAGAAATGAATCAATTCTTGCAAAAAATGTGACCAAACTGGAAATAATTTCAAATGAAATGATATTCCTCTTGCAAAACGCGGGGGAATTGCATATAATAGCCCCATTAAGAGAAAACAAGGAGGGCATACCATGTCTTTCGTGACCTATGAACCGCAGGGCGCGGTCGCGTATCTCATCATCAACCGTCCCGAGGCGCTCAACGCGCTCAACTCGCAGGTGCTCGCCGACCTTGACGCGGCGCTCGACGCCATTGACCTCGACGCCGTCCGCTGCCTGATCGTGCGCGGCGCGGGGGAGAAGTCCTTTGTCGCCGGCGCGGACATCGCGCAGATGAAGGGCCTCACCAAGGCCGAGGGCGAGAGCTTCGGCAAGCAGGGCAACGACGTGATGCGCAAGCTCGAGACCCTGCCCATTCCCACCATCGCGGCGGTCGGCGGCTACGCGCTCGGCGGCGGCTGTGAGCTCGCCATGAGCTGCGATTTCCGCATCTGCTCCGATACCGCTGTGTTCGGTCAGCCCGAGACGGGTCTCGGCATCACCCCCGGCTTCGGCGGCACCCAGCGCCTCGCGCGTCTGGTCGGCCCCGGCATGGCCAAGCAGATGGTCTACACTGCCCGCAACATCAAGGCGGACGAGGCCCTGCGCATCGGTCTGGTCAACGCCGTCTATCCGCTCGCGGAGCTTTACGCCGCCGCGGAGAAGCTCGCCTCCCAGATCGCGGCGAACGCGCCCATCGCGGTGCGCGCGGCGAAGAAGGCCATCAACGAGGGGCTTGACCTCCCGATGGACGAGGCCGTGGTGGTCGAGGAGAAGGCCTTCGGCTCCTGCTTCGAGACCGCCGACCAGCAGGAGGGCATGGGCGCCTTCCTCGAAAAGCGCAAGCACGAACCGTTCACCAACAAGTAAGCGTTACTTGACAATTCATAAATTTCAATTTATAGGAGGAACACAAAAATGAAAGTTGCAGTTTTCGGCGCCGGCACCATGGGCAGCGGCATCGCGCAGGTCTTTGCGGCGCACGGCCACACCACTCTGATGTACGCGTCCAGCGTCGCTTCCGCGCAGCGCCACAAGGACAAGCTCGACGCTTCCCTGCAGAAGCGCGTCGAGAAGGGCAAGATGACTCAGGAGGCCAAGGATGCCCTGATGGCGAATATCTTTGTGGAGGAGAAGTCCGCCGCCGCCGATGCCGACCTCGTCATTGAGTGCGCCAAGGAAGAGATGGCGTACAAGCGCGCCATGCTCAGCGAGCTGGATGGGCTGTGCAAGGAATCCGCCATCTTTGCCACCAACACCTCCTCTCTGTCCGTCACCGAGATGGGTCTTGGCCTCAAGCACCCCGTCATCGGTATGCACTTCTTCAATCCCGTTCCCAGCATGAAGCTCGTTGAGGTCATCCGCGGCGCGAACACCACGCAGGAGACCTTCGATTTCATCTACAAGCTCTCCGAGGAGATCGGCAAGCAGCCGGTCGAGGTCGCCGAGGCTCCCGGCTTCGTCGTCAACAAGATCCTCATCCCCATGATCAACGAAGCCATCGGTCTCGTTGAGACCGGCGTCGCCTCCGTCGAGGACATCGACAAGGCCATGATGCTCGGCGCGAATCATCCCATGGGCCCCCTCGCCCTCGGCGACTTCATCGGCCTGGACGTCTGCCTCGCCATCATGAACGTGCTGCTCGAGGAGACCGGCGATCCCAAGTACCGCCCCGCTCTGCTGCTCAAGAAGATGGTCCGCGGCGGCCAGCTCGGCAAGAAGTCCGGCAAGGGCTTCTATGATTACAGTAAGTAATTTTTCGACAAAATATAACAGAAAAAGAGCCGGTTTCGACCGGCTCTTTTTCTCAACACCGGAAAGGGGAGGAACACCATGAGCGAAAAGAAGTGCGTTTGCGGACACGAGCTGGAAAGCCGAGGTTACCAGGTGCTGGAGCTGCACGGCGAAAGTCTCCTGAAGGATTATATGGACGTGGAGCTGTGGGTGTGCCCGCGCTGCGGACGGATCGCGTTCTTTATGCGGGAGAAGGACCGGAAGGACCGCTACCGCGCCGAGTGCGGCGGCAGGACCGACGAGGAGCTCAGCGCGCTGCTGGAATCGCCGGATGCGCCCGCGCTGCTGCGGGACGCGGCGCGTGAGGTGCTGGACTCCCGCGCCGAATGGAAGGCGGCGGAGCAGCGCCGCCGCGCGAAGGAGACGGAGCGTGAGCAGGAGAGTACGCCGCGCGGCGGATTTTTCTCCGGCCTTTTCGGCGGCAGGGACGACGACAAGCCGCGCAAAAATCAGCCGCCCGAGTTCTGAGCCTGCCCCTTGACAAATCCGCAGCGACGGCGTATACTGCTATCCATCAAACTGGCATCGACGGAGAAGAAACCGCAGAGCACCGCACAGAGAGGGACGCATTTCGGTGCAAGCGTCCTGCGTGAGCGGCGGCCGTACCACTCCCGAGCAGCCCGCGACGAGCGGGACGGGTTCGCCCGTTACAGCGGACACAAGCGGCGCAAACGCGCAAGCAGGGTGGAACCGTGGAGTATAGCAATGCTTCACCCCTGATACCGTCGGGGGTGAAGCGTTTTTGCACCCTCAGAGTCAAATGGAGGTAACTGAAATGTCCGAAGAAGTCAAGATCAACGAAGAAAATCAGTACAGCTTTGAAAATCCCGAGTACCGCAAGACCTATTGGCACACCTGCTCCCATGTGCTGGCGCAGGCGGTCAAGCGCCTGTGGCCCGAGGTGAAGCTCGCCATCGGCCCCAGCATTGAGACCGGCTTCTACTACGATCTGCTCGCTCCCTTCGCCTTTACGCCGGAGCATCTGGAGCAGATCGAGGCGGAGATGCGCAAGATCTGCAAGGAAAAGCTCAAGCTCGAGCGCTTTGAGCTGCCGCGCGAGGAAGCCATCAAGTTCATGGAGGAGAAGGACGAGCCGTTCAAGGTCGAGCTCATCAACGATCTGCCCGCCGACGCGCACATCAGCTTCTATAAGCAGGGCGAGTTCACCGACCTCTGCGCCGGCCCGCACCTCGATTCCACCGGCCGCATCAAGGGCAACGCCATCAAGCTGACCGCCTGCAACGCCGCCTACTGGCGCGGCGACAGCAAGCGTGAAACGCTCCAGCGCATCTACGGCGTCGCCTTCCCGAAAAAGGACGAGCTGGACGCCTACCTCGCGCAGGTCGAGGAGGCCAAAAAGCGCGACCACAACAAGCTCGGCCGCGAGCTTGAGTACTTCACCACCGTCGACTGCATCGGTCAGGGCCTGCCCATTCTGCTGCCCAAGGGCGCGCGCGTCGTGCAGGTTTTGCAGCGCTGGGTCGAGGACACCGAGCAGAAGCGCGGCTATCTTCTCACCAAGACGCCGCTCATGGCAAAGCGCGACCTCTACAAGATCTCCGGCCACTGGGATCACTATCTCGACGGTATGTTCATCCTCGGCGACCCGTATGACGAGACGAAGGAGTGCTTTGCCCTGCGTCCGATGACCTGCCCGTTCCAGTATCAGGTCTTCCTCAACCGCGGCCGCAGCTACCGCGACCTTCCCATGCGCCTGGGCGAAACGTCGACCCTCTTCCGCAACGAGGATTCCGGCGAGATGCACGGTCTCATCCGCGTGCGCCAGTTCACCATTTCCGAAGGTCACCTCATCCTGCGCCCCGACCAGCTCGAAGAGGAGTTCAAGGGCTGCCTCGACCTTGCCAAGTACTGCCTCGGCACCGTCGGCCTTCTCGATAAGTGCACCTTCCGCTTCTCCCAGTGGGATCCCGCCAACCCGAACAACAAGTACGAGGGCACGAAGGAGCAGTGGGAGCACGCCCAGAGCGTGATGGAGCGCATCCTCAAGGACCTCGACGTCAACTACACCGTCGGCATCGACGAGGCCGCCTTCTACGGTCCCAAGCTCGACATCCAGTATAAGAACGTCTACGGCAAGGAGGATACCCTCGTCACCATCCAGATCGATATGCTGCTCGCCGAGCGCTTCGGCATGTACTACATCGACGAAAACGGCGAGAAGAAGTTGCCGTACATCATCCACCGCACTTCTCTCGGCTGCTACGAGCGCACGCTCGCTTACCTCATCGAGGAGTATGCCGGCGCGCTGCCGACGTGGATGGCGCCCGAGCAGGTGCGCTTCCTGCCCGTCACCGACCGCGCGAACGAATACTGCGAGAAGGTCGCCGCGCAGCTCGAGGAGCAGGGCTTCCGCACCGAGGTCGATTACCGCAACGAGAAGATCGGCCGCAAGATCCGCGACGCGCAGACTGAGAAGGTGCCCTACATGGTCATCGTCGGCGACCGCGACATGGAGAACGGTACCGTCTCCCCGCGCCACCGCGCGGACGGCGATCTCGGCGCGATGAGCGTGGACGAGTTCTCCGCCCTGCTCAAGCGCGTTGTGGACAACAAGGAGCAGAAGTAAACCGATCTTTTTGGAAAAACAGTCACTCGTCAGAGTGACTGTTTTTTTGCCTTGGATTTAGCCAAAATGACGGACGGTGAAGGAAAACTTGCATAAATTCGAATAAGGTGCATGAAAAATTTATATATGAAGAAAAAGTAAAAATTTGTCGTCACCAAAAAATTTGTGTGAAATAACGGAACGAGCGGAAAAAGAAAGGGCTAAGAAAAATGGATTCCGCCTTAATTTTGTGCGAATAGCCAAAAGTGCAAAAGTATCTTGCAATAAAACTTGCAATAAGTTATAATGGCTATGCCTCAAAGAGGTACATTGGCCGTTTTGCAAAACGAAGAAGCGCCGGCCGACGCTCATGCACAACATTGGACAACGTTGTGCAGAATGTCCCCGACCGGCGGTAACGTTGCCGAAACGGTAAAACAAAAAGGAGATTGCGTATGAAAAAGTTCTTAGCCCTCATCCTGTCCGTCGCTATGATCTTCGCTCTTGTTGCCTGCGGCAGCAAGGAAGGTGATACCCCCAACACCGACGGCGACACCCAGCAGACCGATACCCCCGCCGCTCCCGTTGACATCGTCATCGCCACCGGCGGCACCACCGGTACTTACTATGCCGTTGGTAACGCGCTCGTCACCACCATCGGCGACAAGCTGAGCCTGTCCAAGCTCACCGCTGTCGACTCCGGCGCCTCCAAGGCGAACGTCCAGCTCGTCACCGCCAACCAGGCCCAGATGTCCATCCTGCAGTCCGACGTTCTGAACTATGCTCACAACGGCTCCGGCGGTGAGACCATGTTCGACGGCGCTGCCGACAAGAACTCCCTGTGGGTCGCGGGCGTTTACAACGAGACCGTCCAGCTCGTCACCGCCCCCTCCATCAAGAGCATTGAAGACCTCAAGGGCAAGACCGTCTGCGTCGGCGACGTCGGCTCCGGTACCGCTCTGAACGCGGCTCAGGTCCTCGAGGCCTACGGCATGACCTTCGACGACATCAAGGTCATGTACGACTCCTTCTCCGGCGGCGCCGAGGCCCTCAAGAACGGCCAGTGCGAAGCGGCCTTCACCGTTTCCGGCGCCCCCACCCCCGCTCTGACCGACCTCGCCACCGCCTACAACTTCAATATGCCCTCCCTCAGCGATGAGGCGGTCTCCTATCTGACCACCAACTATCCCTTCCTGGTCCAGGATAACCTGCCCGCCAACACCTACACCTGCGTTGCGGACGAGACCGTCTGCGTCGCCGTCAAGGCCGTCTTCACCGCCTCCAAGGACCTCAGCGAGGATGTCGTCTATGAGATCACCAAGGCCATGTTCGACAATCAGGCTGACCTGGCCAAAGCTCAGGCCAAGTTCGGCTTCCTGAGCCCCGAGGGTGCTGTTGCCGGCTCCTTCGACCTGCATCCCGGCGCCGAGAAGTACTACAAGGAGATCGGCGTTCTGTAAGAACACCCAATCCTGAAAGAGTGCGAAAGTGCAACTGCGACAACGCATAAGCATGGCCGCTGCAATAGTCTTGATTATTGCAGCGGCCTCCCTCTTGATTCCCCGCGCCGGCTATTACCTGACGCTCCGCAATAAGGACAGCGGCGAGCTCTATGCGCGCTACCGCATGGACGAGGGGGATCGCTTTTCCATTACCTTTAAGCATTCCGTCAACCAATATCCGCTGACGGACACCTTTGAGATCAGTGAAGGAAAGATCTATGCCGAGGAGTGTAAGTACTATGCTTACGGCGCCGGCGTGCAGGTGGAGCTGAATCCCGGAGAAGAGCTCAGCTATACCGACGACGGAGCCATGCTCATCACCGGCATACATCAGGATAGAACCGGAGTCTGTTATGCCGTGGCCACCGTTTACGACTTCTTTTTGAAGGTAAAGGACGGTCCGGATATCAGTCTGCGTGATTTGTGTGGAAGAAATTCGCTGGTGACGCTCAATTATGAGTTCTTCCTCTATTGACGTCACAGTGTTCACCAATAAAAAGGAGGAGAAAAACACCAATGACTGACGCTGAAAAGAAAGTCTTGGACGAAGAGGTCGTCGTTGAAAGCGTAGACGTTGAAGTCGGTACGATGGAAGACGTTGACGCGATCATGAAAAAGTTCGACCGCGAGTCCAACACCCGTGTCTGGGAGGGCACGCCCAAGCTGATCCTGCGCTATGTGCTGGCCGCCTTTATGCTCTTTATGGTCTACATGAACCTGTGGGCCACCTGGAGCGGCCAGATCCGCCGCTGCCTGTTCGTCGGCTTTGTGATCCTGTTCACATTCTTTATCTACCCCGTGAAGAAGGGCAATGTAAAGCCCAACTCCATGCCGTGGTATGATATCCTGCTCGCTGTCGCGGGCTGTATTCCCTATTTCTACTATGTTGCCAACTTCAAGAGGATTGTGGCGATGGGCATCGCCATCGGCCAGACCGAGGTCATCCTTGGCATCATCGGCACGCTGGTGCTCGCGGAGTGCTGCCGCCGCGCGGTGGGCCTTCCCATTCTGGTCGTGGCGGGCTGCTTTGTGCTCTACGCCTTCATCGGCCGTGGCATGAGCCTGGACCTGGTGGTCTACAACATCTTCTATACCACCAACGGCATCATCGGTACGCCGATCTCCGTCTGCTCGACCTACATTGCGCTATTCCTGCTGTTCGGCGCGTTCCTTGAGGCGACCGGTGTCGCCAACTTCTTCATCGACTGCGCGAACGCGCTGGTCGGCTGGGCGTCCGGCGGTCCCGCGAAGGTCGCGGTCGTCTCCTCCGCCCTGTGCGGCATGGTCTCCGGTTCCTCCGTCGGCAACACCGTTACCACCGGTTCCGTGACCATCCCGATGATGAAGAGGACCGGCTATCCCCCCGAGTTTGCCGGCGCGGTCGAGGCTGCGTCCTCCACCGGCGGCCAGATCATGCCCCCCATCATGGGCGCTGCGGCGTTCATCATGGCGGAAATGACCGGCTATGAGTATGCCGACATCATCGTCCGTGCGATCCTGCCGGCGTTCCTCTACTTCCTCGGCATCTTCCTCGGCGTCCACTTCAAGGCGAAGAAGCTCGGCCTCGTCGGCCTCAAGCGTGAGGAGCTGCCCAAGTGGAAGCTCCTGCTGCCGAAAATCTATCTGCTCCTGCCCCTGATCGTCCTGACCTGGATGGTCGTCGCCGGTCAGACCATGGCCAAGAGCGCCATCTACGGCACCATCGTTGCCATCGTGGTCGGTATCATCAATAAGGACGACCGCATGACCCCGAGCAAGTTCGTCAACGGCCTTGAAAACGGCGGCAAGAACTGCCTGTCCATCGGCATCGCCTGCGGCATCGCCGGCATCATCTCCGTGTGCATCACGATGACCGGTCTCGGCGGCAAGCTGATCACCTATGTGGTCAAGCTCTCCGGCGGCAACCTGTTCATCGCCCTGTTCCTCACGATGATCTGCTGCATCATCCTCGGCATGGGCGTGCCCACCACCGCGAACTACATCATCATGGCCTCCACCTGCGCGCCCATCCTCATCAACGGTATGAACATGCACATTCTGGCTGCCAATATGTTCGTGTTCTACTTCGGCATCGTCGCCGACATCACGCCTCCCGTGGCGCTCGCCGCCTATGCCGGTGCTGCCATCGCCAAGGCGCCCCCGATGAAGACCGCGCTCAACGCCACCCGTTTGGCGATCGCCGCGTTCATCATCCCCTACATCTTCGCTTATAACAATGCGATGATCTTCGTCGGCGATGTCACCTTTTTCGGCGTTGCCTCCATCGTCATCTCCGCGACGCTCGGTATGGCGTCCATCGCCTCCGGCTTCATGGGTTATCTGATCCACGACCTGAAGTGGTACTCCCGTATCGCGCTGATCGCCGGCGGTCTGCTGATGGTCATCCCCGGTACGGTCACCGACCTCGCCGGCCTCGCCATTCTGATCGTTATCCTGCTCATCCAGAGGGCTGAGAACAAGAAGGAGAAGAAGGCTGCGGTCTGATCTCCCGAAAACACGAGAAAATAAAGAGACGCTTCGGCGTCTCTTTATTTTTGCCCGATCGCCCCTCAAGGTCGGGAAGCCGGCACATGAAACGGCGCGGCGGCGCATAAAATGCAGGGAAAGGGAGGCGTCGTTATGCCGAAAATCTATCTCAGCCCCTCCACACAGGAATCAAATCCGTACATCACCGGAAGCGGCAGCGAGGAGTACATTATGAACCGGCTCGCCGACGCGCTGGAGCCGTATCTTTATGCCAACGGCATCCGCTTTGTGCGCAACACGCCCGACATGACCGCCGCGTCCTCCATCGCGCAGGCGAACCGCCTCGGCAGCTTTGACTTCTATCTCGCGCTCCACTCCAACGCCGCCGCGCCAGAAAACCTGTCTCTTATACACATCTGACGCTGCCGACGATACTCCT
>ERZ1027001.1195-NODE-1195-length-13317-cov-8.849419_pt1 | contig 13317 bp, 10 predicted proteins | sample MGYA00519452_ERZ1027001 | MGnify/ENA primary metagenome ERZ1027001 (study PRJEB26926, sample SAMN06164867) | human gut metagenome | biome: ENVO:00009003; feature: ENVO:2100002; material: ENVO:00002003 | host: Homo sapiens | place: USA | collected 2012 ...
GAGTATCGTCGGCAGCGTCAGATGTGTATAAGAGACAGTTCTCTTTCTGATTCGATAATGTGTTTTTTTAACAACAAATCACTATAATATGCAATTACGGCTTCACTTGCGCTCAAGGCATCATCTATGTCAACAAGTAGACCATTTTCCCCATCTTTAATGATATTAAGAATTGCATCAGCTCGAGTTGCCACAATTGGTTTTCCAGCCATCATATATTCTGGCAAAGCTAGACCAAATCCCTCCCATCTGCTAAACAAGCATGCAACATCAAAAAGTTCAACATATCTCATAGGATCATTAACCCATCCTGTAATATGTAAACTGTCGCCCAAACCATTATTCTCAGCATACTTTTTAATTTCATTTTCCTGTTCTCCATTACCAACTATAATAAAATGACTGTTTGGAATCCGTTCTTTTACAAGTTTTGCCATCTCTACAAATACATCTGGAGCTTTCTGAGGAGATAATCTTCCAACCATACCGACAACAAACGCATTATCTGGTATGTTCATGTCTGCCTTTTTTAATTTCCCATGTATTTCATTCTCATAAGATTCTATATCTACACCATTAAAAATCACCTGTAATTTAGCTTCACCACATATTCTTTTTTTCAATGCTGATTGCCTCTCAGCCTCAGAAATGCATATAATCATATCACAAAATGGTGCGGCTATTTTTTCAATCGCTGTATATAGAATTTTCTTCTTTTTAGAACACCTCATATTGAAAGCCCAACCGTGGGGATTATACACACAATGATTCTTTAATGCAATATCCGCCACACGAGCAATAGCACCAGCTTTACTAGAATGTGCATAAACAATATCAGGATTGTATTTCTTTATAAGTTTTCTAACTTTCCATATTAACTTTAGATCCTTTACTCCAATTGCTCTGTTCATTTCAATTTGCTCAAAGGCATCAACTAATCCTTCATAATCTTCTTTTTTAAAATCTTGTGAACATACCAGTATGTTTTCAAACTTATCTTTATCCAAATACTTGAGAAGCATTCGAATATAGTGATCAACGCCACCAGCTGCTTGTGCTACATGCAATATCCTAATTGCCATATTTCTATACTGCTCCTTCATTTTTTAACACACCTAAAACTGTCTTAAGAAGAATACTTACATCCCCCTTAACACTCCACTCCCCAATATACTGAGTATCCAACTTCACCACTTCCTCAAAGTCCGTGATATTGCTCCTTCCACTCACCTGCCACAGTCCGGTCAGTCCCGGCCTGAATGACATTCTGGCTCTGTGGTGAGGTTCATACTTCTCCCACTCATCCAGTGTTGGTGGTCTGGTGCCCACAAGGCTCATATCTCCCACTAGTATATTGAAAAATTGTGGGAATTCATCCAGGCTTGTTTTCCTGATAAACTGTCCAATTCCGGTTTTCTTCTTTCCGTTTGGCAGCACCTTATTGCCTATTATTCTCGGGTCGAAGTCCATCTTGAACATCATTCCGTCCCCCACTTTATTCTGCGCCGCAAGCTCCTTCTTTCGCTCCTCGGCATCCATGTACATGCTGCGGAATTTATACATCTTGAACTTTCTGCCGTTCCTGCCGATTCTCTCCTGTGAGAAGAATATCGGTCCCGGCGATGCTATGTATATCATCGGTCCCACAAATATCATGATGATAAGTGTGAACAGGCAGCCCACCAGTCCTCCGACTATATCCATGCCCCTCTTTACCAGAAGTGCGCTGGTATTTGCATAGTTCACGCTTGATGTGACTACTGTGTAGTCGCCTATCTTTTCTATCTGCTTATAACCGCCCTGGGCTGTGCCGTTTTTGGCTATTCCTGTATGTACTGCTATTCCCATCTCAAGGAATATATCTGCCATCTTCTCAGGATATTCATCCTCGCTGCAAGGCGGGATGAGTACCTCATCCACCCACTCATCACACGCATAGTCCACTATGCCATCATGGTTTGCAACTATCGGTATGCCGCATATAGTCTCACCCTTCATGTCTGTATCCAGTGAAGCTGCTACTATCTTTGTATAGCCTATACAGCTTTTCTCCACTGTGCGCAGTGTATCACGTAGCATAGCATCGGGTGCTATGACAAACAGCGATTTCTTTGATGCTCCAAATCCCTTTTTCTTAAGGAAGCTCTTGAGCGCTAGTCTTGCTACATATGTTATTGTCACATAGATTGGAAACATGATATAAAATGATAATCGCGAGTATATATCAGCCATCTGTGTGGTGAACAGAAATAGTGCTGTCACCAGAAATACAAGCACTGCATGCTTACATGTCGATATAAATTCATCCAGATATCCGCGTTTTAGGACGTTCTTGAATGAGTCTGCCATTATCTCCACAAAGAAATCTATCAGAAGAAATGCTACCCCCAGTATACGGTAGTCCTTGTCCATATATGGGTTATTAAAGCCGAAGCGTATCACATATGAAATAAAAAATGCTATAACAATGCATGCGATATCTATAAGCATAAAGTCTATATGCTTTGTCCATCCTCTGCCTTTCTTTCTGTACATTCTTTCCAAATTCTCCTTGTGGTATCTTTTATTTTCCTTTATACCTGTTCTAGGGGAGGTACCTTTGTACCCCCCCCGAATATTTTTAGCCTGTTTTGTTTTTTGTATGTTTTATTCGGTTATTTGTATCTTTTTCTGTATCTAATCAGGTTTTTCAATAATATATTATCACCCATTTTTAATTCTTTGTCAATGAATATTAGGTTTTCTTTACAATTTTTGACACATTCGCTAACCGCTATGGTATTACAGCACCAATAATTATACATTATTATATGTCATGCTGCTTATTTTTCCTCAAACAACCTCTGCTTCCTCTCTATCATCTCATCAATCCTTGCGATATACTGCCCTACATCCTTGACATTCTCGCATCTATCGATGCGGTGTGTGCCATCCGGATTCGGTACGGGCCAGACACGCTTGGTGCTTGCTCCTGCTCCGCACGCCACGATGGTCTGCTTTTCCTCCATTATCAGTATGTTGTATACGCCGGCCTTGCCCTTTGCCGCATAGCCTACGTTCTCCATGTTGCCAGCCATGCCCTTCTGCCTGTAGAGGTAGTATGGCTCAAGCCCCATCTGCTTACAGTAGGCTGCGCAGAGATCCATATGCTCCTGAGTGTTGACCATCTGCATATCGCTGTAGCGATCCTTGAAGATGGTGAGTCTTGCAGCTCGCTTTACTGCGAGTGAGTGGATGGTGACATTGTCAGGTGCCAGCTCCTTTACAAGCTCCATTGTGTGCCTTACATCATCGAGTGTCTCCTCGGGAAGTCCCATGATGAGGTCCATGTTTATGTTGTCAAAGCCCAGCTCACGCGCGAGCTTGAAGCTTTGTATCGTATCGTCTACTGTGTGGTGTCTTCCTATTATATCAAGTGTCTGCTGCTTCATGGTCTGTGGATTTACTGATATACGGCTGATGCCGTTTTTCTTTAGTGCCAGGAGCTTTTCTCTCGTGATGGAGTCCGGTCTGCCTGCCTCCACCGTAAATTCCAGACAGTCCTTTAAATCAAAGCTGCATTTGATTTTTCTGATAAGTCTGTCAAGCTGCGCAGGGCTTAGTGTGGTCGGTGTGCCGCCTCCTATGTAGATGGAGTTTAGCTTCTTGTGATAGAATTTCTGTGCTGTGTAGTCTATCTCCTTCTCGAGTGCGTCAAGGTAATCGTCCACGCGGTTTTTCCACACACCCAGCGGGTATGAGGTAAACGAGCAGTATGCACAGGTGCTCGGGCAGAAGGGTATTCCTATATACAGGCTGTAGCCGTTGTCATAATCCACCTTATCGAGCAGTGCCTTCTCGCGCTTTGCTATGCCTATTGAGAGGTCAATTTTCTCATCACTTGCGAGATAGGTTTCCTTCAGATAGTCGTAGTTTTCCTTATCGCTCATGCCGTCCTCTATGCACTTCATGGCTATCTTGGTCGGTCTGATGCCTGAGAGTGTGCCCCATGGAAGGCTCTTTCCTGTTCCTTTTTCTATCATGGAATATAGGGCGAGCTTGAGACGGTTTTTGGTTTCCTTGCGGTCTGCGCTGTCTACGGATATTTTTGTGCAGATACTTTTTCCGGCTGTTTTAATGTCACTTTCTTCGGCTTGCTGCATCTCATCTGTCATGGAATTATTTCCGCCGGCCATATTCAGCGTCCACTCCACTGCAATTTCATTGCCCACATAGTCTATCTTAAATACCTGTGAGGCATCCGCAAATTCTTTTGCGCCATCGTCTGTCATCTCGTGGTGTGTGCAGGCCAGGTTTTTCCCCTCCACCTCATCAGGTGAGCAGCTATAGTACATCTGCACATCCTCCTGAGGGAAGAACTCCTTGAGCAATGAGTGCACATCATATTCAAAATCCGGTTTATTAAATACTACTACTATCATAAGTAAGGGTTATACATCCTCTCGTTTTCTATGGTTGTTGTGTCGTTGTGGCCCGGGTACACCTCTGTATGCTCAGGCAGTGTCATGATTTTTTCCTTCACTGTGCGCACGAGGTCAGACATGCTGCCGCCCTTGAAATCCGTACGTCCGATTGAGCCGCAAAACAGCGAATCGCCTGTAAAGATCACGTCCTCATACGGGAAATAATAGCAGCAGCCGCCCGGTGTATGCCCCGGTGTGTGAAGCACCACTATGTGAAAGCCCGCAATGTCAAGCTCCTGCTTATCCTTCAAAAATACATCTGCATAAAAGGTCTTTGACTGGCCCATCATGTAGCTGACATTGAGCTGTGGGTCATCGAGTGTGGCTTTGTCTGCCTCATGGATATATATTTTGATGCCGTAGCGGTCTGCGAGCGGCTTTGCATCAGTGGCATGGTCAAAGTGTCCGTGTGTGAGCAGTATTGCTACCGGCTTTGCGCCTGATTCGTCCACTTTTTTGGCGAGCTGATTAGCACACGCGCCCGGGTCTATTATTATCATTTCCTTTGTCTTTATATTGGTGACAAAGTAGCAGTTGGTCTGCACCGGTCCCACTACGAAGTGGTCTATCTTCATATTTACCATATGAGTGTACTCCTTGTCTGTTATATGTTATGCTTCACGCAAGAACCACCGGGATTTAGCCGGTGGTCCTCTCTACGTCTATTACACTTTCTATCTGTCTGAGCTTCTCCACTAGAACCTTTATCTGGTCCCTGCCTTTGATATTAAAAAATACCTCGATTGTAGCGATACCCTGCTTGCTGGTCTTGGACTGTATACCACTGATATTGATTTCCTTCTCGGTAAATATCTTTGTGATATCTACGAGCAGTCCCGGCCTGTCATGACAGAATATCTTTAAGTCTGCCTGATACTCGGCACCGTTGTCCATGAGGGCTGTATCCTGCCACTCTGCTTCTATGAGCCTGTCCTTTTCTATCTTGGACAGATTGATGATATTCACGCAGTCTGTCCTGTGGATGGAGATGCCTCGGCCTCTTGTGACAAAGCCCACTATTTCATCTCCCGGAACAGGATTGCAGCACTTCGAGAAGTGCACAGCCACGTCATAGAGTCCGTGTACCACAATACCGCTCTTTGACTTGTGCTCGGGCTGTGTGCCTGCTGCCGCCTGCTGCTTTTCTGCGATGCTGCCAAGCACATCTGCATCTGTCACCGGCACCACATGATCCTTCTTGTACTCATCGTACATCCTGTTGACTATCTGGCTCTCCTTGAGTCCGCCGTGGCCGACGGTTGCAAGGCATGAGTTCCAGTCGTGGAAGCCGTATTTGCGGCGTATTTTCTCCTGATACTCAGGCTTGTTTATCTCAGCAAAGTTGATACCTTTTGCCTTGGCATAGGCTGCTATCAGATCCTTGCCGTGCTGTATATTCTCCTCCTTGAGCTCACTTCTGAACCACTGGTTGATCTTGTTCTTGGCCTGTGTGCTCTTTACGACCTTGAGCCAGTCACGGCTTGGTCCCTTGGAGTTCTGTGAGGTGATTATCTCTATCTGGTCACCGTTTTTGATGACATAGTCTATCGGCACCAGCTTGCCGTTTACCTTGGCACCGACCATCTTGTTGCCGACCGCAGAGTGTATGCTGTAGGCAAAGTCTATAGGTGTGGAGCCCTTTGGCAGGTTCTTTACATCGCCGGACGGCGTGAATGCAAATACATTGTCGGAGAATAAATTTAAATCACTCTTTAATAAAGTCATAAACTCCTTATTATCCGACATGTCCTGCTGCCACTCGAGTATCTGGCGCAGCCAGCTGAGCTTCTCCTCCTCTGTGACAGTTGTGGTAGTGGCATTGCCGTTGTTTGCTTCCTTGTACTTCCAGTGCGCTGCGATACCGTACTCAGCTGTACGATGCATCTCATAAGTACGTATCTGTATCTCAAACGGCTGTCCACTCGGGCCTATGAGTGTCGTGTGAAGCGACTGGTACATGTTCTGCTTCGGCATGGCAATATAGTCCTTGAAACGGCCCGGTATAGGCTTATACTTCTCATGTATGATACCTAGCACTGCGTAGCAGTCCGGTATAGTGTCCACCAGAATCCTGATGGCAAAGAGGTCATATATCTGGTCTATAGTCTTGTCCTGATTGACCATCTTCTTATATATACTGAAGAAATGCTTTGCCCTGCCGTATATCTCTGCCTTGATGCCGGCATCTGAAACATACTTCTTGACATCGTTTACCAGGCCCTGGATGTAAGTGTCGCGCTCTGTCTTTCTGAGGGCTACCTTCTCTACCAGATCGTAATATGCATCAGGATAGAGGTACTTCATACAAAGGTCCTCGAGCTCTATCTTTATCTTGCTGATACCAAGTCGCTGCGCGATAGGGCAGTAGATATCCTGTGTCTCTCTGGCGATACGCTGCTGCGCCTCCTTGGACTGGTACTTGAGTGTACGCATATTGTGCAGTCTGTCTGCCAGCTTTATGAGGATGACTCTGATATCCTTCGCCATGGCGAGAAACATCTTGCGCAGATTCTCAGCCTGCATCTCAAGCCTGTCCGCATTCTTATCCTTCGGATCCTTGGTGCTGTCTGTCAGATGCAGGTGCTTTAACTTCGTGACACCATCCACCAGATGTGCGACATCGTCTCCAAACTCCGCACGCATCTCATCCATGGTCATGATGGTGTCCTCCAGCACATCATGGAGCAATCCTGCTGCAATGGTTTCCTTATCCAGCTCAAGCTCGGCGAGTATTATGGCAACACAAAGCGGATGTATGATATAAGGCTCTCCTGACTTACGCGCCTGACCCTTATGAGCATCATAAGCTACCCTGTAGGCTTTGTCCACAAGGCTCGTGTCATCCGACGGATGGTACTTTTTGATTTCCTTTTTAAGCTCATCGTAAAGCTCCTCTGGGCTCGTAAAATCCTTTGTTCCCCTTATACCGCTGGTGTCTGAGCGAAATTTGTCCGCTATTTTTTCTAATTCTTCTGTTGAGTAATCTGCCAATAGTCTCACCTCGATTGTAGTGTATCTTTAGTAGCCATTATATTTTATTTCTTTAAAAATTGCAATCTTATGTTGTTAGCCGATAACCATCTTTACTCCGCCATACATGCCGGCTGAGTTGCCGAGTGTGGCAAGCTTGATCTCTGTCTCACGGCTTGCATGGAAAGCATACTCTTTATAGTACTTTGCTGCTGTATCGATGATGATGCTGCCTGCCTTTGAGAGGCCTCCGCCTACAACAAATACCTCAGGGTCCATAACGCATGCTACTGCTGCCATTGCCTTGCCGAGAAGCTTCATAGACTGCTCTACTGCTGCAATGCCTGCTGCATCGCCAGCCTTTGCCGCATCGCATACATCCTTGGCTGTGAAGCCTGCATTTAAATCAAGCTTTGTTGCCACATCCCTGTGTGCTGCAATGTATCTCTCTGCCACTCTTACGAGACCATTTGCTGATGCATACTGCTCTAAGCAGCCCTTCTTGCCGCAGCCACAGCACTCTGACTCATCATCTACCATAGGCATATGTCCTATCTCTCCGCCTGCTCCGTTTACTCCGGCTACGATTTTGCCTTCGCGAATGATTCCTCCGCCTACGCCTGTGCCGAGTGTGATCATGACTACATCCTGATGACCCTTTCCGCCACCCTGCCACATCTCACCGAGTGCAGCTACGTTGGCATCGTTTCCGGCCTTTACCTTGATACCGCCGCACAGTACTGAGAGTGACTGTGCCACGTTGAACACGCCCCAGCCGAGGTTGACACACTTCAATACTGTTCCGTCATCCTTTATAGGTCCCGGCACTCCCATGCCTACACCCTCGATGTCACCCATCTCTATGCCGTGCTTCTCGTTATTCTCCTTGATGGATGCTGCGATATCAGGCAGGATGAGCTCGCCGGAATTCTCTGTGCGTGTAGGAATCTCCCATGTATCGACAAGCTTTCCTGTTGTCTCAAAAAAGCCTATCTTTACAGTTGTTCCACCTATATCTACTCCATATGCATATTTCTTCATTTTTTCGTCCTCCAAATCGTTAAACTATGTTTATATTTTATTGCCTAATTGCATATTTTTCAATGTTTTTCATTGTTTTTTATGTTTTTTATATTTTTTCTATATATAGAAGCGTTTATATTATCATCCATATGCCCGCTATTTGTAAATCCAAGCTTTTTGGCAAGGCGAACCGATGCTTCATTTCTCTCATCTATCCGGCAGTAAAGCTCTTCAAAGTCTGTGTTTTCGCGCGCGTAGTCTATGATGAAGCGGCACACCTCCGTGGCATAGCCTTGGTTCCATAATTCCGGCGCTATCATATAGCCCAGTTCATCATGCTCAAGCCCTGCCCTGCCTATCAGCTTCCCTGTTTCCTTTGAAAATACAAGCCACATGCCATACTCGTAAAAGCCATACATATTCTCTATATATGCTTTCTGGTATTCAAGCTCTGTCTCGTAGTCGTAAAGCGGCTCCACAAAGTCTGTCATGCCGGGCTTGTCATAGAGCTCATAGAGCGCGGGAAGGTCTGACAGGGATAGCTCACGTATCAGACACCTGTCTGTCTCGCCGATGTCCCACGGGATGTGATTATACCGCCTGCGCACCCGCTCCAGATACTCAATATCAAGCTCTGCAAGGCTCTCGACTGCATAGCGCGTGCCGCACTGCGGTTCTCCTACTGATGCTATGCCGAGCGCGTCAGCTATTTGCTTCTGCTGCCTGTTTGATACTATCCAGATGCAGTCGGCGGGAGCTTTCGGTATTCTTAGATTTCCCGTATTAGCTTTCGCGGTGTTATCTGCAGATTCTGTATATCCTGAATTATTTTCTATTTCATACACACACAAATTATTCTGCTGCTCATCTGGCAGTTTCTTCTGCAACTCATCCAGCACTTTTCCCGGTAGTGCACCATACAGTTTTTCTTGCAGCTCTTCTGACATAGATGCCTTGCCTGCCACACTTCTCCACTGCAGCTTGAATATCTCGCCATGATAGTAAAAAGAGGCAAGTTTTGCGCTTGCCTCATCGATAATTATTATCATTAAACTGTCTCCGGCTCCGGATAGTCCACTCCGAAGGTCTCAACTGTTACTGTCTTCATGACCTGGGCCTCAAGTGGTTTGTCCATGTAGTCTGTGCGCACCTCTGCGATCTTGTTTACCACATCCATGCCCTCGATTACTTTGCCGAATGCCGCATACTCACCGTCGAGATGTGGTGCATCCTGATGCATGATGAAGAACTGGCTGCCTGCTGAATCAGGTATCATTGTACGTGCCATTGAAAGTACACCGGCTGTGTGCTTTAAGTCATTTTTGAAGCCGTTGTGTGTGAACTCGCCCTTGATTTCATAGCCCGGGCCGCCTGTGCCGTTTCCGTCAGGATCTCCGCCCTGAAGCATGAAGCCCTTGATTACACGGTGGAAGCATACTCCGTCATAGAAGTTGTGATTGATTAAGCTGATAAAGTTGTTTACTGTGTTTGGTGCGATTTCCGGATAAAGCTCCGCCTTGATTACATCGCCGTTTTCCATTGTGATTGTTACGATTGGATTCTGTGCCATTATTTTTCTCTCTTTCTTTTATAATATTATGAGGCTTGGAGAATATCCATTCCTCGCAATTATTAAATATCGAATTAATTTCTACCCGATTGATTTTACCTAATTTTACTCACTCAGAGCCTCGACTACCTTCGGAAACTCCATGAAGTGTGATGCCTTCACCAGTATGGTGTCGCCCTCCTTCACATATGAAAGAAGCTCCTGTGTCATAGTCTCCCTATCCTCGAAATAGTGGATGTCTACATCGGACGATTTCTCTGCGGCTCCGGCTGCATATTCCTTTGCCAGCTCTCCTGCGGCAAAAAGTGTATGGATATGATTCTCTCCAACTGCTTCGCCTACCTCATGGTGCAGCTTTTTCTCATCGCTTCCAAGCTCTCCCATGTCTCCAAGCACTGCTATTGTCCTGCCCTTTGCATGTGAAAGCACCTCGATAGAGGATTTCATGGATACAGGATTTGCATTGTAGCAGTCATCTATCACTGTCATGCCGTGTGTTTTGATGAAATTGGTACGGCCTGCGATTGTCTCTGCTTTCTCGATTCCTGATTTAATCTCAGCTATTGTGAGACCAAGCTGCAATCCGACAGCCGCTGCCGCCATGGCATTGTATACATTGTGCTCACCCGGGATGTGGATGTGTGCATCGAACTCACCCTCTGGAGTGACAAAATGAGCCTTCATGCCGTCGAAGCCCAGGTTTTCAATATTTGTGGTATATACTGATTTATGAACGCCTGAAGCTGATTCCTTGCCATAGTATATGGCAGGCTTTCCATTTACCGTCTGCACTGTGGCCAGCTTGTCGTCATCTGCATTCAGCACTGCGACCGCATCCGGCATCATATGCTCAAAGCACTCTGTCTTTGCTTTAAGCACACCATCTCTGTCGCCCAAAAACTCCAGATGGCAGTAGCCGATATTGGTGATGACCATGACATCCGGGCAAGACATGGTAGAAAGTCTGTGCATCTCGCCAAAATCAGATATGCCCATCTCAAGCACTGCTACCTGATGGCTTTCCCTGATTCCGAAAATGGTGAGTGGCAGGCCTATCTCATTGTTGAAATTGCCTGCGGTCTTGTGGACGCTGTATTTCTGCTCAAGAACTGATGATATCATCTCCTTGGTGCTGGTCTTACCGACACTTCCGGTGATGCCCACCACCTTGATATCAAGGCTTTTTCTGTAAAATGCCGCGAGCTTTTTCATGGCATCGGTGGTTGATTCAACAAGCACATATGGGCCTGCCGGATCCGTCAGCTCATGCTCAGAGAGCACAATTGCCGCCCCCTGCTCAAACACAGCCGGAATGAATTTGTGTCCGTCCACCCTTTCTCCCTTTATCGGGATAAAAAGATAGCCCTCCCTCACCTGTCTGCTGTCTATGACGGCGCCGGTGATTGTCGTATCAAGCAGTGTCTCATCGCCTATGTATCTGCCCTCACAGGCTTTAGCGATATTTGCAAATGTAAGATTCTTCATGTACTTATCTGACATGCTACACCTCATATTTTTTCAAAGATATGTCAATCAGATGCTCACAGAGCTGATTAAAGCTCATACCGATAACCGCGGCCTCCTGTGGTAGAAGACTGGTCGGAGTCATGCCCGGCAGTGTGTTTGCCTCGAGGCAGAACATCTCATTTTTGTCATTGAGCAAAAAGTCTGAGCGCGAATATGTGTCAAGCCCGATAACACGCGCAACCTCCTCGGCATAGTGCTGCATATCCTTTGTAACCTGCTCAGGAAGCTCGGCCGGACATGTCTCTACTGTACTGCCCGCCTTGTATTTATTCTTATAATCGTAGAAGCCCTCCTTCGGTGCAATCTCTATAATAGGAAGAGCCTTTCCCTCGATAACGCCGACAGAGAACTCCCTGCCCTGTACAAATTCCTCGATAACCAGCTCATTTTCCCACTTGAAGGCATCGTCAAGTGCCGCCTTGAACTCTGCCGCATCCTTAACGATGGTGACACCGATGCTTGAACCACCGCAGCATGGCTTTACCACGCATGGAAGTGTCAGATCAAGCTTTGTGATATCATCCTGTCTGGTCGCTCTTGTCATGGAAATACCCTTTGGAGTAGGGATACCGTTTGCAAGGAAGAACTGCTTTGATGTCTCCTTGTTCATGGCGATGGCTGAGCTTAAATAATCGCTGCCTGTATATTTGACACCGAAGAGGTCAAATGCTGCCTGTATCTTTCCGTTCTCTCCGTTTTCTCCGTGGAGAGCCATGAAAACAATGTCAGCCATCTGACACATTTTGATGACATTTGGTCCGAAGAAGCAAGGTGACTGGTCCTTTCTGGAAGCCTTTACCTTTGCTAGGTCAGGTGCCTCTGTCGGAATATCACTGACCTGCACGCTTATCTCGTCCGCGCGGTCAAATATACCTGTCAGGTCCTCCTCCCTGTCACTATATCCCATAAATACATCCAATAATATAACTTTGTGGCCGTTCTCTTTGAGCGCCTTAGCTACCATGCTTCCTGTCTTGAAGGAAACATCTCTCTCTGTGCTGAGCCCTCCGGCAAGTACTACGATGTTCATTTTTGTCCTCTTTTCTTTGATTGAATTATCATGCTTTGGTTTAATTAAACACAATGCAATGCTTCTTTTTTAAAGCTATGAGTAATCAACATAATTTCTTCAAAATTATAACACCATTTGTGCAAAAAAGAAAGACCGGTTGCCCGGTCAAAAAAGAAATTCTCATTTTATTTTAAACTGTGTTGGCTTCCAGCAGCTGTATCATTCTCATAAATACCATCCGCCCGTGCAAATCATCCTGTGAAAGTGATTCTCCGTACTTCAATACTAATAATCGGCACTGATAAAAATTCAGCTCAGGATTGCCAAAAAGCAAAATCCGCAAGGCTGCATTTTCCAGGTAATTGTGTATATTTCCCACCTCAATAAATATATCTACGATATCATCGAGGTTAATAAGTCCTTTCTGTTCATAATAAATTCTTCCCAAATATTTCATCCCTCCATCGACTTTATTTTTCGTAGAACTTCTTTTTTTGTCTTTCTTTTGAAATTTTGTCGTCTTTGCGAAATTTCCCTCTTTGTTTTTGTTGGTGGATTCATTTTTCCATATAATATATCAATATTCTAGGCGCGTTACGCGCTTGTATTTTGAAGATTTCTATTAGAATTTTTAATTTTGATAGGTGATTAGCAGTTTTCGACAAAATACGACATAGGTTTGGGTTTAATTCAGTTGGTTTTCTGTCTCTTATACACATCTGACGCTGCCGACGATACTCCTTGTGTAGATC
>ERZ1027001.1210-NODE-1210-length-13155-cov-5.502137_pt1 | contig 13155 bp, 9 predicted proteins | sample MGYA00519452_ERZ1027001 | MGnify/ENA primary metagenome ERZ1027001 (study PRJEB26926, sample SAMN06164867) | human gut metagenome | biome: ENVO:00009003; feature: ENVO:2100002; material: ENVO:00002003 | host: Homo sapiens | place: USA | collected 2012 ...
CAGCAGCTGGAGCGCACGGCGCAAGGGACAGGCTCCGAGTTGGGCGTCCAATTCCGGAAGCGGGGCCGCCGTGGTTTTTCTGATGCACGGCGAAATGCGGACAAGGCAAGGGCGCAAATGCAAAAATGCAGGGACGTACTGAGGGAAAACAAGCCGAAGAAAGCGGTGCAGGCTCCCCATGCGCCCAAGCCCGCAAAAACGGTGCGGACAGGTGCTCGCCCCATGCAGCGGACCGGCCGCATCGCTGTAAAGCCGCCACCTATCGGTTCCGGAGCGGCGCAGACGGTCAAAGCTGCGGCAAAGACGACGCCAAAGGCGGTTCAGACGGTCAAGGCTGCGGCAAGGGCCGCTGCCCAGACGGTTCGGAACACTGCCAAGGCGGCACTCTCTGCCGCAAAAGCGGCTATCGCCGGGACAAAGGCTGTCATTGCCGCTATCGCTGCGGGCGGATGGGCAGCGGTGGCAATTATCCTCGTTCTCTGCGTGGTTGGGCTGATCGCCAGTTCCTGCTTCGGTATTTTCTTCTCCGGCGAGGACAGCGGCACGGGGCAGACTATGCGGCAGGTGGTGCAGGAGATCAACACCGATTATCAGTCACAGATTGACACCGCAAGGGCAGATAGCCCCTACGACGAACTGGAAATGTCCGGCTCCCGTGCGGTCTGGCCGGAGGTACTGTCCGTGTATGCGGTAAAAACCACTACCGACCCCGACGCTCCGCAGGAGGTCGCCACGGTGGACGATGCCAAGAAAGCCATCCTCAAGGATATTTTCTGGCAGATGAACGAAATCTCTTCCCGCACGGAGAGCAAAACCGAGGAAATCATCACCGAAACTGACGACGGTCACGGGAACATCGTGGAAACCACTACGACGGTCACACGCACCCATCTCTATATCACGGTCAGCCACAAGAGTGCCGAGGAAATGGCAGACCGTTTCAGCTTCAGCGCCGACCAGCGGCAGCAGCTTTACGAACTGCTTGCCGAAGAAAACCGTGAGTTGTGGTCATCCGTTCTCTACGGCATCTATTCTGGTGACGATACCATCGTCACCGTGGCGCTATCGCAGGTCGGAAATATAGGCGGGGAACCGTACTGGTCGTGGTATGGATTTGGAAGCCGTGTGGAATGGTGTGCCTGCTTTGTCAGCTGGTGCGCCGACCAGTGCGGCTATATCGACACGGGTGTCTGCCCGAAATTTGCCGGTTGCGGAAATGGCGTGCAGTGGTTTCAGGAGCGTGGACAATGGCTGGATGGCTCCGCCGAGCCTGTTCCCGGCATGATTATCTTCTTCGATTGGGACAACAAGGGCGGCTCCGGTCCCCAGGACGGAGAGGCGGACCATGTGGGTATCGTCCAGAAGGTGGAGAACGGAATCATCTACACCGTCGAGGGTAATTCCGGAAATCTCTGTCGGGTGAACCGCTATTCTGTGGGACAGTATGAAATTATGGGCTACGGTGTTCTGCGCCCGTAACCGTAAAAAAGAAAATGGTGTCACCCCACTGGGTGACACCATTTTTATCAAAAGCAACGCAGCAAACGAATTGACGATAACGCATCAAACGCTATAATGGACTTGACATCAATTATTGGGGACGGAAATGATACGGACATTTCGTAAATCTAACCCATTTGCGATACCGAAGTCCATCTAATCGCCTATATTATATCGACACTTCCCGCAAAAGTCAATGACCGTATTGCCGGAATTTAGCAAAATTTCATGCAAATTACAAATGCGTGTGATTGTGATACTCCGTTTCAGCACATTTGTGTTGAATTGTATCGGTCGAAACAGCAGATGCAAGTAAAATACGCCGTCAAAAACATCGTCAAGGAGGGGCCTATATGCCAAAACGTGGAGAAAATATTTACAAGCGCAAGGATGGGCGCTGGGAGGGGCGGTATATCCGGGGCCACTCGCCCTCCGGCAGGGCTGAGTATGGCTATGTTTATGCCAGCAGCTATCGGGAGTGCCGCACAAAACGCCAAAAATGCCTGGACGCTTGTCAAAAAGCGCCGGTGGGGACCTCCTCGCTCACGCTGGATCAGGCAGCAGAGCGGTTTCTTGCGGATAAACAGGATAAGCTGAAGCAATCTACGCTTGCCCGGTATGCTTATATGCTGGAACATTATATTCTGCCCGCTTTGGGAGTAGTGCTTGTATGCCAGCTGACGGCGAATCAAATTTCCGATTTTCTTCTCCGCCTACAAAAAGGCGGTCTCTCCGGGAAAAGTGCCCGAGACGTGGGCGTGCTTTTGAAGTCCATCCTGAGATACAGCGCCAAAAAGCTGGACTGCACCAGTCCGGGGTTGGCCGTGGAGCTGCCTGCATATCGACGAAAGCAGATCGACATCTTCTATCCGGATGAAATTCAGCGTTTGGCGCAGAAGATCATGGACAAGCCGACGACCGCCGGTATCGGCATTTTGCTGACGCTGAATACAGGATTACGTCTTGGGGAACTGTGCGCCCTACAATATAAAGATATTGACCTGCGAAATGGTGTGCTCCATGTCAGCAAAACCGTACAGCGTATTCGCAACGGGGACCGTACTTGCTTGATGGTGCTGCCGCCCAAAAGCGATAGTGCTCGGCGTACCATCCCCTTGCCGGGGGACATGGCCGCCCTTCTGAAAAAAATCATCCAGTCCCATCCAAACAGAGAAAACTATCTCCTGACCGGAAAAAATGTGCCGATGGAGCCACGGACAATGCAATATCAATACCGAACCTTGCTGAAAGCAGCGGGCATCCCGTACCGAAATTTCCATGTGTTGCGGCACACATACGCCTCCCGCTGCGTGGAGCGTGGGGTAGATGTCAAGAGCCTGAGTGAGATGCTGGGCCATGCGGATGTCCGCACCACGCTTCAGGTCTATGTCCATTCTTCCTTGGAGCACAAAATGCGGGTGATCCAGAGCATTTGCTTCCTTGCACCGGCGCTGACAACAGAAGTTACGCCGTCACCGTCTCCGTCAGGTTTTCCGGAAACGCCCCAATACCAACAGCTTTTGGCGGCGGTATCGCAAATGGGTTAGATTTACGAAGGCCCAAGTCCCGGATTCCTATTCTATCATCCCCAACAAAGACCAAGTTGATTCTCGAAAACAAAATATGCGAGTCCGATGATGCTGCACGGCGGTCATCCGAGCCGGAAACGGTCAGGTGATTGCCTAAAAGGAAAGGGGTGCAATGCCCCATGCGGTCGGCACTGTAAGCGCAAGGATATGATCGAGGCGGAAAACCGCTGGGGCGAAAGCCCGTCATTGCGAGAAAATCGTGAGAAGGTAGATCATAGACGCAGAGGAAACCCATCAAGGCGCAAGTCAGTAGAATTGTGTAGTTAGGACTCAGAGGCAGCGGGCGCTCTCTCCGTGGTGCTGATGGCAGGAGTGTACGCTGATGGCCCATTATGGGTTTATCGGCGTATTATTTTTACCACTTATGAACACGGAGGAGGTATGCCCCTATGGCTAAGGTGGCGGGTGCTCAGAATTTTGACGGCAGGAACTGGCACGAACAGCACATCGCAAAACGGACACGGGCGGCTCTGGAGGAGCAGGACCGGGCCTTTGCGGAGCGTCATGCCGGAGATACCCTGCCGGAGTTGGCCTGTTATCTGCGGCGCTGCGCCGGACATTGGCATAAGTCCCCGGCTCCTTGTGAGATCGTCGGCGGAAGCTATATTGCCGAGCGGTTCGGCAGTTGGTCGGATGCTCTGCGGGCGGCGCACCTGAATCCCGTGTATGGGCATCCGCACAATCGGTCGAATGGCCGGTATCAGCGAGAGATGAAGCGCCAGATCGAGTTGTACCGGGCGGAGCGGGACGCAAAACGGGCGGAACGGGAAAAGAAAAATCTGGAGCGCCAGCGGGTCAACACCGCACGGGCGGCAGCCAAGCAGGCGGACGAGCCTTGCGAGGCCGAACGGACGGAAGCGGTCCTTTGAGGGGCGCTGACCGGGAAATTACTTTCGGTAAGCACGTTGCCGAATCGGCAGCGAGTTTATAATAAAAATTCTCTAAGGAGGAAAACATCATGAAGAAAAGACTTTTGTCCCTGATCATGGCTGTCATGATGGTCGTTGTGCTGGTCGTCCCGGCCGCAGCTGCCACCACGGACACGACCAGCAACGGCACGGTGACCGTCTACGTCACCTACGGTATGTTTACCAAGGGTGGCTATGACACGGTTGCGAAGGCTCCCAAGGCTCAGGAGTACAACAGCGACGCAGCACCGACCTCGGACAAAATCAACGCAAACTTCTATTGCGTATGTTCATCTGTCATGCGAAATACGCAGCGAGGAGTTTGCGCCTCATATTCTTCCGGATACAGCATCCAAAACAGTTGATGCGCTGCTTCGTGCATCATAGTAAAGTTCAAACGGCCAATCTGATTTTCTGCCACAAGGCTCTGATCAATGAAGGCCGTTTTCCCGTCTAATTCATAGTCGAGCCTTGTGCCGTCCCTTTGAGGAATCGTTATGATTACCCCCGATGTCGCCGTAAGGCCGATGGCATCATGTGCTTCACTGATATCTGCAAAGGTAAATTGCAGGCCACACATCTTCTCTGCAAAATCTGCCGGATCAATATGATCGACCTTTTGAGGGACTTTTTTTAGGTAATCACGAAGCAATCTACGGGAAATGTGTTCGATGTCTTTCCGTGAAAGCCAGAGCATCTACATGCGCCCCTTTCTATTCCAACGCGTCCACAAATTAGAACATCTGTTCGCTTCTTGTTAAGGAGTATAGCACGCCCGCTAATCTATGTCAAGTGAAATAAATCGCTCGTATTTTGTACAAAAAATAATCGCCATTTCCTTTGCATTATCATTACACCAGCTGTTGGTGAGTGGAGGTATTGATTTGGCATTTTTAATAATGATAGTTCAAGAGTTTTCACAAAATCAACAAAAATTTCGACTTGATATTGCCAAAGGAGAATATAGCGTATAAAATAATTGGCAGAAATGGAAAAATATAGCCGAATCGCGGGATATCACTATAATCAAAAATTTTGAAGAGAGAATGGTTGTTTGATGTGATCAGATAAAGTAGTACGCTCCTGCTTTAATCAACATCTTCTGATCGCAGCATGGGGATCGTGTATGATTTAAGAACGCACATGGAATGGGAAAGGGAGTGATGCCTATCCATAGAGGTTCCAACGGTGCTATTTCAGAATAGAGAAGGAAAAATGTATTCTACTTACAGGAAAGGAAGGATTTAAGTGAAAGGTGCGAAGAAGCATTTTAGCAGAGCATTAACATTGCTGTTAAGCGTTCTAATTATGCTCCAAACAGTTACTGTTCCGGCATTTGCTGCTGAAAATACTACAGAAAATGTAGAAGTAGCAACTAATGACGCATCTACGGAGGAAGAAAGCACATTCAACCTTATAAACGCCGATGTTCAGATCGATGATGAATATGGCAACGAGGCAGATTATATATCGGAGGTACAGATCCCCGATTTGGAACAAATTAGCGAAGAAACACTTGTAGAAAATGGCGTTTCGATTCATAGCGACTATCCTGGTGATGCTATGGTCTATTTGACTCAAAGATGGCTGAATCAGGAGTACGGTGATGTGCCGGGTTTTGGATATGTCACTGAAGACGGAAGAACGGGGTGGGATACCGTTTACGGTCTTACGAGAGCTCTGCAGGTGGAACTTGGAATCGCAGATTTGGCGGATAATTTTGGCCCAACTACAGAGCGCCTTTATAGCCAGAATCTGTTGCGACGGCAGGACGGTGTCACAAATCGGAAATTTGCAATATTGCAGGGAGCACTTTGGTGCAAAGGGTATAACCCTGGATATAATCTGTCCGAAACCGAAGATGGCGCCGTTGTATTCAATGGCGTGTTTGATGCAGATGTAGAAAGGGCCATCATTGAATTAAAAGAAGATGCCGGCCTTATCAATCCAGATGGAGTTGTGACAGTTAATATCATGAAGGCCCTGATGTCCATGGATTCATTTAAACTGTTAAGCTCTTATGGCGGAACAGAGGCTGTTCGTGAAATGCAGCAAAAGCTGAACCGCAAGTATGAGGCATATACTGGGATCACTCCTTGTGATGGTGTGTATGGCAGAAATACAAACAAGGCATTAATATATGCATTACAGGCGGAGGAGGGCATGCCGCCAGATGTTGCAAATGCAAACTTTGGTGAAACGACAAGACTGTGCTGCCCGGAAATTCCGTATTTTGGAAGGTCTACAGATGCCAGAAAATATCCCGGGACATCATCAGGTAGCTATTATTCGAATGCAGAAATCACATCCATTACGGAGTTGCTGCAGTTTGCATTGCTTGTTAATGGATATGATACCGGAGCAATAGACGGGCAATGGGGCCCTGCAACACAGCAGGCTTTATACGATTTTCAGGAGAAAATGAAAATCACGTTGACTGGACATGCAGATAAAACTACATGGCTGTCGTTGTTTATTAGTTGCGGTGATACATCAAGATCGGCTTTGGCTGCAGACTGCGCAACCCAGCTCACAGCCGCAAAAGCAAAATCACTATATGACAATGACTATCGATACATTGGAAGATATTTGACCGGAAATACCAAGAAAATCACACGCAGCGAGGCACAAATTATTTTTGATGCGGGGCTCAGTTTCTTCCCGATCTATCAGACATCTGCTGATGAAAATTCGTACTTCACTTCAGATCAAGGGGCGATAGATGCAAATGCGGCTATTGCGGCAGCTGCTGAGTTAGGAATTCCCAAAAATACGATTATTTATTTCGCCGTGGATTATGACTGCTTGGATTATCAGATTACCTCCAATGTGATTCCTTATTTCAAGAGTGTCCATGAAGTTATGAGCAATAGCAATACTTATAGAGTCGGCATTTACGGAACGAGAAATGTCTGCACAAGAGTTTCCAACAAAGGCTATGCTGAAAGTAGCTTCGTGGGTGATATGTCTACTGGATTCAGTGGAAACTTGGGCTTTGGTATGCCCTCTAACTGGGCGTTTGATCAGTTTTATACCACTTCGATTGGCAGCGGAAGCGGCTGCCTTGAAATTGACAAGGACGGTTTTTCAGGCCTCGACAGTGGTGTGTCTAAATTGGATGAGCTCAAAAATCCAGGATCGGATCCGGATATCGTTTCGTTTTCCCAAGATTCAATTGAACTCGAGGGACCAACTGTTAATATATTTGGCAAAGATACAGCCCTGTTTAAGACGAAACTTGATTGGAAGTTAGATTTGGACAAATTGGTAGATTGTCAATACAATATAACGGAGAATACCTATCAAATAACCATAGGCCTGAAAGATCCTGACCTAAACCCATCAGCGCATGCAACAAACTTTAAAGATCTAAAAGCGATGGTTCGAAGCTTTAATGGATATACACCAACTGCAATTAATGATTATCAAAAACTGAAACACGAGTTGAAGACAGTAAAATTCAATATGGGATTCGCATACGAAGGCACCATCGGTGGATATATTGAAATTGATGCAGCGACGGGTAAGGTGCGCGATGGTGGAATGTTTATGATAGCTGAGCTAGAAGCCAATGCCGAAATACCCCTTTCTGTGACAGTGTTTCCGCTCACATATTTTCGCTTTGAGATAAGCGGATCACTAAAACAGCAATTATACTTTGCCCTAACGGAAACTGGACAGTATGGGATCAACGGCAATGGTAACTATTCTGTAACGCTTCGAGCTGGCATAGTGGCTGGAGTTGAAAAGATTTTGCAGGCATATGCTGGTGGAACTGGTACAATAAAGTTGGAATTTAAAGAAGTTACCAATCTGCGTGATACAACAAAGGCAACCCTTACTGCGGGAGTGTTCTTAGAAATAGAATGCCTTTTGTGGGAGCACAGATTTGAATGGGATTTTATAAATCGACAAATATTCCCCAAAGTGGAGACGACAGAGGAATCCCTTATGAAAGTAACGAGAGATGATCTTAGGTTTATTGAACCGCTACAAGGTGTTGTAGCATATAGTGCAAATCCAGCAGCTTACAAATCTAATGTGCAAAGATACTGTGCCCCGCAAATTGTCGAATTAAATAGCGGAAAAATCCTTATGATCTATATTGATGATGTTTCATCACGATCGGATGAGAATAGAACGGCTCTCATGTACAGTATTTATGACGGTGCATCTTGGAGTGCTGCGCAGCCTATTTTTGATGATGGCACCATGGACCATGCACCGATTATGTGCGCTGACGGAAATGGTGGTGTACATATTGTGTGGCAGAACGCAAAAACGGAATTTGGCACAGATGTCACGCTCGATGAAATGTCAACCAACATGGAGCTATACTATACTCATTGGGATGGTGAAGCATTTTCAGGAACAGTGGCCCTTACAAGTAATTCGGACTATGAAACCAATTGCAGTTTGGCTTCCAATGGCGACGATTTGACTGTTGTTTGGCAGCAAAATTCAGAAAATGATCCGTTTTCTGTTGAAGGAACTAACTCAATTCATAGGAAACAGCTGGTCGGTGGGAAATGGCAATCGGAGGAAACCATCGCATCGAATTTGCCCATAGTAAACAGTATTGCCTGCACCTATATTGGCCATAACAGTGTAGTTGCATATTCCGCAAAAACAAATACAGATATGTCATCCGTTGATGATATGGAAGTATATTACTATGGCGATGGTGAATTGAGCAAAGTTACAGAAAATAGCACATCGGATACATCGGTATGCTTCCTGGATGATAAACTATACTGGATGGGCAATCACGCTATTATGTGCATGACAGGCGGAAGTGCAGCGACAGTTGAGACTATGGTGGACAATCTTCCAGAGTCCGTTTCAACATTCAAGGTTCTGAAAAGTGCAGATGGACAGAAAGCGATTGTTTGGGAAGATGTGAATGAAAAGGCACAGTTTTATGGTACTTACTATAATGAGGCGCTTGATAAATTCGGGAACATTCTTCCGCTTACAACAGGCGATGATGTAATCCGCGGATGGGATGCCTGTATGATGTCTACAGGGAAGATCCAACTGGCATATTGTGCTGCGGATGCTTTGAGCGAACCTGAAAATGGCAAAGCGTATGGACAACTCGATTTGGTTCAAAAGGAAGCAGAGGCGTTTTGCGATGTCGCTGTAAATCCGATAGTGACTTATTCCGGAGAGGTCACTGGCGGGGAAACGATTGCCCTGAGTGCCGATGTATACAACAATGGATCGGTAGATGTTTCGGCTCTTGATATTGAAGTCGTCGATCCGCAAGGAAATATTGTTGACAGTCGTACATTAAACGAGACCCTGGATATCGGTGGAAGTACCAATTTGGAAATACCGTTTACACTTCCGCAGACAATTTCTCGGTCAAACTATGCCTTAAGAATAACACCACATGGCGATACAGATGTTCGGCCAACAGATAATGAGGCTTCTTTTGAAATTGGATTGGCTGACATCGCAATCGAAAATGTGCAGGAGTCAATAACTGACACCGGGCGACAGCTACAAATCACAGTAGCTAATAAGGGCTATGAAAAAATTGATGCGGCAAAGCTGGCGATTTATTCTGACAGCGTCCAAGGAGAGGTACTGGCCGATATTAATATCGCAGCCCTTGATGCCGGAGAAAAAAGCGTTTTAAGTTACGACATTGCCGAAAACAGCCTGGGATCTGATCCGCTTCAGCCCAATCTATATCATCTGGTAGTAGAAACAGATGCGGATGAGGCCAATTATAGCAATAACGAAAAAGATGTATATGTCCATGCAAAATGCGCAATTTCTCTGAGCTCCGGAAATGGTGGTACAGTGCGAGGAACGGGCAGTTATAGCTACGGCTCTACAGTAACTATTTCTGCAATCCCCAATGAGGGTTATATGTTTGAAGGTTGGTATGAAAATGGAAGATGCCTCGATAATATCTCAGATGAATATACCTTCACTGCTTTCGCAAACCGCACAATAGAAGCAAAGTTTGTCCCTAATGATTTGACGATTTCTAATGTCGAAGTAATTGGTGACAAAGAGCCAGAGGAGACGTTGATTTTTTCGGCTAAGGCGGAAGGCGGATGTCGACCGTATGTATGGGAGTATACTATTTACAAAGGTGATACTCTATACTATACTCTAAGTGGTTCAACATTCGACTATCTTGAGTGGTCGCCAACAGAGACAGGAAACTATACCATTGTTGTCTGCGTTATAGATAAAACTGGGTTTAAGGCAACATACTCGAAACAGTTTTCTATTATTTGAATCAATCACAGGGAAGTGGCATTAGCCACTTCCCTGTGATATAACAAATCGCTATGGATTCAATATGGAGAATAAGATGAAAGAAAGAAACTGGAAGTATAAAATCACCGGTAACTGGTTTGGACCTATGGTGATTGCAATCACGACGGCGGTCTCCGGAGGATTCACATTCTGGCTTTACACTGCACACGATGGTGCCTTTGTTGGACTCGGCGGCCTAACAGCCTTTTTTGCTATCATCTGCGTTCTGTCCGCATACGGTGCAATGTCTTTCAAGTTGCTTGTGGATAAAGACGGCTTTTATTTTCGGACCAAACCCGGCAACGGGCGGTACTACCGCTACAGCGAGATTTGCAACATGTGGCTCAGCTCCGGCAGAGAGACGGACACACAGGAAGCAACCTACTGCAACTTTGAAACGATAGAGGGAAAGCGGTCGAGATTTCTCGTACTTGACCCCCACCTTGATGCGGTGGATTATATGATTGAACGGGTTGAGGCCGTGGGAAGCAGACGTGGGGATGACGACTTCGACCGCGAGATCGTCATTACCGGGAAGACGGAAAGTGTGGTTATCATAATCCTTGTGATTTTTGGTTTTCCCATACTTTACTTGTTGCTTTTTGGATGGACCACCATGCCGCTGATTTTCCGCATGATTCCGGTCGCCATTTTGCTGTTTTCAATTGTGCGGGCTTTTTCTCACGGACTGTTTTATATGCTAAAGATTCAAAAGGACGGCTTTTATTGCCGCACCAATCCCTTAAATGGGCGGTACTACCGCTACAGCGACATTCTGGACTGCTGTCTGGTCGAGTCACAGCGGAACATGCGCAGAAGCGCAACGCGTTACGGTTACTACATGAAATTCACCGACTGCGAAAACCAAACACACAGGGTTCCTTATAACAAATCGTTGTACGAAGGGGAAATCGACGAACTGGTCGCCAGGATCAAGAGGGCAAAAGAAGATGAAGCATGAATCGGCTGTTCAGGCCGTGAAAGAACTGATGCGGAAGGACTCAGTTTTTCGGTCTGTAATACAGGGCTGGGGCGTTGCGACGCTGCTTATCGGCCTCTTTATGTTTTATATGGGGGCCAATACTTATATTCAATCATACAAGCAGACGGATTGGGTATTCGGCAGCGCATACATTACGGATATTTCCGAGTTGAACAGAAGCAAAGTTGGCAGGGGTGGCATCAACTATTCGATGACCTACGAATATGAAGTGGATGGAACGCATTATACAGGTAAATATGGCCCCCTGGCAAACTCTATCGAGGTGGGCAGGTCCATCCGCATCAAATACGATCCGAGCGCCCCGGAAAACTCCACCGGCTTTCTGGCGCCGAGTGGCAATGATCTTGCCCTGGTGATCATAGGAACGATTCTTGCCGTGCCTGGATTTTTCATGTCGGGCATCCTCGGCCTTCTGCGGAGGCTTCTGCGGGGACTGCATCGAAGCGAGATTCCAGACTACGCACCGCCGGAAGAGAAACGCACTGCGCCCCCCAAAGCCCCCGCGCCCTCCGCCTGCGATATAGTTATGGGGGTACGCAATATCCTCCGAACCCTTGCGCCGATACTCATATTCCTGCTTTTCGGATTTATCCTCATGCTCATCCAAAACGCAATATCCTAATCACAGGAACCATGTGAATTACATTGAATGTTGCCCGCAGAAAAGATCGTGTAATTGCAAGGTTAAATATAAGCTCAAAAGTCAGGCGCTTATAAAGGGCCGCCATCTTAAGAGGCCGTTTCTCACGACTTTCGGGACACTCACGCATAGCAGTTTTTTCGGCCCAAACTGGTGGCGTTGTCAAGATTTATACGCAAAAAGGATTTTATGTTCAGGCTGAAAGAAATTTACCGAGTTTTCCTCCAGATATTGCATAGACCATATCCTTCCTTGTTGGCATCACCGATTTTTTATAAGACATGTTGCTTGTTCTTTTCTCTGTCTTAATATCCTCCGATAGAGTGCTCTTTTCCATGCCATAGGCTTTATATCCCCCGGCAAAGCGGGGGGTCCTCTTTTGCGGCCAAAAGGCATCCCGGTCACTGGATTACGCAGTGACCGGGATGTTTAATACATTTTATCCGAATGTCTTCATTTTATTTTCAATAGCGTTCACTCCGACCATCGTGTTTGTTGATGCAAGACTCTGCAATTTAGCCACATTAGTCCTCGAAACCATCGGTTTTACTGTAACAACTCCCTCATTGACTCCAATCACTTTTCCCCGTGCAATTGTATCAGTAATCCTAACGCCAGATAAGCTATTTGTTTTTCTTACCATTTCAACCTTCGCTCTCGACGGAATTGTAACAACTAAGCTATCCCCAACTTTTGGAGTTTTACTAATATCCCCAATTCTAATCACAAACTTATCATTAGAGGCCGAAACAATTTTTGCTTGCAATTTTTTTCTTTTTTCCATCATATTTTATATCAATGTACAGACGCCTACCAATGAGCCGGCTTGCTCTGGATCGCGGATATGAGACGGGCGCTGTTCACCGAGGGCTGGAGCTTCTGGGCATTACCGGATATATCCCCGCAATTCAGTTCTCCAATCCACCTGAGAAATATGGATTCTCCTACGATCCACAGCTGGACGCATTCATCTGTCCGGAAGGAGCTCCTCTTACGTACCACAGGCTAAATTGCAGTAAATCGACGGGCAAATATCTGCGTTGCTACCAGGTCGAGGGCGATGCCTGTATGCGCTGTCCAAAACGGCCGGGCTGTTTTGACAAAGCTGGAATTCGGCGCAGAGTGTTGGCCAGCAGCTGCTATCCGGCATTTTTCAGAGGGCATCAGCGCGTGGGAACTCCTGAATACCTGTCCATGATCTGTCTCTTATACACATCTCCGAGCCCACGAGACGCG
>ERZ1027001.1227-NODE-1227-length-12976-cov-4.384490_pt1 | contig 12976 bp, 9 predicted proteins | sample MGYA00519452_ERZ1027001 | MGnify/ENA primary metagenome ERZ1027001 (study PRJEB26926, sample SAMN06164867) | human gut metagenome | biome: ENVO:00009003; feature: ENVO:2100002; material: ENVO:00002003 | host: Homo sapiens | place: USA | collected 2012 ...
ATCCACAAAGCCCGCCCAAAACACCCAAAAAGCCCCTTTGGAAAATGGTGCGGAAAAGAGGAGAGAATCCATGAAAAACCGGACTTTTTTACACGGCGACAGGATGGGGGAGGATTCGCCTGAGTTTTACATAATTCATTTGTAAATAAACCTTTACAAAGAGTTATTCACATTATCCACAGACTTTTCCACACCGGGGAAAACCTTGTCGGAAAAAGGTTTTCCACATTATGCACCGGTTTTTCCACAGGGCGCAAACGCAGTTTTACACCGGAACAGAAAGGTGAATATAATTTACATAATGTAAAAATGTAAAGGCGTTTTTCCTGTGAGTAGACGGGGAGTTACCATAACTTGGAGCGAGCCGAAAAGAAGGGGAGCGGCTATACAGAGGCCGCTCCCTTTCGTGCAATTTTATCCACGATCCAGATCCCGTGTGGCGTAGGCGTTCAGGGAAAGATCCGCCGTATGTCCCGCCAGATACTCATAGTAGCCCTGTGCGCCGATCATAGCCCCGTTATCACCGCACAGCCGCAGAGGCGGCAGGTACAGCCGGCAGCCCGCCTGACGGCAGGCCCGCTCCAGATCGCCCCGGATGATGGAGTTGGCGGCCACGCCTCCGGCGGCCACGATGGTGCGCCGCCCGGTACGGCGGGCGGCCTCCATGGCACGGGGGATCAGCTCGTCGCTGACGGCCTGTGTGAAGTCACGGGCCAGCGCCGCAGCGTCCAAAGGCTCGCCCTTCTGCCGGGCGTTGTGGGCCAGATTTACCACCGCCGTTTTCAGGCCCGAAAAGCTCATATCCAGCTCCGCTCCCTCCACATGGACACGAGGCAGGGTATACTTGCCGCCGGGGGATTGCTGGGCCAGAGCGTCCATGGGCTTGCCGCCGGGGTAGGGAAGGCCCAGCACACGGGCTGCCTTGTCGAAGCACTCGCCGGCAGCGTCATCCCGTGTGGCTCCCAAGATCGCCATGTCCGTATAGTCCCGGACATCCACGATGAGGGTGTTGCCGCCGGAGATGGCCAGCGCCAGAAAGGGCGGCTCCAGCTCCGGGAAGGCCAGATAGTTGGCGGCGATGTGGCCACGGACGTGGTGGACCGGGATCAGCGGCACGTCCAGCGCATAGACCACGGACTTGGCGAAGCTGACCCCCACCAGCACGGCGCCGATGAGGCCGGGGGCATAGGTGACGGCCACGGCGTCCACGTCGCTCTTGGGGAGCCCGGCATCGGACAGCGCCTGATCCGTCAAACCGGCAATGGCCTCCACGTGCTTGCGGGAGGCGATCTCCGGCACTACGCCGCCGTAGAGAGCGTGCATATCCGCCTGAGAGAGGATGGCGTCGGAGAGGACCGTGCGTCCGTCCCGCACCACGGCCACGGCGGTCTCGTCGCAGGAGGATTCAAAGGCCAGAATGTTCATTGCGCCGCCTCCCCGTCAAACCGCCGGGTGAGGATCAGGGCATCCTCCTTGGGCAGGTCGTAGTAGTTTTTGCGGCGGCCCGCCTCCTGAAAGCCGAAGCCCTGATACAGAGCGATGGCGGCGGCGTTGGAGGGGCGCACCTCCAGCGTCAGGAAGGCCAGATGGTTAGCCTCAGCGAAGTTGAGAAAGACCTGCAGCAGCTGCCCGGCGATGCCACGGCGGCGCTGCTCCGGGAACACCGCCACGTTGGTGATATAGCCCTCGTCAGCGGCCACCAGCAGTCCGGCATAGCCCAGCACATCGCCGGCGGCATCCTCCGCCACCAGAAAGGCGGCGCACTGATTTTCCAGCTCCTCCGCCAGCATCTTCCGGGACCAGGGGCGGGAGAAGCAGATGCGCTCCAGCCGCTCCAGCGACTCCAGATGATCGGCGTTCATGGGTACGATCTTGATGTTGTTCATAGGATGACCTCGATATCTGTCAAATTATTCAGCCCTTGGCGGAGAGCCAGTCGGGGCCGCTGTGGGCATCGGCGGGCAGGGGGACGGACAGCCGGGCGACGCCCTGCATCTCCTCCTGCAGGAGGGCCTCGACACGGGGGGCCTCCTCTGCCGGGCACTCCACGATGAGTTCATCGTGGACCTGCATGATGAGCCGGGCGGCCAGACCCTCGCCGGAGAGCCGCTGCTCTACCCGGATCATGGCCAGTTTCATGATGTCCGCCGCCGTCCCCTGAATGGGCATATTCAGCGCCACCCGCTCCCCGAAGGAGCGGAGGTTGAAGTTGGAGCTCTTCAGCTCCGGCAGCGCCCGACGCCGCCCGAAGAGGGTGACGACGTAGCCCTGCTGCCGGGCCTGCTCTACCACCTCCGTCATATACCGGCGGACGCCGGTATAGGTGGCGAAGTAGCGCTCCATATACTCCTTGGCCTCGGCCACGGTGACACCGATGTCCTGAGACAGGGAGAAGGGGGAGATGCCGTAGACGATGCCGAAGTTCACGGCCTTGGCCCGTGAGCGCATCTGGTGGGTCACCTCCTCCGGCGGTACGTGGAACACCTTGGAGGCGGTGAGGGTATGGAAGTCCTCCCCGGAACGGAAGGCCTGCTGCATCACCTCGTCGCCGGAGATGTGAGCCAGCAGCCGCAGCTCGATCTGGGAGTAGTCGGCATCCACCAGCAGGTTCCCCGGCGCCGCCACGAACATCCGGCGCATCTGGCTGCCCAGTTCCGTGCGGGTGGGGATGTTCTGGAGGTTGGGCTCCGTGGAGGACAGGCGGCCGGTGGCCGTTACCGTCATCTGGAAGCTGGTGCGGATGCGGCCGTCGGTGTCGATGACCTTCAGCAGGCCGTCGGCATAGGTGCTTTTCAGTTTGCTGTACTGCCGGTACTCCAGCACGTCCGCCACAATGGGGTGCTGCCAGCGGAGCTTTTCCAGCACGTCGGCGTTGGTGGACCAGCCGGTTTTGGTTTTCTTGCCGTGGGGCAGCTGGAGATCCTCGAAGAGCACCTTGCCCAGCTGCTTGGGGGAGTTGATGTTGAAGGGAGCCCCGGCGGCGTCATAGATCCGCTGCTCCAGCCGGCGGATGGTGCCGGTAAGGCTCTCACCGAAGTCCGACAGTGCCTTGGCGTCCACCAGAAAGCCCCGCTGCTCCATCCGGGCCAGCACCGGGCAGAGAGGCAATTCCACGGTGTGATACAGCTCCTTCATGCCCAGCTCCTCCAGCTTGGGGGGCAGGGTCTCGTACAGGGCCTCCACGGCGGAGCAGTAGCTGTGGAGGGCCGCCCACGCCGAAGCGGTATCCGCCAGCGGGGCAAAGGCATCCGGCTCCAGATGCAGGGGCTTGGGCAGTTCTTCATTATAGTAGGTCACGAACAGCCGCTGGAGGTCGTAGCTTCCGGCGGTGGCATCCAGCAGATAGGCGGCCAGCGCCGTATCGAACCCATAGCCCTCTATGGGGAGGTCCTGCTCCAGCAGCGCCCGCATGGTGTCCTTGATGTGGTGGCCCACCTTGCGGATATCGGCGGAGAACAGGGCCGTCAGCAGAGAACGCCACGGGCCGGTGTAGCGGCTCTGATCCAGCTCCGCTGCGGCAGAGGTGTGCGCTCCGGTATCCCACTGGACGGAGAGGACAGAGAGGTCCGGTAGGGCGTAGACGGTCACATGGTCCGCCTGACGCCACTGGGCCAGCAGGGCCTGGGCCTGCTGCTCCGTCTCCAGCGGCTCCACGGTGACGGTATACTCCGGGGCGGCCTCGGTGTCCCGGTGGGGGGTGAGGCCGTACCGGTCGATGAGCTTCTGAAACTCCAGCTTCAGCAGCAGGTCATAGAGCTCCGGAGCAAAGGGGCGGCGGAGGTTGTCCTCCGGGGTGAAGTTCAGCGGGGCATCGGTGACAATGGTGGCCAGATACCGGGAGTGCTCAGCGCTCTCCCTGCCCTCCTGCAGCTTTTTGATGACGCCGGGCTTGGCGTCGATCTCCGGCAGCAGGCGGTACAGCTCCGCCAAGGAGTGATACTGCTGCACCAGTGCCATGGCAGTCTTTTCCCCCACGCCGGGGACGCCGGGGATGTTGTCGGAGGCGTCGCCCATGAGGGCCTTCAGGTCGATCATGTGGATGGGGGCGAAGCCATACTGCTCCCGGAAGGTCTCCTCCGTCATGTCCTTGGTGGTGGTCTGGCCCATGCGGGTGGACACCAGCTTCACCTTGGTATGGGGGGTGATGAGCTGGAGACTGTCCTTATCGCCGGTGACGATGACGCAGTCCCAGCCGGCCGCCTCGCAGCGGCGGCTGATGGTGCCGATGAGATCGTCGGCCTCGTAGCCGGTGAGGTCGTACTGGGGAATGTTCATGGCGGAGAGCACCTGCTTCAGATACGGCAGCTGCATGGCCAGCTCCTCCGGCATCCCCTTGCGCTGGGCCTTGTAACGTTCATCCGCCTGATGGCGGAAGGTAGGCTCCCGGCGGTCGAAGGTGACGCACAGCGCCTCCGGCTGCTCCTCGTCCAGCAGCCGCTGGAGGGTGGTGAGAAAGCCATAGATGGCGTGGGTATATAGCCCGTCCCGTGTGGACAGGGGGCGGATGCCATAATAGGCCCGGTTGACGATGCTGTTGCCGTCGATGACCATCAGTTTCATGGAGGGTCCTCCTTATACTTCTTGGCATATTTCATTTTATTATACGCCAGTTTCTCCCATAAAACAACCTCCGCCGTGGAGCGGGACAGAGGTTTTCCGGGATTTTGCATGGAATGGGGCGGAAAAGAGGGAGAATTTGTTTTTCCTCTTTCTTTTTCCGGCGAAATACGCTATAATCTATATTTGACTGAAATTTGACCGGAAGGGGTATGTAGATATGTCCGCAGAGCTGTTACAGCTGCTCAACGGCGTTCAGACCATGTCCATCGTGGGAATGTGCAAGAATGCCGGAAAAACCACCATGCTCAACTGGATGCTGCACCACGACCGCCTGCAGGGGACGCTGGGCCTGACCTCCATCGGCCGGGACGGCGAGTCCACCGACGTGGTCACCGGAACGGAGAAGCCCGGCATCTTCGTGCGGGAAGGGACTCTCATCGCCACCGCCAAGGATATGCTGCGGCTGGGGGACACCACGCTGGAGATCATGGAGACCACCGGCATCCCCACGCCGCTGGGGGAGGTGGTGATCTTCCGGGCCCGCAGCGACGGCAATGTCCAGCTGGCGGGGCCGTCCATCACCACGCAGCTCAAGGAGGTCTCCCGGCTGTTCTTCGAGATGGGGGCCGACAAGTCTATCATCGACGGCGCTCTGGGCCGCAAGTCTCTGGGCGCACGGGCCGTGGCGGAGGGGGTCATCCTCTGCACCGGGGCCTCATACCACATGAGCATCGACAAGGTCGTGGCCGACACCGCCCACGTATACCGGTTGATGAATCTGCCCAAGGCGGAAGTCATGCCCCCGGAGATGGAGGAGAGTCTGGAGAAGTGCCTGAAGGATCACGGCGAGGCCCTGATCTCCGGGGCACTGACGGATACCATGGTGATGCCCCTGCTGCGCTCCGGCGTGCTGCGGAATACCCGGCTGGTGGTGAAGGATCCCAGCAAGGTGCTGCTGAGCAGCGATGCGCTGGATAAGCTCCAGACCCGTCAGGTGAGGCTGGAGACGGAGGAGGCCGCCCGGACCCTGTGCGTCACTATCAACCCGGTGTCCGCCTACGGCTGGAAGTTCGACAAGGATGAATTTATGACCCGGATGCGGGAGGCGGTGGATGTCCCCGTCATCAATGTGAAGGAGGAGCTGACATGATCAATATTCGCTTTGAAGAGAGGGAAAAAATCGGCTTGCAGTATGCGCTGGAGACTCTCCACGGGTGCAGCCCCTTCGGTCAGGAGAAGATCCGCAAGCTGCGCTACTACTCCCCCGACGAGCGGGAGGAGCTGGAGACGGAGCTGTATAACGTGGAGCAGGCCGCCAAGGCGGCGGATGCCCTGAAGCCCCTGTACGACAGGATCGGGCTGATGCTGTGCCAGATGAAGGACATCCGTGGCTCTCTGCGCCGGTGCCAGGCGCTGGAGGTCCCGGATCATGTGGAGCTGTTTGAGATCAAGGTATATCTCCAGCGGCTGGAGAGTCTGATCCCCCTGTTCCGGCAGGTGTGCGAGACCACTCACTTTAAGGCGCTGGCCTTCCATGATCCGGCGCAGGCGCTGGAGATCCTGGATCCGGACAAGACCCGCAGCCGTGGCTTCTACATCCCCGACAATGCCACGCCCAAGCTGAAGGAGATCCGTGCCGCCAAGAAGCAGATCGAGGAGCAGCTGCACCATGCACAGACCGATGCCGAGAAGGAGGAGCTGCGCTCCCGCCGGACCCGTGTCTGTGCCGAGGAGGACAGCGAGGAGACCAAGGTGCGCCGCAGCATGGGGCAGGCGCTGGCTCCGCTGGCAGGAGATCTGCTGGAGGACGCCGACACGGCGGGCCGGCTGGACTTCATCATCCAGAAGGCGCTGTTTGCCGTGCGCTACGGCGGCGTGCGGCCGGAGATCACGGAGACGGAGCTGGAGCTGACGGACATGATCAACCCCGAGCTGTGCGACCTGCTGGAGCAGAAGGGACGGTCCTTCGTGCCGGTGTCCATCCGGCTGGAGCAGGGGGCCACCGTCATCACCGGCGCCAACATGGGCGGTAAGTCCGTGGTGATGAAAACCGTGGCTCTGAACGTGCTGCTTTTGCAGGCGGGCTTTCTGGTCTGCGCCAAGAAGGCACGGATGCCGCTGTTTTACAGCGTGAAGATGCTCTTTGACGACTTGCAGTCCATCCAGTCGGGTCTGTCCGGCTTCGGCTCGGAGATCGTGCAGTTCCAGAAGGCGCTGGAGGAGGTGGAGCAGGGCTACTCCCTGTTCCTGCTGGATGAGTTCGCACGGGGTACCAACCCCGATGAGGGCGCCGTTATCGTGCAGGCAGTGACCAAATACCTCAACGAGGTGAATGCCATCTCCCTGCTGACCACCCATTACGACAAGGTGGCAGAGAACGCCCGGCTGCACTATCAGATCATCGGACTGCGGGACGTGGATCCGGAGCAGATCCGGCAGGAGCTGGCGGCTACCGGCGACGACGGCATTCAGGTCATCGCACGGCACATGAACTACGGCCTGTACCGGGTGGAGGGGAAGTCCGACTGCCCCAGAGACGCCCTGAACATCTGCCGGATGCTGTCGCTGAAGCCGGAGATCCTGGAGAAGATCGAGCAGGCGTATTAAGATGCCGGAGGCTCTCTGCGGTGGTTGGCCGCTGCTGCGTGCGGGTGGATCCTGCGGAGCGGTATGCGCTGCCGGAGGGCGGAGAAGTGGAAAGAATGACCGATAAAGGCGGGAGGGGATACTCTCCCGCCTTTGATGTACTCGTGAGATATTGCTTTGTGCATAACCCATAGAAAACGGCGCGGGAATTTTATCTCATGCACAAAAAAACGCCTGTCTTTTTTGTCACAATGCCACCTTGACAAAAGCCGGGAGGAGACGATATAATGGAGACCGTAGAAGTTCATACCGCAATCAATAGAGGTGCGGGGGACAGGGTACTGCTTCGTGAGGACAGACACTCGCAGAGCGGGGCAGGAAGGGGTCCTTCGCCGAAAGGGCATGACGAGTCTGGTGTCATGGTCTTGGGGTCGAGGTGTAAGCGTCGGCACTGTCATGTCGAAAGACGTGGAGCGCTATTGGTCAGCCTTGACCGATAGCGCTCTTTTTATGCCCGAAAGAGCGGTATGGCCACAGCGGCGGAACTTCATGAAAACGACCCAAATTTATGAAGGAGGAAAAACTTATGGAAAAGATCACTTCTACCCTGCGGCTGCGTATGAGCGCAAAGGATGCTCACTACGGCGGAAACCTGGTGGACGGCGCACACATGGTGCACCTGTTCGGTGACGTGGCCACCGAGCTGCTCATCAAGTGCGACGGCGATGAGGGCCTGTTCTGCGCTTACGACATGGTGGAGTTCAAGGCTCCCGTGTACGCCGGCGACTACATTGAGGCCTATGGCGAGATCGAGAAGATCGGCAACACCTCCCGCACCATGCGCTTCGAGGCCCGCAAGGTCGTCGTTGCCCGCACCGATATCAGCGCTTCCGCTGCTGACGAGCTGGACGAGCCCATCGTTGTCTGCGTGGCTCACGGCACCTGCGTGACCCCCAAGGACTGCCAGCGCAAGAAGATCGAGAAGTAAGGGAGCGGCGAAATGGAGAAGCTGATTATTACCGCTGCGATCTGCGGCGCTGAGGTCACCAAGGAGCAGAATCCCGCCGTGCCCTATACCGTAGAGGAGATGGTCCGTGAGGCCAAGTCCGCCTACGAGGCCGGTGCTGCCATCCTGCACATCCATGTCCGTGAGGACGACGGCACGCCCACCCAGGGCCGTGAGCGCTTCCGTGTGGTGATGGATGCCATCCGCAAGGAGCTGCCCGACGTCATCATGATCCCCTCCACCGGCGGCGCTGCCGGTATGACCCCGGAGGAGCGTCTGCAGCCCACCGAGCTGTTCCCCGAGATGGCCACTCTGGACTGCGGCACCTGCAACTTCGGCGACGAGATTTTCGACAACACCATGCCCACCATGCGTGCCTTCGGCAAGCGTATGCTGGAGAACAACATCAAGCCCGAGTACGAGTGCTTCGAGCTGGGCCACATTGACACCATCCTTGGCATGGCCAAGAAGGGTGAGGTGCCTGCCCATCCCATGCAGTTCAACTTCGTGCTGGGCGTCCACGGCTGCACTCCCGCAACCGTGGAGAATCTGGCTTTCTTCGCCAGCAAGATCCCCGCTGGCTCCACCTGGACCGTGTCCGGCGTGGGCCGTTCCGCCTGGACCATGGCTGCTGCGGCCATCGCCATGGGCGGCAACGTCCGTGTGGGCTTCGAGGATAACATCTATCTGGGCAAGGGCCAGAAGGCTGCTTCCAATGGCGAACTGGTGGCCAAGGTCGTCCGCATCGCCAAGGAGCTGGGCCGTGAGATCGCCACTCCCGCTGAGGCTCGTGAGATCCTGAGCCTCAAGCCCCTGAAGTAAAAAACACTCTTTCATTCATACATTTATTTAGGAGGAAAAATATTATGGCAGAGCTGAAAGGCAACAAGTACGGTACTCATCGTGTAATCGAGCCCAAGGGCGTTCTGACCCAGGCTGCTTGGAAGGTCGATAACGATATGTCCAAGGTCTACTCCAACGAGATCGTCTGCGACGTGACCTCCCTGAACATCGACTCCGCTTCCTTCACTCAGATCGCTGAGGCTTGCGGCGGCGACGAGAAGAAGATCGGCGAGATGATCCTGGGCATCGTTGCTGAGCGTGGTAAGCAGCAGAATCCCGTGACCGGTTCCGGCGGTATGTTCAAGGGCGTTGTCTCCCACATCGGTGAGGATCTGAAGAAGAAGCCCGGCTTCGACCTGAAGGAAGGCGACAAGATCGTCTCCCTGGTGTCCCTGTCCATGACCCCGCTGCGCATCGACAAGATCCTGGCCATCCACAAGGATATCGACCGTGTGGACATCGAGGGCAAGGCCATCCTGTTCGAGTCCGCTCTGTATGCCAAGATGCCCGAGGATATGTCCGAGCCTCTGGCTCTGGCTGCTCTGGACGTGGCCGGCGCTCCCGCTCAGGCCCGCAAGCTGCCCCACGAGGGTGACAGCGTCCTGATCCTGGGCGCCAACGGCAAGTCCGGCGTGCTGTGCGGCTGGGAGGCCATGAAGAAGGTCGGCCCCAAGGGCAAGGTCGTGGGCGTTGTCCGTAACCCCAAGCAGGTTCCCGGTCTGCTGGAGCTGGGCGTGTACACCGACGTGATCGTCGCCGACTGCACCAAGCCCGTTGAGGTCATGGAGGCTGCTCTGGCTGCCAACGACGGCAAGGAGTATGATCTGTCCATCTGCTGCGTGAACATCGAGTCCTGCGAGATGTCCGCCATCCTGCCTGTCCGTGATGACGGCGTGGTGTACTTCTTCTCCATGGCTACCTCCTTCACCAAGGCTGCTCTGGGCGCTGAGGGTATCGGCAAGGATGTCACCATGATCATCGGCAACGGCTACACCAAGAACCACGCCAACATCACTCTGGATGTTCTGCGTGAGAATCCCAAGCTGCGCAAGCTGTTCGACGAGAAGTACTGCTAAACTGCGATGATGTGCTCTACCTACAGGGGCCTTCGGGCTCCTGTAGGTAAGCATCTTATTCGGAGCCCCCTGCCTTCGGGAGATCCGAACGCTGCGTGCGGCTTGAGGAGGCGGTACGCAGAGTTGAGGAGAAATGGAAAATGCGTGGAGCACCACGCAGGTTAAATAACGGTGTGCAGAGGTCTGGCCCGTTGAGGAGCGGGAAGGACGCTGCTGGCCGGAACAGTCGCCCGTGCGCCCAGTGCGACGGGAAAAGCTAACCGATATTTTTAATATTTGAAGGAGAAAACGAATATGAAGACTCGCAATGGTCTGTTCGCTGACGTTCCCGAAAATCTGTGGAATGACTGGCATTGGCAGGTCGCCAATCGTGCTGAGACGATTGAGGATCTGAAGAAGTACATGAACCTGACCCCCGATGAGGAGGCCGGTGTTGCCAAGACGCTGGGCAAGCTGCGTATGGCAGTTACTCCTTATTACCTGTCCCTGATCGATCTGGATGACCCGTTCGATCCCATCCGTAAGATGGCTATCCCCCGCGCTGAGGAGCTGGAGTATGCCGATTACGAGGATGCCGATCCTCTGCACGAGGATACCGACTCCCCCACCCCCGGCCTGACCCACCGCTATCCCGACCGTGTGCTGCTGCTGATCACCGACCAGTGCTCCATGTACTGCCGTCACTGCACCCGTCGTCGTTTCGCCGGCCAGAATGACTGCGAAGTGCCTATGGCTCAGATCGACAAGTGCATCGACTACGTGGCCGCTCATCCTGAGGTCCGTGACGTGCTGCTGTCCGGCGGTGACTCCCTGATGGTCTCCGACGAGACGCTGGAGTACATCATCAAGCGTGTGCGTGCCATTCCTCACGTGGAGATCGTCCGTCTGGGCTCCCGTACCCCCGTGGTGTGCCCCCAGCGTATCACTCCTGAGCTGTGCGCCATGCTGAAAAAGTATCATCCTGTGTGGCTGAACACTCACTTCAACACGCCCAAGGAGTTCACTCCCGAAGCCGCCAAGGCCTGCGCCATGCTGGCTGATGCCGGTATTCCTCTGGGCAACCAGTCCGTGCTGCTGGCCGGTGTCAACGACTGCTCCCACGTCATGATGGAGCTGGTCCACGGCCTGGTCAAGATGCGTGTGCGTCCTTACTACATCTACGCTTGCGATCCTTCCCTGGGTCTGAGCCACTTCCGTACTCCCGTGTCCAAGGGCATCGAGATCATGGAAGCTCTGCGTGGTCATACCTCCGGCTATTGCGTGCCCACCTTCGTGGTGGACGCTCCCGGCGGCGGCGGCAAGACTCCTGTCATGCCCAACTACCTGATCTCCGAGACTCCCCGCAAGGTCATCCTGCGTAACTTCGAGGGCGTTATCACCTCCTACACTCAGCCTGAGCACTATGTTCAGGATTGCCACTGCGACGTCTGCATGGGCAAGAAGAAGGCTGAGAAGACCGGTGTGGCATGGGTCGCCGAGGGTACCAAGCAGCGTTATCTGGAGCCCACCAAGCTGCTGCGTAACGAGCGTCACGTCAAGAAATAAGAGGTAAAAATATGGAAAGCAAACTCGGCTTGAATATGGAGCTGGTCAATCAGGCCCGTCAGTCTGCCGCCAAGGTGGCCGACGACGTTCAGGTCTTTATCGACCAGCACACTACGGTCACCGTTGAGCGTGCCGTCTGCCGTCTGCTGGGTATCGATGGCGTCAACGATATGGACGTCCCCATGCCCAACGTGGTGGTGGATCATCTGCTGGCAGTTTCCCTGCTCCCTGCAGGCGCTGCTTGGGCTATCGGCAATGCCATGGTAGAGACCGGCAAGGATCCTCAGGCTGTGGCTGAGGCCGTCGACAGCGGTGAGCTGGATCTGTCCAAGGTCCCTGCTCACTCTGACGAGGAGATCCGTGCCGTGATCGACCCCGTGGTTCGTGCAACGGTGGAGCGCATCAACAAAAACGTTGCCAAGCGCAACGCTTACCTGAAGGAGTGGGGCGACAGAGAAGGTCCCTACCTGTACATCATCGTGGCTACCGGTAACATCTACGAGGATATCATCCAGGCCAAGGCCGGCGCCAAGCAGGGCGCAGATATCATCGCCGTGATCCGTACCACCGGTCAGTCCCTGCTGGACTATGTGCCTTACGGCGCTACCACTGAGGGCTTCGGCGGCACCTACGCCACCCAGGAGAACTTCCGTCTGATGCGTGCGGCTCTGGACGAAGTGGGCGAGGAGCAGCACCGCTATATCCGGCTGTGCAACTACTGCTCCGGTCTGTGTATGCCTGAGATCGCTGCCATGGGCGCTCTGGAGCGTCTGGATGTCATGCTGAACGATGCTCTGTACGGCATTCTGTTCCGTGATATCAATATGCAGCGCACCATCGTGGACCAGTTCTTCTCCCGTGTTATCAACGGCTATGCCGGCGTTATCATCAACACCGGTGAGGACAACTATCTGACCACCGACGACGCTATCACCAGCGCTCACACGGTGCTGGCTTCCCAGTTCCTGAACGAAGCCTTCGCCAAGACCGCCGGTATGCGTGAGGAGCAGATGGGTCTGGGCCACGCATTTGAGATGGATCCCGCCGTGGAGGATACCTTCCTGTACGAGCTGGCTCAGGCTCAGATGGCCCGTGAGATCTTCCCCAATGCGCCGCTGAAGTATATGCCTCCCACGAAGTTCATGACCGGTAACATCTTCCGTGGCCACATCCAGGATGCCCTGTTCAACATGGTCACCATCCTGACCGGTCAGAAGCTGTGCCTGCTGGGCATGATGACCGAGGCTATCCACACTCCGTTCATGTCCGACCGTGCTCTGTCGATCGAGAATGCTCAGTATATCTTCCGTACCTGTCTCTTATACACATCTGACGCTGCCGACGATACTCCTTGTGTAGA
>ERZ1027001.1230-NODE-1230-length-12922-cov-4.163130_pt1 | contig 12922 bp, 9 predicted proteins | sample MGYA00519452_ERZ1027001 | MGnify/ENA primary metagenome ERZ1027001 (study PRJEB26926, sample SAMN06164867) | human gut metagenome | biome: ENVO:00009003; feature: ENVO:2100002; material: ENVO:00002003 | host: Homo sapiens | place: USA | collected 2012 ...
AGCGTCAGATGTGTATAAGAGACAGGCCTGATCCACATCTCCCAGATCGCCGATCGCCGCATCGAGAAGCCCGGTGACGTTCTGTCCGAGGGCCAGATCGTGGATGCCAAGATCACCGCTGTGGATGAGGAGAAGCAAAAGATCTCCCTGTCCATCCGTGCTCTGCTGAACGACGGGGACGAGGACGCCGAGTAAGCGTATCCTGAATAAGCTGTAAAACTGGCCCTCCGAGTATGCCGGAGGGCCAGTTGTTTGTATGTGCAACCAGAACCGAAAAAAGACGCCCCGGTCAGTCAACTGGCCGGGGCGTTCGTTTACCATATTTGTCCGTGCAGGATGTATTTCTTGTAGCTGTGCCGGAAGTAGGCCCACTCGGCAATGCCCGTGATGGCCCAGGAGAAGATGTACAGCAGGAACAGGGAGGGGATGGTGCCGAAGTAGGTGAACACCGTATACACCCAGATGACCCGGAACACGCAGGAGCCCATGATGACGATGATGGTGGGGACGATGCTGCGCCCAATTCCACGGGAGGCGGCAATGCTGGCGTCCATCAGGGCGCTGACACCGAAGGAGAAACCCATGATCTTCAGCCGCTGCATACCGGCGGCGATCACGTCCGCCTCATTGGCGAAAAGTCCAAGGAACTTGTCTCCGAACAGCAGCAGCAGTCCGCCGCAGATGCTGCCCACCAGAAAGGAATACAGCAGAACGATACGGTAGCTCTTGAGGATACGATCCGTCTTTCCGGCACCCCAGTTGCGGCTGACAAAGGTGGCGCAGCCGGTATAGAAGGCAGACATCATATTGAAGATCAGCGTATCGGCGTTGGCAGCTGCCGAGCTACCGGATACCATCACCGAATCGAAGCTGTTGACGCCGATCTGTACGAAGAGGTTTGCAAGGGCAAAGATGGCGTTTTGCAGGCCGGAGGGGATGCCGATCATCAGCACCCGCTTGGCGGCGGCCTTGTCGATGCACAGCTTTTTCAGATGCACTCCGCAGGCATCCTTTTGGCTCATCAGATGCCGCATGATCAGTAGAGCGGACAGCCACTGGGCGATGGCGCTGGCGGTGGCCACACCGAGGGCGGCCATGTGGCACTGGATCACAAAGAACAGGTTCAGGGCCACATTCACCACGCCGGCAATGCTCAGATACAGCAGAGGCCGCTTTGTGTCCCCGGCGGCACTGAGGACACCATTGCCGAAGTTGTATACCGCCATGGCCGGCATACCCAGAGCGTAGATCCGCAGATACCCCACGGCGCCGGGCAGCAACTCCTCCTTGGTATTCAGCAGCAGCAGCATGGGCTTCGCCAGCAGCAGACAGACCAGACACACCACGATACCGATACCGCTGCAGATGAGCAGGGAGGTGTGGATGGTCTTCTCCACGTCCTCATGACTGCCCAGCCCCAGTCCACGGGCCACGACCACGTTGACACCGCTGCCGATGCCAATGAGCAGTCCCGTAAACAGGGATACCAGCAGAGTGGTGGAGCCCACAGCGCCCAGCGCCAGATAGTCGGCAAATTTACCGGCAATGGCCACGTCGCTGAGGTTGAACAGCACCTCCAGCACCTGCGTCATCATCAGGGGCAGGCTGAACAGCAGAATATTTTTCCACAGGGACCCTGTGGTTATTTCAATCGAAAATAAACTTTTTTTCCCGTTTTTCTCCATCATATGTTCCTCCTTTTCACCATTTTTCCTCTCACGATCATACAGTATATCACGGCGCACATACTTCCACAACCCCCGCCGCTGCCATTTTTTAACGGGATTCCCCACACGGAAGTTGTGCAATATTCTGTATAAATTATGGAAAAGCCTGTGAAAAACGCCGAAAAGAAAAAGACGACCCCGACACAATGGATCGACAGCGGCTTTTGTCCGGTATTTACGCTCTCCGCAGCTCCTTCAGTTCCTGCCGGATCTGAAGGAAGGCGGCATCCTCGCCCTGCTCCTTCAGAAGCAGCAGCCACCGGGTCAGCAGCTCGCTGGTCTCCGGATGGATGAAGCCGTGACCGTGCTCCGACCGGCACAGATGCCCCTTGGAGTGCTGGAAATAGTCGTAGGGAGAGGCATCGGTGTATTTCTCCTTCTGATACACCCGGCAGGCGGCGATGCGGTCACAGAACATCTCCGCCACATACTTCACCGGCATCTTGCAGCCGCCGATGAAGGGCGTTCCGTCCTCGCCCCGGCAGTAGTCGATCCAATATTCAAAATGGTGGCGGTTGCGGCCCTTGTGGTGGAGCCATGACAGGCTGACGCCGTTGACCAGCCGTTCCTGATCGTTGGGACTGCGGTAGCCCTGATAGTATTTGGCGCTGCGCCAGAACTCCGTGGGGCTGTATTTGCTGAGATCATGGGTCAGTCCCTGCCAGTATAGTCCCAACCGGAAGCAGTATTTCCGCACCAGATGGCGGTGTCGGTTCACGGTACGCAAATGCTCCAGAATATGCAAGGCGGCGCCTCCTCTCTTGGATACTCCCTATTATAGCACCGCCCCGCCCAAAGGGAAAGGGGAACTTGACTTTTTTCCGGGAGTGTATTATACTGCATACATATTGTGTAACGGCACGGAAGGGAAGCAGTAAGCGGAGTGCGGAAGCTAAGAGAGGGAGCGGTGGGTGTAAGCTCCCGTGATGCGCCGCCCAAGTCGTCCCGGAGCCTTGGACTGAACACGGCAGTAGGTCCCAACGGTATGCCCTCCGTTATCGGGGCGGGGCGCTTGCCCCATGAGTGCGGGAGTCATCCCGAACAACAGGTGGTACCACGGATCACAGTCCGTCCTGTTCCGCATCGGCGGAGCGGGGCGGTTTTTTTGATGATAAAATCCAAATCAGAAGGAGAGAACATATGCGTAAAGAATTGCCGAAGGTATACGATCCCCGTGAGGTGGAGCCGCATATCTATCAGATGTGGATGGACAACGGCTGCTTCAAGGCGGACGCCGACCCGAAGAAGAAGCCTTTTTCCATTGTCATGCCTCCCCCCAACGTCACCGGCCAGCTGCACATGGGCCACGCCATGGACTCCACGCTGCAGGATATCCTCACCCGCTTCAAGCGGATGCAGGGCTATTCCGCCCTGTGGCTTCCCGGCACAGACCACGCCGGTATCGCCACCCAGATCAAGGTGGAGGAGCGACTGCGGGAGGAGGAGCACCTGACCCGCTATGATCTGGGTCGTGAAAAGTTCCTGGAGCGTGTCTGGGCCTGGAAGGAGAAGTACGGCAACCGTATCGTGGAGCAGCAGAAGAAGATGGGTGCCTCCTGTGACTGGTCCCGCTCCCGGTTCACCATGGACGAGGGCTGCTCTCAGGCGGTGCGTGAGGCCTTCTGCGAGCTGTATGACAAGGGCCTCATCTACAAGGGCAGCCGCATCATCAACTGGTGCCCCCACTGCCTGACGGCGCTGTCCGACGCCGAGGTGGAGTATACCGACAAGCCCGGCCACCTGTGGCATATCCGCTACCCGTTGGCCGACGGCAGCGGCGATATCGTGGTGGCCACCACCCGGCCTGAGACCATGATGGGCGACACCGGTGTGGCGGTAAACCCGGAGGACGAGCACTTCAAGCACCTCATCGGCAAGACCTGCATTCTGCCCATCATGAACCGTGAGATCCCCATTGTGGGTGATGATTACTGCGAGATTGGCTTCGGCACCGGCGCCGTGAAAATGACCCCTGCCCACGATCCCAACGACTTTGAGGTGGGCCTGCGCCACAATCTGGAGGTGATCCGTGTCATCAACGACGACGGCACCATCAACAAAAACGGCGGCAAGTACAACGGCATGGACCGCTACGAGTGCCGCAAAGCCATCGTCAAGGATCTGGAGGAGCAGGGCTATCTGGTCAAGACCGAGCCCTATTCCCACAACGTCGGCACCTGCTACCGCTGCCACAACGACGTGGAGCCCCTGATCTCCGCCCAGTGGTTCGTGAAGATGGAGCCTCTGGCCAAGGAGGCCATCCGGGTGGTGAAGGACGGTACCATCAAGTTTGTGCCGGAGCGCTTTACCAAAACCTATATCAACTGGATGGAGAACGTCCATGACTGGTGCATCTCCCGTCAGCTGTGGTGGGGCCACCAGATCCCCGCATGGTACTGCGATGAGTGCGGACACATCAACGTCAGCCGTCAGGATCCCACCCGGTGCGAAAAGTGCGGCTGCACCCACCTGACCCGTGAGGAGGACGTGCTGGATACATGGTTCAGCTCCGCCCTGTGGCCCTTCTCCACGCTGGGCTGGCCCAACAAGGACTCCGAGGACCTGAGGTACTGGTACCCCACCTCCGTGCTGGTCACCGGCTACGATATCATCTTCTTCTGGGTGGCCCGTATGATCTTCTCCGGCATGGAGCAGATGAAGCAGGAGCCCTTCAAGACGGTGTTCATCCACGGTCTGGTCCGGGATGACAAGGGCCGCAAGATGTCCAAATCTCTCGGCAACGGCATTGACCCGCTGGAGATGGCGGACAAGTTCGGTGCCGATGCCCTGCGCTTCAACCTCATCACCGGCAATAGCCCCGGCAACGATATGCGCTTCTTTGTGGAGAAGTGTGAGGCCATGCGGAACTTTGCCAATAAGATCTGGAATGCCTCCCGCTATGTGATGATGAACCTCACCATCGACCATGTACAGCTGCCGGAGCAGCTGGAGCTGGAGGACAAGTGGGTTCTCAGCAAGCTGAATACCCTCATCCGGGAGGTCACGGATAATATGGAGGCCTATGAACTGGGCGTGGCCTCCGCCAAGATCTACGACTTCATTTGGGACACCTACTGCGACTGGTACATCGAGCTTACCAAGGCCCGGCTGTACGGCGAGGACGAGGAGGCCAAGCTGGCGGCTCAGAACGTGCTGTGCTATGTGCTGCTGCGGGTGCTGGAGCTGCTGCATCCCTTCATGCCCTTCATCACCGAGGAGATCTGGCAGGCGCTGCCCCACGAGGGCGACTTCCTGATCCGGGCTCAGTGGCCGGAGTATCAGGAGCGCTTCACCTTCACTCAGGAGGAGAACGCCATGGAGGCGGTGAAGGATGCCATTTCCGCCGTCCGGGCCCGGCGCTCCGAGATGAACGTGCCGCCCTCCCGGAAGGCCAAGATCCTCATCGTCACTCAGACCCCGGATATCTATGCCGGCGGACGTGACTTCATCATGCGGCTGGCCTACGCCAGCGAGGTGGAGGTTCAGGCGCAGTCTCCGGAGGATCTGAAGGGTATGGTCACCGTGGCCACCCACAACGCCACCCTCTATCTGCCTCTGGCGGAGTTGGTGGACATCCGGCAGGAGTTGGAGCGCATCGCCAAGGAGAAAACCAAGGCAGAGGAGAATCTGGCCCGCATCGAGAAGAAGCTGCAAAACGAGAGCTTTGTGTCCAAGGCCCCGGAGGCCGTGGTCAATGCCGAGCGGGAGAAGGCTGACAAGGCCCGTGCGCTGATCGCCAAGCTGGAGGAGTCTGCGGCGGCCATGCGTGACTGATTTTTCCAAGCCCCCGTTTTTGACAGAAAATAACCGCTTCATCATGTATAATCACCGCAGATCGAAGGATCTGCGGTGATTTTATTTTTTGCACGAAGGAGCGATCCCAATGGAAGTTTCTGTAAAATGCGAGGCCCGCCATATCTGCATTCGCCTCTCAGGTGAGCTGGACCACCACAGCGCTAAGGGGATCCTGCGGCGGCTGGATCAGGAGATTGAGAAGGCCCTGCCTACACAGCTGACGCTGGATCTCTCCGGCGTGACCTTTATGGACAGCTCCGGCATCGCCCTGCTGATCCGGGCCCGGCAGCGGATGCAGGAGCTGGGCGGCACGGCAGATGTCTGCGGTGCCGCAGCACAGGCCCGCCGAGTGCTGGATGCGGCGGGGCTCCAACGTTATCTGACCATACGATGAGAGAGGGGAGTACATATGAAGCGGAGACCGGAGAACTATGTGACCTTGGAATTTTTGAGCCGCAGCAGCAACGAGGGCTTTGCCCGTCTGGCCGCAGCGGCCTTTGCCGCCCAGCTGGATCCTACGCTGGACGAGCTGGGAGACATCAAAACCGCCGTCAGCGAGGCAGTGACTAACGCCATCGTCCACGCCTATCCAAATCAGCTGGGGAAGATCGTCATGAAGCTGCGGCTGCTGGAAAATCAGACGCTGGAGTTGGTAATTCGTGATTGGGGCTGCGGCATGGAGGACGTGGAGCAGGCCCGGCAGCCGCTGTTCACCACCGGCGGCGAGGAGCGCAGCGGTATGGGCTTCACCATCATGGAGAGCTTTATGAATCAACTGGTGGTAAAGTCTGCCCCCGGCAAGGGAACCACCGTCACCATGCGTAAGCGTATCGCCTCCCGTGTCCCGGTGAAGCGATGAGCGAGCTGCTGACGCTGTTGGATCGGGCGCAGAATGGCGACAATGACGCCTGTCAGCAGGTGTTGACGGAAAATGTGGGGCTTATCTGGAGCATCGTCAAGCGATACAGCGGCTGCGGCGTGGATACAGACGACCTCTACCAGCTGGGATGTATTGGTTTTATCAAGGCTGTAAAGGGATTTGATCTCACATATGGAACGCAGTTTTCCACCTACGCCGTCCCCAAAATTGCCGGTGAGATCCGCCGTTTTCTCCGGGATGACGGCTCCGTCAAGGTGGGCCGCAGCCTCCGGGAAAAGGGCCAGGCTCTGTTTTATACACGTGAACGATTGCGCCATACACTGGGGAGGGAACCGCAGCTGTCAGAATTGGCGCAGGAGACGGGAATGACTGTGGAGGAGGTCGCCGCCGTAGAGTTGGCCAACGGGCCGCTGGAATCCCTCCAGCAGGAGACCATCGACGGCCTGACGCTGGAATCCACCTTGGGGACAGACAGCCCAGAGGAGGGGATGGTAGAAAAAATAGCGCTGCGGGAAGCCATCGACAGCCTGCCGGAGCGGGAAAGGATCACCATACTTCTGCGTTTTTTTCGGGGAATGACACAGGAGCAAACTGCCCGTATCCTGAAGGTATCTCAGGTACAGGTGTCCCGCTTGGAGCGCAAGGGACTGGCAAAGCTCCGGGAAATTTTAGAAGCGTGACGGGATTTAGAAGTATTTGGGAAGTATTTAACGATATCGCTGCCGGAGTATCAAAGATATCACGCAAGCTTCAAGTTTCTAATCCGCAATAGGTTCTTATAGGCTCAATCAACCCCTCCGGCTAAAGAGGGAGGGGTTGATCGAGCCGTACGACTGTTCGTCTGCTATGATACGCAAAACGGCATCTCGGCTCCAGCGGGGGGGAGCCTTTTCTTCGGCACACGAGATTGAACAAAATGGATGATGTTTTGTTCAACTCAGTGCAAGTAGGATAGTCCGCCGCACTTCGGTAGACGCTGCCGACCCTGTTTGCTGCTATTTTGAGACACCTCTGCGCTCCTTGCGGGCGGTTCCCCGTGTCCTTTCTTATCCCCATAGCCTTTCCCGTTGTTTTTACCTATGGTAAAATCTTTTTTTATTTTTGCCGCAGTTCGTAGGCAGGCGGGTGAGGATCGCATCGGTGGTGCCGTTCGCCCTGCGACTGCGTGTGCCGCTTGCGGCGTTCATGCAGCAGGGCATCGGAACGGCTGCACCGGTGCTATCCTCAGGTTTCGCCGCTTGCGGCGCTCGTCTCCGAAGCCGACCCCGCCGTGGTTCCTGCGGACTGCGGTTTTTTGTAAATGCACTTTCAAAAAATTCTGGTTGACACTTTTTCGCCTATCTGGTATAATATACTTAGTATTACCCCCGTAACCGCTGAGAATTTGAGAATCTTAGTTTACGATTTCACAATCGTCGTGAGACTGCACGATTTCTTCGCCGTTGTTTTGTGCATATCTCACAAGGGCAGGGGGTTCAGTATTACCCCCTGCAACTTCTGTGAATCTGTGAATCTTTGTCAGGGGATTAACAAAGTTCAGTCATGCATGGCAATACCCTTTCGCATTGAAATACCGTAAAGGCACCGACCGTTTGGCCGGTGCTTTTGCTATCTTGCGTGTTGCAGGGTAGGGGACTTCTGAAAAGAGGTGCTCCGGTCAGACTTCTTCGCGGTAAGAAAAACCAGCGTGTGTGAACAGTAGTCACACACGCTGGTTTCGTTGTACGTTTTCATCGTCAAGCAACTGGCAGCTTAGCCGCACCAGCTCCGTAGACCACATTAACCGCACGGATTGAACAATAACAATTATTTTGTTCAATCTTGACTTGCTCACGCTTGTCTGCTACCATGGTGCCACCGATACCCGCAGGAAGGAGAGGCTTTGAGACGATATACGAGATTGAACAAAATAAAAATTTTGTTCAATCGGGAAGAGGAGAAAACAAGCTTTTCCCCGTTTTGCGGCATCTGCGCTCGTGTTGGCTCCGGATAATCTCGGGTCACTTCTGACAATCGCATCACTCCGGACAAATTGTCGCACTCCTCATGGAATGCGTGGATTGAAATACGGCCATCCATCTCGTCATCGCTATGCTGATCCGATGGAACCGCAAAAGTCTCCGCACATAGATGCGGAGACTTTTGCGGTTCAGTGATTCTTCTGATAGATGGCCCACAGGCCGTTCATCAGAAGATATTTGTCATAATACACCTTATTGCGGCAATACCGTACGATCACCGGCGCATTGCTGCCGGTGGCCACAATGGTGGGCTGCTCACCCGGCAACATCTCCCTGATGCGGTCGATAATGCCGTCCAGCATTCCCGCCGTGCCGTAGACGATGCCGGAGCGCATACAGTCCTCTGTATTTTTCCCAATCAACTGTTTGGGATGCTGCAAGGAGATATCCGGCAGTTGGGCCGTGTGGTCGGACAGCGCATCCAGACTCAGCCGCACGCCGGGAAACATCAGGCCGCCCTCATAGCTGCGCTTGGCGGAGATATAGGAGATGGTGGTGGCCGTCCCCATGTCGATCATAATGATGGGCGGAGCGTATTTCTCCAGCGCCGCTACGGCGTTGGCCACCAGATCGGCCCCCAGTTGGTTGTGAACCTCCATGCGGATATTCAACCCTGTCTTGACACCGGGGCCCACCACCATGGGTGGCTCGCCCAGCAGCCGGGTCAGGGCTTTGGTCATCATAAAGTTGATAGGCGGCACCACGCTGGAAAAGATGGCACCGGTGACGTCCTTCAGATCATAGCGGTACAGTGCAAACAGATTCATCAGGTCGATGCTGATCTGATCCGCCGTTTTGCGGCTGTCGGTGTCGATGGAGGAGAGAAACAGGAGTTTCCCTGCTTTGTCAAACAGCCCCACAGATATGTTGGAATTTCCGATGTCGATCGCCAGCAGCATGGCAAGTTTCCTCCCCGTTCATCATCGTTTTTTCTATTGTAACACGCACGAGCCGACTTGGCAACGGTCGGCGGCGATTTTACAAAACTCGCCAGCCGGAGCCCCACGACTTGACGAGACATAGAAAAATGTGTTATATTTCTATAAGTATCACGCAGCAAGGAGGCAGACATGAGCGAATTCAGCTTGAAACAGATCCAGGTATTCGTGGCCGTGGCGGAATTGGGGAGCTTTACACAGGCAGCGCAGGCCCTGTTCCTCAGCCAGTCCACCGTCAGCGCACATCTGGCGGCACTGGAGACGGCTCTGTCCACCCGCCTGCTGGACCGTGACGCACGCCGCCGGGTGCGGCTGACACCGGAGGGCGAGCGGGTCTATCCGGCAGCCAAAAAAATCTTGGCGGACTGCGCTGCATTGGAGGAGGTCCTCCAGAATCAGGATGGCGCAGGCCTTCCCCTGCTGCTGGGAGCCTCCACGGTACCGGCGCAGTATCTGCTGCCGGAGCTGCTGGCTCAGTATATGAAGCAGATTACGGGCGTCCGCTACCATCTGCGCCGGGGCGACTCGGCCCAGATCCACAAGCTGCTCCACAGCGGCTCCGTGCGGTTGGGCTTCGTGGGAGCTATGCTGGAGCCGGATTCCATGACCTACTTCCCCATGCTGGAGGATCATCTGGTGATGTGTACCGCCAACAATCCTCACTATCAGGCTTTGAAGAAGCAGAATGTCTATGGCCGTGATTTGCTGCGGGAGCCGACGGTAGCCCGTGAAGAGGGCTCCGGCACGGACCGCACCGTGCAGTCCTATATGCGGAATATGGGCCTTGCCGATCAGGACCTGCACATCGTGGCCAGAGTGGATGACCCGGAGGCCATCAAGCGTATGACCGCCCAAGGCGTAGGCGTCTCGGTGCTATCAGCCCTTTCTGTGGCGTCTGAGGTAGATGACGGCCGCCTGCTGACCTTCCCCATGGACCCGCAGGGGCTGCACCGCAGTATCTATCTGGTCTACCCCAGAGAGACGATCCTCTCCCAGTCGGAGCAGGCCTTTGTCCGCTTCTGCCGCCAGATGGCCATTCGCCGGAATCTCTGATTCATTCAAAAGTCGAAAAAGAGCTGTTATCGAATGATTCGATAACAGCTCTTTTCTATAGGAACCATTTGTTGGACAAAAATTGTATTCTATCGTATGATATATGAACAAAATGTTAAAAGAGAGAGGAGTTTTGTAATGAAAAAAGAGAATTGGCTGGTCATCATTGCCGGCGTTCTGGTGGGCGTAGCGGCTCTGGTGCTGACCAAGCTGGGCAACCCCGCTAACATGGGCTTTTGCATCGCCTGCTTCGAGCGTGATATCGCCGGTGCCGTGGGCCTGCACAGTGCTGCCAAGGTGCAGTACGTCCGCCCTGAGATCATCGGCCTAGTGCTGGGTGCCTTCATCATGGCTCTGGCCGGTAAGGAGTTCCGTCCGCAGGCCGGTTCCTCCCCCGCCACCCGGTTCGTGCTGGGCGCCTTCGTCATGATCGGTGCACTGGTGTTTCTCGGCTGCCCCCTGCGGATGGTTCTGCGTATGGGCGGTGGCGACCTGAACGCTCTGGTGGGTCTGGCCGGCTTCGTCATCGGCATCCTCATCGGTATCGTGTTCCTTAAGCGTGGCTTCGGCCTCAAGCGCTCTTATCCCGCCAAGCTGGTGGAGGGTACCACCCTTCCCGTGGTGATGTTCGTGCTGCTGGTACTGGTGCTGACGGTCCCCGCCATCTTCCACGCCAGCGAGGCAGGCCCCGGCTCTATGCACGCCCCTGCCATCGTCTCCCTGCTCATTGCTCTGGTGGTGGGCGCTTTGGCTCAGAAGTCCCGCCTGTGCATGGTGGGCGGTATCCGTGATTCCATTCTGGTGAAGGACAATCACCTGCTGTATGGCTTCATCGCCATCTTCGTCACCGTTCTCATCGGCAATTTGGCCCTGAGCAGCTTCAAGCTGGGCTTCGATCTGCAGCCCATCGCTCACAGCAGCCACCTGTGGAACCTGCTGGGCATGATTCTGGTGGGCTGGGGTAGCGTGCTGCTGGGCGGTTGCCCCCTGCGTCAGCTGATTCTGGCCGGCTCCGGCAACGGTGACAGCGCCGTCACTGTGTTCGGTATGATCGTGGGTGCTGCCTTCGCCCATAACTTCGCACTGGCCGGCAATCCCGACAGCGCCAATGATGCCGGTGAGGTGGTGGTAGGCGGTATCGCCAACGCAGGCAAGGTGGCTGTGGTCATCGGCTTTGTGGTGTTGCTGGCCATCTCCCTGCTGAATTCCCGGAAGGAGGCGGCTAAGGTATGATCGACGCCCGTGGACAGCTCTGCCCCATGCCGGTGATCATGGTCCAGAAGGCCGCCAAGGAGAACCCCGCCGAGATCCAGGTTCTGGTGGACGATTCCTGCGCCGTGGACAACATCACCCGCTTCGCCGGAAACAACGGCTACCAAATCACCTCCGCCCCGCAGGGCGAGGACTATCTGCTGATTCTCCGCAAGTAAGGATACCATAACGAAGAGAGGCAAGGCCATCGGCCTTGCCTCTCTTCGTTATGGATGCGTCCCCTCACAGAATGATGCAGATCAGACCGCCGCTTCCCTCGTTGAGGATGCGTTCCAGCGCCTCCCGCAGCTTTTTCTGAGAATCCTCCGGCATCCGCTTTAGCTTCGCCTGCAAATCCTCCCCCACGATCTCGTGGAAGCTGCGGCCAAAGATGTTGGACTCCCACAGCTTCCCCGGCTCCCCCTCGAACTCCTGTAGGAGATAGTTTACCATGTCCTGCGACTGCTTCTCGTTCCCCACAATGGGAGACACCGTGGTGCTCACATCTGCCCGCAGCATATGGATAGACGGAGCGCTGGCCCGCATCCGCACGCCGTACCGTCCTCCCTGCCGCACGATCTCCGGGTCCTCCAGCTCCAACTCCTCCACCGACGGCATCACCACGCCATAGCCGGTATTCCGGGCACTGGACACCGCTTGCGCCACCCGGTCATACTCCTTTCGTAGGCCCGCCAACGTCACCAGCTGCTCCATCAGATCGCCGTCGTCGGTGATGCTCAGCCCCGTCTGCTGGTTCACCGTATCGTAGAACAGGCTTCGGGGCAGCTGCACCTCCACCTGCCCCACGCCGGTCCCCAGATCCATCTGCCGCAGCATCACGGATCGGATCTGCTCCGACTGCTCCAGCGCCGCCATGCAGCCCTCCAGCTGCCGGACGTGCTCCAGCCGCCTGGCCTCCTGCCCCACCGCATGATAAAGGCCCGCTGGGATGGGATGCTCCGGCGGCAGCGCCTCCACCCATTCCGGGAAAAACAGCTGCAATTCCTGCACCGGGAACTCATACAGTAGACTCCGCAAAATTTCCTGCAGGTCCCCTTCCCCCAGCTCCAGACAGTTCACCGCAAGACACCGCACACCGTATTTCTGCTGCAATTCCTCCGCCAGCGGACGGGCTTCCTCCGGATGCAGGGAGTTCACCAGCACCACAAAGGGCTTCCCCAGCTCCTGCAGTTCCCGGATGACCCGCTCCTCCGCCTCCAGATAGTCGCTGCGGGGAATGTCCGTGACGCTGCCGTC
>ERZ1027001.1238-NODE-1238-length-12884-cov-6.086055_pt1 | contig 12884 bp, 8 predicted proteins | sample MGYA00519452_ERZ1027001 | MGnify/ENA primary metagenome ERZ1027001 (study PRJEB26926, sample SAMN06164867) | human gut metagenome | biome: ENVO:00009003; feature: ENVO:2100002; material: ENVO:00002003 | host: Homo sapiens | place: USA | collected 2012 ...
GCACGCCGGTAACCGACGGATCGGGCCCCCATCTGGAGATCAATGAATATGTCCGGAACGTGACGTTCGAATAACCGCCTGAAATCAATAAAAAAATTTTATTAACCACCTTAAACGCATAATTATGAAAAAGTATTCCATGTACACATTTGCCGTCGCCATGCTGGCCGGTATGATTCTGACGGGCTGCTCCTCTTCGGAGGAGATTCCGGGAGGTACTCCCGACAACGGACCGAAACTGAAGATCGAGACCCGCTCGGCGGATGCCGCCGAGGCTGCTTATGCACACCGGGCGATTCTGGTGTCGGAGGGTAACATTGCGGATGCAAAGAGCGCCGCCGATGCTGCGGCTTTAGGTTCTTTCTCGGTCGAGCCGGGCAGCTACACCGTTTACGCCGTCGCTTCCAGCGACGAGACGAATCTCACTTTTACGGGTGTCGCCGCTTCGAATGCCGTTGCCGATGCACGTGTCAAAATAACCGACATTTCGGCTCAGATTCCCGAACTGTTGGTCGGTAATTCCGACGTCGTTACGGTCGGTGCCGAAGGCGCGGCGGCCGCACTCCAGCTCAAGCGCGTCGTGGCATCGGTCACGGTGACGGTCAGCGGACTGGAGAACGTCGATGCCGAGAGCATCACCCTGACGATCGGCAACATGTACGATCAGGTGAGTCTCGACGGAGCGTTTTCCAAGAGCGGAGCTGCGTTCGCATCGAAAAGTCTTGTACTCACCAAGAATGCCGAAGGCAAGTTCGTCGGCAATGCTATCGTGATGCCTACCGATACGGAGGCTTCCAACCTCTCGCTGACTTACAGCGTCAACGGCACGGATTACACCAGCACCCCTGCGGGCCGGATCGCGGCCAACGGGCAGTATGAACTGGCGACGACGGTCGAAGCCGGCAGTTCCTCCTCGAAGGTCAACCTCAACTCGGCGATTACCTACGCGGCCTGGGACAGCACGGTGGTGAATCTTTCCGACAGCTTTACCATCGACGAGACTACCCCTGACAAGCAGTGGATGGGTCCGACAGCCCTTCCAATCAGCGGTTCAGCCGCTCCTGGATACGACAATTTCTGGGCGTCGTCCGATGGAGGCGATTCCGGCTGGGGCGAGACATTCTGGCAGTACAACCTTTATGACGGGAACAAAACGGACGGAAGCAACTATTGGTGTCCTGACGAATGGGACCGCACGGCTCCCGTCTGGTATATCGACCTCGGCGCTGCCAAGCAGGGCGTGACCATCGACTACTGGAACAAGGCTGGCGGTAAGGGCGGTCAGAAAATCAAGACGATGGACATTTACGCAAGCAATACGCGAGCCGATTACGGCGGTGGCAATGCGGATTGGTTGAAGATCATGACTTTCACCTCCGACAAGACCACTCCGACCACGGACGCCGGGGCGCAGGTGACGACGGGCAAGATCGCATTCTCGGAGGATGGAAGCGTCTCCTATCAGTATGTAAAATGCGTGATGACATCTAAGGTCAATCCTGACGGTGCGACCATTACGGATGTGCTCGACGTGAATGTCGGCGAGGTAGAGGTTTCCTACTGGGAGTTCAAATAATTGTCGGAGGGGAGTTCTCCTCCTGCGATACGCTGAATGGGGATTTGCGGGAGCGGACTTTAACGGTCCGTTCCCGGTATCGCCCCGAACGGCAGTCGTGTGGGCCTGCGGGGCCTGAAGAATCAAGTATATAATATGAAAGCCATGATGATGAAAAAACAGAATGTCGGGAATGCCTGCGGATGGGCGGATCGCCTTGCACGCCTTCTGTTACTGCCTGCGCTCACGCTCGTTCTGCTTTGCTCGTGCGACGAGGACAAGGCGAAATCCGAAAGACCGGAAGAGGGGGATCAGCTTTGGAAGATCGTTCCCGTTCTTGCATCCGAAAGCGATGGCTTCGAGGGGCTCGGTGAGTATGGGGTGTCGCTCTACCTTTTCAACGACATGTCATCCGACTGCTATAAATACCAGCATGCCGACTCGTTCGGCGATCTCGAACCTTTCGTGGTGGAAAAGGCGGCTTATTCGCTTGTCGCGCTGATGATGGATCGTGATGTTCCTCATGTTTTCTATGAGGCTTCGGACGAGGCCAAAAAGAACACAACCGTGACCGTAACGGACATGAACGAGACTATTCCGGATATGGTGCTCGGTACGGCGTCCGTTTCCCGGAATGTCGGCGCGACGGTTCCCGTCTCCGACCTGCAACGGCTGGTCGGGGCCTTGGATGTCCGCCTGACCGATGTCCCGAATGATGTCACGGCCGTGGAACTTACCGTAGGCGATCTCTACGACCGGGTCGACCTTACGGGGCAGTACGACTTTTCGACGGGGGAGCCTGCTTCGAAGCGGATCGAGCTGACGAAAGAGGGAACCGTTTTTTCAGCCCGGAGTGTGCTGATGCCTTCGGACGAGACGAGGGCCAATGTGAAGATGGATTTTCGGGTTTTCCGGGGCGACGCGTATGAGGATTTCGTCGTACGTCTTTCCGGAAGTATTCCGGCAGACAAACTCACGCGGCTTGAAGGCCGTGCGGAAGAGATCTTGAAGAATGCTGAACTGACGTTGGGTTTGACCTATGCTCCGTGGGATGCGAGCATAACGATCGAGGATCACTTCCAGACCGACGACGACCTGAATAAGGTTTGGTCCTCGGCGCCGCTTCCCATCAGCGGCGCAGCCGATCCCGGATATGACAATTTCTGGGCTTCGTCCGTATTCACCGACTGGGACGGTTCCGTAAAATACGATTCGTATCTTTATGACGGTATCATGGACGGGAGCGACGAGCACAAGGACCTCTATTGGGGCCCCGACGCAGTTGGGGAGGCAGAAAAAGGCACCGTTCCGTCGTGGTATGTGGATTTGGGAACCGGATGTCAGGGCATTACGCTCACCTACTGGAACAAATTCGGAGGCAAAGGCGGCCAGAAGCTCCGCACGATGAATATCTATGGAAGCAATGCTCCGGAGGACTATCGGGGCGGCAACGAAAGCTGGACGCTGATCACGACTTTCACTTCCGACCGGACGAAACCTACGGAAGACGCCGGAGCCGAGGTCACGACCGGGCGGATCGAATTCGACAAGGGAAATGCGACCTACCGGTATGTGAAATGCGAGATCACCTCCCGGGTGAACGCCGACGGCAATGTGGTCGAGGATTCCGATGTGAATGTTGCCGAAGTGCAGATAACCGTGTGGTCCTGTAAATAGGAATGTTTCGGCCCGGCTTGACGGCCGGGCCGTATTTTATGTAAAAATCAATTGGACATGAATGAACGATTGTTGCCGGGACGTATCCGTTCGGGCTGGGGAGTCTCTATTCTTTTTCTTTGTTTAATGGCCCTTTCCGGGTGCTGTTCACACGAAGCGATTCGGGTGAATCTCATTCCGCGCCCGGCGGAAATGGAGGTGCTGTCCGGGTATTTTCAGCCGGGAAACACGACGGTGGACGACTTCACGACCGTAGTTGTGGACAATTCCCGGATGGATGCGCTGGGACGGGAGGGATACGAACTTACGGTCGATCGCTCGTCGGTGAGACTCACGGCCGCCACCCAGACCGGCATTTTCTATGGGAAACGGACGCTGGAACAGTTGATGACCGACAAGGGTATTCCTTGCGTAAGGGTCAGCGACCGGCCCCGGTTTGCCTACCGGGGCATGCACATGGATGTATCGCGGCATTTCTTTCCGAAAAGTCAGGTGCTGAAGATGCTGGACGAAATGGCCCGCTACAAACTCAACGTATTCCATTTCCATCTGACCGATAACGGTGGTTGGCGCATCCGGATCGACAAATATCCGCGGCTCACCGCCGAAGGGGCATTCCGCACGCAGCGGGATTGGTATGCATGGTGGGACCAGAACGACCGTCGCTATCTTCCCGAGGGAACTCCGGGCGCTTACGGCGGATATTTCACCAAAGAGGACATCCGTGAGATCGTGACCTACGCCGCCGAGCGGCACATTACGGTCATTCCCGAGATCGAATTCCCGGCGCATTCCGACGCCGTGTTCATCGGCTATCCGGAGTTGTGCTGTACGGGCAAACCTTATACGACGGGAGAATTTTGTGTCGGCAACGAACAGGTATATACTTTTATGGAGGATGTGCTTACCGAAGTTATGGAGCTTTTCCCTTCGAAATACATCCATATCGGAGGCGACGAGGCCCGGAAAGTCGCCTGGGCGACCTGTCCGAAATGCCAGGCCCTGATCGAGCGGGAGAGACTTGACGGGATACAGGGACTCCAACCCTATATGATCGCCCGTATCCAGGATTTTCTCGCTTCGAAAGGGCGGGTTATGGTCGGCTGGGATGAAATACTGCACAACGAACTGCATTCCGAAACCTTGGTTATGTCGTATCGTGGACAGAAAGGGGCTATCGAAGCCGCTAATCGGGGCAATTATGCCGTAATGACACCCGGTGAAGTGCTCTATTTCGACTGGTATCAGGCCGATCCTTCCACTCAGCCGCGTGCCATGTACGGATATTCTCCCATTAAAAAGATGTACGCTTTCGAGCCGGTGCCGGCTGATCCGGAATCGGCGGCCCGCAACGAGTCGATCATCCGGGCCGAATTCGTGGACCCTGCGGCCGTGGAGCCGATCCGGGCGGATCGCGCCGACCGCATCGTCGGTGTGCAGGGATGTACGTGGGCTGAATATATCGAAGATGAAGAGCAACAGGAATACATGATCTTTCCGCGTCTGCTGGCTGTGGCAGAATTGGCATGGACACCGCAGGAGAAGCGCGAATGGTGCGATTTCAAAGTCCGGATGAACTCCCATATCCCACTGTTGCAGCAACGGGGGCTAAATACTTTTACGCTGAGCGACGAAGTTGAGATCACGACTCGCATTCGTTCCGGAAATAGAGCGGTTGAGGTGACTCTCGACTGTGAGAAATATCCCGCAGAGATTCGCTACACGTTAGACGGAACCCCGCCGACGCCCGACGCTTCGCTTTACGAAGCTCCTTTTACCGTGACCGATTCGACGGTGGTCCGGGCCGCCGTATGTCGGGATGGAGTGATTCGAAGTCCTGAACGGAAACAATTGGTTACTCTCGCCGCGGAGATCGACAACTATTATCCGTTCGATGTGCCGGAAATCTGGAAAGAATATTTCGATTAATCGTTCCATCGACTATTGTGCGTTATCGCCTTTTCTTTCTGGGCGGCAGACTGTGCGCAGCCTTGAAACGGAGTCGGACGTGGCTGACTTTGGGTTGATTCGGGAAAAGGTCCGGGTGGAGGGAATAACAGACAGCCCTTTTATTTTCGGCCTTCGGATTTTTCCCGTATGCCCTGGCGCGGACGAATATGCCGTTGGGTCGCTCCTGTTCCGAAAGATCGTCTTCATTTCGCAAACAGAAACGACATCGTAATTGACGTTCCGGAGGGGGCAATGCCCGATAAACACACCGGTCGATAACCGATTCGTCATAGATCGCCCCGGAGATTTGCTAGTTTTCAAAATCAAAGATCCCCGGGGCTTATCGTACGATTCAGAAGCGATCGATATTTATGTGAACGGTTCAACATCGCATATAATCGGCTTATCTATCAGGTTCAATCTATTTAGAGACGGGAGAACCAAATATTTAAAGTCATACGCTCTATATTAGTGTACAAGCGTTTGTCAATGTGTTTATGTTCCTCAATATTCCGGAACGATAACCCATATCCTCCGAGATAGTTTTGTTGTTCACGATCATTTGATGGAATATAACCATTGGAGGACTGTCTATTTATCATGGTGAAGTCATTCTAAATAAATTATCCAATTTGAAAAATCGGGACATTTTATTAAATTTGTATTCAATAACAGGAGTTGTTTGACAAGATGGAACGCAGATGCGAACAAATGCATACGACTGTTTCCTAACCATTACCTGCTATATGCAAATAGAGTCATAACTTTTTAAGTTACAACTCTATCTAAAAATGAATGGATAATACCAACAGTACGACCATCTCGGCGGCATGGTTCGACCGCTACTATACCAACAACTATGTGACCCGCCGCTCCACGGCCAACTTCAACCTCAAGTGGGACATTGTCGACGGCCTGTCGGCTTTCGCCCAGATCGCCAACCACAACTCCTACAAGAACAGCTACCAGTATCTGGCCGGCAACGCCATCAGCCAGACCCGCCAGACCTACGAAGGGTGGTCGCAGACCAACCGCCTGAGTTTTCAGGCGCACGTCGATTACAACAAATCCTTCGGCGACCACAATCTCAGCGCCATGGCCGGATACGACTTCCTCAAGCGCAAGATCAACGGCATGTCGATGACCGTGCAGGGCGCCGAGTCCGACAAGACCCCGACGCTGGGGGCGGGCACCACGCCTACCGCATGGACCGACACCCAGACGCCGTGGTGCCAGATCTCCTATTTCGGACGTCTGAACTACAACTACAAGGAGAAATACATGCTGGGCTTCACCATGCGCGCCGACGGTTCGTCGCTCTTCGCCAAGGATAACCGCTGGGGCTATTTCCCCGCTGTTTCGGCCGGCTGGGTCGTTTCCGAGGAGAAGTTCTGGAACGTCGAGAAGTTCAACCAGCTGAAACTCCGCCTGAGCTACGGTCTGACGGGTAACAACAACGTCGATTATTACGACACGCTCGGTGCTTACAGCGTGACGGGCATCTATGCCGGTTCGGGCGCTACGCTCGCTTCGACGCTGCCCAACATCGGCCTGACGTGGGAGAAGACCAAGCAGTTCGACATCGGTCTCGACATGGCGTTCTTCAACAACCGCCTGCGCGTGGCCGCCGACTATTACAGCAAGAAGTCGGAAGACCTGCTCTTCGACGTCTCGCTGCCCGATACGTCGGGATACGGCTCGGCCATGCAGAACGTCGGTTCGATCCGCTTCTACGGGCTCGAATTCGAAATTTCGTCGGTGAACGTCAGCACCAAGAACTTCAGCTGGACGACCGACTTCACCTACTCGTTCAACGCCAACAAGGTGCTGTCGCTGCCCGACGAGTATTACTATAAGGATATCGACGGCAAAGACGCATGGCGCATCGGCGGCTATACGATGTCCGAGTCGGGCTACCGCTTCGGCGGCACGGCCGTCGGCGAGCCGCTGGGACGCATCTACGGCTACAAGACCTCCCATATCATCGAATCCGAGGCGCAGGCCGACGCCGCGCTTTACGACTCCAACTCGCACGGCTACCGCCGTTCGGACGGCCTGTCGATCGCCGGACGCAAGGACGTGGGCGACTACGAGTGGAAAAACCGCGCGGGGTCGGCGCTTACGGCCGACGGCCGCGAGCAGATCAACGGCGAGGACATGTTCCTGCTGGGCAATGTCGTGCCCCATTCGACGGGCGGTATGAACAATACCTTCAAATTCAAGAACCTGACCCTTTCGGTCTACCTCGACTATGCGCTGGGACATTCGATCTACAACTACCAGTATACGCGCTGCTTCCAGACCTCGATGGGCAACTGCAACTGGAATCTGGTCTACGATGCCCTGAATACATGGCAGAAGCCCGGCGACGACACCAAGTTCGCCCGCCTGACTCCCAACGACGCCGACGGCGGCAACCGCAACTACTCGCGCATTTCGAATATCAACGTGCAGAAGGCCGATTACCTCTGCCTGCGCGACGTGACGCTCTCCTACGATCTCCCGCTGCGCTGGATCCGCAAGGTCGGTCTGGGCCGTCTGACCGTTTCCGTGTCGGGCAACACGCTCTGCTACTGGACCGGCGTCAAGGGTATTTCGCCCGAATCCGCCTCGGTCGGCAGCTCGACGGGCATGTACAGCGTTACCAGTTCGAGCGCCACTTCGTTCAACAACTATCCTCCGACGCGCAAGGTGCTCTTCGGCCTCAAGGCGACCTTCTGAGAATGCGGATGATTCGGTGATCTAAAAACAAGAATGCTATGAAAATATATGGAATAATCCTTTCTGTTCTGGGGGCCGCCTCGGTTGCGCTGAGCACTTCCTGTCACGGGGAACTCGACGTCACGCAGTCCGACAAGCTCAACACCACCAACATGTGGACCAGCGAGAGCGACGCCCTCACCGCCACTACCGGCATCTACTACCGCCTGCGGCAGGCGTTCGCCCAAAGCAAGGCCAATCCTTTCTTCTGGGGCGAACTGCGCGTCGGCCCGGCCATGTGGGGCAAGGGCACCGGCCGCTCGCTGTGCGACAACGACATGCTGGACGTCATGCTCAACACCCTCAGCGCCTCCGATGCCTCGACCGACTGGAGCTATCTTTACACCACCATCGACCAGTGCAATCAGGTGCTCAAATACGCTCCCGGAATCGGCATGTCCGAGGACAATATGAACTACTGTCTGGGCAACGCCCGTTTCATCCGGGCGTACTGCTACTTCTGGATCGCCCGCGTGTGGGGCGACGCTCCGGTGATTACGACTCCGACCGAGGGAACCGGCGAGGCGATCTATCCCTCGCGCCATCCGGTCGCCGAGGTCTATGCCCGGATCGAAGACGACCTGAACGCTGCGGCGGGGTATATCAGGACCAATGCGAAGGGCTGCTACTATGCGACGGCCGACAACGTCAATCTGCTCCGTGCCGACTTCGCGCTCTGGATGTATGCGGCGGGCGGCGGCGACGGCTACCTGACCATGGCCGAGACGGCTTTGGGCGCGGTGCAGTCGGCCGGCCTGCTCGACCGGTTCGCCGACGTGTTCAGCATCTCGAACAAGAAGAACAGGGAGATCGCTTTCGCCCTGCATCTGGAGAACGGCGAGTATACGTCGGGCAGCTACTTCTCCTACTTCATCTGGGGCAGCACCCAGATCAAGGCCGAGTACCGCAACGCTCCCGACGGGGTGCCCGTCAGTTCGAACCAGTGGTTCCTCTACTCGGACGACTTCATCGGGTTCCTCAAGCGGAGCAAGGAGCTGGGCGACCAGCGGACCGATGTGACCTACATGGAGCGCACGGGCGTCAGCGATATGTACGAAGTCATCCAGTGGCCCAACAAGCTCATCGGCAATATCTCTACGGGCACGATAGTCTGGGAGCAGGATTTCATCCTCTACCGCTATGCGCAGTATTACACCATGCTGGCCGAACTGCGCTACCACCGGAAGGACTATTCGGGAGCGCTCACGGCCCTCAATACGCTGGCGCAGCGCGCCTACGGCAAAGCGAATTTCTATACCGACTCCTCGGCCGCAGCCGTCCGGCAGGCGCTCGTGGACGAGAACCTCAAGGAGTTCGCCGAAGAGGGCAACGTCTATTTCACGCTGATCCGTCTGGGGGCGATCCATGATTACAACCCCTACCGCTATGTGGACGGGCTGGGACAGTGCGGCATCGACACGTCGCGCCCCAACCAGCTGCTGATGCCCGTGTCGAAGAAGGCGATGAACAAGAACAACAAGATCACGCAGACACAGGGCTGGTCGTAACGGTGTATTGTTTAATGAAAAAAGCTGACTCAGAATGAAAACATTACGAATGCTATATACGGCGGCGCTGCTTTCCGCAGCCATGCTGCTTGCGGGCTGTTATTCGACCGATACCGACGATGACCTGCTTTCGACGGCGACGCTCATCAGCATCTATCCCTCGACGGTCTCGGTCGGCAGCGCCGCCGCGACCCAGAATGTGGTCGTCACGCTCGCGCCGAAATCGAAGCGGAATCTGGACTGGTCCTGTTCGGTCCAGTCCGCATGGGTGACCGCGGTCCGGGAAAAGGTCCCCGGCGAAAGCACGGGAACCGTTTATGAGGACGCCGTTGTCCTCGTCTTCCTCGAAAATACGGCTTACAAACGTCAGACGACACTTACGATCACGGCATCCGACGGCACGGTGCTGGAAGTCCCGGTCGTGCAGAAGGGCATCTATGCCGACGCCTATGTGAAGGCCGCGCCCGAATCGCTGACCTTCATGGCCGAGAATCCGCAGCCCGCTGCCGTTGCGATCGACACCAATATGGATACCTTTGCGGCCGTGTCCGATTCCGACTGGTGTACGGTCGTCGATAACGGCGACGGCACGATAACGGTGACCTGCACCGAATACGGCGACAATACGGCGGACCGCACGGCCGAAATCACCGTCACGGCCGGCACGCCCGACACGAGCGAAGCCCGGACGGTCATTCCCGTCACCCAGCTGCGCAAGGACGTCTACTGCTACCTCTACGGCAGCGGCGTGCCCAAGTACCCGACCCGCGAGAAGTGGGGTCAGATGACCAAACTTTCCGACCGGGTGTATGTGGACAGCGTCTATGTCAAGAACGGACGTTTCTCGGTTTACACTACCGAAGGCGATACCTACCACCTCGACGGCGCCGGCAATCTCTCGGCAGCCGAAACCGACCTGACGGTCGATGTGGCCGGACTGCGGATCGTTACGCTCAACCTGAACGAGAAGACCTATTCGATCGAGCGCATCACGACTCCCAACTGCCTGCCCGACAGTGAAGTGGCGAAATACGCGACCTCGACCTACACGGCCAACGGCCGCACCAAGGTCTGGATGCGCGCGGGTCTCGACTGGAACGGCGGCGAGAATATCGGCGGCATCAAGCTCGGCAGCCGCATGGTCTCCGATGCGAACAACGTCGGCGGCTATACGTCGAACGTCAGCAGCTACGAGACGGTCCGTGTGAGCGATTACGACGAAGTCGAGAGCGGCGGCAAGGCGCAGGGCGAAGTGGAGATGTCCGCCAAATACGGCCGCATCTATACGCTGACCGAGTTCCTGACGGGCACCCCGAAGGCCGCCGTTGAGCTGGCGCGCCTGCTTACGGACTGGCCGGCGCAGTACCGTCCCGGCAGTACGTTCGTCGATGCCGTCGGCAACGATATCCCCGTGAGCAGCGTGAAGTCGCTTGCCTCTGCCGATTTCGAGAATACGCCGAGTCTTTCGATGCAGATTCAGGGCATCTGTCCCTACGGCTGGCATGTAGCCAACGTGCAGGACTTCTACGACATGCTCTGCGCTGCGGCCGCAGCCAAGGGCGTGACGCCGAATCCGCTCAGCGCCATGATCGGAAAGTGGTGCGTGCCCGATGTGCTGCGTTCGGCCGAAGGGTGGAGTGCGGCGCCGACGCGCCACGCGGCCGCCGATGCGTTCGGATTCGACTTCTTCCCGCAAGGCCGCCGGCTGTTCAAGTCCGGGTATCAGTATTATGCTTCCCGCGGCGAGATGTTCATCTGCCATCCGGGCGGTTTGAGCAGCGGCGTCTACCAGTGCTGGCGTATCAATGCGCTGACCAACAATGCCGCGGATCTGACCGTCAGCACCACCTATAATATCGGCGACTGCTCGGCGTCGTTCCGCTGTGTCAAGAATTACGAGAATTTTTAAGGACCGACCGGCTGCGGGGCATACCCGCCCTGCGGCCGGATCTTAACAACGAATCTGAATTATGAAAGTACTGAAACTGCTCCTGCTGTTTGCGATGGGCGCTTCCCTTTCGCTGGCAGGCTGCGACGACGATTACCTGTACCCGGTCGAATATCCCGTGTACGATCCCGACGGCGGTTCGGATAACGGCAGCTGCGATGAAATTCCCGTTCCCGAAAAGGTGAACAACAAGGTCGTCGCCCACCGCGGCGGCTCGGCCGAGGCCGGGACCGCCAAATATCCCGACAACTCGATCGCTTCGCTCAGTTACGCCATCAGTCTGGGGTGTTACGCCTCGGAGTGCGATATTTACTGGACTGCCGACAACAACGTCGTCGTCGCGCATGCCGCCAACGGCTGTTATGTGAACAACCTCAAGCCGTGGGAACACACGCTCGACGAACTGCGTGCCGCGGGCAAGCTCTCCAACGGCGAGCTGCTGCCGACGTTGGAGGAGTTTATCGACGTGGCGCTCCATGCCGGAACGACGCGGCTCTGGCTCGACGTGAAACGGATCGAGGTAGGCGGCGCGACCTCCAACACGGCCGAGTCGGTCAAGGCCTGCTCGCGGGCCTGCGAGATCATCAGGGAGAAGAAGGCCCAGCATTTCTGCGAGTTCATCGTTTCGGGCAATGCCGCCATCTGGGCGGGATGTTATTCCGCGGCCCAGCTGGCCGGCATCAAGGTCGGCTGGATGAGCTACTCGGCGCCTTCGGCCTATAAGTCCTATCTCGATCCGTGGGCGAACCTCGACTACTCGAACTTCTTTGCCGGCGGCGCCGAAGTTTCGAATCCGAAGTACCCGCTGCAGAGCTACCTCGACGCCGGTGTCGCGCTGAGCGTCTACAATGCCGATACGGACCCCGAAATGACCTACGTCCTGAAATATTACCCCAAACTGAAGGCCGTATGTACGAACTATCCCGCCAAACTGCTCGGCAGAATCGGGTCGGAGGGGCTGTAGTGCGTCGCACCCGAATTTTTACGGGAGTCTTTATGACAGAAAGTGAGCCGGACGGTCCGGCTCACTTTCCGTTTTGCACCCGCTCCGGAAGCCGCCGCGCGGAGAGTTTCCATGGTAGGATCTGAGATTTCCCGGACCGCGGATTTCCCGGACTGCGGAATAAAATAATTTGGAAAGTTTGTAATGCCGGGCATTTGTTTTAATTTTGTTCAATCCAAAATTACGACGATGCAACCTCGGAACTTTTTTTTCTCCTTCGGATTCTTGTGGATCGTGCTGTTGTGCACTCTCTTGCCGGGGTGTGCCGACCGTCCGGAGTATTCGCTGCAGACCGAGGCGGCATTGGAACGGCTCGACGCGGAACTCGCCAACAAGCCCCGCTACCAGCAGTGGCGGCAGGAGCAGGCCGACGCGCTGCGCAGCCGGATCGACGACGGACTGCCGCTTTTGGAGCGTGCCGAACGGCTCTTTGCCGTCGCCCAGATTTACGTGACTTTCCACCTCGATTCGTCGGCCTATTAT
>ERZ1027001.1243-NODE-1243-length-12846-cov-5.001642_pt1 | contig 12846 bp, 8 predicted proteins | sample MGYA00519452_ERZ1027001 | MGnify/ENA primary metagenome ERZ1027001 (study PRJEB26926, sample SAMN06164867) | human gut metagenome | biome: ENVO:00009003; feature: ENVO:2100002; material: ENVO:00002003 | host: Homo sapiens | place: USA | collected 2012 ...
GTATCGTCGGCAGCGTCAGATGTGTATAAGAGACAGAGATACCTCACGCCGCCGTACAGCAGAAAGCAGGCGAAGATGCGCCGCAGCCACAGGTTGGATACCTTCTGAAACAGACGGCCTCCCACGAAGCCGCCGCCCAGTCCCCCCAACAGATAGGGCAGGGCCTGCATCCAGTCCAGCGGCTGCCGCCACAGGCTGATGGCCGCCGACAGCAGGCACAAAGGCAGGATGGCTGCCACGCAGGTGGCCAGCGCCCGTTTCTGCTCCATATGGCACCAGCCTGTCAGGGCCGGGGCCAGCACCATACCGCCGCCCCCGCCGAACAGGCCGTTCACCGCCCCGGCGGCAGCGCCGGACAGGGCGTATTTCATGCGATCCGTCATGGCCCCTCCCTCCTTCCTATGTAGCCGCCCGGCACACCGGGCGGTGTGCCGTTACAGCTTACGGTAGCTCTGGCAGTCGGTACACTGGTCCATGGTGGGGTTGGCCTCGTGGGTGCCTACCTGAATACTGGTGAGGCCGCAGTGATCCACATCCTGACAGTGGTGGGCGCAGTTGGTGACACTGCATTTGATGGCGGAGTTGGGGGTGCAGTTGCAGCCGTCGTTGGTACAGTTCTTGCTCATGATACGTTCCTCCAGAAAAATAGAGTCAGGCGCAAAGCCTGACTCTATTTTGTCTTGAAACGGATTTTTTATGCGTCTATATGCCCAGCAGCCACGAAGCGAAGCGGAAATAGATCAACAGACTGGTGGCATCCACGATGGTGGTGATGAAGGGACTGGCCATCACCGCCGGGTCCAAGCCGATCTTCTCCGCCAGCAGCGGCAGCGAGCAGCCCACACACTTGGCGAATACCACTACGAACATGATGGTCAGGCACACCACCAGACACACCACGGGGGTCACGGCGGCATTGCCCAACAGCAGACGGTCCACCAGCTGCATTTTCACGAAATTGGCCGCCGCCAGACACGAGCCGCACAGCAGCGACACCCGCAGCTCCTTCCACAGGACCTTCAGGATGTCAGAGAAATCCACCTCGTCCAGACTTAAGGCACGGATGACCGCCACGCTGGCCTGCGTACCGGAGTTACCGCCGGTGCCGGAGAGCATGGGGATATAGGAGTTCAGCACCAGACACGCCGCCAGAGCGCTCTCATAGTGGTTGAGGATCATGCCGGTGAAGGTGGCCGACAGCATGAGGATCATCAGCCACGGCAGACGGGCTCGCCACGTGGCGAAGATGCCGGCCTTCAGATAGGGCTTGTCGGAGGGCAGCATAGCGGCCATCTTCTCGAAGTCCTCGGTGGTCTCCTCCTCGATAACGTCCATAGCGTCGTCCACGGTGACGATGCCCACCAGACGGTTCTCCAGATCCACCACGGGCATGGCCAGAAAGCCGTATTTGCTCAGGGCCTGTGCGGCGTCCTCCTTGTCGTCCATGGTGCTGACCCAGACCACGTTGGGATCCATGATGTCCTCGATGAGGTCATCCTCCTCCGCCAGCAGCAGGTCACGTACCGACAGCACCCCCAGCAGGCGGCGGGTAGGATCGGTGACGTACAGGATGTTGATGGTCTCCAGTTCGCCGCCAATGCGGCGGATGCGCTTGAAGGCGTCCTCCACCGTCATGTCCTTTTTCAGGGACAGGAACTCCATGTTCATGATGGAGCCGGTAGAGTCCTCCGGGTACTTCAAGATCTCGTTAATGGATTTTCGCATTTCTGGTGTTGCCTTATCCAGAATTCGGATCACCACGCTGGCGGGCATCTCCTCCACGATGTCCACGGCATCGTCCAGATACAGCTCGTCCAGCACCTCCTTCAGCTCGGTGTTGGAAAAGCCGTTGATGAGCATCTCCTGGGAGTCGGACTCCAGCTCCACGAACACCTCCGCCGCCAGCTCCTTGGGCAGCAGCCGGTACAGCAGGGGCATCAGCTCCCCGCCGGACTCCTCCAGCAGCAGAGCGATGTCGGCAGGCTCCATGGGGAGAAAGAGGTCCCGCAGGCGGGCATACTGTTTACTTCGGGCCAGCTCCTTGATCTCATCCAGATACCGGTCCAGCTCTTCCTCGTAGTCTACCATATCGGCTCCTCCTTCCCCGCATCATAAAAAATCCCGCAGCCGGCGTTTGCCTGCTGCGGTCGCATTGCGATCGGGTCACCGCCGTGACCTGAGCACCGTAACAAGCTTTAGCATCGTGGGGCGGTGAAGCTGCATTAGATGATACCTTGGTTTCGATATCGCCTGTTCAAACCCTCTCATGGTGTCTCCACCACTCTGCGGCAGCAGCCCATATCCCTACGGTAGCCTTACCTACCGGGAAATATATCATGCAATATAAATGTATCGTAAAGCAAAAATCACCAGATGTCAACCCCAAGATACAGAACATTTCATGCATTTGTTCCATCAAATCCTTCGGTTAACCTTGCAATTCTCGGCGTGAGCCGTTATAATAGTCTGTATATACAACCTGTATGGGTCTGTAAATCCTGAGAAAGTAGGTGGCGGCATGGAAAATTCTCCTCAGTATGTGATCGAAATGCTTCACATCACCAAGGAGTTTCCCGGCATCAAGGCCAATGACGACATCACCCTTCAGCTGCGGAAGGGCGAGATCCACGCCCTTCTGGGGGAAAATGGCGCCGGTAAATCCACGCTGATGTCCGTCCTGTTCGGTCTGTACCAGCCGGAAGAAGGCGAGATCCGAAAAAATGGACAGACAGTAAAGATCAATGACCCCAACGACGCAACAGCGCTGGGGATCGGCATGGTGCATCAGCACTTCCAGCTGGTGGATGTGTTCACGGTGCTGGACAATATCATTCTGGGGGCCGAGACCACGAAGATGGGCTTCCTGCAGAAGAAGGAGGCCCGGAAAAAGGTACAGGAGCTGTCGGAGCGGTACGGTCTGGCGGTAGATCTGGACGCCAAGGTGGAGGACATCACTGTCGGTATGCAGCAGCGTGTGGAGATCCTGAAGATGCTCTACCGGGACAACGAGATCCTCATCTTCGACGAGCCAACCGCCGTACTGACGCCTCAGGAAATCGATGAGCTGCTGCTCATCATGAAGAATCTCACCAGGGAGGGCAAGTCCATCCTCTTCATCTCCCACAAGCTCAACGAGATCATGTCGGTGGCCGACCGGGTCACGGTGCTGCGCAAGGGCAAGTACATCGGCACGGTCAACACCAAGGACACCAACAAGCAGGAGCTGTCCAACATGATGGTGGGCCGCCCCGTACAGCTGCAGGTCAACAAGGACGAGGCCCATCCCGGCGATGTGGTGCTCAGCGTGAAGGGCTTCACCGTCCCCTCCCATCTGCACAAGAAGGATGCCGTACATAATGTCAGCTTTGACGTGCGGGCCGGTGAGATCGTCTGCATCGCCGGTATCGACGGCAACGGCCAGACGGAGTTCATCCACGGTCTGACGGGCCTTGACAAGAGCTCCGGCGGCAGCATCACCGTCTGCGGCCACGACATCTCCCACTATTCCATCCACCACCGGGGCGAGTACATCAGCCACATCCCGGAGGACCGCCACAAGCACGGTCTGGTGCTGGATTTCACGCTGGAGCAGAATCTGGTGCTCCAGCGGTACAAGGAGCCCCAGTTCGAGAAGGCGGGCTTCATCAAGCGGGACGCCGTCCGCAGCTACGCCCAGCAGCTGATCGAGAAATTCGACGTCCGCAGCGGTCAGGGCCCCATCACCGTGGTTCGCAGTATGTCCGGCGGCAACCAGCAGAAGGCCATCATCGCCCGTGAGCTGGATCGGGATAAGCCCCTGATCGTGGCCGTTCAGCCCACCCGTGGTCTGGACGTGGGCGCCATCGAGTATATCCACAGCCAGCTGGTGGCCGAGCGGGATCGTGGCAAGGCGGTGCTGCTGGTGTCTCTGGAGCTGGATGAGGTCATGAGCCTCTCCGACCGCATCCTCGTCATGTACGAGGGGGAGATCGTGGGCCAGCTGGACCCCAAAAAGACCACCGTATCCGAGCTGGGCCTGTATATGTCCGGCGCAAAGCGTGACAACAAAGGAGGCGATGAAGCGTGAAGCATTCCGCAGCCACTCTGTACCAAAAGGAAGGCACCAAAAAGGTGCTGGCGTCCCTGATCTCCATTTTGGTGGGTCTGCTGGTGGGCGGCATCGCCGTCATTCTGGTGGGCTGCTTCAATGAAAAGATCTCCCTCTCCGGCGCATGGGACGGCTTCCGGATCATCTTCGCCGGCATCTTCAGCACCGGCCGCAATGCCGCCGGTGAGCTGACCTGGGGCTTCAACGCCGTCAACACCGGCGATATGTTGTTCCGGGCCACGCCCCTGATCATGACGGGTCTCTCCGTGGCCGTGGCCTTCAAGACGGGCCTGTTCAACATCGGCGCTCCCGGTCAGTACCTGATCTCCACCATGGCGACGCTGATGATCGCCCTGAGCATCCCCTCTTCCTCCGTCCCCACCTGGATCATCTGGATCCTGGCCTTTTTGGGCGGCTGTCTGGCGGGTGCTCTGTGGGGCGCTCTGCCGGGTCTGGCCAAGGCGTGTCTCAACATCAACGAGGTGCTGGCCTGCATCATGACCAACTGGGTGGCCGCCAACCTTGTGACGTGGATGTTCGACATCAGCAACTTCAAGAACACCGTGGAGAACACCAAGTCCGGCTACATCTATAAGACCAGCTTCAACGGCGTGGCCACTCCCAAGCTGGGGCTGGATAAGCTGTTCCCCGGCTCTCAGGTCAACGCCGGTATTCTGGTGGCCATTCTGCTGGCCATCGCCATGTACATCCTCATGACCAAGACCACGCTGGGCTACGAGCTGCAGGCCTGCGGCGCCAACCGCCATGCCGCCCGCTACGCCGGCATCAAGGATAAGCGCAACATCGTGCTGTCCATGGCCATCGCCGGTGCGCTGGCCGGAGCCGGTGCGGCACTGTACTACCTGTCCGGCAACACGGAGTTCTACTGGTCCACCTATCAGTCTCTGCCCGCCGTGGGCTTTAACGGCATCCCCGTGGCGCTGCTGGCGCTGAATAACCCCATCGCCGTCATCTTCGCCGGCATCTTCATGGCCATGCTGAAGATCGTTGGCCAGCAGCTGACCAACCTCACCGCCTACAACGAGTACATCACCGACGTCATCATCGCCGTCATCGTGTATCTAAGTGCTTTCTCTCTGGTGATCCGCATGATGCTCAGCGGCCGGAAGAAGAAAAAGATCGCCGTGGCAGACACGGCTCCCATCCCTCAGGGCGCCGCCGTGGAGGATCAGACCTCCCTGCTGCCGGAGGAGGAGAAAGCACCCGTAGAGGCCGCTGTCACAGACAGCGATAACGCAGAAGGAGGCGATCAGGCATGACATTTCTGGTACAGCAGACCCTGATCTATGCAGTACCCCTGATGATCGTGGCGCTGGCCGGCGTGTTCGCCGAGCGCAGCGGTATCATCAACCTGGCGCTGGAAGGTATCATGATCTTCGGTGCTTTCATCGGTGTGCTGTTTGTGCGCCTGATGCAGGGCAGCGCCGCCGTGGTAACCGCCCAACACTCCGGAAACTGGGCAGCCATGCAGGGGCTGGAGCTTCTGGCTATGCTGGTGGCGGCAGCCATGGGCGCCGTGTTCTCCCTGCTGCTGAGCTTCGCCTCCATCAACCTGCGGGCCGACCAGACCATCGGCGGTACGGCCCTGAACCTGATGGCTCCGGCTCTGGTGCTGTTTCTGGTGCGTATCATTGCCAACCAGAACACCCTGCAGCTGGCTACCGGCGACTCCGCTACGTGGTTCATGATCAGGAAGTCCACCTTCGGCATCGACAAAAACACCGATCTTGGCTTCTTCGGCGAGACGTTTCTGGTGAAGGTCTATCTGGCTACCTACGTCTGCATCATCCTGTTCGTCATCCTGTCCATTATTCTCTATAAGACCCGCTTCGGCCTGCGGCTGCGGGCCTGCGGTGAGAATCCTCAGGCGGCGGACTCTCTGGGCATCAATGTCTACAAGATGCGCTATATCGGCACCACCATCTCCGGTGCGCTGGCGGGTATGGGCGGCTTTGTGTACGCCCTGACCACCGCCAACTGCTCCTCCAACGGCGACGTGGCGGGCTTCGGCTTTCTGGCGCTGGCCGTGATGATTTTCGGTAACTGGCGGCCTCTGAACATCGCCGGGGCCTCCCTCCTGTTTGGTCTGTTCAAATGCATCGCCGCCGCCTACTCCAGCATCGATATCAACGGCGACGGTGTGTACTGGCTGGCAGAGATTGGCATCAGCTCCCACCTGTACCGGATGCTTCCGTACATCATCACCCTGCTGGTGCTGGCCTTCACCTCCAAGAAGTCCCGTGCCCCCAAGGCGGAGGGCATCCCCTACGACAAGGCCCGCAGATAAGAGCGGCAGCTGCCTGTATTTTCAGGCGGCGTAGCAGTGGCAAGGAAAATCACCGAGAAAGCCTAGTACGGGCTTTTCTCGGTGATTTCTTTTTCCGCATATTCGATTCCAGCCGTGCCTTTTGCTGCAATAATTACAGAACATTAAGGCGGGATCGTAATGAAACGAAAACACTATGTTGAGCTGCAAGAGTGGCGACTCGCTCTCAACGGGTTGAACCGTTTTCGCAACAAGCTGATTGCAGCCGAACGGTATACAGATGCCGTGGATGAGCTAAAGATTGCGGCGGCTACTGTTTCCAGTAGCCGCCGCATAGGTTAAGCTGTTCTCTTACTTGTTATACTTTTTCTTTTTGCTGACAACCGTTGTACCAATGGCAGCACCGCCACTGATGAACAGCAGAGCAATCCACAAAGCAAAGTTGCTTGTGTCACCGGTCTGGGGGACATTGTCCAGCTTGTCATTATTGCTGGTGGTGCCGTTGGTCACGTTGCTGGAGGGGAGCACCGTGCCGGGCAGGGCTTTCCACTCTGCAGCATCCAGAGTGAATTCCATAGTGTCCATTTCGTTGTCATCCACAAACAGCACGACTTTATTGGGGACAACATCATCTTTGGGAGTCCAGGAGGTCAGTGACCAGTACTCGTCAGCAGTCTCGGTAGCGATGCAGCAGGTCAGGAAATCATAGCTGCCGGGAGTTACTCCCTGCAAGGTGGCAGTGGTCAGCAGGGTCTCATCACTGTACAGCTGCACCTGTACGCTGGACTCAAAGTTAACATTCTTCAGATCAACAGACACAGCGTTCTTCAGGACACCGTTATCATGAGTAATGGCGGCGCGCTCGATGCTGCAGGGGAGCACCGTGCCGGGCAGGTTTGCCCACTCATCGGCATCAAGCGTGAAGGTCTTTTCAGCCAGCTCGCGGCCATCGACAACCAGGACAGCCTTGTCGGGGACAACATCGTCCTTGGGAGTCCAGGGGGTCAGTGCCCAGTACTCGTCAGCAGTCTCGGTTGCGATGCAGCAGGTCAGGAAACCATGGCTGCCGGGATTTACTCCCTGCAAGGTAGCCGTGGTCAGCAGAGTATCGCCGCTGTATAGTTTAACCGCAACGCTCTCAGCGAAGGTAACGTCTTTCAGTTCAACGGAAACAGCATTTTTCAAGTAGCCGCCAGCATGGGTAATACCAGCACTCTCAATGCTACCGCTTGGTTCAGCCGCCAGCGCAATGATTGGCAGTAGGGTGCATACCATCACTACTGTCAGCAGAAGACAGAAAAAATTGCGTGACATACGTGCTTTCATATCTATACCCCTTTCAAATTTGGACAGTGGACAGGAGGCGGCATCATACTGTGACAGAAAATTGAAAAGTATTCACACATAATTCCCGCCGCAGTGACCTTTCCTCAACTCACCACCCATATTACTAAAATACGGTATATCACTAATCTTCGCTTTTGTCAATAGGGCATACAAAAATAGCGATTTTTACACGGTACATTATTGGAACAATACGGAAATGTGTAGGAGTAAGGTGAAGTGCAATCCTTGCCGAATTGCCGATTTGCTCCCGAAACGCAGAAACGCCCAAAACCTGACCCCGCTGTATGGTTTCGGGGCGATTTTGGGCGTTTTCTTTCGATATGAGCGGCTTTGTTTTAGCGGCGGTATCCTTTACCGCCAACCATTCAAAAGCCGCTGTTTGTCACTTCCGGGTAACAAAAAGCGCCGTATTGCTACGACGCTTTTGTCTTGCTCGGAAAATGGAGCAAGGGAACGCTATTCAATTATCTGTTGTACTTTTTCTTCCTGCTTACAACCGTTGTGCCGATGGCTGCACCGCCGCTGACGAACAACAGGGCAATCCACAACAAAAGATTGGAGTTATCTCCCGTCTGCGGAGACTTGTCGGCGTCGGGTTTGACGGTGCCGCCGGGCAGCTTTGCCGTTACGGTATCGGCCTGCTTGATTTCCTGTGTTGCCGTAGCGTCCTTGTAATACTTCTTGCAACCGGAGCAGTACCAATACTCGATATTGCCCTCGGCAGTCTTGGTCGCCGCTTTTGCCGGGAAATGCTTTAAGTTGGTGTGGTTCTTCGGATCAAGCTCGCCGTATTCGCCGCCGCAGACCGTACAGACAGCCTTGTGCGTGCAGGTGGCCATGCCGCCGTGGCAATCCTCGGTTTCCGTATGGCTGGTGTCACGCTTACAGATTCGGGTGTGGGTCTTTTCATCGCTGTTCTGCGTCCAAGCGCCCCAGTCGTGATCCAGCGCATTGCCGGAGAAGAAGGTCGCCTCATCCGCCGTGCCCTCGGAGCTCAGACCGCAGGCTGCGCAGGATTTGTAGTAGACTGCCTTTTCGGTACAGGTTGCGGCGGATTTCAGATACTGCTCCTCGGCGGTTTCTGCCGTGAAGCTGTGTGCCGCCATCTCGCCGTATTCGCCGCCGCAGACCGTACAGACAGCCTTGTGTGTGCAGGTTGCCGTGCCGCCGGTGCAATTCTCGGTTTCCGTATGCGCTGCATCGTGCGCACAGACGCGGGTATGGGTGCCGTCTTCGTTGGATGTCCACGCGCCCCAGTCATGGCCGAGCGGTTCGCCATTGGTAAAGGTTTCCGTGCCCTGCGCGCCGCAGGTGGAGCAGGACTGATAATATACCGCCGGGCTTGTGCAGGTGGCGGCGGACTTCAGCCGGTATTCGTTCACCTGATCGACAAAATGGTGCGGGCCAAGCTCGCCGTACGGGTGCTGGCAGACCTCGCAGAGAGCCGGGGCAAGGCAGTCGGCCGTGCCGCCCTGATGCGCGCCGCGATCGACCTCCAGATGACAGCAGGTATAGAATCTCCAGTGGCTGTCGCCGTCAAGCTGCCAGTCACCCGGCTCTTCGGCGTGCCGATCCGGGTTCGTTTCCCCGCTTGCAAAGGTCGCTTCGCTGGCTGTCCCCTTGGAGGACAGCATACAGATCTTGCAGGACTTGTAATAGAGTGCGGGAGAGAGGCAGTTTGCTTCCTTGTACAGAAGTGCCGTGATCGCAATTTCTCCCGTGAAGTCGTGCTCGGTCATTTTGATGCCGCAGGTGTCGCAGAAATGGTCGCAGTCCGGGTCGGCGTGGTTGAGCCGCTCAGCCTCTCCGCCGCAGACGGTGCAGGTCTTCCAGTGACTGTCTTGATTCGTGCTCCAGTCGCCGTAGGTGCAGCCGGCCGTTTCAACATGGCTGGCATCGTGGGTGCAGATGCGCTTGTGTGTGCCCTCCCCGTCGGGCATCCATGCGCCCCAGTCATGGCCGAGCGGCTTTCCGGACGTGAAGGTCGCCTCGTCCGCCGTCCCCTTGGAGCTGGTACCGCAGACGGCGCAGGACTTATAATACACCGCCTTTTCGGTGCAGGTCGCAGCGGATTTCAGATACTGCTCCTCGGCGGTTTCTGCCGTGAAGCTGTGTGCTTTCAGTGCGCCGTAGGACTGACCGCAGTGGTCGCAGACGGCCTGTTTCGTGCAGGTCGCCGTGCCGCCGGAGTGCTCGCGGATGGTGATATCCTTGGAAACGCTGAAGCGGTAGCCCTCCGCCGTCGTGACAGAGGCGATAAAGCGGAAGCTGTTTTCCTCTGCCTTGTAGTACTTGGCCGGGATCGCTCCCGCGCAGACGCCGTCGACCGGGGCGATGGGTTCGCCGTCGCCAGTGTATTTAAACTCATAGTTGTAGGCGGGATTCGTGCAGCCCTCCGGCAGGTTGAAAGAGAATTCGAAGTCCTGCGTGCGGCAGACGGTATCCGGGCTGGTGATGGTCAGGGTGGGGAGGTCCTTCTTTTCGGCCCTATTGCCGCAGAATTCGCAGTCGCCCCAATACTGGCCGTTCTCCGTCTGCCATTTGTAGGAATGGGACGAATGGACGGTCACGTTGAGCGTCGTGGAATTGCCCGCCTTGTCCGTGGCGACGACGGTCTGCGGGGTTCTCGCGTCGGTGAGGGTGATCTGACCCTGTTCGTTGGGGGTCACGGGCTTACCGTTGACGGTCACAGTGTCCAGATACCGATCGGTCACGGTGAGGGTCTTGTTGCCCTCGCCGCAGAAAACGTCGCCATTCTTTGCGCCGGTGATCGCCGGGGCAGTCTTGTCGATGATGATTTTCTCCGTGCATACAACGCCGTAGCGAGCAAGGAGCTTCGTCCCCAACTGTGCATAGATCACATAGGGCTTTCCCTCCTCCAGATTCAGAGATGCCGTATTGAAGGCGCCGGTATAAGGATAGTGATCGTGCCCGCTGCTGAAAAGGACATCCGCAGCTAGGCCATTCGAGTAGAACTGATCGCCGACGGCGTACTCAAAATACGACAGTTCCTCCGGATAGGCGGTATTGATCTGTACGGTCTGATCTTCGTTGAAGAAGTGTTCCGTACCTTCGGAGCGGAAGCCGGTCCACTGGGAATCGCCCACGGAAATGGTGCTGTAATCAATGAAAACGCCGCTCCAAAAAGCAATGAAGGTAAGGCTGTCCTCGCCGCCCGTAGCAAAGTCGCCGTAGGTTTCTCCACCCATGACTCTCCTATTGCCGATCAGCAGTGCTTGCAGCCTTTCATCATTTTCTCTTGTCGGCCTTGGCGTCAGGAGCTTCCAAATTTCATCCGTCCATTTGACGTTCTCAAAGTCCGTGACCGTCGAGCCGTCCTGGTTGACGATATGGACGGTATAGTCGCTGCGCTCCTCCCAGACGGGGTAGAGCGTAAGCGCCTCGTTTTGCTCATAAATCGCGTTCAGGGAATAGTCCCTCTCGCCGCCGTCGTGCCTCGACCAGCCGACCTGCGTATAGCCGAGGCGGGTAAAGAGCGCACCCTCCAGCTCCAGCGCATTGTTGTACTCCTTGTTCACCGTCTTGCTGTCGCCCGTGCCGTTTGCGCCGGGGGCGTAGATCACGGGATAGGTCATGGTTTGCAGCTGGAGCTGCTGCGCAGCGTTATAGCCGATGCTGTAGCCCGCACTGTCCGGGGTAAAGCGGCTGGCGTAATCCGTGCCGTTGGCCTCGGCGAACACCACCGGAACCGCCGTGTCCTCCGTAGTAACGCCGATCTGCGCACCGCTGCCGAGCTTGTCGAGCGTGACGGTTTTTCCGCTGGCAAGATAGAGATTCGCGCCGGAGTTTCCGGTGATCTTCACGTCGCCGGTAAGGGTCAGGGAGCCTGCGCTCAGCGCGACTGCGCCCTTGCCGCCGGAGTTGCCGGTAATCAGGCCGGTGCCGAGGTTGGCGGTCGAGCCGTCCCGCATCAGCGAGATCGCGCCGCCCTTGTTGTTCTTGATTTCGACGGGAATGGCGCTGCTCTGCTGCGCCATCGTCACTCTGCCGTAGGCTGCGTCGATGCCCACACCGGTATTTTCCGAGATGGTGCCGCCGTAGAGGTTGACATTGGTATAATAGTCGCTTGTCGCGATGGAGGGCATGGGCCAGTGGGTGGCCGAAATACCCGCACCGGTATTGCCGGTGATGGTGCCGCCGTAGAGGTTGATGGTATCATCTGACCGGGTGATGGTGGACATCACACCGTTCCGCTCGTTGCCGGAGATGATGTCGTCGTACATATTGAAGGTTCCTCTGTTAATTACACCGGGGCCGTACTTGGTGTTGCGGATGTTGCTGATGACCGGGCGATCCGTGGGATAGTCGGAGCTTTTTTGATAGTAGCAGCCGCCGTACATATTGAACGTGCCGCAGTTATAAACGCCGCAAACCGGGTCGTTGTAAACATCGCGGATGCCGTCCGTTTCCGAGCTGGTCATGCAGATGCTCACGCCGTAAAGCTCAAATGCGGCAGTTTCGTCAAGAGAAACAGCGGCGCAGCTGTCGCCGGTGATGAGGCCCCGGTCGCCGGAGAGCTGACAATCCGTAAATACCAGACGCGCATTATTCATCACAAGGAAGGCGCTTTGTGCATTCGGTACATTGCAGGTAAGGGTATGGCCATGCAAACAGATCACAAACGTGCAGCCCTCCCAAACATGGATTCGTTTCGTGAGGGTGACATCATTGGCAAGGTAATAGTAGAACGTTTTTCCCTTGTTGTTCGCTGCTTTATGGTTGATCTCCAGAAGGTCTGCTTCCGATCGGATCACGTTCATTTTTGAAATATCGCCGGAGGTATTTTCCTTCCCGTCCTTGGTGAAGTAGACCCCTTCATAGGCCGTGTGTCCGTTCATGGCTTTATGATTGCTGATTCCTCCTCCGCAGACGCAATGCGCAGACGGATGCGGCCAATCAAGGCGAACCGCGTTTGCCGTGAGCGGGAAGAGCTGCGCGAGCAGGCAGAGCGTCAGCAAAATGGCGAACAGTCGTTTTTTCATGTGGTTTCCTCCGTTTCTGAAATCAAGGGGGCTTCCATTTCCTGCAGTGAAAAATCGTAGTGCATCGCCAGCGTTTGGAACAAGGTATGCATCACGCGCTCGGCAATCGAGCGGATGTCCAG
>ERZ1027001.1259-NODE-1259-length-12714-cov-9.085473_pt1 | contig 12714 bp, 17 predicted proteins | sample MGYA00519452_ERZ1027001 | MGnify/ENA primary metagenome ERZ1027001 (study PRJEB26926, sample SAMN06164867) | human gut metagenome | biome: ENVO:00009003; feature: ENVO:2100002; material: ENVO:00002003 | host: Homo sapiens | place: USA | collected 2012 ...
GATATACCAAAGTATGGAAAAACAGTCGGCACAGGAACGCTGATTATAGGAATATAATAATCCAAAGCACGAAAAATTTGCAGAAGTTATTAAGAAGCTAAAAAACGAGGAATCAGTTTCTACAGAAGTTCAAGCGGCTATTGATGAATTTGACTGGGAATAAAAATTCTTATTTACAGAACGGATGCGCATGGCAAGATTATCCCGTGCGCGATTCATAAGGAGGGTGATTTTTTTGAAAAATGAAATTGTTTTATTTACAGATGGCGATATAAATATTGAAGTTGAGCTAAGTCCAGAATTAGAAACAGTTTGGCTAACACAGAAACAAATGGGAGAAGTGTTTGAAGTAAAACAGGCAACGTTAAGTGAACATATCAATAATATTATATCGTCAGGCGAGTTGGATGAGACTTCTATCGGTTTTTCCGATAAAAGTTCCGGAGGACGAAAACCTAAGATATATAATCTTGATATGATATTATCTGTGGGATATCGTGTTAATTCAAAACGAGGCATCGCATTTCGTAGATGGGCTAATTCTGTTTTAAATAAATATGTGATTCAAGGTTATGCTATTAATGAAAAACGCTTGCAAGCGCTTGAAAGAACTGTTGATATTCAAACAAAGATGCTTGCAAGCACATTGGAGGTTGAAGAATCAGACATTTTAAAGGCTGTTACCTCGTATACAGATGCATTAATGCTTTTAGACCAATATGATCATCAATCTCTTAAAAAACCAGTGGGAAACAGGCCTATATATAAAATAACATATGAGGAATGTAAAAAAATGGTTTCACACATGGAGGATTCATTTAAATCGGATGTATTCGGTGTGGAGAAAGAAAATGGTAAAGTTGAGGGTATTTTGGCAGCAGTTTATCAGAGTGTGTTTGGTGGAGATGTATATCCGTCATTAGAGGAAAAAGCTGCTAATTTATTATATTTTATGATTAAGGATCATCCATATGCAGATGGATGTAAGCGAATTGCAGCATCGTTATTTTTGGAATTCCTTGCTCGGAATAATGCTTTATATAGAGATGATAATAAGATAATCAGTGATGGAGCATTGGTTGCGATTACGCTTATGATTGCAGAGTCAAGACCAGAAGAAAAAGATATAATGGTGAATCTTGTAATGAATTTTTTGACAATGTAGTTAGTTCGTGAAATTTATTATTTAATGAAATTGGTAAATTTGAATTTGAACATCAGTAAATTATGACCTCTCAACAGAGGTTACAGTGTTTTAATAAAATCCTCCAAAAGCCCTGAAAATAAAGGATTTATCGCAATGTGTTCTCCTTATCTCTTTATACGGTTACACACAAGTTTACTCTTTCCCTCCTTGCTCATAAGGGCAAATACAAGGGCAAGAAAATCTCATAACAAGAATAAACATAAGTGTGGCAATCGGAGAACTGTGATGTATGTGCGAATATATTATAACGGAGGATTTTTCAATGGACAAGTATATTTACGATGATAAAAATGGTCTGTGGTATGAACTGCAAGGAGATTATTATATTCCTTGTCTTATCTTACCAACCGAAAAAGAACAGCCTATCGGTTTGTGGGGACAGCGGCATTTGCACTATCTGAAAGAATATCACAGGCTTACATATACCAATTTGCTCACAAGCGGAAGGCTGAACGAATACCTTGCCGAGATAGACAAACAGGCAAAGGATATGTTCCTTCGGTTGATAAAACAGATGTCGGAGCGTGAGGGCGTAACCGAGCAACTAAAAACAGAAAATCAAATGGAGTGGGTTGGCAGGATGAATAATATTCGCAGTAGAGCGGTGGAGATTGTAAATGCAGAACTGATTTACAGTTAAGCCGGAGCGGCGGCGAGGAAAACCTTGCCGCCGTTTTTATGTATATGACCGAAAAATCAAAGATTTATGGTATAATTCTAAAAGAGTTATTTTTTAAGACCATCGCCTCAAAAAACGTACTTAATAGGTGAAAGCGCTTTTAGGTCAAATGAGGGAGGTGAACAACATGGATGATCTGAGAATCATAGAACTCTACTTTAATAGAGATGAACAGGCGATCAAGGAGACGGATACAAAGTACGGAAAACTCTGCCACAGTATTGCCTATAACATTCTAAATAATCACGAAGATTCTGAGGAATGCGTTAATGATACTTATGTGAGTGTGTGGAACACCATTCCGCCTACAAGACCGCACAATTTCATGCCCTTTATCTGCAAGATTGCACGAAATCTCTCTTTGAAGCGACTGGAGTTTATGAAGCGAAAGAAACGGTCAGCGGAGATCATTTTATCCTTGGACGAGCTTGCGGCAGTATTGCCGGATGAACGATATGCCCCCGATGTGAGCGACGAGGATGTAGGTGAGCTGATCAGTACGTTTCTTCGCAGTCAGGAGGAATATGTCAGAAATGTCTTCATCCGCAAGTATTTTTATTTCGATTCTATAAGGGAGATTGCAAAGCGCTATTCTTTTACTGAGAGTAAGGTCAAAAATATGTTGTTCTACACCCGAAACAAGCTAAAAGATTACTTGATTAAGGAGGGCGTTGAAATATGAAAACACCGAGAATCGCAAATGCCATCGGGCAAATTGATGACGATCTTGTCGCCGACGCAGCTAAGTGCAAGAAGAAAAATAAGAAACATTGGTTAAAATGGGGTTCCTTGGCAGCATGCTTTGCAGTGATTGTAATTGTAGGGGCGGCAATCCTCCCATCGCTATTTCGGGAAAATGTAACACCGGAGGGAACCGACGGCAGATACAAGGACTTTTCTATCCGAGCCAGCGAATCTGCAATTGTATGGCCATGGGAGTATCAGACTGTATATGAAAAATATAGGAATGTCAAAATTGACGGTATTGAGTATCATGGAAAAGGCCGTGCGGTATCAGAAACATGGATTGGCGAGAGTATTGGCAACTACACTGTGGTTGGATATGATGAAGTCAATAATGGAAAAAAATATTCTGCCGAGTTTGAAGCATATGCATTGAAGGATATTGCTCAAAGTCAGTTTATAGCCGTAAAGATGGAGGACAGTTATTATGTCTTTCAAAATGACGAGTATGCTCCTCCGAACACCCTTGGTGAGCTTATGGATGCCGTAAATCTGTCCGAGGTCGTGGAGTTTCAGCGCTTTTCTGAGGGAGACAATACTCCTGATAGCAAACGTTTTGCATTGAGCAGTGACGATTATGTGTGGGAAGTTCTGTCCGAATGTAGGAACGCCCCTTTCGTTGAAGATCAAACATGGACGGTTGGTGACAGAAGTTACCTCAGTTTTACGATTACTTCCGAAGCACTTGGTGTTTACAAAGTTGCTCTGTATGTGACGGAAGACGGCTATCTGTGGACAAACGCATTTAATTGGCAGTATCTATTCAACATCGGCGAGGATGCTGCAAGCAGGATTATCCATTATGCGAAAGAGAATTCCACTGAAGTAGAGTATGAACCGTACAGAAACTCGGTAGCCGGTACAATCATTGAGATTACGGAAGAATATATCTTGGTGGATGATTCTATCCTGTGTAAGAAGCCGGCGGACGGTATCACCTACAAGGTTCTGCTAAATGACCTTCGTATCTCCCGTTATGTAGATTATGGAATTGTCAAGGTTGGTGATACCGTGCAAATTTCCTATGAAGGCGAAATTGATGAAACCAGTGGTAACACCATTGCAGGTGCAATTTCGGCATTTAAGGCAACAATCTCCGATGGAGATGTATTAATTTCTGAATGAACCACCTACGCCCTGCAAGACTTCAAAATCTTGCAGGGTGTTTCTCTGTCTTAAAATGTATGTAATCCCGCAAGGCAGAGGTACTGCCCTGCGGTGTTGTTTTCGGCATTAAAGCTATCTTTCTCTGTCGTGGGATTTTCGCTTTGGCTGGCTTCTCTGTCTGCCCACCGCCTGAAGCTGGCGCAGGCGTTTCAGTACGCTCTTCCGTTCGGGCGGCTTTGCCTGCTCTTTTTGGGCAGGTTTCTGTTTTTCCCTGACCTGCCTCTCCCATGCGGCAAGGTCACGATTGTACTGCTCCACGACAGCCTCCGCCTTGCGGTAGGTTGCCATGAACGCCTGCACATCGGGATAACCGTCCTCTTTCAGAACATCGGGCAGTTTATCCAGCTTTTCAGCGATTTCCTTTTCTGTCCGCTGTATCTGTTCTGTGAGCGCCTTGCGCTCCTTACCCTTGAAAATCCCTTTTGTGTCGGCAAGTTGCTGTTTCAGTTTCGGAAGTACCGTATCCTGCAAATGCCGGATTTCTTTCGCCTTATCCTGCGCCTTTATCATCAGCTTTTGCATGGTACGGAACTCTGCCATATCTATTTCAAGGACAGGCTTCGGCGGCATATCGTGTTCACGGATTAGGCTTTGCAGGAAGTCCTTTGCCTTGCTGACAATACTGCGGAACAGATTGGGGAGCCAGCCCTTGTTTTTGATAGACTGGCTCGTTTTTTCGTGTATCTCTGTCCGCTTGACTTCTAAAATCTTTGCTTCGGAGATACCTGATAATAACGCCATATCCGCTGTCCTGTTCCATTCCTGCCTTGCGGCATTGTCGGCTTTGATTTCGTCCTCTTTGGGATTGTTCTTGCCGATTTTCTTGGTCGGCAGATAGACGCTGTTTTTATCAAATACCTTTAAGTGCTGCTCAGGATCAGAGATATGGCGGTTGATAAGTTCCGTATACACTTCCTTTATCTCTCGGAGAAAAGGCTCTCCCTTAAAGCGTGTATCTTTGGCAGTAAACAGATGGCTTTCGTATACCTCGCCTTTTTTGATGACGGTACAGCCTTTCCGTATCTGCCCGTCCTCCCCCGTGATTTCCTTTTTGGTGCGGACACGCTTTCCAGTCTCATCAAAGAATACGCTGCGGGAAGCAATCTTCACATCAGGTTCGGGGAGCAGTTTCCTCTCGCTGAAAATCAGATGGATATGATAATTCGTCTTGCGCTTGTTGTGGTGGAGGGCGGACACGCACTCCACACCGTACCGCCTGCGGAACTCCTCTGTAAAGTCCGTGAGTACCTGCTGCGGTTCATATTGCGTATAGACTTCGGGCAAGGCGATAATCAGTTCCCTTGCTTCGATACATTTGCCCTCTGTGCCGCTGCACTGAAACTCCTGCTGGCTTTCCCTTGCAAGATTGCTCCAAAAGGTACTGTCGGCGGTGCGGTAGGTGGCATAGAGGTTTTCCTGCCTTGCATGGCTTGTAATATATGATATTCGCCCTTTGACATTGGGCAGCTTTGACATCTGGATAAAACTGTGTCTCGGCATACATCATCTCCGTTTTCTGTTGTCAAGGTGCGTCCTTTTTTGCAATCGTTTACGGTTGCGGCTGTCACTGCGGCAACGGTGACAGCCCCGTATCATACGCTGCAGGCGGTTGATACGGAAGCCCCCTGCAAGGGCGAAATACCCGGAGTACAAATCGAAGATTTGTGCGAGGGGTGTATTTCGCTCTCAAACGCCGAGGGCTTAGGGTTACTTCCCGAAAAAGAATGGATGGTCATTCCACTCTGCGGACATCATCGGGTTTCAGAAGATTTCTTCCCTGATTGACCGTCAGAAACCGTTCCAGCGTGTCCCTGCGGATAATGGTCTTGCGCCCCACTTTGAGGACGGGCAGCTTTCCCCATTCCACCAGCTTCCGCATGGTGTTCCTGCCGATACCCGTACATTCTGCGGCTTCCTCTATGGTAAGTCCCATTTTGACTGCGTTCATTCTATCAACCTCCTTTTTAGAATACTCATTTTGCAACTACTGTTTTATCATTATACTTATTCTGTCATCTCTTGTCAACCCGTTTTGCAACCATTCATAGTTTATTTACAATTTTTATCGAGATAATGGTTGCAAAATAAGTATCGGCGTGTTATACTGATACCAGTCAGGAGGTGAACACCTTGAAAAAAGAAACCACATTCACCGCAAAACAGGTCGGTGGGCGGATTAAGGAACGCCGCACAGAGTTAAACATTACCATGCCGGAACTCGGCAGGCGTGTGGGCGTGAACAAATCCACCATTCAGCGGTACGAAGCGGACGGGGTTAATCCGAAGCGCACAATGGTTATCAACGGTCTTGCGGAAGCGTTGCTCACAACTCCCGAATGGCTGACAGGTCTTTCCGATGATAAGGAATATGACACCTATACTCTCTGCCAGCGGGATATTGAGGAACACATCAAGAAGTATCTGGACACAGTTTCCCATACAGTAAAGGGCGAACCGCACCAGCAGCTTCTCACGACATTTCTCGGCAAGATGGTTGACCTGTATACGGTTATGACCTGCTACTTTGCTGACGCTATGGAGGAAGTTGACCGTGTGGCGGAGGACAAAGGGCTGAAAGAGTCTCTTGGACGGTACGCCATAGAGTCCGGGGCAATCATGGAGCAGGTATACCGCAAGAAGATGGAAGTGCCGATTGAGGATATGAAACGGTTTTTAGACGGGATTTTACATATCCACGATGAGGGGCGCACAAAAATGTCGATGGGCGCACTTTTCGGGATAGTGGAGGAAGCCGAAGAAAGGCTATCCGAAAAAGAAAATTCCGTGGCACCTTGACAAGTAAAGACGCCAGTTGACTTCCACTGGCGGAAGTGACACAATTACTTTACGCACACCATATGTCACAGTCCCGATTGCCACGGATAGAAAGGAGTTTTTTATCTATGGCAAAAGGTTCTGTAAGAAAGAAAGGAAAAAAGTGGTACGGACGCTTTTATATTGAAGATGAAAGCGGCAGAAAAGTGCAGAAAGAGTTTGCAGGCACAGAGAGCAAGGCGGAAACAGAAGCCATGCTCCGCAAAGCGATAGCGGACTACGAGGAAAAGCAGTTTGTCGGGAAAGCGGAAAACATCACGGTAGGCGATATGCTGGATATGTGGGTAGAGGAAGAACTGAAATCCGGCAACTTAAGCAACGGGACGGTCATGTCCTATCAGGGAACGGTCAACCGTATCAAGCAATATCCCATTGGCAAACGCAAGCTGAAAACCGTGACCGCCGACCATTTGCAGGCGTTCATTGATTTTCTGAGCTACGGTGGGACAAACCCGGACGGGACAACTTCAAAGCCCATGAGCAAAGGGTATATGCTCCTGTTCTCGGCGGTGCTGCAAAATTCCTTCCGCTTTGCGGTATTCCCGAAAAAGCTGATTACCTTTAACCCTATGCAGTATGTGAAGCTGAGGGGCAGGAAGCAGGAAACGGATATTTTCTCGGACAGCGAGGAAGATACCGCCAGTATTCCTACTATCACCCATGAACAGTTCCAAAAGCTGGAGGAATTTCTCAAGGCAAAAGATAATCCCGCTTTGCTGCCTGTGCAGATAGCGTACTACACGGGGCTTCGTATCGGGGAAGTATGCGGCTTGACTTGGCAGGATATTAACCTTGAGGAGCAATATCTCACGGTACGCCGCAGTATGCGCTATAACGGAACAAGGCACACAACCGAAGTGGGAACGACAAAGCGGAGCAAAGTCCGCACCGTTGATTTCTGCGACACGCTGGCGGCAATCCTGCGGGCGGCAAGAACAGAACAGCGCAAAAACCGTTTCCGCTACGGGGAGCTTTATCACCTGAACTACTACAAAGAAGTAAAGGAAAAAGGGCGCACCTATTATGAGGTTTACAGCCGGCAAAGGACAGAGGAAGTCCCGGAGGACTATAAGGAAATCTCCTTTGTCTGCCTGAGAGCAGACGGGGCGTATGAAGCGCCGAGTACGGTAGGGATTATGTGCAGGGCGGCAAAGAAGAAAGTGAAAGGGCTTGAAGATTTCCATTTTCACACGCTCCGTCACACCTACACAAGCAATCTGCTGTCCGGCGGCGCAAAGCCGAAAGATGTGCAGGAACTTCTCGGACACTCTGATGTCAGTACCACAATGAACATCTACGCTCACTCTACAAGGGAAGCGAAGCGTACTTCCGCAAGGCTGCTGGATAAGGTGGTCGGCGGGGAATAAAAAATTGCCCTTGTTTCGGCTCGTAAGGGCAAAAACAAGGGCAAACAGATAAGGTTTGAATGAAAAACAGGCGTGAAGCCTTGAAAAATCAATGGTTTTTGAGGATTGAATAGACAAATCGGAATTTGTCGACTTGTTAATTTCCAATTTTTAGTGATAGGGAGATACACAATGAATGGTTTGATTATAAAGGTACTCAGCATAAGTATTGCGGTAGTAACCGTAGTATACTTGATTATTTATAAAGGAAATACCATGATTACGAAGATATTTAGCGTGTGTATTATAGCAGCAATGGTAATATACTGGATTGTTTATGAAAGAAATACAAGAAAGCGAAAAAAACAGGAATTACAGCGTGATGACTATTTATTTGCGAAAGAAAACGATTTGCCGTTACAGATAAATTGGAATGAGATAAATGACTTTTTGTCAGATTCAGGATATGGTGTAAATATGCCAATGGAGAATTGGTTTATGATGGATTGGGCGATACAGCCCTGTGTGGAGAATGGTATAAAAGAAGGAAAGTTTTCTATGAAAGGATTTCGAGTGTTACAAGCTTTAAGTAACGATATGAAACACATTTTTTATGATGTGAGGTTTAATTATGACCGTGGTCCGGATATAGAAGATAAAAATAGGAAGTACGAAGCCGTAAAAAAGGTGTTGGATACAAAATACGCCGGTTTGTCAGAAGAAGTACGGAAGAATATATATGACCAATTTGTTAAGATATATGAAAGAAAAATCTAATTACAATACAAAGGAGGAAGCCGTTGAGTTTTTAATGAATGAAACTAATCTTACATATGAAGAATGTTCTAAAGCCAACGATTTCCATATTAGACTAAATAAGAAAAATTAATATACAATTCCAGTTTGTTGGTTATAGTGAAATTCGTTTCGTGAAGACGCCAGAAAAAGTGTGGCAACGAATATTGATTAAATTTTTGAAATAGACATAAATTACCCAATGTTGAAGGGATATATAGATGCATATTGGGTGAAAAATTCCAATATGAAAAAATCACCCAATCAAAATGGGAAGAAGTTCAGAGGACGATGGGGAAATTGTTGAAATATGAAAAAATTCCCCAATTGCGGATGAATGATATGTACCCTCTTTACTGGACAACCAGTAAGGAGGGTATTTTTATGCGTTATAGTTATGAGTTTAAACTGATGTGTGTTGAATTGTATCATTCGGGTTTGTATCCAGATATCCCAGAGGATACGAATCCAGATACTCTCAAAAGACATATACGAGAATGGTCTGGATTGGTTGATTTACATGGTCCAGAAGTTTTAAAACATAAGGTGTTCAATAAAGTGTGGACACCAGAAGAAAAACTTGAACTGGTTTTAAAAGTCATTGCAGGCATACCAAAGAGGAAAGTTGCCACAGAAGCAGGTATTAGCCCAGGAATACTTTATCAATGGATATACAAATATAAATCACAAGGATATAATGGATTAGTAGGAAGTAAAAAAGGACGTTCAACAAAGGAATTAAAAATGAAGAAGTCAACAAATCCATTACCTTTAACAGAATCAGAACGAGAAGAACTGATGCGCTTGAGATCGGAAAACGAATATATCAAAGCGGAGAATGAAATAATAAAAAAACGGATCGCCTTGAGGCAAGAAAAATGGGCTGCGCAACTCAAGGCGAAAAAGCAGCAATCATCAAGGACCTCAGAGAAAAAGGATACCAATTAAAGTATCTGCTTAAAGCAATGCATATGGCTAGATCTACTTACTATTTTGAGATTAGCAGAAACGATGTTGTTGCTGAACGCAATAAGGAAGTACTAGAAGAAATAAAAAGTATTTTTGATGAAAACAAGCGCAGATATGGCGTAAGACGAGTTCATCAGGAACTTATTAATCGTGGATATCGGGTGAACCATAAGAGGGTTCAGCGTCTTATGCATGAATCAGGATTAGCCGGAAAACGACCAAAGGAGAAATATCATTCTTATACGGGTGAAGTTGGTAAGATTGCTGATAACATAATAAATCGAGATTTCAGCACAACATCGCCTTTGCAAAAATGGACTACAGATGTAGCACAGTTCAATTTTTCATGGGGAAAGTGTTATCTCTCTCCAGTGCTGGATATGAATACAAATGAAATCATCTCATATGATTTGTCCAAGAGTCCTAATCTTGAACAGATAACGAGAATGCTCAATAAAGCATTTGAAAAATTTCCTTCAATTGAAGGATTGATATTTCATTCAGACCAAGGCTGGCAGTATCAACATGCTTATTTTAGAAATGCCTTACAGGAACATGGCATTATACAATCCATGTCACGAAAAGGTAATTGTTATGATAATTGTATTATGGAGACATTTTTTGGAAGATTAAAAAATGAGATGTATTATGGAAATGAAAAAGACTATTCTTCTTTTGAAGAATTCTCAAAAGCAATTGAAGAATATATAGATTATTATAATAACAAAAGAATTCAGGCAAAAACAAAATGGATGCCACCTGTACAATACAGGATAGCATCCATGTGTTCAACCTAGTTCATAAATATGTGTCCAGAATTCTGGGTACATATCATACTCCCGGTGTTGGTACTTTTTATGATTTTATAAACCGCTTATGGAACTCTGATGATGATCATATGTCACCTCATATCCATCCTCTTAAAACCAGGGTTAAGAAGCCTAAAACAAAAGGTATGAAAGCTGACTCCGTGGAAAAAGTTACGGTTGCCGAACTTCTTCCCTCTTTGGAAAATACGTTTTTTTTCTGCTCGCAACAGAACCATTTATCAAAGCTTCTATTGCTCATCAAAATGGTTCTGCTGCTTGCCTTGCCACACTCTTTCACGAAATAATTCCTAACACACTAGTAAATAAAACCTAATAATTACTTTCTCGTGAAATAGCCGCTACACCCAGATGAACTCTCCCATGGATAGTAGTATGCATGATTTCTGGTGCACCAAATCTTGCCACTACTGTCTTTCTCTCCCGGATCAGACCATCCACAAGCCTTGCAGTCATATGCGCAGCATGTTCCTTCCGGCAACTTTACGTTAGCTTTGACTTCTTTCATCTTTGTGTTCCTCCTTATCATTGGATTTATTTAAACCAAATGTACGTAACATCTGTTTAAATCAAGGTTATCTCTTCTGCCGTGACATCTCCACACCTGTCAACCATATACATGATGAACCTTGCCTTGTTACCTATAACGACTAACGGAAATAATATTCTTTCCATATCATTTGCCTTCATAATAGCTTGGGCATATACTATGTCTGCATATGACAACGCAGGTTGCTTTTCTTCATGGCTGTGTACTACACCTACAAATTGTATGTCTTGCTTTTCCCATTCTGATATGACTCTATTTACATTATCTGTGTCCGGTTTATATGTATTGCTGTCACACTTACCAGAACTATCAAAATAATATGCGCATATGATTCCGTCTTTTATTCCTAACACACCGCCCGTTTCCGGCAATACACTGCCGATGGTGGATATGATTTGACCGTATATATCTTTTAATATGTTCATTTTGTTAAAACGTCATTGCCTTGATTCTGTTAAGCTAATCCCACTAAATGCAGGAAAATAACCAGATGGATATTTCATCTAAACCCTCTTTGCTCCACATACCATACAGACTTTTGCGAATTCCGAATTTAATCCATTACACATCGCACATCTCCATGTAGACGCTGCCAGAACGTTTGTCTCCTGAAGATCAGACATATCCATCATGCCATCCCCCATAAGAACGCTTGTCTCTCCAGCCCTCATTGAAGCGGCATTCTGCATATTACTCTCTGCCAATATTAGCATCTTCTGCGGAGCAAATACCACAGAATGTCGAGCCCGCATCTTGGTCCGAATATCCTCCATATTTAAATTCATGCTTGTGCTCTATTCTTCTGAAAAGGCTAGATCAATGCTCTGTTGTCTCTGTTTCTTCTGTAATCTCAGAAATTGTCATTTCTGTCCTTCCATACGTTGATGTAGCAGTTTTCTTCTTTCTATTCCATAACCATCTTCCTCAACTCGCCATAATATCTCCGGCTCACTGGAACTTCTATCTTCCCACACTTTATAGATGTACGGCTTATTTTCGATTTATCTGCCATGCGAACCATAAAACTCTGATGCACGCGGACAAATCCATTATTGACCAGTTTCTCCTCAATCTCGGAAATCTTCGAATAAAATGTCATCTCTCCACACCCCAGATGCAAGACGATTTTCCGTCCTCTGCTCTCTACATATTCTATAGATGCAATCGGGATTGTCCTCTTTTTCCGATTGATAATTGCCTCCAAATAACGGTCATTTTCCCTTACTGACTCCACATTATTTTCAACCATATTACACACTCTCTCCTAAATGTTTTATCCTTCGCAAATCTATTTACTTTTACATATATAATCTGTCATTTTTTACATAATAGCACATAAATTTTTGTTTTTTCGCGTTCATGCATAATTGGTACGTATTCCGTCAAAATTGGTTTATTTTCCTGTTTTCACTCCTGTTTTTTGCTCTGCTTATACACCTGATTGATCCCCGTGGATGCAAATCCGGACATAATTCCAACTGAGATCGCCGTAATAATATCTTCCGCTGGAAAGCTTTTCATCACATACATGGCAGGCACCGCAACGACTGTCTCTTATACACATCTCCGAGCCCACGAGACGCGTAGTAATCTCG
>ERZ1027001.1267-NODE-1267-length-12672-cov-4.910042_pt1 | contig 12672 bp, 7 predicted proteins | sample MGYA00519452_ERZ1027001 | MGnify/ENA primary metagenome ERZ1027001 (study PRJEB26926, sample SAMN06164867) | human gut metagenome | biome: ENVO:00009003; feature: ENVO:2100002; material: ENVO:00002003 | host: Homo sapiens | place: USA | collected 2012 ...
ATCTATAAGTACTTCTATGCCTGATGGAATATGAGAGCAGGAACATTTCGCCATAGTAAAGAGCCCCAAAGCGCAAGCCGAGGGGCTCGCGTGTTTCTTATGTGCGATAATCTCCCACGAGGAAATAAATGTGTGCAACATCTACTCACCTCACGAAGTTAGACTCAGGCTCGGTTGGTACCCGGGCCTTTGTCGTTGCTACACCCTTGCGGGGCCCTTACAGCTTGCGCTGCAATCCTTTTCCCAAAATTAAGGGATCGACGTAGGTTTCAGGGCTGAGGCTTTCAATGCCTTAACATTCTTCTTTGTGGTAAGTGAATTCTAATCCAACTACCGCTCTAATCCGTTTTTCCTCTTCTTCATAGCTTGCATCCTCCGGATATGGTCCGCCTGTTTCTGGTTGTTCCTTTGGGTTTCTCTTAATTCCCGCAAAGTTCTCTGGCTCAAAGATTCAACAGGGCCAAGAGTCTTGTAATAGTCCTTTAAGCCTGCTGCTATTTTTAAATCTTCAGAGTTTCCGCTTTGTTCCAGTTCGGCGATGGCTTTGCTAACAAGCTGAAGGAGTTTTTCTCGATTTTTTTTGATTTTTGTAATGCCGGGAGTATCTTCGATGTTCCTTCCTTCTTTGAAGGCAGAGATGACGCTTTGTATTTGTTTATCTTTCGCTCTAAGACGTTCTTTTTTTCGAGCGATAGCATGAGCTTTGGCTCTTTCCTGGCTCGAAGCAAATTTTCTTTCATTATGTATTTCAGAAATAGGGACTCCCTTTAGCACTTTTCCTCTTGACCAGCGACGAGTCGCAGTTGCTTCGATGCCAAAGTCTTTAAGACAAGCGACAAAATGCTCCCTCATGGCATCACGAGTTTGGTTATCAATATGCATTCGCTTACCATCCTTTCCGATGGTACTAACGATAATATGACAGTGAGGCTGGTTAGTTTTTTGGTCTGTAGAGGCTGTGTGAAATCCAAGAACAAATTCATAGCCGGACAGAGTGTCGTTTGCCCATTTTCTGCACGCGTTTTTGAATTTATCTTCCGGCGTACTCGCAGGCATTGAAAGAATAAGCCTTCTGGCATGACTTAGAGAGCCGCCCTGATCAGGGATCGTTTGGCTTAATTTCCACTTGTAAAGCTCACTGTCGTAGTCTGCTTTCCCAGCCAGGAGGCTTTTATCAGCTTTCTCTAACGTGATATTTCCGTTTCTTGCAATGTACGATACGGCCCGTCTTAAATGCTCATAATTTTTTATGGTTCCGCTTCCAAAATGAACAAAAGCTTCCGGAAGGCGTTTCGCTATTCCCCGGGCTTTATCTTTAGAAGAAAGAACCCTTAGAAAAGATGCAGAAGTTCTCTCTGCGCGTTCGACATGGAGAGTACGAGGGCGCCTTTTAACTGTTGGGAATAATTCTTTAAGAGCTGAACTCATGAATTATTCCTTTTTAAATAGTGAAGCAATTTCTTGACGAATAAACTTCTTTTGAATTTCCAAAAATTGTTCCAGCAGAACTTCTTTGTTCTCAACTTGCTTTAGGACTCTTTCAAATCTGGCCGTCAGAGCCGGATTTTTGATTAGAGGAGGAACTACGGTTAGAAGTTGCTGACCTAAAGCTGTTGCATGAATTTGTTTGCCCGTAGTTTCCAGGTAGCCCTTTCGCTTGAGCTCGGTAATGATGGCAGCACGTGTTGCCGGCGTGCCGATACCGTCTCCGTCTTTTAATAATTTTTTGTCTTTGGGGTCTTCCACTGCATTATGAATATTCTCCATTGCAGCAATCAGAGTTCCCTCTGTAAAGGCCGGAGGAGCTTTCGTTTTTTCTTGCTGAAGTTTTACATCTTTAAGAGTGAGCGGTTGTCCTTCTTGAAGCAGAGGAATTTCTTCTTCCTTTTCATTTTTTTCTTGTGCTATGACGGCTTTCCATCCCGGACTGATAGTTGTTGTTCCTTTAGCGCAGAAAGTTTCATTTTCAACGGCTAGAGACACATTGGTCGAATAGAACTTGTATGGAGGATAGAACTGGCAGATATACCGAAGGCATAGCAGCTCATAGATTTTTTGTTCTTTGTCTGAGAGCTTTTCAAGGCTTCCGGCTTGGCCGGTAGGAATAATTCCGTGGTGTGCAGATATTTTTTTATCATTCCAAACAGCAGATTTAATCTGAAGGTTGCATTGCCTAATTAACGGAAGAAACTTGGGAAGTGTTTTAGCAATTGCGGTTAAAACGGATTTAGATTCTTCCCATTGAGACTCCGGTAAATACTGGCAATCCGAACGAGGATAACTCGCTAACTTATGAGTTTCATATAACGATTGGCAAGTATCCAGGGTTTCTTGGGCAGAAAAACCATATTTGCTGCTGGCCTCGAGCTGAATGTCTGCTAAAGAAAATACTTTTGGCTGAGTTTTCTGTTTGATTTCTTTGGAAAAAGATAGAACCTTTGCCGTTTTTTGATTCTGTAAGCGGCTGACGAGACTCTTTGCGACCGTTCCGTCGATCAGTCTCCTTTCTTCGTCTAACCCACTTTGTCCGTTTTTTGGTATCCACGAGGCAGAAAAAACAGAGCTGCCGTTTGAGACTGTGCATTTGATGGTAAAAAATGGAATGGGCTTAAAGTTTCTAATATCTTGGTCTCGTTTTGCTACAAGCGATAAAGTAGGGGTCTGTACTCTTCCAACAGCGATCAGAGTTCTTTCTCCGGACAATGCTTTTTTAAGCGTCAACGCTCTTGTTAAGTTCATTCCAAGAAGCCAATCCGCCCTGCTTCTGCCCAAGGCAGCAAGTTTCATGCCTTCATATTTGCTGTTCGGGTCAATTTTAGTAAGGCTCTTTCGGATGGAAGCTGAATCCTGCGCGGATACTAAAAAGCGTTGGACAGTCTTTTTATATTTGAAATGCTCTAGGATTTCGTCTACCAAAAGCTGACCTTCTCTGTCCGGGTCTCCGGCATTGACTACGATATCGGCTTTTGCCAAAAGGTCTTTGATGACTTTGAGTTGAGCCTTTACGCCTTTATCCTTTTTCGGCTGAAGAATCCATTTTTGGGGAAAGATCGGGAGATCTTGAACACGCCAAATCTTATTTCCCTTTTTTCCCACAGGAATGTCTTCAGGAAGGTACGCATCCGGTTCTGCTTGTTCCAACAGATGTCCGAAGCACCATGTTACGTAAATGTTGTTTTTGCAAAGCACCGCACCATTGAGTTTTTTTACAGTCCCCAATTCGTTGATGATCGCTTTGGCAACAGACGGTTTTTCAGCAATGAATACTTTTATTGTCATTTTTATGGATCAAAGAAGGGAGCGCCGCATGGCGCTCCGGAGATGAGGTTAACGATCAAGTTCAGGGGTCTGGGATTTTCCAGCCTTCTTTTCAGGGGCTCTAAATTTTATGGATTCGATTCCCAGTTGATTTAGGCATAAGGCGATGCTTTTTGCCTTGATCACTTTGTTCTCATACTGCTTTCCGTCTTTTTCAAAATTTTCAGTTGTTAAGGAACCTCGAACATCCAGGCGCATTGATTTTTGAAGCAGTTTTGCCATATTTTCTGCTGTTGCACCGAAATACTGAAGCTTGTAGAAATCAGGTTCTTTTCGTTCAAAGGAACCGTCCGCCTTCTTTTCAAAGTTTGGATGATAGGTTAGGACTTCCAGAACTTTCGTTTCTTTTCCGGCGTGAGGGCCTTTAGTAGGAAAAATACTGGTGCACTTGGGTTCGCCCAATACAACCAGAGATTCAGAAAAATCTTGATATTTGCTTGTCATAAGCTAACTCCTTATTTGAGGGTGGAAAAATGCCGCTTGAATTCGCCGGAAGTTGTCTGCGTTTTCTTACGACGGTATAAATTTCGAATGTCCTTTAACGGGGAAGTCTGTTTCTTTTTAGGAGAGGCAGAAGGCGCGGAAGCGGGCGGTTTATTAGTCGTAGTCTCGAAAATTGCCTCTAAATTTTCATCTTCCTTTTCCGGCCCTTCCGTTTTTTTATCGAGGCTCGAGGAAGGTTCTTCGTTTACTGGGGCTGGATCAAAAGAGGGCTGCTGCAACGAAATATCTTCCGGCTCTTGTGCAGGCTCTTTTTCTTGTTCTTCAGTAGGTATATCTACCCCGTCAAACAAATCGCTGATTGTCTTGTCCAGATCTTCAGAAGTTTCACCATTGTCTGTGTTACCGTTTATTTTTTCCGGCGGCTTAGATAGGTCTAACTTAGGAGCGTGTTGGATAGCAGAAAGATTGAACCGATTCGCAGCAATTTTGGTAAAAGAAGCTTCAACATAGTTTTGGATTTGCTCATTACTCCAATCTGAATCCGGCGTTTCGGCAAGTTCTTTTGGAATTTCCGGAAGCTCGTTGACTCCGGCAATTTTTCTTGAGTCTTCTTCTGTCAGCTCTGTGGCCAATACCTTGTTCACTCTTTCGTCTAATGATGCAGTGAAGGTTTCAACGTCCTGCACAGGTACAAATGGAGTTTCCCAGCGTTGTCTGCACTCAAAGTTCGGGTCTTCGTAATAGCGGATTTTTTGACAAAGAATAGGTTTTGCAGAACCTTTATTAAGTACAACAATTTCTTTTTTATCTCCGATTCCTTTTATTTCCTGAGGGAGCAGAAGAGAGCGTCTTTGATCTGATTCACTGGTTGATGTTGAACCTTTTCCTTTAGAGGTTGATTTGGACTTAACCGTTTGAGTACCCAGCATCTCACTGTACTCGTTTGCTAAAGATTGTTGAGTAGGATTGGGGGCATACATGATGAGTAGAGAATGATTGGCCCTAATCGTTTCAGCATCGTCTTTGCCGTAGGCGCTTGCCAACTGAGTCATGCTTTGAATAATCGTCAGCAGACGCATGTTGTAACCGGCCATATACGCGATTGCCTGACTGATCATCGGGACTCTGCCGATTGAAGTCATCTCATCTAACAGAACCAAACATTGATACTTGAGGCTTTTGTCTTGTTCCGGAAGTTTCTTAGTGTTCAAATTAAGCAGCTGATCAAAAAATAAATTGACCAGTACCCGAGCCTCTTTAAGCTTGTTTGGCTCGATCTTGATGTAAATGCTCATTTTCTTTCTACGAACGTCTCTCAGATCGAAATCGTTAGCACTCGTGGCAAGATCAACCCGAGCATTGGCAAAACCGAGAAGAGGTGTCCCGAACGTGCTGACAATGCCTGACAGAGTATTTTCTGAATTACTAAAAACTCTGTTTAATGCTTCAATACAACGGTTGGAATAGGGATGGCCGGCGTCTTGTGCATCCTTAAGTTTTTTTGTTAATGAGTCTTTTAATCCTGCTGCTGATGACTCCCTGAGAATTTGTCCCAAAGTTTTAGGAATGCCCGGCGTTTCTAATACGTAAAGACATAATCCGCGGAACAGATCTTTAGCGTTTTCGCTCCAGAATTTATCTCCGTTTGACTCAGAGTTATAAAGCGCCGTGGCAATGGCGTCGATATCTCCGACGCGATCAACTTCGTTGGAACTAATGTATTCCAATGGGTTGTACCGATGAGTTTTTCCTTCAGGATCGAAAGGAGCAAAAAGGTAAACTTCCTGACCGTGAGCCGCTCGGTATCCGGATGTAATATCGAAGTTCTCTCCCTTAATGTCCAAAATAACAAGACTGTCGCTGTAATTAAGGCAATTCGGAATGACAACGCCGACACCTTTACCGGACCGTGTCGGGGCGGCTAAAAGAACAAACTCTGTTCCGCCGTAATTAAGGTATCTTCCGTTATGTTTGCCAACCAAGATGGTTTTATCCAATCCGTCCGGCGGATTGATAAGCCCGTATTTTTGAACCTCCGTGTTGCTGGCAAAAGCCGCATCCCCATGTAAACTTCTTTTTTCGGCTTTAATTTTGATAGCGATTGCAACGGCTGCGGTAATCAGCCAAGGAGCAAGCAGACAGCCGAGGATAGCCGCCTTGATGAAACTCCTATTGCTGTCCCGATACATCATCCAGTATTGAAATATTGTCCAAGGACGGCATATTTCAAGGGGGAGGCGAAAAATCTTGAGGAATAAAAATCCTGAAATCTCAAAGAACAAAACAGCTAAGAGAAGGCAGCCGATGATTCCGACGGCAACCTTGATAATTTTTTTATTTCTAGGCTGACTCATTTGGCGGTTCCTTATGATTTGAGCCTGGCCGGCTTAAACCAAATATCCGTGATATGGCGTCCGATGCCTTTTTTATCGTTATGGATGTGGACAACCACATCTATGACGTCTTGGAGGTAACGATTGATTTGTTCTGTTGTCATCGTTTTAGCGTCTTCAGCTTGCTGTACTTTCAGAGCAAGGTACTTGAAGACATCCTCACAGCTGCCCGCATGACAACTGGTGATCGAGCCGCCGTGTCCGGAAAGACAGATATTTAAAAAATCAAATGTTTCGGGCCCTCGAAGTTCCGCTAATAGAATTCGATCCGGCTTCATTCGCAGACATGAACGCATCAGAGAGGCAGCCGTTACGTTTGAATTACGTTTTGCTTCGCTGGGGTAAAACAGGCAAACCTTGTTGTCATGATAGGGCAGCCCATGAACCAGTTCCGGAACGTCCTCGATCGTGACGATTCTTTCGTCTCTGGGAATGTCCTGCATCAACGCCTTCATGAAGGTTGTTTTTCCACTCCCGGTTTCTCCGGCTATCACGATGTTTTTTCCGTACCGGACAGCCTTTCTCAAGAATTCAACTCTTTTTTTCGCTCCTTCTTCGTATTCCTGAAGGTGTTCGTAAATTTCTAGTAGTTCTTCATCTTTCGGATTTTGTTCTTCAGCTTTTCTCATATGATTGAAAAAACCTGATCGATAAAAATCATCAACGGAAATAATTTTTAAAGAAGGTTTTCTGATCGTGAGACTGACCAGTTCGGGAGAGCAAGCAGGAGGTTGTATAAATTGAGCTCGTTCGCCGTCGGGCAGTGTGACGGAAACAATAGGTTCCGTCTTGGAGAAGTTGACGTTGTCACCGGAGTATTTGGCTGCGGTGATTCCAAGCTCTATCAGCGCGTCATAAGTTAGGCTCGGAACCGAGACTTGATTCCAAACTCCTTCTCTTTCATAGTAAAGTTGGCCCGGTCGATTAACAGCAATTTCAGTGACGCCTTCCATCTGTAAGAATTGATTGAAAGGTTTTAATTTTTGACGGATGGAAATATCTCTATCGATACTCATGATTTAATTTCTCCTTGAACGGTTTAACGTTCGAGTCCTTTGGTTTTGTTTTGTTCCGGGATTTTTTGTTCGGTTTGGGTGCGGCTGGCTGGGGTTTGGCGTTTAAAAAACTCCGAGGTGACCGTCAGTATTTTTCCCTGCCGTTCACTCTCAAGCATTCTTTCTTCCACAGCCTGAAGCACTTTTTCTAAAAGCTTGGGGTTTTGCATCGCCGGGTCAGCTTTCGGCAACTCTTTTCGCATTAATTCCAAAGTGTCTCGATGCTGCTTGTTAAGCGAAAAAAGGATTTTTTCGTTTTTTGTCTGAGAAGCGGTTAATTCTTTTTGTTCTGCTAAGGCCTTAATGTTTGCCTTGGCGATAGTCACAAAGTCGTCAGTGGTAAGAGTTTTACTATCTTTAAAGCCATGCTCTACAAGCCAGACGCTTACAGTCGAGCGCATCTGTTTGTACCATCGCTGAAGCTTGGGCAGCGCGTTTCTTTGTTTAGAACATTCTTCAACAAGGTACGCCGCAGTCTCTTCCGCATAATTGGGATGATCTTTTGTAATCCCGGAATCTTTTAAGCGGATTTCGGCTGCCATACAGACCGGATCTCGCTGTCTGAAGCCTTCCTCTAATAGACGCGGAGCCTCTTTTACTAAAGGGATAACTTTTTCTTTCAGCTCGGAGTCGTAAGCCATATGGATACCGACTTCGTGAAGCAGCACCGAAGAGGCAGCTTCCGGCACTAAGTTTTCAGCAATGAGAAACGCAGTTTTATGCTCTTGTTCATAGAATCCTTGTACTCTTCCTTCACCGGAGTTAATGAAATGAGGAGTTTTTTTGAAGCTCCTTTTCTCCCCTGAGCGAGCTTGAGCAAGATTGTTTTTTAATTCTTCGGTATAATCCACGTCAGTGTAGAGACCCTTGTGCGACTTCACGGGTTGAGTTCCGTTTTGATTCTGCTCAATGGCTGGTACTAAAGAGGGTGCTGTTACGGATGCAGTATGGTCGGGAAAGATGAGCGCGCCCGACAGTCTCACGCTATCATTTCCCCAAATCTTATATCGGTCACCTCTTACGTTGACGGGTCTGTCGGTGATGACTGCAAAAAGATCCCCGTCATCATTAAGTTTGCATGGGACGCCTCTGTTATATTTATTTGAGTAAAAGACGAATTGATCTTCTTTGACTTTAAATAATTCTGAAGCCGATCCTAGTACTTCTTTTAAAGATAAGAGTGCTTCCTCGGTTTTGTTCTCTTGAGTGACTGACAAAGATCTATTGGGATGTTCCAAGAGGTTTCCAGTCAAATGTTTTGCTCCGAATCCTCGATGTTGATAGGCGATGTGAAAACCCTCTTTTACGATTACTTTCCCGCTGGGGAAATGAAGGTTCTCTTTTAATTTCAGAGTCGCAAAAATTCCTTCCGGATTGCCGTCATGAGCAAGTTGATCGGGGACAATAAATCCGGTCTTTGTGTTTTTCTTGGAATTTTTTAGTTCTTCCGGCAAAGCTGACAGGTATGGCGGTACATCATTGATGCCGGAAACAATTTTGAGGCGGCCATTGTCAATTAAGGCGTCGATGGTAGTTTTGCCGAATTTTTTCTCCAAGGCTTCTCTAATCTCAGAAATCTTGGCACCGCTTTTGCCCTCTCTGGTTTTTGAGAAAAGAGCAACTCCTTTATTAGTCTCTTTAGTTTTAATCTCTTCAAAGAGAGCTTTAAATTTCTCGGAAACCCTTTGGACGTCCACGCCGTCTAGATAGGGATAGTAGGATTCTTTACCTAACGTCTTCTCGACAAATGCTCCGTTTGTTAAGAAATCATTGGTAATTCCTAGCTCCCGGCTGCGCACCTCTACGAAAGCTTCAAAGCTTCTGGCCGCTTCTTCTGTTTTACTATTCCAGTACGCTTTTTTCTTCAGCATTCTTCGGTGCATCGCAGTTGAACGAATGGTGTCAATCGTTTCTGCCCAAGCGTGATGCAGCTCCGGCCGGATCTTATCTGCTGCGCCTCGTTCCGTCTGAAGAAGGTCTTCTTTGGTGAGCGTTACCTTGTAGACAATTTCTCTGCCTCTATCTGCGATATCAAGGTTTATATCGGCCTGATCCAGTTCTCCGGCAGCAACTTTGCGCGCTAATTCAGCAGCTTTCGGATTGGTCTTGAGTTCGTATTCCACCCTGGAGGCAGAACCCATCCATAGCGAATAAATCTTTTTACCGCCCTCATTGATTCGTTCCTGAGCCTTCGGTGTTAATTTAAAAATTACCTCTGAATCAACCTGTTCACTGAGCATCCTGACATCGAGCTTTTCTCGGTAATTCGTTCTCATCAGGTAGTGGTCGAGCGCATGAAACCACTCGTGAGCCAGACAAGAGTAGCCTTTGGTTTTGGTGAGATTTATCAGTCGGTTAGCCGGTTCGTAATGCGCAGATGCGCTGCCGTGTCCTCTGGAACCGAAGCACAACCCCAATTCGCCGTCTAGGGCAACGGCCTTTGGAGGAATGCCCAATATCTTTGAGAGATCCATGAGGGAGTCATAAGCATTGTTGAGCATCCATTGCCGTTCCCTGCCGTTTTTGCCTTGTTTTACCCAATTACCAAACTCCACACCTCTGAAGCCGAAGGTACTCATAAACATTTCCGGCGTGGCGTCTTTTCCTTCTCGGTAGTCCGGGCCTACACGATCTCGAATCGGAGAACCGCTTCTCCAATCTTTTTCCGTTTTGGAAAATTCCGCCCGGAATTCTCGGTACTTATTTTCCAGTTCCGTTCTGTGGGTATTCACATAGTTCCAAAATGCTTCATCAGATTCAAAAGCAATCTTGTCTGTGAGCTGGAACTCGATTGTTCCGGATTTTCCATATACTTCATAAGTATGGCTGTTACGAACTCCGCGGCCGTACAGTTTTATGGATAGGGCAGGCTTGGGCTTGGACTCTTGTTCTTTTTCGGGTTGACTTGCAGTCTCAAGCAGTTTTCCGAAGGTTGTTTTGAGCTGCTTTTCAATATTAGCTTCGAACTCTTTTTCGCTGTTTCCGACGGCTACCGCATAATAGGGAAAAAGCTTCCCGTCAGAGTTTTTTAAACATAATTGCTTGTTGTCCCGGCTTCCCGGAAGAATACATTGATATTGATAGGATTCAATGTCGGTATCGTCAGATAATCTAAAGTCATTCCAGCGACAAATATCTTGTGCGTCGCCGATACTATAGGCTCCGATGAAGGGCCAGTACTTCGTAGAAATATGCGCGAGAACCTTATACTTATTCCCCACTTCGTAAAAATGATCAAAGGCATCGGTCGGGGCTTCAGGAGCCAGTTCTCCGTTTATAACTTGGCGATGCAAGGCGATTGCTGCGGAGGCCGTGTGCAGATAGCGTCTGAATTTATAGGTATCTTTAGCCGGCCGTCTGCCTCTTAATGTTGATCTTACGAGCCACAGACAAGCAGCCGCTTCGGGGTTGTCTTTATGCAGCTCGAGGATGGAACTTTTAGGCCAGATCTTATCCAGCGGTTCTGAAGAGAGACGTTTTTCAAGTTCTTCCGGGGATCCCTGGATGAATTTATAAGGTTCAGTGCTCCTGTTGAGTGATCTTCCCTTGCGGGTGTTATGAAGGTCTTCCCCGAAATCTTGAAGCTTGCGGCTGCCGTCCCTGTTTAATTGGTAATTCAAAATATCAGCGTCTTTGATTGCAGTTGAGACAGCCGGCTTTTTATCGGCCTTAGGTTTTTCGTGTTCCGGAGGCGCAAAAAAATCAAATTCCAGTTGTTCAGCGAGTAATGAGGCCATAATTAACTCTCGTTTTGCTTATAGGTTTTTTAGCGCTCTCTTTCTTTATCAGGAGCTTTGCTTTTAATTTCTATGACCTTTCTTGCTTTTGCGTTTTTGTCATAGATTTCCACGGACAACTGTTGTCCGGCATCTTGAGCCTCTTTAAAAACAGAGGCCATCTTGTCTCGAAAAGCTTGCTGAAGACGTGGTCTGTTTTTAAATTGAGGGGCGCGCAGAAATCCGGCAGTTACGACTTTGCAGGCTTTTTTGTTTGCCTCTGTCAGTTTTGCAAAATCCGGTCCTTCTTTATCAAGTTGTTTGAGCCTTGTAAAATCTTTTTTTCCTTTGTTGAAAATAGCTTCAACAACTTTCTCCTTAGGCTTGGCGGAAATTGAGAGCTTCCCTTCCCGATCCCAAGGTCTGTTTAATTTTTCATTGGAAAGATAGGCGGAAAATTCGGGCTGATGCAGGCTTAGTACCGGATCGTGCTGAATCCCGCTAAGAAGGCTTTGCCACTGTTTGGTGTAATAGAGGCTTTCTGCCGGCTCAATGTTGCGGAAATCTGCTTCATAGCTGATTTCTTCTCCGTTTTTTCCAACGCGCTCCAGGCATTGTTGAAGTTTGAGTTCACAAACCTGAGCTTCAATCTCGCTTCTGAACGGTTCAAGAAGCGTTTTTGTTGCCGAGATGATCTGTCTTGATTTATCTGCGATAAAGTTTTCAATCTCGGAATTATCGGATGTGGGCTCAAAACCTAAAGCTGTTCCGGGAAGCTTCTCCTGAGGATCAAAAATAAGCTGAGGGTTAAGTGTGACTTCTTTAGTTTCAAGAACTTTATCCTTTTGAAAACTTCGGATTTCACCGTTGAGAGTACTAATCACCGTACCCTTGGATGATGCATACAAATCCAATGTGGCAGGAAAAAGTTTGAGTTCCAGCTTATGGGTGTTCTGAGCTTCTAATTCGATAGCAAGTTCGTCGTGTTCTGAAAAAGTCATTTTGTTGTCTCCGGGAGGGGTTTTAAACTGTATACAGAGGAGAAATCAACATCGCGCGCGACAAGAATGCCGATGCGCTCCCCTTGATTTTTGGTTAGAGTGGGCGGAATGTTGCCGCTTTGACGCATAGCCTCTTCAATGATTCTTTCCATCCCGTCTTGGCTGTTTTGGTAGTAATTCACGCCGCCGTTGTTTTCGGTGTTTTTGCTCATGCCGAAATCGAAGCCGTCTTGAATCAGAGTGAAAAGTAAAGCATTGCCGAACCTTCTCCACCAGTGGAAATCAATTTCCCCGGACAGTCCCGCTCCGCCGAGCGCATCCGTGGACGGTGAATTCAAATTGATTCGAACCCCGTTGGGTGTTTGAATTTGCGTCCAAAGAACAAAGATCCTGTTTAGGCCGTTTTCTACCGCTCCTTTGTACTCACCCACGGCCTTCGAGCCTCTTTCTAAAAGTAGCGTTTTGCCGTTTGCTGAATAAATATTCCTGGGAATGACGCAGCTCGTCATTCCGGGAACGGTTGTATCCACTTTGGTCTCCAAGATGCATTCAATAAACGTTCCTTTAGAAAGCAGAAGGTTTCGATTGGGCATCATTGAGGCTCTGACCGAGGCCGTTTCAATCGGAGTGAGCAAGTTGTCAAATTTTTCTGAAGACCGGGGAGGTTCGGCTCTGAAAACAGGTTCGGTGCTATTTCTGTCTCTTATACACATCTGACGCTGCCGACGATACTCCTTGTGTAGAT
>ERZ1027001.1279-NODE-1279-length-12566-cov-6.235313_pt1 | contig 12566 bp, 13 predicted proteins | sample MGYA00519452_ERZ1027001 | MGnify/ENA primary metagenome ERZ1027001 (study PRJEB26926, sample SAMN06164867) | human gut metagenome | biome: ENVO:00009003; feature: ENVO:2100002; material: ENVO:00002003 | host: Homo sapiens | place: USA | collected 2012 ...
GGCAGCGTCAGATGTGTATAAGAGACAGGTCTACGCGTCCACCCGCTTGTTGGAAATTTTGACCCGAAGCGCCGATGCGAATGTTCCTCTCAAAGCACTCCCGAATGCAGTCTCGACTCCTGAACTGCAGATTCCGACCGAAGAAGGAGAAAACGTCAAACTGGTCGAGCGTTTGAAGGAAAATGCCAAGTTTGAGGATGCTCAGGACATTATTACGATTGACGGTATTCGTGTTGAATGGAAGGACGGTTTTGCTCTGGCTCGTCCATCCAACACCACACCCGTAGTTGTTCTGCGTTTTGAGGCAGACACGCCTGAAGCCTTGGCCCGTATCCAGAATCGCTTCAAAGAAGAGATTTTGAAAGTCGCACCTGAAGCAAAACTTCCGTTCTAATTTGCAGCGAATGCGAATATTGATCGTTAAAACGACTTCGATGGGGGACGTCGTCCATGCCGTCCCCGTCGTCGAGGATAACAAACGTTTTATTTCCGATGCCGAAATTGACTGGTTGATCGAAGATTCGTTTGCCGATATTCCCAGGCATGTCGCGGGCGTTTCCGAGGTTATCGAGTGCTCGGTAAGAAAATGGAAAAAACGGATTTTTGAAAAGTCGACACGAGATCAGATCAAGGCTCTTCGCGAGAAGCTTCGCGGCAAACACTACGATTTAGTCATTGATCTTCAAGGACTGATTAAAAGCGCGGTCTTGGCTTCATGGACAAATGCGCCTGTGGCCGGATACGATCGCCGTTCGGGGAAGGAGCCTTTGGCTACGATTCTTTATTCCGTTAAGTCCTCGGTCGATCGGCAGAAATCCGCCGTTGACCGCTGTCGTGAACTGGCGGCTAAAAGTCTGGGCTACGATCTCGGTTCAACAAAACCTCAATTTAACTTTAAGTTTGAAGGTTCTCCGGAATCTGCAGGCAGCGTTTTCTTTTTCTGCAATACCAGCCGCGAGACGAAACTTTGGCCTGAAGAAAAATGGATTGAACTCGGAGGCGAACTCATTCTCCGAGGCAAGAAGATCGTGCTCCTCTGGGGCTCTCCGGAAGAAAAAGAGCGAGTTCTGCGCATTCAGGCAAGACTCGGCGCAGCTGCCGAGGTTCCCGAGCGTATGCCGATCGGACAGCTGATGGAAAAGATTTCCTCTGCTGACGCCGTGATCGGTTTGGACACCGGTATGACGCATCTGTCCGCAGCAATGGGGCGGCCGACCGTCGGGATCTTTCGTGACTACCCGATTGAACTGGTTCCGCTGGTCGGAGAGGGCAAAAAGAAAGCTCTCGGCGGAGTAGGATGCTGTCCTCAAGTACAGGAAGTGCTTAGCGCTTATGAAAAGGTAATTGAATGATTCTTCCCCGTCCGATTTACAGTGGTTTGCTTTACGCCGCGGCGCCGGCAGCCATGCTCTATTTGTATAAGCGTTCGCGAAAACAGCCGCAGTACCTGGAGCATTGGTCCGAGCGATTCGGGACGGCTCACTATCCGCCGCGAACTAAAGGAAGAACCCGGATTTGGATACATGCGGTTTCCGTCGGAGAGACCCGAGCCACATTTTCTTTGGTCGAGTCGATCCTTAAACGCTGGCCCAACACCGAAATTCTTTATACGCATATGACGCCGACGGGGCGTGAGGTCGGGGCTAAATTCGCCCAGAAATTCGGAAACCGAATTGCTCAGTGTTATTTGCCTTACGACACGCCGAGGGCAGTCAAAAAGTTTTTGAAAGCTACTCAGCCGGACCTCTGCCTGCTGATGGAGACGGAAGTCTGGCCGAACCTCACGTACTTCACCAAGAAGTTGGGGATCCCGACCGTCTTGGTCAACGGGCGCCTCTCTGAAAAATCCTTTAAGCAAGGCCAAAAAGCCGGTTCGCTGATCAAGGATGCTTTCGGACGTCTGACGATGGCGCTGGCGCAATATGAAGAAGACGCCGAGCGTCTTAAGGCGGCCGGTGCTCACGATGTGAAGGTTCTAGGCAACTTGAAATTTGATTTCACGCCCAACGCGATTCAGCTGAGGACGGGTCGGGAAATTTTGAAGTATGCCGAACGAGACATCATCGGCCTGGCCAGTTCCCGAGAAGGCGAAGAACAGAAATTCTTGGAAGCGCTGAAGAAAGCGCAGGCTGCTGGCGTTCTAGAGGACCGTCTGATTCTGATTGTTCCGCGTCATCCGCAGCGATTCGAAGAAGTTGCCAAACTTATCGAAAAGAGCGGTTTTACTTACATCAAGCGCTCGCAAATCCGAGATTGGAAGACTGTGCTGTCCAAGCAGGGTCCTCAGATTGTCTTAGGTGACAGTATGGGCGAGATGGGCTTTTACTATGCACTTTCTTCGCTTGTCATCATGGGCGGCAGTTTCGAGAATTACGGCTGTCAAAGTGTGATTGAGCCTTGCGCCATCGGGCTTCCCGTGATTGTGGGTCCGAGCATCTTTAATTTTGACTTTATTGTGAAAAAGGCTGAGTCCGAGGGAGCTCTGCTTCGTGCTGCTGATTTCACGGAGGCTTTGCGAATTGCCGACGAAGTGCTTAGCGATCCTGCAAAACGAGCCGAGATCGGAGAAAAAGCCGCGAAGTTTGCGCAGGAGCAGCGCGGAGCTACCGAGCGGACAATCCAAGTTATCGATATGTTGTTGAAAGGTGATACGAATGCAAATCAAGCATCCTAATGTACTTTCCATTGCCGGCATTGACCCTTCGGGCGGCGCCGGTCTCCTGGCAGACGTCAAAACGATTAGTTCGTTGGGCGGATATGCAACGGGTGTCGTGACCGCTGCAACCGCACAGAATACGCAAGGCGTTTTCGGCGTGATTCCCATTCCGACAGATTTTGTCAAAAAGCAGATTGATGTTCTTTTCGAGGACGTTCGTATTGATTCCGTCAAAATCGGAATGCTGTTTGACTCAAACCTTATTAAAGGTGTTGCAGAGCGTTTGCGTTATTGGAATCCTCGCTACATTGTTCTGGACCCCGTCATGGTCGCCAAGAGCGGAGATGCACTGCTTACGGACGACGCTGTGGCCACTCTGCGCGATGAACTTCTGCCGTTAGCTACCGTCATAACTCCTAATTTGCCTGAAGCAGCTCGATTGCTTGAGACCGTTGATATTACCGACGATGAGCAGATGGAAGCGGCGGCTAATGACCTTTGGAAACTCAAAGGCTGTCACGGCTGGGTCTATCTCAAGGGCGGCCACATGGAAGGAGTGGATTACTCGGAAGACCTGCTTTATGACGGACGCCACATGATCCGTTACCGCGCCGAAAGAACAATGACAAAGAACACGCACGGCACCGGCTGTGCGCTGTCTTCGGCGCTGGCAACTCTTTTGCCGTCTTCAACGGATATTCCCATGGCAGCCAGAGAAGCCAAGCGCTACATCACACAGGCCATCATCCACGCCGATGAGCTTCAAATCGGAAAAGGACACGGTCCGGTGCATCATTTCTACGCTCAGTGGTATTAATTTACAAACTATTACACCTGTTTATGGGTAGATGAACTTGCACAGATTGAAATAGCTGTGTAATATTCAACTTCCCTGATGACTTGATCGTCAGATGGCGAATTAGCTCAGTCGGTTAGAGCAGAGGAATCATAATCCTTGTGTCCGCGGTTCGAGTCCGTGATTCGCCACCAGAATACCATCCGAGAGCCTCCAAAGCTCTCGGATATTTTTTTGTCTAAGCCAATAACGGCGGGCCTTTTGCAGGTTTTCGCCTCCATAGCCTTCCGAAACTCTCCGCCTTCTAATACGTTTTTTATTGACGGGCAGTTAAACGTACGCTAAAAAAGAAGAACGGTTTTTAAACGTACACCAAAAGACGGAGGGCACGTCATGCCTAAGTTGGCTACCGAAATTACTAAGCAACTCCAAATAGAAGCGCGAAAAGGTAAAGATTTCACCGTGGGCGGTGTTAAGGGCCTCAAGTGTGATTATCGGAGATCGAAACCTTGCTATTACATTCAATGGATGGTGGACGGCAAGAAACAAACCCACTACTTTGGAAACGTGACCTTGAAGGAGGCTAAGGAGCTGGCGTGGGAGGCTCGAAAGCTGATAGATGAAGGAAAGGACCCGCGGGCGTTAAAACGAGCCGAGGAAGAGCGGAATAAGGCCAATGAGGAAGCGTTAATCCGTGAGCGGGAGAAGAAACAAAACACCTTGAGAAGAGTTTCGGAGCTTTGCTTTCATGAGTACCAGAGCAAAGGTATATGGAAGGGCAAAGACAAGGGACAGCACGAAATCAACCGCTTTAATAGTGCGATATTGCCGGAGCTTGGAGACATTCCGATAACAGAGATCACGCATAAAACTTTGTTTGAGCACTTCAAACATTACTGGAGGGAGACACCAAACCAAGCGGAGAAAGTCCATAGGCGCCTTAATCTTGTTTTTAATTGGGCTATCGCTCAAGGCACATTTCACCTAGAGATCAATCCAGCCGACATAAAGGGACCGTTTGGCGTACTCGTTAAGCCGCTCACTATGGCACGACCAAAGAAAAAGAATTATCCGGCGCCGGATTATCACCGCATTGGAGAATTGTTGAAGGAGTGTTTAGAGGCCACCTCAATGAGTTCACGCGCTTTCGTTTTTCAGGTGCTCACAGCCACCAGAGGGGAAGCAGTTAGAACACTCAGATGGGCAGACATTGATCTTGATAAGGCAGTAGCCATCATAAGGCCGGAGAACGATAAAGCCTCTAAAGAGTTTGGAGCGTCCAACCGACCGCGAGAGGTTTACTTATCAAAGCAGGCGATACAGTTGCTTAACTCTATCCCTAGGCTTGGAGAGTTTGTATTTATCGGGAAGGGCGGTTTTATGAAACCTCTCGGAGAAGGCGCGACCGAACAATTTTTGAAGGGCATTCATGTAATCAAGCTGGCGGCCGACGGGCAGGGATGGGTAGATAAAAACGTTCTGGATAAGCAGGGAAAGCCTACCAAGATCACGCCGCACGGCACAGCCCGGGCCCCCTTTAGAACGTGGGCAGAGGAAAACCACAAACACGAAAAGGCGAGTGAGCTTTGTTTACTGCACCTTCCTCCAGACATTTACGGGGGAGCCTACAAGCGCGGATTATTTGAGAAGGAGCGGCGCGAGATCATGCAGGAATGGGGCGACTTTTGTATTTCAGAGAGTGACCTAAGCGCATTCCTAAATAGAAAGTAAAGTATAAGTATTAAAAAAAATATATATAAAAAATTGGATATCCGGCACAACCCAAGAGCACCAAGGCTTAAGTTGTGCCACTTTAACTGGCACAAAATTGGATAACTGGCACAAACCTAATTCAAGGCAAATTCTGGCGCTCTTTTTTTTTGTTGTTAGTGGATACTAACCAAAATTTTCAAATAAAAATCAATTAAAACAATGGATTACACTATTCAACATAATGTTTATTATGTTGAATAAAACTGCTCCTAATGGCTGCATTACTGTACAAATAAAAAATTCAGACTCTAAAACCCTATGAAACTCAACGGTTTTTTAGTATTTTGACAGCGATCTTTACAGTGATTTTTTAAGGCCTCAAACCACTTAAAAACCAACAAATAAGCACTGTAAAAATACTTTCTCCTCTATACCCTATCTCCGATTACTTCCGGCGCTGGTTCAATATTCCGACCGGTTAAATGAGGAAGGATGGACGGCGAAAACTCAACTTACAGGACCGCGGCCCGGTTTGATATTTATCCGGGAAAAATCCGAGAAAGAGGCTAGGGAACTGTTACCCGGTCTTTATTGGTTAGTCTCAAGGGATAGGGTGCATGAAGCCTCCAGTTGGAAAAGGAGAGGAAACCGCCGGCGCCGGTCTATTTCCTTATCAATGAGCGTAGGAAGGAGACGGGCTCAATAAGATGATGTCCTTTTGTCTTTTGGCGCTCACAGGCGCCGGGGAGAGAGCAATTAGGGAGCACTGGCAGGCTGACAATGATCTTGATAAGGCAGTAGCCATCATTAGGATAAGGCCCGGGGCGCTAAAGCCTAAAGACTTTGGCGCGTCCGATTAGCCGGGAGAGGTCACTAAGTCAGGTATTGGCAGGAAGGAGCAAAAGATTAGGAGTACCGGAGAAGGGAGGAAGGCCGCCGCTAAAGATCACGCTACACGGCCCCGGTGTGCTTTAAGGCTTAGACAAAGGCAAGTCACAAACAGGAAGCGGCGGCAGAGTTTTAGCCGTCCTTATTTACTGATTGGCGCCGGCGTGATCCAAGGGATTGTCAAAGCCCCTTACAAGGCCCTTCCTATAAACTCAGAGAGGCCCTTACCTTTGGGAGAAAGCCCCTTTAAAAGAAAATGAAGGCCCTTTCGGTTAAAGGGAAGCCCCTTTCAGATAAATGCAAGCCCCTTGTCAGGGCAGAGCATGGATATTTACCGCCCGGGTCCTCCCAGACGAAAAATCCTCTTTGCGGGTGCTCCGAGCCCCGGATTTTGCCTAGATATGGGACACCTGAAAACATGGAACGCGACCCAATTTTCATAGATATACACTCATTGATTTTCGACCTCTATAGATATAAAAATCAAGGTTTCCCCAATATTCTCACTTGATTCTCAGTTGGAACACGGGAAGGCGGTAAAAACTGTTTCACCGTTCCACCTTCTAACCTCATAAGGCAATTCCTCAACTAAAATCAGTAAGGCGCCTAGAGGCGGAGTAATTAACCGGCTCGAAACCCGTTTAAGCCCTGTAAGACGGCGGCGCCCTTTCCTACAGATTCTCAACGGGGCACAGGGAAACAAATTGAGCGCATTAGAAAGACTTACAAAAGTAAGGCTAGAGAATGTGTGCTCCGAGTTGTTTGAGGCTATAGAGAAATGCTTTATAAGCAGAGATAAAGCCCCGGAGCACATTAGCCTATTCGGTGAACACAAATACTCGAAAAGGATTCTTGACCAAATATCCGGCTCACTAGATGCCCGTCCGATGTATGAGGAATGGGAAGCGCTCGAACATGGGGCCTTGGACATATTGGAGAGCCTAGAGAATTTTTCCGGGAGCATTTTCTACAGCGCGGCATACATGGCCCTTGTATTCAGCCCGAAGAATGCGGACAAAGAGGCGCCCCCGGCCCTTTGTGTGCTGTACGTTATAAGCCGCCATCTCTTATTCAGTCTGGAAGCCGGGAAGCTGAATGAACAAAAGATGTTTAGTCTCAATCTAATGATTGATAGGTTTCTTTATTGGTGTGCCTTTTCCCGCGCCGGGAAAATCCTGCAAGAGGAAAATCAGAAGCTAAAAGAGAAAATCGGCGGCCGCCCAAAAGACAGCGTGATGGGCCGCAAACTCTGGCTAATTGTCGAAGAGCTGAACAAGATGAAATCTGAAGGGTTTCAGGTTGGCGGTATGAGTATGGAATCTTTGGCCAACGAAATTAGAAAGAGAAACCGGGGATTAAGGGCGCGGGCTCCCTCCACACTAAAGAAACAGCTAACAAAGATAAAGAAAGATGTGGACATGTACAAAATCTTTGCTGAGGGTGATTAATTCCAAAAACCTTTTTGGAAACCATAAATATTTTTGAGCCATTCCCTAGGGTATAGACGGCCAAAATATCCGTAATAATTCCCTTGTCTGCTCGGTAACCATCCGAGAGAGCACAGACATAAAGGAGTATTTATGGTGTTAGCAAAGAATACCGCCGGCGCCGGCGTGGATAGTCAGACAAGCGGTTATCTGAATAAATCGAGCTTATGCGTTTTCCTCGGAGGCAAAGAGAAGCCATTAGGGAAGGCAACTATTAACGATTGGATAAAAGAAAAGGGGTTCCCTAAGCCTATTCGCTTGTCTCAAACCTTGGTACTTTGGAGAGTTTCGGACGTGATCCAGTGGGTTGAAAATCACGCTCCGGCCAATGATGAATCTATGGCGCCGGCGAAATTGTCGGAAGAGCGCTAACCAAAGTAAAAGACAGGGCAAAAAATGAAGGCTAAAGCGCTTATTTCCTACTTTGGCAGAGGCTCAAAAAGCTCAATGCTTGAGAGTATTGAGCGGGCAATCCCGACACTTGAAGGCATAGTAACCGGATGGTTGAAAAGCAAAATTCAGCCGGTAGTATGCAGAAAAGACCACTTGTCCGACCGCTCGAAGGTTTCCCGGGAAATTCCCGGAGCTACTCCGAGCCGGGAAAGCCGCCGGAGCGCGGCCCCCGTATTCTCCGGCAGAGAACCGGCCCCGGATTACTCAACGGCGATTGAAGCTAGGCGCCGGGCGGCCCGTCCTATCTGGCGAAGTCTTTACGGCTTTTGTTTGCTTAGATTACAATCCCTCCTATCAGTGAAAGCGACTGATTCAGGATTGGAAACCCTGAAAACATATAGGCGAGCGCCCGCCTCAATCGGCGGTCTTTTTATGCTCGTAACGTGGCAGAGCCTCCTATTACCGTTTTATGGGGTGTTGCTATCGGGAAGCCGTAAGGCTATCCGTTTCCTATATGGCGGAGTTTCCAACCTGATAGCGACCCCCGCCCCTCGATTGGAAACCGAGAGCGGGACCTTTGGTAAGACACATATAGGAGGCTTTTACTATGCCTAACACCATCCCCGTAGGGCCTAATCCCTTCCTTGTCCTTTTGGATATTATTCAACGCCCAAATATCACGGCGGCAGAGATTGATAAGCTCCGATCTCTAGCCAACGGCTTTGCCGAAAGTATGGACGCCTTAGCCGGCGCCGAAGTCACGCTTGAAGACCTTGCCGATGAAATCGACTTTGGCGAGTTCGATTATTACGGCGACACAGGCACCATGAGAAAACAGGCCAAAGCCATCAATCAATTACGCTTTGATATCAACTCTTTCGTGTCGCAAGTTATTACCGAAGCAGTGACAACAAAAGTCGAAGAAACGGGGGCCGACCATGAGCAAAGTATTCACCAGTGAAGAGCTTAATTCTCCGGCTTTTAAATGTAATCCCGCTCTTGTCTTAATCACCTTGGCGGAAAGGGGCGACAAATTAACGCTCAAAGAGTTGCTTGACTTAGGGACAGTGGTTTCCGTGTCTTGCGAGCACACGGCTCTATTTGCAGGCCTGCTAAACCCCGAAGGATTGACGTATCCCGAAATTGAAACGGCAGCGGTGGGGGGGTAGTGTTGTTGGATTGCACTATGCCCTAGAGAGTATGGCGGAGACTTCCGCGTTTCTTGTAACCAAATATCTAAACCTATTAGAAGGAAAGGTGAAAGAGTTGGAAAACAAAGAAACGGGCGGGGAGCCTTCCGGCGCCTGATTGTCAGATAAGTGAAGGGTCCGGGAAGGACGCTCTAGGCGCCTCCCGGATAAAAAGGTTTGAGTATGAGGCTACCAGTATTCAATGAATTGGCCTCTGTTTTCGATTACTGCGAGGTGATACCGGTTGATATTCCGCCGGTTGGTCAACTTGTCAGAGTTCCTACATACGCCCATAGGCGCGGGAAGAGTGGTTACATCCGGGCCTTCCCTGATGGAGCGGTATTTGTCGGAAATTGGGAAAACGGACTAGAGGCGATTTACTCGGAGCGGTCTAATAGACGATTGAGCCGGATGGAAAGGGAAACAATCTGGCACGAAAGCGCACAACAAAAGTTAGAAGCAGAGCGGGCGCAAAAGAAGGCCCGGGAAGGACTATTCCGGCGTCTCTCTGCGCTTTTAGACGGCGATAAAGGTATCTACCCGGCTATTTGTTTAGAACGCCTAGGACGGCCAATACATCCATATTTGAAAAGAAAGGGAATATCCGGCACTGAAAATATTTTTGAATGCACCAGAGAGGATTTTGAGGCTTTCTTTGGCTCCGATTATCAGCGCCTACCGGATGGGCGGTTACTTGTTTTCCCACTTGTCAGAGCGGGCGCCGGCCTTGTCAGCGCTCAATTCATTGACGAAAGAGGAAATAAGTACTTTCTTAAAAACGGCGAAACAAAGGGCGCTTACTGGATACCAACGATAGGGCCGCTAGAGCAGGGAGCACCTTTTAGGGTCCACATGGCCGAAGGCGCGGCCACCTTGTTATCAGTGCTCCGGCACAGCAGGCAGGGCGCCGGGATGTTTGTTTCCTGCATGACGGCAGGGAATATCAAGCCCGTGGCAAAAGCCATAAGGGAGCGATACCCGCGCTCTGAAATTGTCATGTATGCCGATGTGGATAAACCCAGAGAAGGGCACCGGTACGGCGTTGGAATAGAGAAGGCACGGGAGGCACAGCAGGCAGTACCAAATATGACGGTATTAGCGCCCCCGTTTACAGAATCGGACGCCCGGATATTCCAAAAGATTACGAGAAGCGATAAGGCGCCGACCGATTGGAATGATTACTACAGAATTTGGGAGGTTAGACAATGACCCGGATAAAAAAGAAACCCTCCGAAATTGGAGGGACAAAGATAGCAATCAATAACAAGGAAGATTTTAAAGCACCGGCGCCGGAAGATGTAGGCACTGAGATACCGCCTCAAGAGGACATGACTTGTCAATGTGCGAGCGCAGTAGGAAGGTATTACCGGCGCAAGAAAGGGGACGCTTTGGATGGGATTTACTTTGTAAAGACCGGGCTAGACCTCGACCAGAAGGAAAAGATAAGCGACCTTATCGAAGTTGCTTTTACTTTCTGCGATATGAACGGGGCCGACTTTGGCCGGAGTGTCACTTTCAAAAACCGATTCAACGAACAAATAAGCCTAAACCTCTCGGACGGGAGGGACTTAGGCGCCGGCTCCAATGCAGTAAGGCGCCTACTCTTGGATAGAGGTTTCCAGAGTGAAGAAAGATCACCAAACAAATTAGGCTCCTTGGCGGATTACCTGCTAAAGATGGATGCTCCCAGAAAGCAATTAGTCCGGCAAACAGGATGGATAAAAACAAAGATGGGCCGGTATTACTTTGTTAGACCGGATAAGGTCATAGGGGAAGGAGACAATCAAGAGATTGTCTACCAGTCAAACAGCGAAGAGCCTATTACGATCACTAAGCACGGCACCCTAAAGGACTGGCAGGAGAAGGTATCCAAATATGCAACCTATTCAAGTCGCATTGTCTTAGCTATGAGCGCGGAGTTTGCGGCGCCACTGTTACAGCTTACAAGCGGGATAGGAAATCAAATTTTTCACCTTGTCGGTAATTCCTCTTGCGGGAAAAGTACAGCCTTAGAAGTTGCCTCCAGTGTGGAGCGAGACCTAAAAGATAACAAGTTGCCGAATTGGGATACTCGGAAGGGAGGCCTTGAGAATAGTTGCCTAGACGCCAATGACGGGATTTTCTTTCTGGATGAAATCGGCTCAAGCGATAAACCCAAAGAGATACCCGGATGGATTTACACGATAAACCAAGGGATAGGGACGGCCCGGGCCAACTCAAACATGACCGCCAAGGCGCGTAAAAGATGGTCTCTGCTCGGATTGTCCACCGGAGAAGTAGGACTAGATGAAATCGGGATTATCAACAAAGTGAATATTCATACCGGCCAACAAATCAGACTGGCGAGCATTCCGGCGGATGTGGGCGCCGGCTTTGGAATTTTTGAGAGAATCCCGCCGGAGTTTAAAGACTCCTTCCGGTTTGTCGAGTACCTGAAAACCGAAAGGGAAAGGAATAACGGCCACGCTTTAGAGGTTTACTTAGAGCGCTTGGCTACTCTTAGAAACAATAACGAACAAAACTTGAGGCAGTTACTCGACACGAAAATAAAAGAGTTTGTCGAAGCCAATACAAAACCTAATCACCATTCACAAGTAAAAAGAGTATGCCGCTCTTTCGGCTTGGTTGCAGTTGGCGGCGCTTTGGCAAGCGGGGCCTTTAATGATTTTCTTGGCGGCGGGAATATTACGACATGGGAAAACGGCGGGGCAGACTGGAAGCAGTCGGACGCTTGGCGGTGTGCTCAAATCTGCTTTGAATCATGGTGTGATAATTTTGGCAATCCTTTCAAGTCAAGTGAGGAAGAGGCTCTTATAGAAGATGTGGTATCTATCCTCACCAGTCAGAGAAGCCGATTTATTGGGAGGTTTGAGGCATACGCGCCGCCTAACCTATTGGGATGGTATGAGGATGGAGATTATTACGTTTCGGCGTCTCTTTATAAAAGCGAAATCTTGAGAGGAAAGCCCATAAAAACCAGCAATAAAATTTTGAGGGAGCGCCGCCTACTGTTGGGCGATAGAACAACCATCCGCGCACTATCCGCGGGGAAAAATATAACGGTTAAAGTTTATCGCTTACGTCTCCCGGAAGAGCCGGAGGAAAAGAAAGAGTAGGAAGTTTGTGCCGGATATCCAAAATTTAAGGATAAATTTAAAAATTCTCATACAACCCTTGGCGCTCAAGGGTTTTCTTTTAGTTGTGCCAAAATTTGTGCCAAAATTGAAAACGTGAGAAGCCTTGGCGCTCTTGAGTTGTGCCGGATATCCAGTTTTTTTTAGTTTTTTGTGTACAGTGCTTTACTTCCATTTTTTCTTTTTAACAAAATTCGAGGAGCTGAGCAGCCAACAAATTGACGATTAGGGATTAATTCCGCTATCCTCTCGTCGAAGTAAACCGGTGAGTAGTTCATTAGATTTTGCTCCCAATGAACAACTTATTAA
>ERZ1027001.1281-NODE-1281-length-12528-cov-4.320131_pt1 | contig 12528 bp, 4 predicted proteins | sample MGYA00519452_ERZ1027001 | MGnify/ENA primary metagenome ERZ1027001 (study PRJEB26926, sample SAMN06164867) | human gut metagenome | biome: ENVO:00009003; feature: ENVO:2100002; material: ENVO:00002003 | host: Homo sapiens | place: USA | collected 2012 ...
TCTACACAAGGAGTATCGTCGGCAGCGTCAGATGTGTATAAGAGACAGGCTTTGCCGTGCTGATGTACGGTATGACCGCCATGAGCGGCGCCGTGGAGCCCCTGCGGGAGAGCCAGGTGTTCATCAATGCCATGACCTCCTTCGCAAACCCTCTGCTGGGAATTCTGGTGGGCATCGTGTTCACCAGCGTCATCCAGAGTGCCTCCGCCGCCGTGGGTATCCTGCAGGCGCTGGCCGCCACCGGAGCCGTCACCTTTGAAATTGCCCTTCCTATTATCATGGGTATTGCCATCGGCGCTGCGGTGCCGGTGCTGCTGTCGGCGCTGGGTGCCAACGTCAGCGGCAAGCGCACGGCCTTCGTCTATCTGCTCATCGACGTGCTGGGCGTGGTGATCTGGGGCTGCATCTTTTATGTCGTCAATGCCGTGGTGCATTTTGACTTCATGGATACCACCATGACCACCGTGTCCATCGCTCTGGCGAACACCCTGTTCCGTCTGGCCACGGTGGTGGCCCTGATGCCCCTCATCGGCCTGCTGGAGAAGCTGGTATGTATGCTGGTGCCGGACAACTCCGAGAGCAGCCGGGAGCGCCAGAAGATGGACCGTCTGGAGGAGCGCTTCCTGCAGCACCCGGCGCTGGCCATCGAGCAGAGCCGTCAGGTCACCGACGCCATGGCTCAGTGCGCCATGGAGAATCTGCTGGCCGCCATGGCGCTGGTGCATCAGTACAGCGACAAGGGCTTCCGGGCCGTGGCAGAGACGGAGTCCACCGTGGACCGCTACGAGGACCGGCTGGGTACCTACCTGATGAAGATCACCGGTAAGGAACTCACCGCCCGTCAGAGTGAGGAGGTATCCAAGTATCTGCATACCATCTCCGACTTCGAGCGCATCTCCGACCACGCCCTGAACATCTCCGAGGTGGCGCAGGAGATCCACAGCAAGGGCATGGCCTTCTCGGCGGAGGCCAGCCAGGAGCTGAAGGTCATGGAGGATGCCGTCTCCGAGATCCTCTACCTTTCCATCCACGCCTTTGTGGAGGGGGATCTGGCCGCCGCCAGCCGGGTAGAGCCGCTGGAGGAGATCATCGACGGCCTGTGCGACGAGCTGAAGCTGCACCATGTGGACCGTCTGCAAAAGGGCGTATGCACCCTGAGTCAGGGTTTCGTGTTCAACGATCTGCTCACCAACTATGAGCGGGTGGCGGATCACTGCTCCAATATCGCCGTGGCCATGATCGAGCTGGAGTCCGACGCCTTCGATACCCACGAGTATTTGAAGAGCGTCAAGGATATGAAATCCGACTCCTTCGCCCGCTATTACGAGGAATACAGCAAAAAATTTGCTTTGTAAGACATGAAAAAGCACCGACAGAGGTCGGTGCTTTTTTCATGCGGATACCTTACACCATATCGAAAAACGGCCGTCCGGTGATATCGTTGAGAAGTAGAAATAATGACAAAAATTATTTGACAGAAATGGTCGAAAAATGGTATTATTACATAAATGACAAGACATTCGTCCGGTGAGAAGAAATGACGGTCGAACTGCTGAAGGGGAGAGGTAAATTGAGACGTTTATTGTGCAGTCTGCTGGCGGCCTTGATGCTGCTGCCGTGGGTGATGCAGGGGGCATGGGCCGCCGGCGGCACTCGGGAGGTCAAGAGTCGTGAGATCGCCGTGGTGTTCGACAACTCCGGCTCCATGTATGACGCCGGGAATACGGCGTGGTGCGGGGCGGGATACGCCGTGGAGGTGTTCGCCGCCATGATGAACGAGAAGGACCGGCTCAGCGTCTATCCCATGTGGCCGGTGGAGGCCGGAGGGAAGAAGTATTCCAGCAGCAGCCCCCTGACGGTGACACCCGCAGACGATCTGTCGGTGATCCGGGATATGTACACGCCGGAGGCGTGGAATACCCCCATCGAGACCATTACCGCCGCCAGTCAGGGCTTGGCCTCCTCACAGGCCGATGAGAAATGGCTCATCGTGCTGACGGACGGTGATACCTTCTTTGAAAACGGCGAGTCCATGAACGGCAGCAAGACGGAGGAGCGTTTGGAGGAGGAACTGACCCGCTGCAATGCCGCAGAGAACGTGATGTATTTGGGCATCGGCTCTGTAGCTGTGATGCCGAAGGTCAGCGCAGGGAAGAACGTCTATTATGCCGACAAGGCCACGACCACGGCGGAGATCCTCACGAAGCTGACTGCCATGAGCAATATGATCTTCGGCCGTGATGAGTTAAAGCTCTCCGGCGACACACTGGAGTTTGATCTGCCCATGAGCAAGCTCATCCTGTTTGTGCAGGGCAGTGGTGTGGGTGATGTGACCCTCACCGGCTCCGAGGGCAAGCAGCTAAACGCTGTCAGCCAATACGCCCCCTCCTATGGCACCCGTGGCGCCGGGCTCGATTATGCGGGAGTTTGTGCGGCGGATACGAGCCTGCAGGGCGTGGTGGCCACCTATGAGGACTGCGACGCCGGGACCTACCAGCTGTCTTACAGCGGCAGCGTCACCAGCGTGGGCGTCTACTATGAGCCGGACGTGGAGCTCTCCGCCTTCCTGACGGACGAGGACGGCCAGCCGGTGGATATGGATGCCCTATATCCCGGTACATACCGCTTGTGCTACGGGCTGGCGGATAAGAACGGAAACCTGACCAACTCCAAGCTGCTGGGCGAGACGCACTATTCCGTCCGCTATGATATCAACGGCGAGGAGCAGACGCTGGAGAGCGACGAGAGCGGCTGGGTAGAGGTGACGCTGGGCGGCAGCGACCACCTGAACGCAGACCTGTCCGCCACCTATCTGAACGGCTACCGTATCGAAAAGGACAACGCCGGCTTGGGCTGGCCGCTGGATGGCCTTACGCCCACGGCGCATCCCACCAGCCGGATCGAGCTGAAGCTGGAGGCACCGCAGACCTATGTGGTGCGCTCTCAGCTGGAGGAGGCACAGCCTCTCACCGCTACGCTGCTGCTGGATGGTCAGCCCATGCCCGCAGAGCTGCTGGCTCAGACAGAGGTCACGGTGGATGGTGAACTGGACTGCACCGTCACGCCCAACGGCGATGGCACCTACACCATCCGACTCTCACCGGAGCAGAGTGTCGCAGACGGCCTTCGGCGGATCACGGTGCAGGCCTCCGGAACGGATGAATACGGCGAGCCGTATCAGATCACAGCGGAGCAGAAGCTGGAGCTGGCCAAGTACCCACAGTGGGTACGCATCGCCGTCATTGCGCTGACCGTCCTGCTGCTGCTGATGCTGTTCCTGCTGTTCATGGGGATGAAGGTGCTGCCCAGGAAGATCCGGGTATCCAAGACCAACTTCACCGTGGGAGCTACGGCGGTGTCCGGTTCGGCCCGCACGGAGTTCTCCGGCGGCGGCAAGAAGAAGGGACGCCTCTCCATCACATCCCCCAAGTATACGGCCAATCCTCTGGCCAAGTGCGGCATGGTGCTGGAGCTGGAGGCGGTGGACAACCGCTGGACCCGTCCCGCTGAGCGCAAGGCCAAGGTCACGGCGGTGTCCGCCGTCAACGGCAGCGCCGTTGGTTCCATCAAGGTGGGCACGCTGGTGTTTAACCGTGACCCCGCCACCGGCAAGCTGGTGAGCACCAAAAAGACGGCCACCACGGAGATCGGCAACAACCGGGCCTGCAACGTCAGCGGTCAGGTGCTGGACAGCACCGGCATCCCCGTCCCCATGGGCTTGGGCGTAACATTGAAATTCAGCAAATAAAAGAGAGACAAACCATATATAGAATGATTCGGAGGTAGCAACATGGCAAAGGAACGCATCAAGGAAAATGTGATCGACGCCCCGACTCTGTTTGTGGGTGTTGGCGGCACCGGATGCCGCATCGTCCGGCGTGTGGCGGAGATGTGCCGTCCCGGCGAACGGGAGAACGTCAACTTTGTCTGTCTGGACACCAATGTCAACGATCTGGCCAGCGTGTCCGGCAGCAGGAGCCACATCTACACCGTCCAGACGTCCAACACTCAGACGGTGGGCAACTATCTGGATTACGATGCAGACGCACTGAACAACTGGTTTCCCAAGAACGCCGTCCTGTACGACAAGACGGTGTCCGAGGGTGCCGGACAGGTCCGCGCCATCTCCCGTCTGGCCCTGAACTCCACCATTAAGACCGGCCGCATCCGCCCGCTGCTGGACGCTGTGGACGACCTGTTCCGCAAGAGCGGTAAGGAGATGAAGCAGGCCATGCGTGCCGTCATCGTCTCCACGGCCTCCGGCGGTACCGGCTCCGGTATCCTGCTGCCGCTGGCCATGTATCTGCGGGACTATGTCAAGGATAAGTACCCCAACACCAGCCTGATCGTCCGCTCCCTGATCCTTCTGCCGGAGACGCTGGACAGCGTCATCGACTCCAACACTGAGCGGGAGAGCCAGCGCCGCAACGCCTATGCCACCATCAAGGAGATCAACGCCTTCATGATGAAGGGCTCCGGCTTCTTCGATATCGACGAGGATCTGCGCCGCTACAACAGACTGCACGTGGACTTTGCCAATCCCGGCACCGATGAGATGAAATCCCTGAGCCTGCTGCCCTTTGATTTCTGCTTCCTGATGGATGGCCAGAACGCCGAGGACAGCACACTGGTCAGCACCATGCAGTATGAGATCCAGGCGGCGCAGGCCCTGTATGAGCAGAACATCGGTCCCATGCAGAAGAAGGCCTTCTCCGTGGAGGATAACATCATCAAGGAGATGTCCAACCCCGGCAACTATGGCCGCAACCGCTTCGGCGGCATCGGCGCCGGCGTTATCCGCTACCCCTATGAGGAGATCGCCGACTACATCGCCTATGACTGGGCGCTGGACAGCATCGGCGGCGAGGGCGAGGCAGCCGAGTGGTCCAAGTATGACAACGCCTTTGAGGTGAAGCTGCGTGAGGCCCGGAAGAAGGGCCTGTCCGCCACCGAGGCCCCCACTCGTGCCGAGGTGTATACCGAGAAGATGAACACCGCTACCGATAACTTCACCAAGGACCTGCGGGCCAAGTTCACCCGCATTGCGCCCCAGCTGCTGGAGTCCTATTTTATGGCGCTGGCAAACCGGATGCACGAGGCCCTGAACGAGGATACCGGCATCAACGCTACCCGCAGCGCCGCCAACAGTCTGGCGGAGGAGATCGACTATCAGCACACCGAGGGCGAAAAGGGCAAGGCCCGTGACAACCTGGGGATGCTGCGTGACTACGAGGCCATGATGCGCATCAACGCCCGCAAGGTATCCGAGGGCGTGGCAGAGGCCATCTTCGTCAACGAGGCCAAGACCATCAATGAGAAGAAGCCCTATACCATCGAGGCGATCCTCCGCAACAGCTTCGGTGAGATCTTCCATCCCAATGCCGTGCGCTATATGCTGTATATGCTGGAGCACCGCTTTGCCGAGAAGATCCAGACTACGCAGAATCGTCTGAATAACGAGATCATCCCCAATCTGGAGACCTATGCACCCGATGCCAACGAGACGGGTATGTTCGACGTGAAGTTCAACGGCAAGAAGAAGGAGCGCAATCTGGACGAGCTGTGCGCCGCCGAAAAGGCCGGCGATGCCAACCCCAATCTGCTGGAGAAGCTGGGCGGCTATGAGAAGATCTATGCCAAGCTGAACGAGTTCTTCCCTGACTACTTTGCCACCATCACCGATTTCGGCAATCTGACGGCGGAGCTGGAGGCCTATAAGTTCGGCTACGAGTATGTCAAGGATCTGTCCGCCATGTTCGAGCGCTTTTATCGCACCTTCGGCGAAAAGGTCACCTCTCTGGTGCGCCGTCAGGACGATCTGGCCGACAGCCTGAAGTTCACCAAGGGCGACTCCGTCTTTAACGTCTGCGCCTCCCGTGAGATGCTGCAGGAGCTGTCCCGCAGCACCCGCAAGCAGGGGGAGGAGGGCGCTCTGCTGGATTCCGAGCTGAATGGCCGCATCTTCGATGCCATCAAGGCCAACGTGGCCTTTGAGCGGGAGATCCGTTCCGCCGATATCGTGGAGGAGGATCGCCGCATCGACGTGTTTGACGAGATCCTGCTGGATTACTTCCGGGATACCGTCCGCCGGGACTGCAAGGCCATCGACATGAACATCATCCGGGCCATCGCCATGGAGAACCGTCTGAAGGCCCGCCTGAAGATGCGGGAAGAGGGCGACGGCGACGGCACCATGTTCGATACCGTCACCCGTGAGGATAACCTCCACTATATCCGCAAGATCATCGCCATGGGCGAGCGCCTGTCCGCCCCCGGCATCCAGCGCATCACCAACGAGGAGCCCCGTGAGGTGAAGCTCTGCGCCTATAACAAGTCCCTGTGCGATATGCGGGAGTACCGCATCGGTGATCTGCTGATGAAGGGCGACGCCGTGGACACCGTGTCCCGCTACGAGCTGCACTTCTTCAACGCCCTGTACAATCTGACCCCCGACAAGCTGAACAAGTTTGCCAGCCCCTCCCGCACGGAGACCCGTGACAAGACTGCCGGCCTCTATCAGAAGGCCTATATGGCCTATGCCAAGCACATCGGGCCGGATTCTACCAAGAATATCATGATCTCCACCCACATCGACAAGCGTTGGGATTCCATCGCCGTCATGCCGGAGATCGACTTCGACTTCCAGAACCGCCAGATCATGAAGATCCATCAGGCCATGATCTACGGGTTGGTGTACGATGCCATCAAGTACGTCAATCTCTCCCATGCCGCCGCCGGGAAGCGTGTGTATAAGTACGAAAATTCCGATGAGCGCATGGTGGATATGATCGTCTCCAACGGCACCCTCTGCGACGAGTTCTACGAGATTCTGGATGCCCTGTACATCAATTCCGCCGTGGTGGAGGATATCGAGGTCATCAAGCGCAAGCGTCGGACCAAGGACGTGGTGCGCAATTCCAACTACTCCGACACCGCCTTTGCCCACGCCGTCCGCAAGTTCTCCATTGACATCCTCCACGAGGGCCCTGCCAGCCTCTTTGAGATCCCGCTGGCCTACTATGCCTCTCTGCCCAACAGCCAGCGCTTTGTGGCGGAGATCACCGCACTGGTGGAGGCCGTGGTCAAGACCCTCAGCGACGAGCTTTATATGTGGGAGCGTCCCGACGATGCCAAGTTCATCCTGTGCGACGTGCTGAAGGAGCAGTTCGTGCTGCTGATGGAAAATTATCGCAAGACGCCCCAGTTTGAGCGGAGCCGCAACGCCGAGGACAATCTGGTGATCTCCATTGTCTACCGCAAGATCAAGGAGACCATCGAGGAGACGCCGGAGCCCGACGATTTCGAGGCCACGCTGGAGATGCTGCAGAAGCTGATGCATGACTGATCGGTCAGATAGATATCTGCACGAACAGGAGAACGGAGGAAACGAATTTGTTCACTGTTATCATTGCGGAAAAAGAGCATATCGATCGGATCAGGGAGTATGACATTTTCCTCAGCCCCTTTGCCGACCACCGGCACATTGCCCTGTGCCGGTGGTATCCGGAAAAGGATACGCTGGCCGAGGCGGTGCCGGAGCTGCGGGAGACCGTGGCCCGTGAAAAAACGTGGCGTGCGCTGATCCTCACCACCGGTGAGGGCCTGACGTACCGCAATCCCTTTGACTTGGTGCCGTTTGAGCCGCCGCAGAAGGAGTGGGAGGAGCCGCTGGAGGAATATCTGCCCCGGCTGCGTCAGGTGAAGCTGGCGGCCTTTGACGCTGCGGCGGAGAAGCCCCTGACGAAGCTGGTGACCCACCTGTGCCGCCAGCCGCTGGTGCAGGCGGGACGCAACAGCGTGGGGGAGAGTGACCCGGAGTTTGCCGAGTATCAGCTGGAGGCCCAGTATAAACAGCAGCTCCGCAGCCGCATCACCGCCAACGAGAGACTGGATATCTCCCTGCCATCGGAGGTGATCTGCGTAGCCCGACGCACCTATACCCAGCGCAGCGAGGAGATCCACTCTGCCTGGGGGGAGCACGTGGAGCAGCAGTATCGCCGCTTTCCGGACTGGAACCTGTATTTCGATAAAATGCGCTATCTGGTGTTCGACCTGCCGCCGGAGAATTACCAGAGCTACCCCTTTGACTACCTGCGCCTGCTGTCGTCGCTGATGCTGCTGGCGGGGCAGGAGATCCCCGGCGGCTGCCTGCGGCCGGGACGGCTGTACCGGCTGGAGTGCGAAAACGACGATGCCGCCCTGACGGAGCTTCTGCAGCGGTACGATGGAAAGCTTCAGGCGACAGACATCCTTTTGGAGCAGAAGATCGACGCCGTGCGGGAGGAGCAGCGCCCCCGCATCAGCGACTATGAGGCGGAGCGCAGCTTCTGCGCCAACGTCACCGTGCCGGTGACGCCGCGGGGAGACTTCGATAAGTCCGACCTGTACGTCTCCGGCCGGGAGTTGGGACTTTCCACGGATTGCCCCACCGACGAGGCCACCTTCTGGGACAGCGCCCGTTCTGCCTCTGACAAGGCCATCCATCGGCTGATCAAGCAGCCGGCACGGGCCTTGGGCAAGGCGCTGGAGAGCTTTCGGGGCATGAACCGCATTTCGGACCGTCAGGCGGCGTGTCTGGACGGATACCAGGTGGAGGATGTGCGGGAGCACATCCACACCGAGGAGCAGGCCATGCTGGATACCGGCATCACCATGGCGGAGAATCTGGATGCGTGCCGGGTACGCATCGATAAGGCGGATCATCAGGTGCGCCGGAAGATCGACGCCCGAATGACCCGTAAGCGCACCATTGCCATGGGGCTGGTGCTGCTGGGGGTGTTTCTGGTGGGATGCCTTCCCATGCTGGTGAAGAACCTTGGTGCCGTCGCTGCACGGGGTACGGCGCTGGGCTTGACGGCGATGGGACTGGCGGCGCTGGCACTGACGGCGGTGGTATGCCTGTTTTTCCTGCGCCGTGCGCTGCGCCGCAAGGTCTATACCTACAACGACGAGGTGGCGGAGCTGGACCGCACCGTCACGGGCATGATGAATGACTATTCCCGCTGCCTGAGCCATGCCTGCAACGTCATGCGTGGATGCTCGGTGGTGGCCTACCACACGGCCCACGCCAACCCTGAGGATGCCCGCATCATGGTCTACCGCAAGCACCAGTCGGATATCCGCCAGCGGCGGGAGCAGCTGCGGACGGTGTTCGCCCTGTTTTTCCCCAGAGAGCAGCAGCCGTGCCAGCAGGAGCCGGAGGCATACCCCTACGAATTTGACCGCCCGGTGGACTACGAGTATCCTGTCCCCTATGCCCAGCGGCAGCGGGCCATCGACTTTCTCCAGCCGGATAACCGGGTGGTGCTGCCGGTGGCGCACATCAAGGGTGTAACGGTGAGAACGGAGGAGCTGTATGACTAATACCATGCGACTGCTGGGCGGTGCCGGTATCACGGCACTGTTCCTCCTGCTGCTGAAGCTCAGCTCCAAAGCCAACCTGAAGAAAAAGGACCGCAGCTGCCAGCTGCTGGAGCCCATCTTCGCCTCGGTCTACTGCGTGGTCCTGATGGTGCTGGCCACCCGCCTGTGGAACTGGATGTCCCGCCTGCTGGAGGCCCTGCCCGCTGCGCTGGAGCGCTGGGGCAGCAGGATATCCCTCTCCTGGCTCAGCCAGCTCCTGACCCGCCTTGGCCAGTGGCTGCAGGAGCTGTTCCTGAGGATCAATTTCCCGTTTCTGACCATGGTGGCCCTGAATCTGCTGATTCTGCTGGCCCACGTGATCCTGAAGAAAGTCATGGTCGCCATCAGCGCCCGGCTCTGCCGTGATCCGGAGTTCGGCACACCGGTGCGCAGGCTCTTTTATGAGCACGACCGTGAAAAGGATTACTGGTACGTTCGTCCCCATCTGGGCCAGTGCCGCACGCTGGTCAAAACGGTGTATACCGCAGCGGTGCCGGTGTTGCTGGCGATGATGTTCGCCTCAGCGCCGCTGATGAGCCGGGAGCTGCTGGATCAGCCCTTCTTCCCGGTGTTCGGCATGATCCTCATGGGCGAGATTTACTACTTCCTGGACGGCCTGCTGGAGCAGGAGGATCAGGAGAACCAGCTGGAGGGCGAGGAGGACGACGCCCGCCGCAAGTGCGACTATACGGTGCTGCGGAAGGCCCTGCGCCGCTTGTTTGGCGACCGTTTGGTGGCGGATGATATCACCGCCGGAGCCTTGAGCGACAGCGATATGACCTGCGATGAGCTGCTGGCGAAGATGGAGGAGCAGGTGGGCGAGCCGGTGGAGCTGTACGGCCGCTATATGCACTCTCTGCTGAACCGGGGCTTCCCGGTGGATAAGAGCAGTCTCATCTCCGGCCGGGATCTGCTGGAGGGCCGCAGCATCCTCTTTAACGACCCCTTTTACTATGACCTGATCCCCTACGCCTTTTATGCCATGAACCACACGCTGCTGCGCCATCGGAAGGTGCTGATCGTGCTGGGCCGGCACAGCGTAGAGGAGGATATCATCGCCTGGTGTCAGGAGGGCCTGCAGGCTATCACGGGCCTGCCGGGCCTGTGGCGTGTGGGTGTGCTGGAGCAGGAGCCCCGTCCGCTGGATGTGGGCATCATCACCCGCTCCAGCGTCCATGACCTGCCTATGCACGAGGCCAACGCCGAGTTTTTCGACGAGGTGGATTATGTGGTGCTCATGGAGCCCTCCCGCCTGATCCCCACGGCGCAGGTGGGCCTGCGCTCTCTGGCGGAGCACATGAGCCCCCGCCCGGTGACGTATTGCTCCATCGATAAGAACTGCGACGGACTGGTGGATGCCCTGTCCCATGTCCTGATGATCAGCATCAGCGAGGTGTCCGCCACCACACGGCGAGACGGAGCCTGCGCCTATATGTGCTGGGAGACGGGCCGTGAGCATCTGCAGCACCGTATGCTGCCCAACCTCTCCCGCTATTTGGGTATGGGGACGGAGCTGTCCTTCGTGGCGCTGAAGAATCAGGTGTCCGCCGCCACATGGTACGGCGGCGAGGCATTCCCCGTGACGGATATGCGCTGGATCGCCAAGCAGTACTACTATGATCTGCTGCACTATGCCCAGCTCCCTACGGAGCAGGAGATGATGGACCGCTGCTTCCGGGTGTCTCCCAACCTATGGGATGCCAGAGTGGAGAAGAACCAGTACATGGTGGTGGAGGACGAGTCCTTCAATATGTTTGAGGTGAAGCGGGACTTTGCCACCCGGATCGGGGAGCAGGGCTTCATCAATGTCATCACCTCCGACTATCTTCTGCGGGACTACATGGCCGCCAACGAGGGGATCTTCAACGCCGATCCCAAGGCCATCCCGTACATCGTGGCGGATCACGCCCGCACGGAGCGCAATGTAGTGCTGCGGCTGTGCCTGCGCATGAGCGTTGAACCGGTGCCGGATCGGGAACTGCACCGGGAGCTGATGCTGCTGGGAGCCGATTCGGAGGAACCGGCGGATACCCTGTGGCAGATGCTGTGCCGCTGTATGCAGAGCAGTGATGTGGCTCTCGCGGACGACGACGGAAAGCCGCTGCTGCGTCTGCCCTCCGGCGGAAAGGAATTTCTCTTTGGCCGCCGGGTGCTGCGGAGCAAGCGCCGCTTCTCCATGAAGACCGGCCAGACGGAGACTGTCTGGTACATTGAGGACGAGTTGTTCCGCCGGCTGGTGCTGCAGGACCTGCAAAACGCCCGCTACATTGCGGAGGACGAGAACGGCAAGCCCCATTATCTGGGCTCCGAGCTTCGGGGTCATGTGTTCCAGAAGTATCTGCCGGGCCAGTTCTTCACCTTTGATGGCAAGTACTATGAAATGCTGTCGGTGACGTCCGACGGACAGGTGTTGCTGCGCCGTGCCGCCGACCACATCGATGGTCGCCCCGCCTATCGTCAGGTGCGCCGCTATACCCTGTGCCACGTCTGCGACGGCGAGGACATGGGCGCCCTGCGGGATATCGGGGGTCTGAAGCTCCGCCGCCAGACGGCGGATATCCGGGTAGAGACTCCGGCCTATTGGCAGCTGTCCCGCTACAATGACTTTGCCTCCGGCAAGCATCTGACCATCAACGGCGTGCCGGATCGCACCTATTACCGCAAGCAGATTCTCCGCATCGACTTCCCGGCGCTGGAGGGGACGGAGGGCGCTGCCCCCACGGTGGCCCTGCTGATGAACGAGGTGTTCCGCACCCTTTTTGCCGAGAACGCCGACTACATCACGGCGGTGGCCCCGGCGGCGGAGCAGCCCTATATCACCCACACGCTGGACTGCACCGCTGTGGAGGAGCCGCCGATCAACGGACTGTATATCATCGAGGACAGCCCCATGGATATCGGTCTGCTGGTGGCGGTGGAGCGGAATCTGAGCCGCATCTTCTCCATCCTCTGTGACTATCTGGATTGGCACCTTGCGGCGCTGGAGGAGAGCCTGCACCCGGCGCCCCAGCCCGAACCGCCCACCTACACCATCCCACCGGAGGAGCAGACGGCGGAAAAGCCCCACAAGAAGGGCCTGCTGGGTTGCTGTCTCTTATACACATCTGACGCTGCCGACGATACTCC
>ERZ1027001.1283-NODE-1283-length-12525-cov-8.564715_pt1 | contig 12525 bp, 9 predicted proteins | sample MGYA00519452_ERZ1027001 | MGnify/ENA primary metagenome ERZ1027001 (study PRJEB26926, sample SAMN06164867) | human gut metagenome | biome: ENVO:00009003; feature: ENVO:2100002; material: ENVO:00002003 | host: Homo sapiens | place: USA | collected 2012 ...
GAGATTACTACGCGTCTCGTGGGCTCGGAGATGTGTATAAGAGACAGGAAAATATGTGATGACAAATTATTAAAGCGTGAATTAATTTAGATATGCAAGAGGATAAGGAGAAAAAAATGACAAAGGATGTAGTAGTATCATTAAAGGGCCTGCAGCTCGCACCGGACCAACAGTCGGATGCGGTAGAGGTGATTGCCCCGGGAGAGTATTATATAAGAAATAACAAGCACTATGTGCTTTTTGAGGAGATAATGGAGGGTGAGACCCAGACACTCAAAAATATGCTTAAATTCAATGACAATTATCTTGAGTTCACCCGCAAGGGACCTATGAGTGTACATATGATATTTGAGAAGGGAAAGAAAAACCTGACATATTATTATACACCGTTTGGAAGTATCCAGATAGGTATTGATGCCACAAGCATAGAGGTAAAGGAGACTGAGGACGAGATAAGGGCAGAGGTAAAGTATGCACTTGATGTCAACTATGAATTTGTAGGCGACTGTCACATCAATATAGCTGTGAAGAAAAAAGGCGCAGCAGTCAAAATTGCATAAAAGTCTGCCAAGCCTATGGGGTAAAAAATATATAAAGCATATATGGATAAAGCATATAAAAAACAGAGCATGTGAGGATGAAAGCCATCCCACATGCTCTGTTTATGTACATGAAAATTAAATCATGATATTATTTCTGCTTAGCCTTTTTGGCTGCCTCTTTAGCAGCTTTTCTTTCAGCCTTTGCAGCCTCCTCAGCCTTGAGCTGTTCGTTGGCCTTGCTGTAGTTTTCTGCCATTCTTGCACGGAAGCCTTTTTTCTTCTTAGGCTTCTCAAGAGGTCCTCTGATACCGCGGACAGCTGTGATGTAGATACCGCTGACAGAAGCCTTGACCTCTTTCTTTAAAGGAATCTCATCAAAGATCTGCTCGTCTGCGATAAGAGACATGACTCTTGGTCCGACCTTGGCCTTGACTACAGGAAGCTTTGAGCGGCGCATAAGCTTTGGTGTCTGCTCAATAATCTGCTGTGGGAGACCGGCATCCTTTAGCTTCATACGCTTTTTGTCAATGATTAGCATATTGACTGTCTGTGATGCAGCAGCTATCTGTTCGTCCTGTTCTTCCTTTCTTTTTTGTGCTTTTTTACCGAGGATTGTTAATACTATAAATGCTACCACAAGCACTACTGCGATAACAATAAGTACGATTAATGCTGGATTCAAAACGTATCCCTCCTAAAAATTTGCTTATTTAAATTAATTCTATCAAATATGCTAAAAAAAATCAATCTTTATTGCAAGAATAGGTAAAACCGTAGTATAATAGAACTATATTTTGGAAAAGTCTTTAGAAGATGCAAAGGGGTATTTATTAATGAAGAAAATTGCTCTTTTGGCTGATGGCTGGAGAAGATATGTAATATATTCGTGGGTTGAGGGTATCATGGGAGGCTCTAAAGAGCTGGGACTGGATGTGTGCCTGTATTTTTACAACACCAACGGAACCTGGAGTCAGGATTCAAAGTTTAACAAAGGCGAGTATGCGCTGAACGATTTGCCTGATTTAAACAGTTTCGACGGAGTGGTATTTGACTGCACCAATACGACCAACCTGGATGAGATACAGTATATGGTCAGAAAGCTTCAGTCGGTAAATGTGCCGGTAGTGAGTATCGGGTATAAGGTTGATGGGTTTTACTATGTAGGCAACGATAATAAGAGGCTGTTTCGCAAGGTAATGGATCATATGTACTATGCGCATGGCTGCAAAAGCTTTGTGTTTGCAGGTGGTCCGCCGTATCATTATGAGAACAGAATGCGTTTTGAGGCCTTCAAGGAGGCTTTAAGTGATTATGGCATACCACTTACAGCTGATATGTACATGTTTGGTGATTTTGATTATCAGACAGGTGTCAGGTATATGAGTGATTGGCACGAGAGCAAAAAGCCGTTACCGGATGTCTTTTTATGTGCAAATGACAATATAGCAGCAGGACTGTGTGCGACAGCAGAGGTTCTTGGATACAAGGTACCACAGGATTTTAAGGTCACAGGCTTTGACAATCTGGATAAGGCTGCGTATTTTAACCCACAGATTACAACAGTGGATAACAACAGGGGCAATATAGGCAGAAATGCTCTTGAGATATTTAAGGCGCTTTGGAATGGCACGGGCGATGCTTCTGATAAATACCTTGATTCTGAGTTTATCCCGGCTGAGAGCTGCGGATGCCCTAATACCGGCAGAGTGGATTATCGTAATTACATAAAGAATATTATCAAAGGCTCCGTTGCAAGAGAGCAGGAGGAGGATGCAGTAATGATCCTCCAGAAAGAGCTCGAGGAGTGCAATGAATACTATGATTTGTTTGAGAGATATTCTGACTATATACAGAGCATGAAGTGTGACGGAGTGTATGTGGTCGGTGTTTCTGATCTGGCAGCTGCAAGGAACAATGCACACTTTAGGAAGCATGGCTATGATATTGACGACGAGGTTGTACTCTATGCGGATGACAAGGACAATGGAAAGCTTGAGTTTAAGAGTGTAAATGACCTTATGCAGTACATGCAGAGTGTAGATAAAAACACCTGCTATATGTATTGCTCGCTGCATTTCAGGGACGAGATAGTGGGCTATGTAATACTCAGGAATCCTGAGTTTTTGTACGACCATCCTGAGCAGTTTGATATACAGTCTGCCCTGCTCAAGAGGCTTGAGAATCTTTTTAAGCAAAAGGTACTTGAGAATACAAATAATGAGCTTAAGAATCTCTACAACCATGATGCGCTCACAGGCCTATACAATCGTGTGGCATGCAATGAGATGGTCATTCCTATGTTTGCTGAGCTTGAAGCTCAAAATGTCGGCTGCACCATAGTATTTCTCGATGTGGATGATTTCAAGGATATAAATGATACATACGGACACCAGTACGGTGACGAGCTTTTAAAGACTGTGGCGAGGGTGCTTGATGAGCAAAAGCCTGAGGGAAGTATGGTATATAGATTCGGTGGAGATGAATTTATCGTGTTTATCCCTGGGGACAGACATGACACTGCTGAGAAGTATATAAAGCGCGTGTATGATATCATGGAGCAGCACAGCCTGTTTATCAGTCACGGCATCATATATACGAAGCCGGGCAGTGGTAAGAGCTTTGACGATTATCTAGTAAGTGCTGACACAAAGATGTATCAGCTTAAGCAGCAGCGCAAGCAGAAAAAGGATAGCAATTTCTTAAAGGGAGTGGATATTTCATCCGTTCCTATGATGGTTGACAATAATATACAAATAATGGACAGGGAAGGTCATGTGTGCAGGGTATTTGATTTTTTAAAGCTGAATAATGTAAATTCAGTCCGTCTGCGCATATGGAATGAGCCTGATAAGGTGCCGGAGTCTAAGGGGTATTGCAGTCTTACATATGTTCTCGAGATGGCTCATGTCATTAAAAAATACAAAATGCATTTTCTGCTTGATTTTCATTATTCAGATTACTGGGCAGATCCGGGACAGCAGAATAAGCCTGATGCGTGGAAGAATTTAAGCTTTGATGAGCTGAAGGAGGCAGTGCACAAGTACACATATGATGTGCTATACAGATTAAAAATCATGGATTGTGCGCCGGATATGGTTCAGATTGGCAATGAAATAAGGAGTGGTATGCTGTTTCCGGATGGTGCAGTGCCACAGTACAGGCAGCTGGCTGCGCTTGTAAATGAGGGAATCAGAGCTGTCAGGGAGCTGCTCCCGGAGACAAAGGTCATGATTCATCTGGATCAGGGAGGCAGATATAACTGTATTATGCCTTGGTTTGATTCTATGTTTAATGCGGGCATGCTGCCGATTGACGCGATTGGCCTTTCCTTTTATTCGTTCTGGCATGGTACCTTCATGGATTTGAAGGATACTATGAGCAGGCTCATAAAATTATATAATCTGCCGGTTTATATTGTGGAGACAGCTCATCCGTGGAGGCATTGCAAGGGAGATCATATCTCGAAGGAACTTATGGAGACTGCAGGCCTTGATGCAGGCAGCGCAGAGCAGAAGAAGTCTCTTGAAATAATCATGCAGATAGCAGCAGAGGTGTCAAAGGATACCGGAAAGACAGGTGTATACTACTGGGAGCCTGTCGGTGTGCCTGGTAAAGGCATGGGAACCTGGTTTGAGAATATGGGCATGTTTGACGAGCATGGCAGGGCTTTGCCGGGCTGGGATGCAATCAGGGACTTTAATCCGAAAAATCCGCCGATTAAAGAGCTTGATAAGTATATTGAATCACTTTATGAGTATGAAGAAACACCGGAGGTGGAGGATTTCATGAAGCTTCTTATGATTCATGGAAATCTAATCTCAAATCCTGAATTTAAGGATGGATTTAATAATTGGCAGATTGAGACAAGCCTCGAAGAAGGACAGTATACACTGGGTAAGGATGGAGTGTTTATCTCTTCAGATGCCAATTTTGACTATTCGATAAGCCAGACGGTGGATATTGAATATACCGGTGAGTATATAGCAGCGGTTGACTATAGAGGAACCAATACAACAGGTGTCGAGGTCGAGCTGTTTATGGATGTGGAGGATGAAAACGGCGTTCATACATATACAAGCGATGTTTTCCCGGATGATATCAGGTTTGTGACACATCTGCTTAAGCCGGTAAGGCTGCAAAAGAATGCCAGGGTGACAGTAGGGCTTAGGATGCATACTCCTCCGGTGTTTGCAAAGATAAAGAAAATTTCACTCGTTGTAATTTAACCTGATATGTGATATTGTAGACAGGTATAGTGTTTTGCGGATGCGTTTTTGCCGTGGCAGGGCATTGTACATATAAATAACATGACTTACAGATTTCAGGAGGATTCCAATGAGTGAGAAAAAGAATACAGGTAAGAAGGCAGTCATAGCAGTGATTGTGATTGCACTTATCGTGGTAATTATTGCGCTTGTTGCTGTGATAAGCGGCAAGAGCAAAAAGGGTGGCTCAAAGAGCGCAACAGAGTCTGGCACCGAGGCCGGCAGCGAGACGATGCGAAGCGGACAGTTTGACATAGACTACGCAAAGCAGGTTACAAAGCTTGCAGACTATTCAGGTATTGCAATTACAGTCTCAAACGATTATGAGATAAACGATACAGCAAAGCAGAAATATCTGACCAATGTGCTTCAGTCATATGGTGCAGATGCGTACAAGCAGGTTACAGATCGTGATACAGTTGCAGATGGCGATTATGTCAAGGTTGATTACACAGGATATAAGGATGGCAAAGCATTTGATGGTGGCTCAGCTACAGATGTGATGCTTGATGTGACAAATAACAGCCAGGTCGGCGGTTCATCCTTTATTGATGGATTTACAAAGCCTATAATCGGAGCCAAGGTGGGTGACAAGGTTAAGGGTGACGTGACATTTCCTGAGGATTATGGCAATGACGACTTAAACGGACAGACAGTTACATTTGAGTATACAGTAAAGGGCATTTACTCAGCAGATCCTGTTGCACTTGCTGATATGACTGACGAGCAGGTCAACACAGTGTTTGGAAAGGCCGGAGTGACAACAAATGCCCAGCTTACCACACAGATTGAGAAGGATTTGAAGCAGCAGCTCTACAGCGCTGAGGTAGACAAGATAAAGAGCTACATGATTGACAACAGCACAGTCGAGATTCCTGATGAGTATCTACAGGCCAGACTCAATGAGTATATTGCTTCATTTACCAAAGAAAATGTCAAGGATGGACAGACACTTAAGAAATATTTAAAGTCCAACTACAACATGACAGTGGATCAGGCCACAGAAAAGTGGAAGGAGAATCTGACAGACCAGATAAAGACAGAGTTCATCTTTGGGCTTATAGCTGAGAAGGAAAATATCAAGATGGATGATGATGCCTTCAACAGCTATGTGGATTACATCGTATCAGCCAGCAATGGTCAGTTCAGCAAGTCTTCTGAGGTATACAAGTATTTTGGAAGCGGACACAAGGATGAGGGAAAGACATACCTTAAGAACCAGTACCTTGTAAACAAGGCTATTGATACAGTCACAGAGAAAGCAAATGTGACATTTGAGGATGGCAGTGCAGCGCCGGATACTTCAAGTGGCAGCGCGGATGCCGAATAATAACGATAAATATGCTGTCTGTGGTGATGCGCAGGCAGCTTAAATGGAGGATTAGATAATGGAACTTACAAACATACGCGAGATTTTCCGCAACAAGGACAAATTCGCTGACAAAGAGGTGACTATCGGAGGATGGGTCAGAAGCAATCGTAATTCAAAGAACTTTGGATTTATCGTGGTAAACGACGGTACATTTTTTGAGCCAATCCAGATTGTATACGGAAATGGCTTAGACAACTATGATGAGGTTGGCAAGATCAATGTCGGAGCTGCAATTATCGTAAGGGGTACACTTGTGCTCACTCCGGATGCAAAGCAGCCATTTGAGATTCAGGCCGCAGAGGTGACTGTTGAGGGTGCATCCACACCGGATTATCCTCTGCAGAAGAAGAGACATACATTTGAGTATCTTCGTACAATCTCACACTTAAGACCTCGTACCAATACTTTTGAGGCAGTTTTCAGAGTGCGCTCACTCTGCGCATATGCTATTCACAAATTCTTCCAGGAGAGGGATTTTGTGTACGTGCACACACCGCTTATCACAGGAAGTGACTGTGAGGGTGCAGGAGAGATGTTCCAGGTGACCACACTTGATTTGAACAATCTCCCTATGACAGAGGATGGAAAGGTGGATTTCTCAAAGGATTTCTTTAATAAGCCTACCAACCTTACTGTTTCAGGACAGTTAAACGGCGAGACATATGCTATGGCATTCAAGAATATCTACACCTTCGGACCTACCTTCCGTGCGGAGAATTCAAACACCACACGTCATGCGGCAGAGTTCTGGATGATTGAGCCTGAGATTGCTTTTGCAGACCTTGAGGATGATATGATGCTTGCAGAGAGCATGCTCAAGTATGTTATCAGCTATGTGCTTGAAAATGCACCTGAGGAGATGGCATTTTTCAACAATTTCGTGGACAAGGGACTCCTTGACAGATTAAGAAATGTTGTTGAAAATGATTTTGCCCGTGTGACATACACAGAGGCTATCGACATCCTTTCAAAGCACAATGACAAGTTTGATTACAAGGTATCATGGGGCTGTGATTTACAGACAGAGCATGAGAGATACCTTACAGAGCAGATTTACAAGCGCCCTGTATTTGTCACAGATTATCCGAAGGAGATAAAGGCCTTCTACATGAAGCTGAATGACGACGGAAAGACCGTTGCAGCAGTTGACTGTCTTGTACCGGGAATCGGAGAAATCATCGGTGGAAGCCAGAGAGAGGATGACTACGACAAGCTCCTTGCCAGAATAAATGAGCTTGGACTTTCAGAGGATGACTACAAGTTCTACCTTGACTTAAGAAAATACGGCTCTGCAAGACACGCGGGCTTTGGATTGGGCTTTGAGAGATGCGTAATGTATCTTACCGGCATGGGCAATATCCGTGACGTTATCCCATTCCCTAGAACAGTTAATAACTGTGAGCTGTAATCACGAATGAATTTCATACATGAATAATTACCGCCCTTTGCACATATATATGATGTGTGGAGGGCGTTTTTATGTGGAGAAAAATCAAAGGTCCTGTGATAACAATATGTATCATGCATCTTACGGCGCTTTTGTGCCTTATCATACTTTCCATAGTACAGTGCTTTGTCGACATGGCGGAGTGGATAAAGTTTGCACTTGCCATGGCGGTCAATATAGTGGTGGGGCTTGTGTGCGGATTTTTGCTCAAATGCTGCTTTCACCGCAGACGTTTTATCAGGGTGACGGTCGTAGCATACTGGATAACGTATGTGATAGCAACAGTGGTCATAGATATAGGTGAATCAAAAAATATATTCGAGCTTTTGATAATACTCCTTCTGGTAATGTTTTCAGCGCTTGTTTTTCGCTAAAAAAGGACTTTTCATATTGATAATGCTGTGATATAATGTTGAAAGCAAATATGATGTGTCAATGAGACATCGTTAAATGAAAAGGAGATAAAAATGAAACACGTAAAGACATTAAATACAAGAAAATTACAGAACACTGTTAAAAAGGGCGGATGTGGCGAGTGCCAGACATCATGCCAGTCAGCTTGCAAGACATCTTGTACAGTTGGAAACCAGACTTGTGAGCAGTACAAATAGTCATAGGTGAAGCGGATTTAAAGAGTGTGCGCTGATAGGTGCACACTCTTTTCGCAGTGTAATTTTAAAATGTGTATAGAAAGAGAGGAATATTGTAGTGGTTCATCAGTACAAGAACAACGGCTATAATATTGTCTTAGATGTCAACAGTGGCGCAATCCATGTGGTGGATGATGTCACATATGACGTTATTGAGCTGTTTGAGGACAACTCAGCTAAGGAGATTATTGAAAAGCTTGTGGACAGGTATCCACAGACGGAGATAGAAGAAGCAATACAGGAAGTAAATGAGCTTAAGGATAATGAAGAGCTCTTCACAGAAGATACATACAAAGAACGTATCATAGATTTCAAGAAGCGCCAGACAGTTGTAAAGGCACTTTGCCTTCACATAGCGCACGACTGCAACCTTGCCTGCAGATATTGTTTTGCAGAGGAGGGCGAGTATCACGGCAGACGAGCTCTCATGAGCTACGAGACAGGAAAACAGGCACTTGATTTCCTGATTGCCAATTCAGGCAGCAGAAGAAACTTAGAGGTAGACTTCTTTGGAGGAGAGCCTCTCATGAACTGGGATGTGGTGAAGCAGCTTGTGGCATATGGAAGAGAGCAGGAGAAGCTTCATGACAAGCATTTCAGGTTCACACTCACCACAAACGGTGTGCTCTTAAATGACGAGATTATGGAGTTCGCCAACAAAGAGATGGACAATGTGGTCCTTAGTATCGACGGACGCAAGGAGGTTCATGACCGTATGAGACCTTTCAGAAAGGGTGCCGGCAGTTATGACCTTATTGTTCCGAAATTCCAGAAGTTTGCAGAGGGCAGACATCAGGACAAGTACTATGTGAGAGGTACATACACACATTTCAATACTGATTTTTCAAAGGATGTGCTTCATCTGGCTGATTTAGGTTTCAAGCAGATTTCGGTTGAGCCTGTGGTGGCACAGCCTACAGATGAGTATGCACTTAAGGAATCTGATTTACCTGTGCTCTTTGATGAGTACGACAGACTTGCAGCAGAGATGGTAAAGAGAAACAAGGCAGGAAACGGCTTCAATTTCTTCCATTTTATGATAGATTTAGAGGGAGGACCTTGTGTATATAAGCGTCTTTCCGGTTGTGGCTCAGGAACTGAGTACCTGGCAGTGACTCCATGGGGAGATTTATATCCATGCCACCAGTTTGTGGGCAATGAGGACTTCCTTATGGGTAATGTCTGGGATGGCATCAAGGCCACTGACATCCAGGATGAGTTTAAGTGCTGTAATGTTTATGCCAAGGAAAAATGTCGCAACTGTTTTGCCAGATTCTATTGCAGCGGTGGCTGTGCCGCCAACTCATACAACTTCCACGGCACAATCACTGATGCCTATGATTTAGGCTGCGAGCTGCAGAAGAAGCGTATAGAGTGCGCTATCATGATTAAGGCAGCAGAGGCTGATATGGCAGATGATGCACAATAATTTGAATTTGTCACGGGAAACGGATAGCGGTATTTGTGACCCGTGTGCGAATATATTTGCCATCTGTATACTTATATGGATGGTAGCAAAATGACAGGAAGGTATAAGAAAATGAAAAAAGGAAAGAGTTGGGTGATTATCCTTGTGGCAGTCATTTGTATCGGCTTGCTGGGCTGGTATTCCACTGCAGTAATCACCGACACAAAGCAAAAGCAGGAGGCAACTGCTAATGGTGAGAGCACCAAGGATAAGGATTATCAGAATATCAAGCTTGGTCTCGACCTCTCAGGTGGTGTTTCAATCACCTACCATATCAAGGACAAGAATCCTTCAGACAAGGATGTAAATGATACTATCGCAAAGCTCGAGGAGCGTGCAGAGAGCTACACAACAGAGTACTCTGTATACAAGAGCGGGGATGACCGTATCACTGTAGAGATTCCGGGTGTTGACGACCCTAACAAGGTACTCGAGGATCTTGGAAGTCCGGGATCACTGTACTTCATCGCCCAGTATGACAGTGACGGAAATGCCAACTATACACAGGACACATCGGTTGAGGGCGGCTACAAGCTCAACTATGATATTGACACCTTAAAGGCCAATGGTTCAGTCATCCTCGATGGTAACGATGTAAAGGATGCAAGCGCCCAGTATGACCAGTCATCATCTACATCAACCAAGGAGCCTGTTGTTTCATTAAAGCTCAAGGATAAGGCTATTGACACATGGGCAGATGCCACAAAGAAGGCAAAGGATGCAGGACAGTCAATCGGTATATACTATGATGATCATTTCATCAGCGTTCCTACAGTAAGCGCCGTTATCTCAGATGGTAACTGTGTAATCAACGGAATGAAGGATTACGACGAGGCAACAAGCCTTGCAACATTTATCCGTGTCGGAGCCATCAACCTCCAGCTCGAGGAGTTAGAGTCAAATGTTGTTGGCGCACAGCTCGGTGGAACAGCGCTCACAAATGCAGTAAAGGCTGCAATTATCGGAATTATCTTAATCATGATATTCATGATTGTGCTCTATGGTATACTCGGTGTGGTTGCATCTATCGGACTTGCACTCTACTCAATGCTTACAGTACTGTTTATTTACTGGTTTGAGATTACACTTACACTGCCGGGTATCGCGGGTATCATCCTTGGTATCGGTATGGCAGTAGATGCAAACGTTATCGTATTTGCCCGTATCCGTGAGGAAATCGCAGGTGGCAAATCAGTGCTTGCTGCAGTAAATGAGGGCTACAAGAAGGCTCTTTCAGCCATCCTCGATGGACAGGTTACTACATTTATCGCAGCACTTGTGCTTATGGTGCTCGGTTCAGGTACAGTAAAGGGCTTTGCATACACACTTATGATTTCAATTATTCTGTCACTGTTTACAGCTCTTTTTATTGCAAAATACCTTACAAGAGCATTTTACGGTGTCGGTGTCAGAGCTGAGAAGTTCTACGGCAAGGCAAAGAAGAGAAAGGTTATCAGATTTGTACAGAACAGAGTTAAATACTTTGTTATCTCAGGTGTAGTTATACTTGCAGGTATCGGCGGCATGATTTATTTCGGTGCTACAAGCGGCAATGCATTAAACTACAGTCTTGAGTTTGTAGGTGGTACATCAACCACTGCAGACTTTGGCAAGGATTATACAGCCGCAGAGGTTGAGAAGGACATCGTGCCTTCAGTATCAAAGCTCCTTGGCAATAGTGCAGTGCAGGTTACTACAGTCCAGGGCAGCCATGATGTCACATTAAAGACACGTACACTTTCACTCGATGAGAGACAGGATCTCGCAGCTCTTCTTGAGAAGGATTTCAATGTTGATGCATCAACTATAGAGACTCAGAGTATCAGCTCAACAATCAGTGGAGAGATGAGAACAAACGCTGTAAAGGCAGTTATTATTTCATGTATTTTCATGATGTTATATATCTGGTTCAGATTCAAGGACATCAGATTTGCTTCAAGTGCTATCCTTGCGCTGGTACATGATGTGCTTGTTGTAGTCACAGCATATGCACTTATCAGAATCTCAGTCGGCAGTACGTTTATCGCATGTATACTTACAATCGTAGGTTACTCAGTCAACGATACAATCGTTATCTTTGACCGTATCCGTGAGAACCTTCACGGTATCAAGAAGTACTCAGCAGATGAGCTTGCTGATATAGCAAACGAGTCCCTTACACAGACACTTTCACGAAGCATCAATACTTCGCTTACTACATTTGTTATGGTATTGTTACTCTTTATATTTGGTCATACATCAATCAGAGAGTTCTCATTACCACTCATGGTAGGTGTGCTTTGCGGAACATATTCTTCAATCTGCATCGCTACAGAGCTGTGGTATGTTATGAAGCTTTATCTGGGCAAGAGCGCCATCAAAAAGCAGGCGGCTGCACCGGCTAAGGTTTCTAAAAAAGCTAAGAATTAATAATTAATTTATGGCCCGGCCTTTAAAGGCTGGGCTATTGTTTTTTGTGGACTTATTAATATATGCAGATATGTTTATATATTTATAAATTTATGTGCGGAGTAATAGAATGGAGCATTATTTATATGAAAATTTTTCTGATTTATCTGCTTCTTATGAATATAGCAGGCTTTGCTGCTATGGGAATTGACAAGTGTAAGGCCATGGCACACGCATGGCGCATCCCGGAGAAAACATTATTTGGGCTCAGCCTGCTGGGCGGAAGCGCCGGTACCTGGGCTGGGATGTATGCCTTCAGGCACAAGACAAAGCATTGGTATTTTGTCTGTCTCTTATACACATCTCCGAGCCCACGAGACGCGTAGTAATCTC
>ERZ1027001.1303-NODE-1303-length-12367-cov-5.354613_pt1 | contig 12367 bp, 10 predicted proteins | sample MGYA00519452_ERZ1027001 | MGnify/ENA primary metagenome ERZ1027001 (study PRJEB26926, sample SAMN06164867) | human gut metagenome | biome: ENVO:00009003; feature: ENVO:2100002; material: ENVO:00002003 | host: Homo sapiens | place: USA | collected 2012 ...
CTTCAGCTTGTCCTCGAAGGACGGCTCCGCCGGGGGCTGCATGGCCACTGCGGCCATTGCGCCTGCGCCTCCAGCTGTGCCTGTGCCTGTGCTTGCGCCTGCGCCGGCGGCGGCCGGGCTGGCTGCAGCGCCAAGAATCTGTATGGCGCCGTGAAGCTCAGCGAGGAGCTGACTGAAAACCTGTAATTTATCCCGATCACGCAGCGTGACCGCCCCGGTTGCGCTGCGTAATGATTTGCGCTTTTACCATGGATGACAAGGTTGCCCGATCATAGAGCACCGTTTTCGCACGGATGTGGCACCGGCAAAACTCGCCCCCAAAAAACAAGCAGGCAGAAGCCTTACGCTTCTGCCTGCCTATTTTCAATTATCTTCTTCTGCGCCCGCTGCCTCGCTTCCCCGCCATATAGCGGTTCAGCTCCGACTGTTTGCTGTCGGACTGGGTCATGAACTGCTTCAGCTTGTCCTCGAAGGACGGCTCCGCCGGGGGCTGCATGGCCACTGCGGCCTGTGCCGGACGGGGAGACCGCCCGCCGCTGCGGGGGCCGGGACGACCGCCCTGGGGCCGGGCCGATCGGGCCGGCTGCGGGCGTTCCTGCTGGGGTTGGGCCTGCTTGATGGACAGATTGATTTTCCCCTCCGGGGAGACGGAGAGGATCTTCACGGTGACCTCCTGCCCCTCGGTGAGGTAGTCGTGGACGTCGCTGACAAAGGCAGCGGCCACCTCTGATATGTGGACCAAACCGGACTTCCCGCCGGGTAGGCTCACGAATGCGCCGAATTTGGTGATTGCGGTGACTTTCCCGCTGATGATCGTCCCAACCGCCAGTTCCATATACTTCTCTATTGACTCCCTTCGGTGTTGAAATGGGGATGCTCAGTTGTTCACGTCCCGAAAGACGCGCTCGCCGTCCTCCACCAGCCCCAGCCGGTCACGGGCCAGCCCCAGAATGTAGTCCGGGTCGTCGGCATGGGACAGCGCATCCTTCAGGGAGTTGTTCGCCTCCTCTTTCTGCTCCACCTGAGCGTGGAGCCGTGCCTCCTGTTCCTTGGCGGCGGAGAGGTCACCATAGACCTCCACCAGCTTATAGGCCATCACGCCCAGCAGGATCAGCAGCACCAGTGCGCCCAGCAGACCGCTCCGGCGTTTTTTTGTGTTTTTCTTCCGTGCCATAGCGGTCTCCTTTCCTGCGCCTTGCAGATGGGGGATACTCCCACCGATACTGTTTCATTGTAGCGTATTTTTTCCAAAAAAGAAAGTGTTTTTTCAGGGAATTCCCGATTTTTTTCGCCAACTTTACACCAAAGTGCAGCGGAAGTGCCAGCAGCCGTCCAAAGGCGGCGGCAGCGGCGGCCCAAAAGTCCCACAGCGGCCGCAGCAGCGGCGCCAGCAGCAGAAAATACAGCCCCGCTCCGCCGCAGGCTCCCAGCAGCAAAAAGAGCCGTGCCTCGCCCCGGCTCACCGCCGTCAGGAACCACACCATCAGCACCAGCCCGCCCCCGGTGAACAGGGCATCCGTCAGGTGGATCAGCCGACCCCGCCGCAGGGGCCGCAGCAGATCATAGACCACCCCACCCAGCATCCCCAGCAGCGCCGCCTGCCCCAACAGCAGCAGCTGGGCGGAGACATAGTTCTCCATCCCCTCAGCCGAACAGCCGGGACAGCAGGGAGGTGCGCCCTGCGGCAGGCTCCTCATAGCTGATGGAGTCGATGTGGCCGTCCACATGGAGCTCTCCGCCGTCCAGCGTGAGCTTCCCGATGTGCAGCCCCTCGCCAGTGACCACCAGCTCCCCCACGCAGGTGGACATGACGATGCACGTCTCGTCAAATCGGGCCACGTCCTCCACTCCGGACACCGTCAGACGCTCCCGGCCATCCAGCTCCAGCCGGTGGTGCAGGGGAGCGCCGGTGAACTCATATGCCATAAAAAAAGCTCCTTTCATACACATACATACTACGATATGTGTATGAAAGGGGCGCTTCGGTTATGACGGGCTGTCCATGATCTCCCGGTACATGGCGGCGGCCTCGGCCTTACCCACATTGTCCGCCACGGTGAGCACCTCCACCTCCAGCGTCCGCTGGCCGAAGCGGATGGCGATGCGGTCGCCGGGCTTCACGTCGTAGGAGGCCCGCTGCACCCGGCCATTGACCATGACACGCTCATTGTCGCAGGCATCATTGGCCACGGTGCGGCGCTTGATGAGCCGGGAAACCTTCAGATATTTGTCCAGACGCATGAAACGTTGCTCCTTTCATGAAAAGGTCGGTGTGCCGCAGCACACCGACCGAAACCATATAAAACCTTACTTCGCAACGGCGTCCTTCAGAGCCTTGCCGGCCTTGAAGGTGGGAACAGCGGAAGCGGGGATCTCGATGGTCTCCTTGGTCCGGGGATTCAGGCCGGTGCGGGCGGCACGCTTCTTCACCTCGAAGGAGCCAAAGCCCACCAGCTGGACCTTGTCGTCGTTCTGCAGGGCCTCGGTGATGGAAGCCAGAGTAGCGGTGATGACAGCCTCGGTGTCCTTCTTGGACAGGCCGGCCTTCTCGGCGGCAGCGGCGATCAGTTCGGTTTTATTCATGGTGATTCCTCCTAAAAAATGTTTCTTTGGTACGTCTATATCCTAAAACGATATCCATCGCATTAAGATCCCTTGGCCTCGACCCACAGGGCCTCCAGCGTTTCCAGCGGCAGTTGATCCACGGATCTCCCCATGGCGGCTGCCCCCTCCTCCACCGCCCGGTAGCGGCGGATGAATTTCTCACAGGTGCCGTGGATGGCGACCTCCGGGTCCACCCCGGCAAAGCGCCCCACCTTCACGGCGGCAAAGAGCACATCTCCCAGCTCCTCCGTCACGTCGCCGTCTCCGGCGGCGGCCCGGTGCAGCTCGGATACCTCCTCGTCCAGCTTGTCCAGCGCCCCGGAGATGTCCGGCCAGTCGAACCCGTCACGGGCGGCCTTGCTCTGGAGTTTCTCCGCCCGCCACAGTCCCGGCAGGCTCCGGGCCACGGCATCCAGCGCCTGAGCGGTGGTCTGCTGGCCCTTCTCCCGGCGCTTGATGGCCTCCCAGCCCTCCAGCACCGTATCGGCGTCCTGCACCGTCTCCTGTCCCCCGAACACATGGGGATGCCGGAAGAGCATCTTGCGAACCTCACCGTCGGCCACATCGTCCATGGTGAAATCGCCGGCCTGCCGCTCGATGTCGGCATGGAATACCACCTGCAGCAGCAGATCCCCCAGCTCCTCCTTCAGCAGGGCAGGGTCCTCCCGGTCGATGGCCTCGGCCACCTCATAGGCTTCCTCCAGCAGACTGCGCCGCAGGGAGGCATGGGTCTGCACCCGATCCCACGGACAGCCGCCCTCTGACCGCAGCAACGCCACGATGCGCAGCAGATCCGAAAGACCGTAATGCTCCTTCCTCTCAAAATCTATCATATTTACGCTCCTATTGCAAGACTTTTCGTCATTTGTGAGAGATCCTTAAAAAAATCCAGATGGTTTTCGCCGCTTTTTGGCGGCAAAAACGGCACACAGCTCCTCCCGGCGCACTGCCCCCAGCAGCAGGACGAGACCGCCGTACACCGCAGCGGCTGCCGCTACGGCTCCCAGCACGGCCAGCGGCAGGGAAGCCCGGTGTACCAGCATCCGGTAAAAGCCGGAGGCCGTCACCGCCATGGCCCCCGCTGCCACCAGCGTCCGGAGAGGAGCGCCCCAGCGAAAGACTATCCCAGTGGTGTGTCCCACCGCCAGTAGGTTCATCCCCGCAATAAGCGCATAGCAGAGCAGTGTTCCCACGGCGGCGCCCCGGATGCCCCAAGCGGGGTCCGACACCAGCTGATAGCTGACAGCGATCTTCACCGCCCCGCCGGTGAGCAGCGTTACCACCGGGATATGCTCGTGGCCCCATGCCTGCAAAATACCGCCGGAGACCACCATCAGGCACACGCACACGGCAGCCAGCCCCAGCACCCGCAGGTGATGGGCGGCGGCAGCGGCGGTCTGCACCTGAGCGGGGTACAGCAGCCGCAGGACAGGCCCCGCCAGAACGGACAGCCCTATCCCCGACGGCAGCGCCAGCAGCAGCGCCATCCGCAGGGCGGTGCGGGTGTGGCGGCGGGCCGTCCGCCGGTCGCCCTGTCCCAGCGCTCCGCTGATGGCCGGCACCAGACTGACGCTGATGGGATAGAGAAAGGAGGGCGGCAGGGAGAACAGCGTCAGGGCGAAGGCGTACTCCCCGTATTGCCGGTTGGCCTCCTCCAGCCCCAGACCCAACCGGCTCTGGAGGGCATCCATGGCCACGGACTGATCCAGCAGGGTGATGAAGCTCATGCCTCCGGCCCCCAGCGTAATGGGAACGCCGATCTTCAGCAGCTGACCCAGCACCTCCCGCCGGGAGGGGGGAGTGTCGCTGCCCATGCAGGAGGGCAGCCACCGCAGGGCCAGAACCAGCAGCGCCAGCAGTGAGCCTGCGGCAACACCTGCCATGGCCCCGGCGGCCCCGATCTCCGGGGAGACGCCCCGGACAGTCAGGAGATACCACGTAAGGCCCAGCCCCACCACCAGCTTCCCGGCGGATTCCACCACCTGACTGACGGCGGTGGGCAGCATCTGGCCCTGCCCTTGGGTGTAGCCCCGGATGGCGGACAGCAGACACACCGCCAGCAGCGCCGGGGCCAGTACCCGGATGGAGGGGGCCGCCAGCTCATTGTGCAGCAGGCCCGCCAGCTGCCGGGGAAAGGTCAGCATCACACCGCTGCCCACCAGCCCCAGCGCCAGAAATAACGCCAGCGCCACATGGAAAATGCGCCGCTGCCGCCGGGGTCTGCCCCTACTCTGGGCGATGAGGCGGCTCATAGCCAGCGGCAGACCGGCGGTGGAGAGGGTCAACAGCACGCCATAGACGTTGTAGGCCGCCTGAAAGCAGCCCATGCCCCGACTCCCCAGCAGGTTGCCCAGTGGGATCTTATACAAGGCCCCCAGCAGCTTGCTGACCGCTACCGCCGCCGTCAGCAGGGCGGCACCCCCCAGAAAGCCCATGCACCCTCCCGTCCGGGGATGCTCATCCCCTCATGTTCTCATGGAATTGACGGAAGGCGGAGAGATTTTCCTCCAGCTTTTCGCTTCTCTGGATGTATTCCGTGGGGTACTTAGTGTGAAATACCCGCTCGATGCGCTGATGCACCGGATCCACCATCTTGGTGGAGCCACCGGCCCCCAGTGAGAGGATGCTGTGCAGCTCCTCCATGATGTAGATATTATACAGCCCCTCGGCTCCGGATATGCACCATCCGGTGTTTTCGAAGCTGCCGGACATATACTTTTGCCGGTACAGGTAGTAGGGGCGGAAGTCCGCCTGTCGGAGGGCGGCGTTGGCGTAGTCCAGCATCTCGCCCACCGCCTCCGCCGAGGGGATGGTGAAGTTCTCCAGCAAAATGCGGCTTCCTTTTTTCAGGCTCAGGGTATGGACGGTGATGTTGTCGGCCCCGTAGGACAGGCACTTGTCCAGCGTCCGCCGGAAGCCCTCCGGCGTGTCCTCCGGCAGGCCGGCGATCAGATCCATGTTCACATGGGGAAAGCCCATGCCGGTGGCCAGTGCCATGGCCTCCTCCACGTCACGGGCCGTATGGCGGCGGCCGATGGCGGTGAGGACATGATCCTCCAGTGACTGAGGATTAACGCTGATGCGGTCTACGCCGTGATCCAGCAGCACCTGCAGCTTCTCCCGGTCGATGGTGTCCGGCCGTCCGGCCTCGATGCAGTATTCCACGCAGCCCGACAGATCGAAGCTGCGGTTCAGGTGGGTCAGCAGCCGGTCCATCTGATCGGTGGAGAGGGTAGTGGGAGTACCGCCCCCCATGTAGAAGGATTTGATGTGCAGCCCCGTCTCCTGCACCATTCGGGCGGCGTCGGTGATCTCCCGGTGCAGCACCTCCAGATACGGCTCCACCAGTCCCAGCGTCCGCTCCACGGACTGGGACACAAAGCTGCAATAGGCGCAGCGGGTGGGACAGAAGGGGATGCCAACATACAGGGAGATATCCTCCGGCTTCAGGTCCGCCTTGGCTCTGCGGGAGGCCTCCGCCGTCTCGATACACAGGCGGCGGCGCTCCGGCGAGACGAAGTAGGTGTCCCGCAGGACCCGGTCCACCTGCCGCTCCGTCATGCCCTCCTCCAGCATCCGGGAGGCCAGCTTGCCGGGGCGGATGCCCGTCAGCGCCCCCCAGCTGGGGGTGATGCCGGTGATCTCCCGTGCCGCCTTGAAGAAGCTCAGCTTCACCGCCTTCTGGCGAAGGCGCTCCGCCTCATACTCCGTCAGTTGCGGGTCCACGGCGGTCCGGGAGATGCCACGGGCCGTCCGGCCGTGGTAGGTGATGGTGGTGACGGCGGTGTTGAAGCGGGGGGAGCGGCTCAGCGTCACCAGCGCATGATCCTCCCCTTCCTCCGCCGGCTTATAGACCGGACGCTCCTCCGGGAAAAAGGCCAGCAGACTCTGCTCCACGGCGTACCGGTCGTCGTGACCACGAAAGATCAGCTTCATGGCGTCCCTCCGTCACAGGGAGAGCCGCCGGGTCATGAAGGGATTCACCCGGCGCTCATAGTCCAGCTCCGTGGCCCCCTCATGGCCGGGATAGACCTTGTAGTTGCCGGGCAGCGCCGCCAGCCGGTCCAGCGAGGCCAGCATGGCCTTGGGGTCGCCGCCGGCGAAGTCCGTGCGGCCACAGGAGCCCCGGAACAGGGTGTCGCCGGAGAACATCACGTCCCCTACCAGCAGACATACGGAGCCCTGAGTGTGGCCCGGCGTCTCCATGACACGGATGGTGAGGCTGCCCAGCGTCAGGGTGTCCCCCTCCTTGTAGTAGCGCTGGTTGTGCTCCGGCAGGCGGGAGAACATCATATCCATGTGCTTGGGCGGCTGGTCGGTGACGTCCTTCTCGTGGATGTACACCGGCACGTCGGGGTATTTCTCCAGCAGAGGCCGGACGGCGGTGGTGTGATCAAAGTGACCGTGGGTCAGCAGGATGTACTCCAGACGGCAGCCGGAGCGGCTGACCATGTCGGCCACCTGCTCCGGCTTGTCGCCTGGATCGATGAGGGCGCAGACTCCGGCCTCCTCGTCGCACAGCAGGTAGCAGTTGGTGGCAATAAAGCCAACCCGGATGGAATCGATTTTCATGGGATATTCTCCTTTATCAAGCATCGCTGGGATGTGAATGGTCGTGTGGAAGATAGCGTGGGGATCGCATAGAGAAAAAAGCAGCCAAGCAGAGCCGGGATATACTCCGCCGATGGAGCATACCGGTCAGCTGGAGAGCTGGTCGGTGTCTACGATCAGGGTCAGAGGGCCGTCGTTGACGGACTGGACCAGCATATCGGCGCCGAATTCGCCGGTCTCGGTGTGGAAGCCCTTTTCCCGGCACAGAGCCACGAATTTTTCATACAGGGGGATGGCTACCTCCGGCCGGGCGGCGGCCAGAAAGTCCGGACGGCGGCCCTTGCGGCAGTTGCCGTAAAGGGTGAACTGAGATACCACCAGAATTTCGCCGCCCACCGTCTCCAGACCACGGTTCATCTTGCCGTCCTCGTCCTCAAAAATACGCAGGCCCACCAGCTTGTCCGCCAGCTTCACGGCTTGGGCCTCGGTGTCCTCATGGGTGATGCCCAGCAGGATCAGAAAGCCCTGTCCTATCTGGCCGATGGTCTTGCCGTCCACGGCAACGGAGGCACTTTTTACCCGTGTCAGTACAGCTCTCATGGAACATAGTCTCCTTTTTCGACAATATATGCGATGATTTTGATGCGTTGGAGCGATTTCGAGGGAGTGTCAACCGATTTTCACGTCGCAATGTGGCTGGAGATCGGTAGACACGACCATATGCGCTTTTGCACACTTTGCCAGCTATCGGAAAAGTGTGGCGCCGGAGGCGCATTTATCACCCGGCGGGGCGGGTAACACGCATGACACCGGAGATCTGCTCCAGCCGGCGCATGACAGCCTGCAGCTGCTGGCTGTCGGATACATCCACGGCCAGCGAGATCAGAGCGAAGCCGTCGGCGGTGGAGCGGGCGTTGAGAGAGGATACGTGGACCTTGGCGGCGGAGAGGATGGTGGAGATATCCACCAGCAGATTGGGCCGATCCTTGGACACTACCTGCAAATTGGTGCGGTAGGATTCCCGTGTTTTGCCACCCCAGGAGACCTTGATCCAGCGGCCCGCCTCCTCCGGCGGACGGCGGGCGGGGTCGGCGTTGGGGCAGTCCTTACGGTGGACAGAGACGCCGTAGCCACGGGTGATAAAGCCCACGATCTCGTCGCCGGGGACAGGAGAGCAGCACTTGGAAAACTTTACCAGACAGTTGCTGAGACCCTGCACCACGATGCCCTGCTCGCTGTGTTCCCGGACGGGAACGGCGGGGCGGGTCACCTCCGGCTGGCCCTCCACCGGCACCTCCGCCTGACGCTCTGCCTGATGCTGGTGCAGGATGCGCTGGATGTCCTCCCGCAGACGGCCGATGAGCTTCAGGCTGGTGACGCCGCCGTAGCCAATGGCGGCATACATATCGTCCAGACTCTTGAAGGAGAGCTTTTTCAGGATGACGGGGAGGTTTTCCTCCGCCGTCAGCTCCTTCAGGGTGACGCCGCAGCGCTTCAGTTCCGACTCGAAGGAGGCCCGGCCGTTGACGATGTTCTCGTCCCGGCGCTCCCGCTTGAACCACTGGCGTATCTTGGAGCGGGCGTTGCTGGAGCGGGCGATCTTCACCCAGTCCCGGCTTGGGCCGTGGGCGGACTGGGAGGTGACCACCTCTACGATGTCGCCGTTTTTCAGACGGGTATCAAAGGGGACCAGACGGCCGTTGACCTTGGCCCCCACCATGTGGTTGCCCACGGCGGAGTGGATGTTATAGGCGAAGTCGATGGGCGTGGCTCCGGCGGGGAGGTTGATGACGTCGCCACGGGGGGTGAACACGAACACCTCGTCGGCAAACATATCCACCTTCAGGGAGTGGATGAAGTCCTCGGCGTCGGCGCCCTCCTGGTTCTCCAGCAGACGGCGGACCCACTCATAGCGGCCCTCGTCCCCGGCCCCCTGACCGTTCTGCTTATACTTCCAGTGGGCGGCGATGCCGTATTCGGCCACCTCGTGCATCTCACGGGTGCGGATCTGCACCTCGAAGGGGATACCGTTCTGGCCCACCACGGTGGTGTGGAGGCTCTGGTACATATTGGGCTTGGGGGTGCCGATATAGTCCTTGAAGCGGCCCAGAATAGGCTTATACAGGTCGTGGATGATGCCCAGCACATTGTAGCAGTCGGACACCGTGTCCACAATGACCCGGAAGGCGAAGAGGTCGTATACATCGTCCAGAGACTTGTTCTGGGTATACATCTTGCGGTAGATGGAGTAGGGGTGCTTCATGCGCCCGTAGACGTAGCCGTCGATGTGGGCCTCCCGCAGGCGGCGGGTGATCTGGTCGTGGATGGAGGACATGAAGCCGTCATACTGAGCGGCCTTTTCATTCAGAGCCTCCACGATCTCCCGGTAGCTGATGGGATCCAGATATTTCAGGCTCAGATCCTCCAACTCCCACTTCATCTTCTGCATTCCCAGCCGGTGGGCAATGGGGGCATAGATCTCCATGGTCTCGAAGGACTTCTGCTTCTGCTTCTCCGGGGTCTGGTACTCCATGGTGCGCATATTGTGGAGCCGGTCGGAGATTTTGATGAGGATCACCCGGATATCTTTGCTCATGGCCATGAGCATCTTCCGGAGGTTCTCCATCTGCTCCTCCTCCTTGGAGGTATAGTGGACACGGGTCAGCTTGCTGACGCCCTCCACCAGATCCGCCACCGTGGGAGAGAAGAGCCGGGAGATGTCCTCGTGGGTGGCGGAGGTATCCTCGATGGTGTCGTGGAGCAGAGCCGCCTCGATGGACTCGGAGTCCAGGTGCAGCTCCTCCGCCACGATCTGGGCCACCGCCAGCGGGTGGGAGATGAAGGGAGAGCCGTCCTTCCGCATCTGTGGCCCGTGGGCCTTGGCGGCGAACTCGAAGGCGGCCCGGATCTGCTGGAAGTTGGCGCTGGGGTTATAGTGGCGGACGGTGTCCTCCAGCTTGCGGTAGCGCTGCTCCAGATCGGCCCAGACCTCCGGGCGGATCTCCGGCACCAGAGACGCCGGTGCGGTGGTATTCTGGGTATCAGTCATGGTGATCGCCTCCCCGTTTGGGCTGCATGACCTCATGCAGGCCCTGTAAGTAACCGGATTCCTCCAAGCGGACGTGTTTCCCCTGGCCGGTGAGTGTGATGGAAATGGTGTCGCCCTCTTGCCGGAGGGTCAGCAGCTGCCGTTCCCGGAATACCTCCAGACAGAAGGCAGTCCGAAGGAAGGGGTCGGCCCCCTCCAGCCGGGCGGACAGCTCCCGCAGCAGCGGCAGGTAGCAGGCGGTGAGTCCCTCCGGGGGGACGGTGTGCTCCAGCGCCCGCCACAGCTGTACGCACTGGCTGCGGGATGGCAGCAGGTGGACTGCCTCCTTGGGCAGGAGCCGATCGCCCCGCAGACAGCGCTCCAACAGGTGCAGGCACTCATCCTCCCGTGTACTGACGGTGAGGGACGGGCGGATGTCCACCATTTGCAGCTGTACCGTGCGGCTGCCCCGAAATTCGTTGATCTGCAGATAAAAGGCCGCATCCACCCGGCTGCCCACCGCAACGGGACAGGTGTCAGGGGAGACGGAGAAGAAAATACCGTCGAACTGGCTGCTGCCCTTGCTGAGCCGCAGCTTCAGGTGGCGATTCTGGCCCACGCTCTGCAGCCGCTCCAGCGTGGCGCCCATCAGGCAGAAGAGAGGGCGGGCATTGCCGGCGCCGTAGGGCTCCAGCATCCCCAGAGCCTCCACCTCCGTCAGGGTGACACGGCTGGGACAGGTGAGGGCGGCATCGATCTCCAGACATACCTCCGGCGCTCCGCCACCCTGATACTCCCGCACCAGCTGGTTCATCCGCTGGCGGAAGGCGGGAATATTGGCGACATCGATGGTGAAGCCCGCCGCCAGCTCGTGACCGCCGAAATCCAGCAGGAGGTCGGAGCAGCGCTCCAGAGCGGCGAAAAGGTTGAAGCCGCCCCAACTGCGGCAGGAGCCCTTGCCCACGGTGCCGCTTAAGTGGATCATAAAGCTGGGACAGGCGTATTTTTCCGACAGGCGGGAGGCCACGATGCCCACCACCCCTTGGTGCCACGTGTCGGAGGCCAGCACCAGAGCGCTGCGCTCCTGCGGCGGCAGATGGTCGATCTGTTCCACTGCCTGGGCATAGATGGTCTGCTCCACCGCCTGACGCTCCCGGTTCAGGGCGCACAGCTCACGGGCCAACCGGGCGGCCTCCGCCGGATCCTGACACAGCAGGAGGTCGGCGGCCTTGTCCGCTGCCCCCATGCGGCCGGCGGCGTTGATGCGGGGGGCCAGCACGAAGCCCACCTGCACGGAGGTGATGGCCTTATCCATGAGGCCTGCCTCCTGCAGCAGGGCGTGGAGGCCGATGAAGTCCGACTGGGTGATGCACTCCAAGCCACGGGAGACGATGATGCGGTTCTCCCCGGACATGGGCATCACATCGGCAATGGTGCCGATGGCGGCCAAGGTGCAGTAGCGGGAGAAAAGGGCCTCCTCCCGGCTCTCACCGCCCAGCGCCAGCACCAGCTTCAGCGCCACGCCGCAGCCCGCCAGATAGGGGAAGGGATAGGTGCAGTCCGGCCGGTGGGGGTCCACCACCGCCGCGGCCCGTGGCAGGGTGTCCTTGCACTCGTGGTGATCGGTGATGACCACATCCATGCCCAGAGAGGCGGCGAAGTCCACCTCCTCCACCCCGGTGATGCCGCAGTCCACGGTGATGAGCAGCTCTACCCCCTGTTCATGGAGGGAGCGGATGGCGTCCTGCCCCAGCCCGTAGCCGTCCTCGATGCGGCGAGGAATATAGTGCAGCACATCGACGCCCCGGCTTTTCAGGTAATCCACCAGGATCACCGTGGCGGTGATGCCGTCCACGTCGTAATCCCCGAACACCGCCATGCGGCGACCCTGACTGATGGCCCGGCTGATGCACTCCACCGCCCGGTCCATGTCCTTCATCAGGAAGGGGGAGCAGGTCAGATCCCGGCCCCGCTCCAGAAAGGCGGCGGCCTTCTCCGCTGTGGAGATGCCCCGTGCCGCCAGTACCTGCGACACCAGCTGGGGATAGCCAGCCTCGCCGAGACGGCGGATATCCGCTTCCTCCGCCGGGGCGATATGCCATTTGGAAAACTTCATCTGCCAGCGCTCCCTTCCGCATACTACTATAACTGTCTCTTATACACATCTCCGAGCCCACGAGACGC
>ERZ1027001.1305-NODE-1305-length-12362-cov-5.415536_pt1 | contig 12362 bp, 15 predicted proteins | sample MGYA00519452_ERZ1027001 | MGnify/ENA primary metagenome ERZ1027001 (study PRJEB26926, sample SAMN06164867) | human gut metagenome | biome: ENVO:00009003; feature: ENVO:2100002; material: ENVO:00002003 | host: Homo sapiens | place: USA | collected 2012 ...
CTCGTGGGCTCGGAGATGTGTATAAGAGACAGGAATAAGGGGTGCCTTTTGGCAGGGTGTTTTCGAGAAATTTCTCAAATATTTTTTATCTGAACGCAAAAAGAGGCGCAGCCTCCGGATTTCTTCGAAGGCTACGCCTCTAAATATACTATTCGGTTTTCAGCAGTTATACTGATTCGCTATTTCTGTTCGCAATGTCCATTCTATCTTATTGCTGATAATGATGTGCGTTGCGTGAAGCCGTGGCTATCTGTTTCTCCAAAAAGTTAGATGGCAACTATAACGCAGTATGGCGGTGCGCATCCTCTGGAAAATGCTCCAGTCCCAGCATAAAGGAAGAAACGCTGATGAAATTGTGTGCAGAAGCTATAGGGTTCAATGAATTTAATGAGACGGCATTCCGTGAGCAGGTTGCCTGCATCCATATCACCGCACCGTTTCAGCTTTCCATACATTTTCTTGATGGTCACACCATTGAAGCCGAATGGGAAAATAAGCAGAAAATGCCCAAGCATTCTGATGAGAGAAAACAGCATATGCGGGAAGTCATGAAACAGAAATGGAGGGAACGACATGGCGAGAGTGACAACCATTCCGGCAACGATCAGCCGGTTTACAGCAGCGCCGATTAACGAAAAGAAAAAGCGCCGCACCGCTGCCTATGCCCGTGTTTCTACGGACAGCGAGGAGCAGCTGACCAGCTACACCGCCCAGGTGGACTACTACACCAATTACATCCGTGGCCGAGACGATTGGGAGTTTGTTGGGGTCTATACTGACGAGGGCATCACCGGCACCAATACCAAGCACCGTGAGGGGTTTAAGCGTATGGTGGCCGATGCCCTGGTGGGCAAGATTGACCTCATCGTTACCAAGTCGGTCAGCCGATTTGCCCGTAACACGGTCGACAGCCTTACCACCGTCCGACAGCTGAAGAAAAAAGGCGTAGAGATTTATTTCGAGAAGGAAAACATCTGGACACTGGACTCCAAGGGCGAATTGCTCATCACCATTATATCCAGCCTTGCCCAGGAAGAAAGCCGGAGCATCTCCGAGAACTGCACTTGGGGTCAGAGAAAGCGTTTTGCAGACGGCAAGGTTACAGTTCCATTCAACCGATTTTTGGGCTATGACCGTGGCCCCGATGGCAATTTAGTGGTCAATCCCGAAGAGGCAGTCACCATTCGCCGTATTTACAGTATGTTCCTGCAGGGAATGTCTCCCTACGGCATTGCCACCAAACTGACTGCTGACGGAATCAAATCACCGGGCGGTAAAGAGAAATGGAATGCCGGAGCAGTCCACAGCATCCTTACCAACGAAAAATACAAGGGCGATGCACTCCTTCAGAAATCCTACACCGTGGACTTCCTCACCAAGAAGAAAAAGATCAATGAAGGTGAAATTCCGCAGTATTATGTGGAGGGCAACCACGAAGCCATCATCAGCCCTGAGGTATTTGAGCAGGTACAGCGGGAACTGGAACGCCGCAAATCCAGCAATGGCAGACACACAGCGGTGTTCACCTTTTCTCCAGCAAAAATCAAATGCGGGCAATGTGGCGAGTGGTATGGTTCAAAGGTATGGCATTCCAACAGCAAATACCGCAGGGTAATTTGACAGTGTAATCATAAATTCGATGGTGACGAAAAATGCACAACACCGCATCTGACGGAGGATGACATCAAAACGATGTTCGTATCGGCGGTCAATCAGCTGATAACCCAAAAGGATGCGATTATTGCGGCTCTCACGGTATCGCTGGACACAGCCTTTGACCTTGCTGGTCTCAAAGCTGAACAGGCTGAAGTGGAAAGCGAAATGGCAGTGGTTTCCGCCCTCATCGAAAAGTGCATCTACGAAAACGCTCATGTAGCCCTCGACCAGGTTGAATACCAAAAACGCTATGATGGGCTGACCGCACGGTTTGATACCGCCAAGGCTCGGCATGAAGCCCTGGACGAGGCCATTCGTAGCAAGCAGTCTCGCAGGGCAACCATCGAAGCCTGCCTTGCCACTCTTGCAGAAGCCAACTTGGTGGACACCTTTGACACCGCCCTTTGGTGCGGATTGGTAGATTTTGTGACAGTCCACTCCACAGACGATGTTCGGATTACCTTCCGCAACGGAATGGAAATTAAGGCATAAGAACATACGCAAAACACCTCGCAACGGGAATATCGTTCTCCTGCGGCGAGGTGTTTTTATATTAGAAGTCGATTACAATTTGTCTGATTGCTCCGTATGGATGTGCTGCTATTTTATCAAACAGAACAACATTCTTGCCCTCTGGAAATACAGTGCTTGAATATACAATACCGCCATATCCTTTGGAGAGAAAGTACTGCGCAATACATTGAAATGGCGCATACATCAGGTTTTTGTCTTCTGTTGTTATAGGCACAAATATCTGTTCCGCGAGCAATTTTGCATATGTAAATACCGCCCATTTTTCAATTGCCGGAACAATGTCTTCTGTTCGTGGTTTTGGTATAACACCCTTTGTCAAGCCACAAACATACCCCTTAGTTATTTCCCTATCAACAATCTGTTTACCACATTGTTCAAGAAGTGCATTTATATCTTCATAATTGCTTTCTTTAGCTATTGTCAGGTCGATTAGTATCCCGTCTTTGTGTTCAGCGCCTACTTGAAAGTTGCAAAGTGCAAACCTGTCACCAGTAGTTGCGCGGCATTCTTTCAATGCACACTGTTCTTCTATTTTATACTCTGGCGATGAGGATTCTTTTGCGAAAGCCAAATAAAGCCATTCCACTCCGGGTGGGCTAAACCTATTATCACTTGTAATAAACTTAGCATTTGGAATAAATCGATCATAGTTTGGCTCAGGATCCCCCGGCTTTATTCGTGCGGCACGAACGATACTGGTGTCAGTAGATAAAGTCTCTGCTACAGTCCTTTTCAAGAAAACGATGTCCGTGCTGAAACAAATCATCAAAGCCTCGAAGAAAGGTTGAATGCATGGCCTTTTCAACCTCGTTGTACTTAAATTTTCCATCTGCAAGCTGTTGCCTGAATTCTGCCCACGTATTCTGTAGGGCGCGTTCATTGCTTTCTCTACCTGAAAAATCAAACAATTTGCTCATAAATAAGCCTCCCAATTTAGTTGAATACTATGATGTATCTCTCGGCAAACCTATCAAATGTTGCATTTGCTTCCGTAAGAACGGCATCCAGTTCCTCGTTGATTTTTCCTCTCGCATACGCCTCACGCAGCGCCGGTTTCTCAAGCAAAACCCACTTGAGTTGGCTGTACGAGTACTTTGCAAAAGCAATCCACTGCGGATAGTTAATTGCAACAGGGTTTTGTGTAAAGTAGACTTTACCTGCATTTGCAGCAATCGCACCGGCATGAGCAATAAACAGCATTGTTGCCAACTTAGGATGCTTCTCTCTGTTCAGAGACAGTGGGATAGAATCCTTCACCGCATGGCCTTCCTTGATTCGCTTGATGGCATACCCTAAACGAACAATGACTTCCACAAGCATTGCGGGGATTGACATGGAGCAGAAGTGTATGAAATCGTATCCCTCATAGTACATACCTTGGACGATTTCGGCAATGGTTTGTTCGTCTTCTCCGATGCTACCGAACTGAAGGAGATTAAACAGGCTCATCAAAGGTGCAGGCAGTCCCATCGATGTAGTAACATCCGACTTGAAGTGAATGACCTGTTTTGCCAAGGCTGCAAAGATATCGGATTCTTTGCGGTCGGCATAGCTTTCCATCACCTGGGATACTATGTTTCCAGCTTTGTCGATCGTCGTCATTCTGCCAGTCAGAATATCTGCAACACCGAATATGAACCCCAAAAGAGGGTCATGCCCCAACTGGAGAAGTCTATGATAGTAGGCAGAGAGTCCCTCTACTTGGATGGTGGTGTGCCGGTTATCCTGGGCATCATACGGAACCTTGCTGACCTTCGAGTTTGCGAGTTTCTGCATTTCTTCTTCGGGGAACTTTTTGTCAAAATAGTCCCGTACATAGTTTGCAAGTGGCCCACCCTTCAAACCCTCGGGAGTTTTGGTAGGTACTCCAACGAGCAAAATATCTACAGCAGCACCGACCAGTCCGGCAAGGGCGGCTATACTGATATCAAAGGCATCCAGGCGATGGATAACATTGAACTCTTCGTTGAGTTGGCGGATAGCAAGTTCATTGCTCCGCAGTTCTTCCTCTGTGAAAATTGACTCCAATTCACAGCCCGTACCAACATGTCTCTCTGCCTCAGCACACAGTTCTTCCCAAGTAGGAACAACCATGACTTTTTTCGATTGCTGAATAGGTACCAACTCTTTAAGTGCTTCTGGTTGGTATCCAAGCCTCCGAAGCAAAGTCTCTGTCCTCGCAATCGTAGCATCTGTCTCATTTGAGGATGGGAAGTGGATGTCTGCAAGTGTCTCGTCTTGATGCTTCAGAACAGAATTCATCTGTTTCTCAAATTCTGTGTACTTAAACTTGCTCACTCGCTACCACCTCCTTCAGTGATATTCTTTACGATTTGCTCAAGTTGGTCGACACGCCTGTTGGCCTCGTGGGCTTGTTCTGCCTCTACCCGCAGGGCGTTGATTTCAGCTTCGTGCTTACGTGCGACCTTCTGCTGTTTAACGGAGCTTTCCTCAAAGGCTTTCTGATCTTTTTTACGACCAAGACGCACCCTGATGCCATCAGCGGCTACCAGGAGCAAACCACCACCGAGGAACTTTTCCCTGTGGTTTCCGACGAATTTCGCTACATCTTTGGCTAACCTACCTATGTCATCTCTGGCCTTGGCAAAGTCTATATTTGGTAATTTTATTCGGTTTCCCATAGAAAACCTCCTTTACGCAATACCCAGATCGTGGCTCAAATCCTTAACTGCCTGTTGGAGTAAGATGTTCAGACTTTGCAGGTATTCAAGACGCTCCTTGTCTGCATCAGCCTCATCTTTCAAAGCTTGGATAATAGCTTCGTGACGAGCAAGGACTTCTTTGTATAGACGTTCTTTTTCCTGGCGCAGTTGTTTGTTTTTAAGGTGAGAGGCAACACCAACACCACCAGCTGCTAACACGGCAATAGGCGCCGCCAGCACGAAAACGCCTGCCACCATACCACCGCCCACGATAGCACCGGCAGTTGCTAAGCCGGAAGTAATACCGGCAGCAGAGAGACCTGCGACACCCAAACCATAAAGGGCGGCAAAAGACCCCACACCACCAATGCCTGCTCCAAGGGCTCCGGCAAGAACCTCTGGAATAGCACTTTCCTTGATGGTCCGTTTGGAGTCATTAAGGGCTGCGGCTGCTTCGTTTACAACATTTACTACTTGCTGAAGGGAGTCAACGCTTTGGAATACCATTTCCTTTTTCTTTTTTATATAATCACCCATCTTTTTTCTCCTTCAATGTTGGCTTCTTTTTACTTGATGCGAATGCTTTAACAAGCCAAGCGTTTATGGCCGCAATTCCCGTTCCAAGGCCTAGCGGACCCAAAAGGGCTGTTCCACCGACGATCACCCCAGCGGCTTTAATCCACTCTTTGGAGACATCAGCACGTGTGGTAGTTCCTGCAAGAATAGAAGGGGCCATCATGTTTGCCTTCGACAAAAGTTCATCTCTGTTTTCGAAACTATAGTTCTTTGGATGATCTACAAGAACATCCAGCAAAACCTTGAGCATTTCGGTGTCTTCCGGTGCCTGTGCCATTTCCGCGTCAAGAACGCTTCTCATGGCGATATACTGTGTCTTGGTCAGCTTGTTGCGACCGCTTTCAATATTGTTGATGGTCTGGCGAGTGACACCGATTTTCTCGCCAAACTCCTCGGCTGTCCAACCAACGGTGCGTCGGATCAAAAGTAGATTGTTTTGCATACGAATTATTTCTTCCATATTCGCGCCTCCCGCCTGTACATATAATATCTCTTGACAATAAATTTGTCAATGGATTGAAAATAGCCTTTGCAGAAAAGCCACAAAAAACAGCCGTTTCGGATTTTACACCGCAACGACTGTTTTTACACCGCAAAGGCACACCTTTTAATTATGCCCATTCCTTGTATCAAACTCGGTATGATTATTTCAATATAGATGAGGTCAATCTTACCACGATGAGTCTTTTCCAACAATTTCAGTGCGGCAAGGTTATCCCCTTCAAGCAGGAAATTCATCTGCCCGCCGTAGTCAATAAACAGATCTGCATTCTCGGTCAGCACCGGCGTATGGGTATCCAACACCTCATCGATTTCCTCCCGATGCTCCTCGAACACGAGACCGTACTTTTTCCCGTTCACATCTTTTTCGAGTTCGGACAGGTAGGAGAGCAGGTTGCCCGTATTCTCATCCTGCGGTGCTGCGGCGATAAAGGCACGAATCTGCTTGATTTTGTCCAGCAGGTCGTCCCGCTTCTTTTTCGAAATATTGGTGCCCATTTTGCATCCTCCAATATGGTTTTGTTCATAATCTCTGCCCAAAGTATCAATTTGATACTTTGGAACCACCGTGCTGACACTTTGGAATTCTCACTCCTCATCCGACTGTCACTTCGACCTTTTTACCGCTGAAAGCCACGCCGTATTTATAAATCGTCCTGACCCCGGCGGTCGTCAGCTCGGTTTCGTATTTCTTATCGTTGATCTGCTGCAAGGCCGTCTCGGACAGCTTTTTCAGCTTTTCGTCGCTGCAATTTTTCTCCGCTTTCAGCTCAATCAGGATGCCCGGAAGACCCTTTTGCGTGGGCTTCAGCTGAATGTCGTAGCGCCCTTCGCCGGATTCCCGGTTGGAGGTCACGAAAGCGCCGCCCAGCAGGGCGCACAGTCCCAGCATAAAGCCGTGGTAGAAGTTCTCCCCGGCAGTATCGAAGGAGCTGACCGACTGGGTCAGCAGCGTCTGAATCTGCGCTTTCAGCCGTGCGTTATCGCCGGAGAAGATGGCCTCCTGAACGGAAATCGCCGTGGACGGCGGGATCAGATTCTCTAACCTCTGCAAAATCTCCTTGTTATACACCAGAGAAATCTCCCGGTTGGGCAGGGAGACCTCGCACATAAAATCGCCGCTGAAGGAGGGCGTGGTTTTCAGTGTCTTCAGATAGCCGGTCACCAGCAGAAAGCTGTAAATGGTGGAGGGATTACTTTTGATCTGCGGATAAATCACGCCGGTGTCGATGAAGGTGGTGAAGGTCTCGCCGTTGACCAGGGAGGTCAGACGGTTATAAATCTCCTCATCTGCCTGGGCAAGCACTTCCCCGATAATATCGTTGCTGCCGGTGGAGACCCAGAAGGGTCTCGGCTCGCACTCGTTACTGAAGTAGTTGACCACCGACCACGGGTTGAAAATCTCCGTCTTGCCGAAGCGGTAGCCGTCATACCACTGGCAAATTTCGTCATACTTATCGGCAGCGCCGTAGTATTCCGCCATCTCCATCACCTCGTCGGCGGTGAAGCCGAAGTAGGCGCTGTATTTGTTGTCCAGCACGGAGTTGATGGACAGGTTATTCATCCCGCTGAAGATGCTCTCCTTGGCCACCCGCAGAATGCCGGTGAGGAAGCCGAAGGACAGGTGCTGATTATCCTTGAACCCGCCGGAAAACAGGTTTCGCATAAACCGGATGACCTTGTCGTAATAGTCCTTCTGATAGCCCTGCTGGATGGGGGTGTCATACTCGTCGATGATGATAATGGGCGCAACGGCATAGTGCTTGTGCAGCATAGATGACAGGTCCAGCAGTGCCGAAGCCAGCTCAACCTCGCTGACTTTGCCGTCTGCCAGCTTTGCATAGGTCTTTTTGCTGTACTCGTCGCACTTATCGCTGGCCAGCAACTCCTTGTGCCGCCGGGTCTCCTTTGCAAAAATATCCCGGATGGCCGCAAAGGTCTCCTCCCAAGTATCAAACTTCACATCCTTGAAGGTCAGGAAGATCACAGGGTACTTGCCCTGATAATCCCGGTACTTCTGGCCGCAGGCCCAGATCTTCTTATCCCGGAAGTAGACGGAGGTATCCTTGTCGCTCTTTTCAAAATAAGTGCGCAGCATATCCATATTCAGCGTCTTGCCAAAGCGCCGGGGGCGGGTGAACAGCGTCACCATCGGACGCTCGTCGATGAAATCCTTGATCATCATCGTCTTATCGATGTAGTAGTATTCCGACGATGCAAGGCAGTAGTTGGACACGCCGATGGGCAGGGGCAGCTTCGGTGCGCGCTCTGTCTTGCGGAAAGCGCCCGTCTTGAGCCGCTGATCCGCCGGCTTCTGCGTATCAGCGGGGATCAGCCAACGATTGCCCTGCTTTTTCGCACCGGCGATTCGCCCATTCTTGCAGAGCGTCGCAACTCTCCGCTCCGTTATATTCCAGCGCACTGCCGCCTCTCTTACCGAGATCATTTCAGCCATAAGGGATACCTCCACGCATAAAATCACAAGTACATTATACCCGAATAAAAGAACAATGTCAACAAAGTTCGGAACAATGTAGTTTTAAAACAGCATTGTTCTTTTCTGCACACAAAACAAGCGGAGGTCATCGACCCCCGCTTGCTCGTTACCCATATACAATTTCCTGCATCACGACCTCGTTTGCCCGATGTAGGATGCCGTTCATCTTCCGCACCCACGCCATCGGGTCATCGGCTTTCAAGGCCTCCGTCACGCCCTCGGTGTCTGCGTATTGTTCTACCAGCCGAAGAAAGAGTTCCTGCGCCTGCTCCTCAATGTCTGCGAGGTGCCCGTCCAGCACCCCGGCGGTCAGCAGGTTATAATACAATACCCGATGATGCTTCTTCAGATAAACTCGCCGCCGCTGGCCGTAAATGCCGATGGGGCGTTCTTCTTCGGGCGGTAATCAAACATCGGGTAGGCAATAGTCGCCCTGCCTTGTGTAAGTGCCGCCCAGCTGCTCAAATAGCGATTTCATATGTGCTCCTCCCATTCAAAATTTCCCCGGCAGGTCTGCAATGCAAAATGCACCTGCCTTTCGATTACAGTTTAGCAAAATTGAAAAACAGGTGCGAGTATGCGAATTTTTAAATCGCACATTTGTATTGTTTTAGCAACTGGGGTCAGTCGTCATCTTCATCATCAAATAAAGAATTGCGGCATTCTTCCTCTTCGTCATCGTGACGATATTCGCTATCATCCCAATTGTAAACATATTCACCTCGGTCAATACTGAAGCCATCCTTTTCGATGTATTCATATTCGCCAGACTCATAATTAAAACACCACTTGGCCATTCTTATTCATCCTCCATTCCGAGTACATAAAAAAGCATTCTAAAAGCAGAATCTTTCTTTGCCTCTTTTTTTGATATGGATGTCCCATCAAAGTAATAATCTTCTTCCGCTATGTGACATTCACAATTCCAAATGGGGTTACCATTGTCATCATATGTTTCCTTGAACTCATAAGTAGGAATGGAAAAATAACCTCTTCGAGCCAATGTTTCAAGTTGGTTAATTGCATCATCACGGTTAGGATTTTCAATTTCGTCACGGATAGATGGAAGCATATCATTTCTCTCTAGATACTCATACGCTAATTTGCAAGCAGCCATCCTTGCCTCACGGATAGACACACCAAAACCGCAAAACACCGGTAAAGAATCAAGTAGTTTGAGGTAACAATGATATTTAAGCTTAGAATAGTTGTAATCTAACGGAAAGCTTTGATATATAGTGTTATCCTCTTTTAAATACCAAGTCGATGAGTAAGAAGCTTCTTTGTATTTATACCAAGGAATGCACCCATTCTCGTTTATTTCCCATTCCTGAATAAGTCGCACATAATTGGTGTCGGTATCATTAATTAGAAAGTCTTCGGGAACAAGCATTGCTTCAACCACTTTTTGCAAGTTCTTCAGATTCCATCCTGAATCGATTGCAACAGCTCCGATAATAGCTTCAAACAAATCTTCTTTTACAGAATCTTCTTGGTTGATATTATTCTGTATATCGCCCTTACCCATAATAAGATATTCGGAAAAACCGAGTTCATCCATTCGGCGAGCCAATGCTTTTTTATTCACCATTCGACTTTTGATTTTAGATAAGTTATCTTCGTCATAGTCACAGCCGAAGCTATTTACTACCGGCGCTTCGTAACCCACTTGATTACGTTTGAATTCTTGTTCCCAAACAGAAAGCTTTGTTCCGTTAACCGAATCCCCATTTGCTAAATGCCCGTACTTCTGAATAAGCAGTTTAACAATCACAAAATCAAGTGCTTTGTCTCCAATGAACTCGAGCACCTCATTGTTTTCACCGCCGTTCTCTGCGGTATATGAGCGACGAGTGAAAGCTTGCTGCAACAAATCAAGATTTTTAAAATCATATTCGATTTGTCCTTGCACCATTTTCCATACTAATTCTTTTTCCATAATAAAAAATCCTTTCGGTAATGTATTTTACCAAAAGGCATAATAATAGCCTAACAAAAACACTTTCCCCGTGAGAATAGGAAATACAATGCCAGACATACATCATTAAATATAATTCTTTGTTTCCGTTTGTTTACTCGGGTTCACTTTCATAAACAGGAATAAACACTAAGATACAATGTTTCAAATTTAATGTATTATGCCTTCAAGCTAAATCATTGTATCTCATTCACGAAAAGAATGCAAGTATTATATTAAAAATCATCTCCTTTGTAGTTATCACACAAAGGAGATGCAGAAATATATTAAGTTTTATTTTCTATGCTTCATCTTCCTTTGAAAATCGTTCAGCGTCTGGATATGCCAGAGGCTTTTGCGGGTGATGGAGCGGAAGGTCAGGGAGCAGAAGAAATCCACAAGAAAGATTTTCGGGATACAGAACTTCAGTCCCTTTTGAAAGGCTTTCAGTGACCCACGGGTGCACCAGTTGTGGACGGTGGTCAGGGTGTAGCCGGTCAGGGTTACCACATCCTTTACCGTGACCACATCCGGGTATTTGCGCAGCAGCTTTTCATAGTAGACGTGCATTAGCACCATTATACGCAGTATTGACAATAATGTAAACAAAAATATTAACAAAATCACGCAAAGCAAACAATTCATGAGATGGTTCGGTGATTGGCAAAATAGCCCTGCAAAAGCAAGTAAAGCGGTAGACAGCAACAGCTAATCTGACTGATTTGCTTCTATAAAACAGAATTTTCTGTCTGCGTGAATAACACATTTATCACAAGCTTTTTCTTTGTAACAACAAGTTAATTTATGCATAAAATATCATTGAATAAAAATAACGGTTGGTGAAAAAAGGTGGCATTGAGTACAAGAGAATTGCTTGCAAGGCTTTTAAAATGTGAGGCAGGTGGGGAAGGTGAAAACGGAATGCGTGCCGTTGCGTCGGTAATTGTAAACCGAACCCGTGTTCCAAACGGGGAATTTGCAAGAGTCAGCAAGGGCGGAGATTTCCGTGCCATAATGGAACAACCAAATCAATTTACCTGTCTTAAAACAACTGTCGGAGGACAATATAATCCTCAGAATGTTTATAATATACGCCCTGACGAAATTCACTATAACATTGCCGATTGGGCATTGGCGGGCAATACCGATTCATCTGTCGGAAATTCAATTTTCTATTTTAATCCATTTTCAGATACCTGCCCAACATTTTTTCCGTCAAACAACGGAGTAATTTACAACAGGGTAGGGGATCATTGCTTTTATTCGCCTACCGAGGCTTATTCCAAAACATAAAGGAGCATAGCTTAATGGATAATTCTTCAAATATGGCAGTTAATACAACTCCTACGGCAAATCAGATTAATCCCGAACATCATTACGGACTTGACAAAAACAAAGCCTGCCTCAACAATTCATGTCCGTCAAACACAGCGGATAGCGGATGTTATATTCCTGCGATTGACGAAATTATGCGACACAATCAGGGCGCACCGTCTGTTGCACACCCCAATATGACAGAAAAAGTTCAAAAATCAAATGACAATCCCTCGCTTGAACAGGCAGAAATAGCATATGAAGAGGGCGGAAGTACATCAGAAGAACAACCTGAAAATATAAATAAATACAGCGGAAGTCTTCAAAATATACCGTTCATTAAGGACTTAAAAAAAATAGATACATTTATACCTGTTTTGCCTGCAACCCCTGCTACAACGGCGAGCTCCGGAGCCACCGTTGCAACGCCGATAAGGCAGAATATCGGAATGTCGATGAGTGATTATCAATATCCGTTTCCTGTAACAGCCGAAAGTCTGAGATATCACAACGGTTTTATGCGAACACAAATCGGAAGACGAATCACCGTTGATTTTCTCATGGGAGCAAACACAATTGTTCAGAAAACAGGCTATCTTTTAGGTGTTGCTCAGGATCTGTCTCTTATACACATCTCCGAGCCCACGAGACGCGTAGTAATCTC
>ERZ1027001.1319-NODE-1319-length-12223-cov-17.035503_pt1 | contig 12223 bp, 10 predicted proteins | sample MGYA00519452_ERZ1027001 | MGnify/ENA primary metagenome ERZ1027001 (study PRJEB26926, sample SAMN06164867) | human gut metagenome | biome: ENVO:00009003; feature: ENVO:2100002; material: ENVO:00002003 | host: Homo sapiens | place: USA | collected 2012 ...
ATCTACACAAGGAGTATCGTCGGCAGCGTCAGATGTGTATAAGAGACAGTACTAGAACTATGTAGGATAGCTTGTTTTATCTTCATATTATATTGTGTAATGTTGTTCTTACGAAGTCGCCCCAGAAGCGACCAAGCCTTCTGCTTAAACTCACTCTTATACATAGTAGTGATAGCATCCGGCTTCTTGTAGTCAGAACCCAGCTTTGCAAATATCTTATTGAAAGAAACACCAACACTCACTGTGATGCCAAGCTCTGACTTCATTCTCCTGCTGATTTCCTGTGCGATAAGCAATCCATCGCCTTTAAGGGAACTGCTCCCCGTTACATCAAGCCAGCACTCATCAATCCCATATGGCTCCTGTCTGTCCGTATATTCTGCATATATCTCATGCGCCATCCTTGAGAAGCGAAGATATAAGTCCATTCTTGGAGAAACAAATGTTATGTCCGGACAGATCTGCTTTGCCTGCCAGAGTGCCATTCCTGTTTTCACACCGTACTTCTTGGCAATATAGTCAGCTGTTAAGACAATCCCATGTCTTGCCTCCGGGTCGCCGCCTACTGCCAATGGCTTTCCTGCAAGCTCAGGATGATGCAGATGTTCAATCGAAGCATAACAACAGTTGATATCTGAATGAAGTATTACCCTGTCTCCCATCTGCATCACCTCCTGCATTTAATCTGTCATTACCATAACCTTTAGTCCAAGTATATGGGTAATGTTTCTTACAGTGCATAGTATAACCCCAAGAATAATCGACTGTCAACGGACACATGTGTCCTTTTTTCTCATTATATTGGATTTTTGGCTTGAATAATTGGTACTGTTGCTATATACTATGGAGTGAAAAGAGACATTAGAAATCAACAAAATGAAAGAAAAGAGGCGTATGTATGTACTCAATCGGAGAAATCATTTCATTATATAGAAAAAAGAAAGGCTTGCTCCAGCAGGACCTCGCTGATGAACTGGCAAAGGAAGGCATTACCATTTCCTACAAGGCTATATCCAACTGGGAGCGAAATCTTGCCGAACCAAGCGTAACGATATTTTACAAGGTGTGTAGAATCCTTGGTATTACTAATATGTATGAAGCATATTTTGGAGTAAATCCTGCTGATCCTTTTTCATCACTTACTGATGAAGGCAGGGAAAAAGCTATGGATTATATTAATCTTCTCCATGCGTCCGGATTATATGAAAAGCAGACTGCCAAAATTATTCCGTTCCGCTGCATTGATATTTTTGAAAATGCTGTATCAGCCGGAACCGGTAACTTCCTTGTAGACGGACCAAAAGAGACTGTATGTATAGATGAATCTATCTTACCGGAAGATACTACTTTTGGTGTCCGTATCAGTGGCGACAGTATGGAGCCTGAGTTTTCTGATGGTCAGATTGCATGGGTATTACAACAGGAATCTGTTGCTAATGGAGAAATCGGCATCTTCGCTCTAAACGGAGAAGCCTACATCAAGAAATTGCAAAACGATAAAGACGGAATCTTCCTTATCTCGCTTAATGAAAAGTATGCACCTATCCCCGTCGGAGAAGATGATCGTTTAGATATATTTGGTAAGGTTCTCGGAAAATGTAATCCTGCTGATATTGCTAAGAGTTACAAATAAGACCAGTGCCAATTAATGCAAGTCCTTTTTATTGGACACATGTTCTTGCATAATTAACACTAAGAAATCAGAATCTGAAAGAAGGAATTTTTATGGCGGTTGTCAACAATATCAAAGAAATCCGTGAGCAGCGTGGCATCTACCAGGATGAACTTGCTGAAGCTACCGGATACTGTACCAAAACCATCGGTCGAATAGAACGTGGGGAAAGCACCCCATCCGCAGAGTTTATGCTGCGGATTTCAAAATACTTTAATATGATGGTGGAAGATGTCTTCCATGTAGAAGATTGAGCTGGGCACATGATACCCAGCTCTATTACTATCTACTTTCAACATAAATTTTAAAAAGCGACGATTTTCGCAATCGTCGTCAGACTGTTCCTGTTGGGCGGTCTGACTTTTTTAACGATAGTGCAAACATCGTCAGAATTTGTCTGCGGTCAGGTTGTATCATAGCGGCTCCCTCCAGTAAGCCGCCGTATCCGCCAGCGTCAGCACGTCATTCCCTTTGAGGGCAAAAGAAACGGCGCCCTGATCTTTCAAAACCGCCGATAGAGCATCACATTTCTAAAATGAGCGCACGAAATTATCTGCCCCAGTCAACGGTTTTTTTCTTTCCCCGGACGGGGCAGATAACTTATTATGCAGAGCAGAGCGGAGCCGATGTGCGCTAATCGGTTCCTTGTACTTTCTCCTTCAGCTTTCGGAAAGATGTATCACTGATGGCGTGTTCAATCCGGCAGGCGTCCTGCTCCGCCGTTTCTCTGTCTACGCCAGCAGCCACAAGCTGCTCCGTAAAGAATTGATGGCGTTCATAGATTTTCTCTGCCACCTCCCGGCCTATATCGGTCAGGTGGAGAAATCCATCCTCGTCCATTGTCAGAAAGCCGCCATCCCGCAGAACGCCCACCGCATGACTGATACTCGGCTTTGAAAAGCCCATGTGCCGAGCAAGATCAATGGAGCGGACCATGCCCTGCTTCTTTTGAAGAATCAGCACAGCCTCCAGATAATCCTCCCCGGACGCATGAATCTTCATCGGTTCCTCCTTTATGCAAGGCTCCAGCCGGAAGCCTTTTTACGGATATTTACAAAATCCTGATAAATCCCGGCTTTTGCCATAAGCTCGTCATGGGTTCCCTGTTCGCTGATCCGTCCATCAGAGATCACCAAAATCTGATCTGCCTGACGGATGGTATTCAGGCGGTGTGCAATCACAAGTAATGTTTTACCCTTTACCAGCTCATTGATTGCCTCCTGGATATAGCTTTCATTATCGGTATCAACACTTGCAGTCGCTTCATCCAGAATGACAATCGGTGCGTCCTTCAAAATGCATCGGGCGATAGAGATTCTTTGCTTTTCGCCGCCGGACAGAGTAGCGCCGCCTTCACCGATGACTGTCTGGAATCCATCTGGCAGCGCCATGATAAAATCATAGCAGCGGGCTTTTTTTGCAGCCTCATAGACTTCTTCCTCGGTAGCGTCCGGTTTACCCATGCTGATATTGTTGTAAATGGTATCCTGGAACAAGTACACCCTCTGGAAAACCATGCTGATCTGTTCCATCAGTTCGGCGAGAGGCACATCCCGAATATCTGTACCACGGATTGTCACTTTGCCGGATTTCACATCCCACAGCCGCGCCAGAAGGTTCGCAATCGTGGATTTGCCACCGCCAGACGGTCCCACAAGTGCGGTCATGGTATTCTTCTGCATAGAGAAGCTGATGTTGTGCAGGACTTCCTTGTCCTGATAGGCGAAGCCCACATCGCTAAATTGTACTTCTGGCTGATCCGGCTGTGCCTGTGACAGAATATGTTGATTTCCGTTATCGGGAAGTTCGGGCTCGTCCAAAACAGCTTCAATGCGGTCTAATGCGGCATTCATCACGGTCAGTCGGGTTGCTTCTCCATAAAGAGCTTTCAGAGGTCCAAAGAGATCAAAGACAAACAGTAGCACGCCCAAAAGATAAGCCAGGGAGAGTACGCCTTCCTGATGTAAAAAAACGGATAAACCGAAGATAGCGGCAATACCCACGCCATAGAGAATGTTTAAGCCAGTGGTCCACGGTGTCATTTTCTGCTCAAACTTCGTATTGACATCCCTTGATTTTTTGAAGTTTTCCGTTAATTCGTCAGATTTTTCTCCGAGCAGATTGTAACTTTTGATAACCCCAATTCCTTCAGCAAAAGACAAGACCGCATCCGTCAAATTCTCGCTTTGGTTTTGACGCCCGACAGCCTCCTTGAAGGAAACCTTATTCATATATTTTGCAACCAGTGATGCCAGCAAGGTAATGATTACCGCAATCAGCCCAAGTCTCCAATCCAGTATGAACATAAAAACAGCTAAAACCAAAGTAGACAGCATATAGCTCATCATGTTGCCAATGGTACTCATAGAAACTTCCTCAATGAATACCATATCCGTACTGAGAACAGAGCTGATTTTGCCAATATTCCCCGATGTAAAGTAACCCATCGGCATTTTTCTTAAATGATTTCCCAACTCCATCCGTTTATCAGCAAAGATCATAAATCCAGCGGCACTTTGCAGACGGTCGCTCAAATAGTGAACCACTGTCTGAACCACTACAACAGCTAATAATCCAAGTCCGACAAACAGACAGGTCTTTCCAGTCAGCGTATTATCTGCAAACCCGGCCAAGACAATAAACGCCATGAAGATCGGCATTTTGGAGAGAATGGACTCGACAAATGCACATAGAAATGCAGCCTGAATACGGCTTTTATACCTCCCGGAGAGGTTCAGGATTCTTGAAATCAATGCAAACATTTATCTTCCCTCCTTTGCAGTAGATACTTTCCACTCGGCGCTGTCCTGAGCCGCTTTCCACAACTTTTGGTATTCTGGGCAAGCTTGAATCAGCTCCTGATGTTTTCCGGTTGCCACCATCTTTCCGTGATCCATAACGCATATTTGATCTGCGTTCATTATAGCGGGAAGTTTGTGAGCAATAACTACCAAGGTTTTTCCCTTCACCAGCTCCGCAATAGCAGCCTCCATTTTTTCCTCATTTTCTGGATCAGCATAGGCCGTGGCCTCGTCAAGCACTACAATCGGGGCATCCTTCAGTATTGCCCGCGCCAGGGAAATTCGCTGGCGCTGCCCTCCGGAAAGCATTTTCCCCGCATCGCCCGCCATGGAGTGAATACCTTGCGGCAGCTTTTCCAGAAACTCCAGACACTGGGCTTTCTTCGCCGCCTGCATTACTTCCTCATCGGTAGCATCCAAACGTCCAAGACGGATATTTTCCAGCAGGGAGGTGTTAAACAGGTACTGATCCTGAGCCACATAGGAAATGCGGCTGTTCAATGCCTCCAGGCTCATATCACAAAGTTTCTGCCCGCCAATGGAAATGCTCCCTTTCTGCGGGTCATAGTAGTGGATCAACAGTTTTGCAAGTGTGCTCTTGCCAGAACCGGATTCACCAACTAGGGCAGTTTTTTGTCCTGCTTGTGCCACAAAGGTAATATCGTGGAGGACTTCGTTTTCCGCTATTATCGGTTTCCCATCTGGGCCAGGCTGTGTCGTCTGATACGCAAAGGAAACATGATCGTAAGAAATGTTAAAATCCTGTCCGTGGAAATCATCCTCAGCAGCTTGCAGCGGTGCCGCATTTAACATCTGTTCAAGTGCCGTGATCTTATAATTCAGATTCGGAATCGTCTCCATAAAGCCCAGTGCTTTCAGGAGAGGAATCCCAATGCTGAGGGAAAGGCAGAGGACTAAAATCAAATCAGGTAAAGTGCTTATGCCACAGAGAACAAACCATGCCCCAAGAGGCAAAGTCAGAATAACAGTGCAGGGCAGCAGACTTCCGTAAATCGCCATCCAGGGCCAGGCGGCCTTATACCATGCCAAGGTATAATCCCGATAGTCCGTTACATCCTTGCGGAAGTTCTCGTAAGATTCACTCTCCCGGTTGAAAACCTTGACAACCTCCATACCATTGATGTACTCAATGATCGTGTTGTTCATTTTCTGTGCAGACTGATAGTAGGGGCCCATGCGCTTCATTCCAACAGAGTACATAATGACCATGGAGAGCAGGCTGATCGGGATAGAGGCCAAAGACATAAGAGCCAGTTTCCAGTCCGCACAAAACATAGCAACATAAATCACCAGCGGGATCAGTAAATTTGCGATACCCTCCGGGACTGAATGAGCAAGGAGCAATTCCAAGCTGTCCACATCATCGACAAACAGCTTTTTGATTGTCCCTGTCCCTTTTTCCTCCACAATGCCAAGGGGAAGTTTCTCAAACTTCTCTTGCAGAGATACCCGCAGCCGGAACAATGTGTTATATGCTGCTTTATGAGAAATTGATAATCCCCATCCATATAAAACCGCCTGCAAAACAAGACAGATCAAAACCCCTATAACACGCAATAAAACAAATTCTGTCTCAACAGAATCGCCCATAACCAATGGTGAAATAACCTGATAGGCCAGCACAAAAGGCAGGACGCCCATAAGAACGCTGACCAGTACAACGACCGTAGCCACATACATATTTTTCTTATATGCCCCTGCGTACTCAAAGATTTTTTTGAACATAAGCCCTCCTTATATTGAGCCGTACTGTCTGTGCTTCAAAAACAAGAGGCCGCCAAAGTAAAGCGGCCTCTTATCATTATCTTTCTGTCCAGTCAAGGCGGCCCTGACATTCATAATTTCTAAAATTCATTGGCGGATTCGGAAAAAATCCAAAACCTTTTTACTTCCGGATTCGTCCAATGGATAGCTTTCTTTTATTTGCCCTTTTTCCATATGGACTACATACGAACATCCCGCCATCACCAACTCCGGATCATGCGTAATAACAAGAAGCGTTTTGCCCTGATCCGCAAGTGACTTCAAACTCCGCGCAACTTCCCGCATATGTTTGAGATCAAGCCCGCTAGTTGGTTCGTCAAACACAATGATCTCCCGGTTACTCACAATGGCAGATGCGATCGCTACCCGCTGTTTTTGCCCGCCGGAAAGAGAAAGCGGGTGCCTGTCTTTATATTCCAGCAGATCAAACTGTTTAAGGATTTCATCTGCAACAGTTTCATCCTCGTTGTCCATGCTCAGAAGCACTTCATCCATCACGCTTTCGGTAAATAGCTGATGGCTGGTATCCTGCATTACCATGTAGCAATGTTTGAGCCGGGCTTTCCAATCAAGGGTTTTCCCGTCAACCTGCAAAAGGCCACACTTCTTTTCCAGTCCGCAAATACAACGGGCCAGAGTAGATTTTCCAGCGCCATTCAGGCCGATAATGGCAATCGTTTCTCCAACAGGCAGTTCAGCACTCGGAATATGGAGGCTTTCCGGTTCCCGCTTTTTATACGCAAAACAGAAATTTTGAAATTCCATCAGTTTAGCTGTATGCGCCTGATACTGATTCGCGGGTTTCAACTTCGAGAGAGAAAACGGCCGCAGCCCCATTTCTTTTCGAGTGCTATCCGATAAACTGTCAAATTCAGCAGGCGTGTATTCCCGTTCAATCTCCCCATCTTTTACATACAGCACACGATCTGCAAGATCGTGAAGGTAGTAAAGGCGGTGTTCTGCAATTAGAATTGTTTTGCCCTGCTTTTTCCAGAGGCTCAAGACCTGCCGCAGGTCATCAATAGCAGCCATATCCAGATTAGAAGATGGTTCGTCAAGGACCATAATTCCCGGTAGCAATACACTTGATGAAGCACAGGCTATTTTTTGCTTTTCGCCCCCGGACAGAGCAAACACGCTTCGCCCCATCAAATCTTCAATATGATAATCGGAAACTGTACGGTCAATCCTTTTCAGGATATCTTCCTGGGGATAGCCTAAATTTTCACAGGCAAAGGCTAATTCACTATCCGTATCCACGTTGAAAAACTGACTTTTGGGATTCTGGAATACAGATCCCACCATAGCAGCCAAGTCATAAAGCGGCGTATCTGATACGCTTTTTCCGTCCAGAAGGACATCGCCCTCTAAATTACCTTCGTAATAATGAGGCACCAGCCCGTTTACCAAACGGGTAATCGTTGTTTTCCCGCAGCCGGATTCTCCCGTGAGTAAAACAAATTCCCCTGTGTTTATGGTGAGATTGACATTTCTAATCCCTCCGCCGCTGGATTCTTCACCATAAGAAAAAGAAACATTTTGAAAATCTATCATGGCAAAATCCCTCCTGCGGAAATTATCGGGGAAGCAATCGCCCAAAACACTACAAAGCAACAAAACAAGATCAGCACCACATCGGCAAAATTGAATTTAAGCTGGCAAATGTTTGTGCGTTTGACAGGAGCGCCGAGGCCACGGGTAATTGCCGCAGCGGAAAGTTCCTCACCGATTTTCACGGAGCAGGTAATCATCGGAATCAGCTTATACTCCAATATTTTTGAAGGTTTTTTCCCTCCAAGTTTAATCCCACGCATTTTCATAGCGTCACTGATTGCTTCTGACTCCTGAAAGACAGTTGGAAAGAAGCGGAACATGACCGTTAAGGGGATCGTCACTTCTTTAGGCATATGGATTCTTTCCATGCCGGAAATCAATTCACTGACCGTTGTTGTTTTCACTGCATAGGCAGCAATCGCAACACTGGGAAGGATTCGGCAGAAGAATCCGGTTGTAAACAGAACGAGGAAATTCAATATCCCCGTAAGGTGCGGCAAAACATAAATTTGAACAGCATAAAAAGCAGAAAACACAGCAATATAGCCCACAGCTTTTGCACATTGTTTCGAGGTAAGCAGCAATATAGCCGGAACCGTACAAAGAACAAGGCGGATCAGCCCCATAGCTTCTCCGCCTGTTCCACCCATGACAAAAATGCTTATGATGAAGATGAGCAACAGTTTTGTACGCGGATCGAGCCGTAGCCCTTGTTCTGTTTTTTTGCTGAGCAGAATTTCCCGCGCCATTATGCAATACCGGCACGCTGGAAGTGCTTTTTGCAAATGGCTTTCCCAATCATACCTCCGACAAGGCCAAACACAAAGCAGGCAACCAGCAGAATAGGCGCAATCCACATAGGCATATATGTATTAAGGGTAGCTGCATATTCAGCGCCGTATCCTTCAGTCAACATTACCATATAGCTTTCACGGTTCAGGAAAATGGGAGCAAAGTTGCCAAACACCCAGATGCTGAACACGCCGCAGGAAAGAACTGTACTCTTTGCACTTTTGTAGTCCGCCTTTTTCAGGATCACGTCGGCCAACAGGCCGCCAACAAGACCAGTTACCATAGTAAGATAGCCGTTTCCGAAGAACACCATGATTAGGCCAATCAGGAAACCCATGATTGCAGTCATCCCGAATTTTTTAGCCTTTGTAACATACAGCATATAGGGGATGCCGCCAATCAAAGGGCACAGTACCGCCATCAGCGGAATAAAAATGGGGATAAAGCCAAGCATCGCCACCAGCATAACAATCACGACATAGATGACGGTGTAGATGCCGATAGTAATTAAATCTTTTCCCTCAAGCCGGGAACTTTTTTTCTGGGAACTCATACCAGTATCCTCCTTATCTCTGAGAAAATGAAAATGTGGTGTGGTTAGCTTCTTCTAACCACACCACATATAATAGCAATTTGCGCCCACGATTCCAACCCAAAAACAATTTTATTCTACCCAAAATCAGTATTTTTGCATTTATCCAATCGTAGCTTCTGCTTTATAGTTTTTCGGATTCACTCCGTATTTCCTTTTGAACGCCGCTGCGAAATTGCTCGCTTTTGAATATCCCACCAGTATAGCCACCTGGCTGACATTCAAATTACTTTCTAACAGCAGGCTTGCCGCCTTTTCTAACCGCTGGTCGATGACATACGCATGAACCGATGTTCCGAACAGGGAGGAAAAGCCCTTCGTCAATTTTGAAGTGCTGATATTGACCTGCCGCGCCAATTCCTCGCAGCTCGGAGCCAGGGCAAGCTGGCTGTCAATAATTCGCTTTGCCTCTATGATGGAATCCCGGTCACTTCTGGAAATTGCAACGTAGGTTGACGCGAGAATACTCAGCTCCAGGACCTCGCTCAAATATACCGATAGCAGCTCAAAGACCTTGCTTTCCAGAAACAGGTATCCCAACCCGCCGCGATATTGCGTGAAGTCTTGCAGCTCCGCAAAAATGTGTTCCATATAGGGCGTGATATTCACCTTTGATATGCCGTCCAATAATTTTTTCTGATAGACCTCGATCTCACCAGCCTCAAAGTAGTCATTCAGAATCTTATAGAAATAGGATAGAGGTATTTTCACATTTTTGAAAAGGAAATCGCTCTTTTTAGAATAGCACAGATATTCCATTTTCCCGTGGCCGCGATAAATACAGGATTCACCCTTTTGAATGCTGGCACTTTGCCGGTTGTCTGCAATATTCCAGGAAACACCGTCATTGAAGCAGAACAGCATTTGTATGTATTCTTCACTGCTCACTCCCTGCACGTTCATATCCGAAAAGTAATTCATTCTCCAGTCTGAAACAACTGCTCCCTGTTTCGTGACGATCTGCGAAATCTGACCGGTTCCCATGTCTGCCGGAATATCTATGGTGATCGTCTGCGGTGAATTAGAGAGCAGATCACGATAAAGATTATTCATGTATTGATTTGTCATGTATGAGCGCCCTCCTTATGGTTAGTTAAAACTAATCATAGTTTACAACACCAACCTGGAAAAGTCAATTTGTATTCCTTGTGTATACCGCAGAATCCATTTCACATCAAAACATCGTAGATACCACTTCAATGCTATTTCAAAAACGTAGTGGCAATTAATTTACGAATTATGCCTACTCATCGTACATTTTTATCCTTTTGCATTATTATTTCTTTGTTCTTATTATCATTTGCAGCATTATCTCTCAAATAATTTTCAAATGCATCTGCATTATACTGATATTCCTGTGGTTCAGCGACCATCGGTGAATATACAACCTCTGCTTCCACTCGCTCAGCTTCTGCCCTCTCCGGCTCTGTCTGTTCCACGCTCTTCACATTACCCTTTCATCAATCTGCTCATTAAGCATCCGCTCCTTTCTCTCTGCTGAGATTGGAATTTTCTCAAACTGCGAGTGCGACATGATGATACAGTCATAATCACCTGTTGCAATCCTTGATACGAACTGCTTCCTGCGGCTCTTTTCAAAATCACGCTCTGTGGCAACCAGGATATTTGCTGACGGATAAAGCCTTAAAAACTCTGATGCCGTCTGACCGATAAGTGGCTTTGGAACAACCATGATCGTCTTATTGGCAAGTCCGAGTCTCTTCTGCTCCATGCAGGCAGCCATCATCTCAAAGGACTTTCCGGCACCGACACAGTGTGCCAACAGGGTGTTTCCTCCAAGAAGGATTCTTGCCACCGCATTCTTCTGATGCGGCTTTAGCTCAATCGCCGGATTCATTCCCGGAAACTGTAAGTGGCTTCCGTCATACTCACGCAGACGGATATTGTTGAATGTCTCGTTATAATACTCTACATACTTCTGCCTGCGTTCCGGCTCTGAAAACAGCCATTCCTTGAACTTTTCCTTGATCATGTTCTGCTTTTCTCTTGCAAGCATCGTCTCATTCTTATTGACTTCATAATGATACTTGCCATCACCATCATCAATCCTGTCCCTTACTGTTACAGTTTTAAGATTCAGCGTATCCTCAAAAATAGAATAAGCATCCATGCGGCTTGTACCATAAGTCTTAGTAGCTGCCACTGAATGCTTATCCATACTCTTATTCTCGATGAACCATTCCATGCTCATCTTATTTAAGTGTACCTGAATGCCTGTATTGTAAAACTGGCTTCTGACTGCCCTTGCTCTTCTTGGTGTATTGAGAAGCTCATAGATAAACTGCTCATAATCAAGCGGCTCAATCCATGTTGTACCAATCTTTACATCAATATCTGAAGCTTCAATCCACTCCGGCTGCACCTTTTCAAGTGCTGCCACATTGCCTGCAAATCTTTCTGCCTGTGGATTGTCTGTATTCGCTGCCATAGCTTTTGCTACTCGTAGCTTGTCTCTCACATTGCCGGAAAGATACTCGTCTGCTGTCTCCCAGCCGATATCAGGATTGTTCTCGTTGTAACGGTCGGGATTAAGGAAAATCAGTCCGTCCAGCTCTTCCACAAGAACTGCCCTTCTAAGCTCTGCCAAAGCATCATCACTTAGCGTTATCTCATCCGCTGTCTGCCCGGACTTTTCTGCAAGCTCTTCCTTTGCATTTGTAATATCCGGCTCATAGATAGAAAGCATATAGGCAAGATTCACATATCCAAATTCATTGACGGATACATTTAATGCTTCCACAGCAGTCTCAACCCTGTCTATGACAGTCTTTGCCTTAATCGTCTGCTTATAAAACATATCCGCTTTTTTCACCTCCCCGTCTTCATTTACTTCTTCAAGACTACAAAGAAGTGGGTAATCGCTGTCATCTCGAAATGCTATTCTGTTTGCTTTTGAAGTAATGGCTCCATACTGCTTTACGAAGGCATCATATTTTACATTAAGAAGTCTCTGCTTATCAGAAAGCTCCTCCTCGCTGCAGCCATCCATCTGGATATCAATCAGCT
>ERZ1027001.1331-NODE-1331-length-12137-cov-4.322132_pt1 | contig 12137 bp, 12 predicted proteins | sample MGYA00519452_ERZ1027001 | MGnify/ENA primary metagenome ERZ1027001 (study PRJEB26926, sample SAMN06164867) | human gut metagenome | biome: ENVO:00009003; feature: ENVO:2100002; material: ENVO:00002003 | host: Homo sapiens | place: USA | collected 2012 ...
ACGAGATTACTACGCGTCTCGTGGGCTCGGAGATGTGTATAAGAGACAGCCCCGGAACAGGGGGTGCGGCCGGTCGGGACGGCTCTTGAACTCCGGGTGGAACTGCGCCCCCACGAACCAGCGGTGGGCAGGCTCCTCCACGATCTCCACCAGGCTGCCGTCCGGGGACAGGCCCGACAGCCGCAGCCCCGCCGCCTCCATCTCGCAGCGGAAGCGGTTGTTGAACTCGTACCGATGCCGGTGGCGCTCGGAGATATCCTCCGTGCCGTACTCCCTCCGGGCCAGACTCCCCTCCGCCAGCCGGCAGGGGTACTTGCCCAGCCGCATGGTGCCGCCCTTGGCGGTAACGCCCACCTGATCGGACATCAGGTCAATGACGGGATGGGCCGTCATGGCGGTGAATTCGGCGCTGTGGGCGTCGGCCCAGCCCACCACGTGGCGGGCAAACTCGATGACAGCGATCTGCATCCCCAGGCAGATGCCCAGATACGGCACCTGATGCTCCCGTGCATATTGAGCCGCTAAAATCATCCCCTCGATGCCCCGATCCCCGAAGCCGCCGGGGACCAGCACGCCGCCGCACCCGGCCAGCATCTGCTCCACGTTCTCCGGTGTCAGGGTCTCGGAGTCCACCCACCGGATGGTCACCTCCGCGTCGCAGGTGGTGCCTGCGTGGAACAGGGACTCCACCACGCTGAGATACGCATCGTGCAATCCCGTGTACTTCCCCACCAGCGCAATGGTCACATGGCGGTGTACCCCGTGGATCTTCTCCACCATGGCCCGCCACCGGGCCATGTCCGGCTCCACCACCGGCAGCCCCAGCTTGCGGCAGGCCACCCGGCACAGCCCCTCCCGCTCCAGCAGCAGCGGCACCTCATACAGGGTGGAGGCCGTGACGTTGGGGATGACGCAGTCCTCCTCCACGTTGCAGAACAGGGCGATCTTCCGCCGGATGTCCCCGGTGATGGGGCTGTCCGTGCGGCACACCAGAATGTCCGGCTGGATGCCGATGCTCAGCAGTTCCTTCACCGAGTGCTGGGTGGGCTTGCTCTTCAGCTCCCCGCTGCCGGGGATGGACACGATCAGCGGCACATGGATGTACAGCACGTTCTCCTTGCCCTTCTCCGCCGCCACCTGCCGGATGGCCTCCAGAAAGGGCTGGCTCTCGATGTCGCCCACCGTGCCGCCTATCTCGGAGATGACCACATCCGTCTGCCCGTCATCCATGGCGTAGATGCGGTTTTTGATCTCATCGGTGACGTGAGGGATGATCTGCACCGTGCCGCCCAGATAGCCTCCCTGCCGCTCCCGGTTCAATACGCTCCAGTAGATCTTCCCGGAGGAGACGGAGGAGTTGGCGTCCAGCGCCTCGTCCACGAACCGCTCATAGTGGCCCAGATCCAGATCCGTCTCCGCCCCGTCATCGGTGACGAACACCTCCCCGTGCTGATAGGGACTCATGGTGCCGGGGTCCACGTTGAGGTATGGGTCAAACTTCTGGTTCCTGACCCGCAGGCCGCACTGCTTCAGCAGCCGCCCCAGAGATGCGGCGCAGATGCCCTTGCCCAGCCCGGACACCACACCGCCGGTGACAAAAATATACTTCATGGCTCCCTCTCCTTTTGACAGCGGGGCGCTTCTCCGCCCTCTGATTTTTTACCCACCGATTTTACCGCCGGAGAAAAACGCCGTCAAGCCCGCAGAATCATCAAGATTTTCCCCCTCCCGCCCCCTGTGCATGGGGCAGTCCTCTGAAATTTCCCTCCCGGAGAAAATTTCTCTTGCATCCCAGCCTTCGGCGTGATATGGTAGGTTTGGACCCGCCTTTTCCGCCGGGTCCTTTTCCGCATAAAAACAGCCCTCACGGCAGCGCCGTGAGGGCTGTTTCACCTTTTGTCATTCCTCCTGCCGCAGCAGGGCCGTCAGTGCCTGCACCCGTCGGGCCAGTCGGGCAAATTCGACGCAGGTCAGGGCCTGCCGTCCGTCGGAGAGGGCCTCCTCCGGTCGGTCATGGACCTCGATCATCAGTCCGTCCGCCCCGGCAGCTGCCGCCGCCAGCGCCAGCGGAGCCACCAGTTCCCGCCTCCCGGCAGCATGGCTGGGATCGGCCAGCACCGGTAGGTGGGACTGCTCCTTCAGGGCGGCAATGCCCGCCACATCCAGCGTGGCCCGGCTGTCCGTCTCGAAGGTGCGGATGCCCCGCTCGCAGAGGATCACCCGCTCATTGCCGCCGGCAAGGATGTATTCCGCCGCCTGCAATAGTTCCGTCACGGTGGCCCCGAAGCTGCGCTTCAGCAGCACCGGCTTCTCCTGCCGTCCCAGCTCCCGCAGCAGTTCGAAGTTCTGCATATTCCGTGCCCCCACCTGCAGGACATCTACCTCCCGGAACAGCGGCAGCTGCCGGGGATCGGTGATCTCCGACACCACCGGCAAGCCCGTCTCCCGGCCCGCACGGCACAGCAGCTCCAGCCCCTCGGCCCCCAGCCCTCCAAAGGTATAGGGGGAGGTCCGGGGCTTGAAGGCGCCGCCTCGCAGCAGCTGCGCCCCGGCGGCGGACACCTGCCGGACGATGGAGGTCACCTGCTCCGACGACTCCACGGCGCAGGGCCCGGCAATGAGGCAGAAGTCCCGCCCGATGCGAGCCTTGCCCACGGATACCACCGTGTCCTCCGGATGCCCCGTCCGGGCCGCCAGCGGATACGGCTCCGTCAGCCGCTGTACCGCCCGCACGCCGGGCAGAAGCCGCAGACTCTCCCCGTCCAGCCGAAAGGTTTCCCCTTCCAGCACCAGCACCTCCCCGCCGGGATGCGCCACCGTAACGCCGGTGTCCTCCAGCCGCTGCCGCAGCGCCTGCCGCACCGCCGCCGCCTGATTTTTCTCTGTGAGAATGAACATATGCCGCCTCCGGGATCATGATCTGAACCTTTATTATATCGGACTGCGCCCCGGATTGCAACGGGGAAACCACAGGGACTTTTCGTTGACACGGCGGCGAAATGTGATATAATAGACAGTGTGTTGCAATATACCCTGTCAGTGTGCCTATTTTGTGTATTGACCGGAGGAGGACATATGGAACGTAAATTCATTCTCAGCTGCTGCTCTACCGTGGACCTTCCCTATTCCTATATGCAGAGCAGAGACATTCCCGTGCTGTTTTATACCTACGTGGTGGACGGGCAGGAGTACGTGGACGACATGGGCCGTGACCCGGAAGCTCTGCCCCGGTTCTACCGTTTTCTGGAGGCGGGCAAGCTGCCCCAGACCTCCCAGATCAATGTCGGCACCTATCTGGACTTCTTCGAGGCCCAGCTGGAAAAGGGCGATCTGCTGCACATCGCCTTCACCTCCGGCCAGTCCGGCTCCGTCCACAACGCCGTGGCGGCGGCCAAGCTCCTGCAGGAGAAGTACCCTGATAAGAAACTCGTGGTCATCGACTCCCTGTGCTCCTCCTCCGGCTACGGCCTGCTGGTGGATGCGGCGGCGGACCTGCGGGACAGCGGCGCCACGCTGGAGGAGACGGCTCGGTGGGTGCTGGAAAACCGCAACAAGGTCCACCACCAGTTCTTCTCCTCCAACATGACCCAGTTCCGCCGCACCGGCCGTGTCTCCGGCACAGCGGCCATGGTGGCCACCATCATGAACATCTGCCCCATCATGCGGCTGGATGATAAGGGCGCCATCAAGGCTTACAGCAAGGTCCGGGGCAAGAAGAAGGCAGTGGAGACCACTGTGAACGCCATGGAGCAGCACGCTCAGGGCGGCCGGGACTACGACCAGCGCTGCTTCGTCTGCCACTCCCAGTGCCCGGAGGACGCCGCCCTGCTCATCACGGCGCTGGAGGAGCGCTTCCCCCACCTGAAGGGCAAGATCCGCCTGTGCGACATCGGCACCATCATCGGCTCCCATAGCGGCCCCGGCACGGTGGCCGTGTTCTTCCTGGGCGACGAGCGCCCCACTATGGACTGACCCCTTATCCCCCTCAGCGGTACATGGCAAGCCATGTGCCGCTTCTTTTTCGCCCCCACCGTCCATCCTCCCGGACGCCCCGCCGCACTTGTGCAGGATACCGAACAAAACCGCCATTTTTCGTTGCAAAAAGGGGATTGCCATGATAGGATTCGTGTGATATAATATTTCTGTTTCCAATTTGCGAGATTTAATAATATACAGAAAGGTATCTGCTGATTATGAATATTAGAATATCCGCTGACAGCACCTGTGACCTGTCCCCGGAGCTCATTGAAAAATACGACATCCGCATCACCCCCCTGTACATCGTCCGGGACGGCCAGTCTCTGGTAGACGGCAAGGACATCACCCCCGACGAAATTTACGCCCACGTCAATTCCGGCGGCGGAATGTGCAGCACGGCGGCGGTGTCGGTGTACGACTACACCCAGTTCTTCCGCCGCCAGCTGGAGGAGTGCGACGCCGTGGTGCATTTCCACATCTCCGGCGATATGTCCGCCTGCTACCAGAATGCCTGTATCGCCGCTCAGGAGGTGGGGAACGTCTACCCCGTGGACTCCCGCAACCTCTCCACCGGCATCGGCCAGCTGGTGCTGGAGGCGGCGCAGCTGACCCGTGAGGGCAAGCTCACCGCTCAGGAGATCGCCCACGAGATGGAGCGCCGCCGGGAGCTGCTGGACGTCAGCTTTCTGGTGGAGCGGCTGGACTTCCTGCACAAGGGCGGCCGCTGCTCGGGCGTTGCCCTGTTGGGGGCCAATATGCTGAACCTGCGCCCCTGTATTCAGGTGAAGGACGGCCAGATGATGGTGGGCAAGAAGTACCGTGGCCCCTATGTGAGCTGCCTGCTCCAGTACATCCGGGAGCGGCTCAAGGGCCGGGATGACATTGACACCCGCCGCATTTTCATCACCGAATCCGGCGGCTTCACCCCGGAGGAGCTGGCGCAGGTGGAGGCCGCCGTCCGCAGCTGCCAGCCCTTTGACGAGGTGCTGCACACACGGGCCGGCTGCACCGTCTCCAGTCACTGCGGCCCCCGTACGCTGGGCATTCTCTATTTCCACACCAAATAATTTTCCTATCATCAACGCCCACCGGAGAGCCGCTGCGCTCCCCGGTGGGCTTTTTCCGGAAAAGCTGCCCCGAGATTTTTCGCAAGACAACTGTCACGGCGCTTGCTTTTCCTACCAGCTTAGTGGTATAATAGGCTGAATAAATGAGGAGGCATACACCATGATTTCCACCAAAGGACGTTATTCCATTCGGATCCTGCTGGATCTGGCCGAGCATCGGGGCGTGGGCTATACCCCCATCAAGGACGTAGCCGCCCGGCAGAGCATCTCCCTGAAATATGTGGAGAAGCTGATGCCCGCCCTGAAAAACGCCGGCCTGCTGGACAGCAGCCACGGCATCGGCGGCGGCTACCGGCTGAACCGTGACCCGGAGCAGTACGACCTGTGGGAGATCCTGCGGGTGACGGAGGGCGAGCTGGCCCCGGTGTCCTGCCTGCAAACGGATGCCTCCCCCTGCCAGCGGGCCGGGGAGTGCCGCACCCTCTCGGTGTGGCAGGGCTACTATGACCTGACCCGGAAATATTTCTCCGGCATCACCTTGGCGGACCTGATGGCCGTTCCGCAGGGCGACAACTACGTCATCTGACCTCCCACTCTATCTTCCCCCCAAACGGCAAGGCCCCCGAAGCCATTCGCTTCGGGGGCCTTGCTGTCTTTTACTTCTTCCGCAGCACCATGGCGATGAAGTTCAAATACCTCCGGCCTCCATGGCCTTGCGGTCGCCGATGGCGTATTCGTTGTCCTGCCGCAGCCAGTCGGCCCAGAACTCCTCATGGCGCTCCATCTCCCGGACCTGAACTCCCTGACACCGCCCCAGCAGCGCCCGCCAGTAGGCGGCATCGTGCAGATCGTCCACCTGCTCCGGCATCCACGACAGCAGCAGCGCCCGCCCGCAGCCGATCGTCCTCTACCCGTCCTGCTTCTCACCTTTGGCCTTGGCGGCCCGGAGCTTTCGCAGGGTGTACACCACGCTGCACACCACCAGTACCGTGTTGATGGCCAGGAAGACCCAAAACACCGGTGAACTGAGATCCAGCGAATTTCCGGCGATGACCAGACAAACCATCCCCGGCGCAATGGCCAGCCACGACCCCGCCAGATACGTCAGGTAATCCACCCGCAGCATCCCCAGCAGCAGTCCCAGCACCTCCATGTTCAGCCCCAGCATATGGATGGCAAAGCACATGGCAAAGCCGTATTCCTGCGTGGCGCTGAAATAGCGCTTGATCTTGGGATGCCGGTCCAGCACCGACTCCAGACTCTCCGTCTTGGTGAACCGCCCCATGGCGTAAGAGATGGATAAGCACACCGCCGTCCCCACGCCGTTGACGGCCAGCGCCGTCGGCAGCGACAACACCATGGACACCATGACCACCAGCGCATTGTATACCACCACGCCGGAAAAGCCCTTCAGTACATATAGTCCCAGCACCACCAGCACCGCCAGCACAGGCCGGTCCGCCACCAGCTGCGGCACCGTATCCAGATCCATGACCCCTGTGGCCAGCAGCACGCCGAATATCGCCGCACACAGGACCATGATCAGCACCGGCAGGTAATCCCTCAGCCGGAATTTTTTCATACAAGCCCTCCTCACGGCGTCCATCCGCTAAAGTGTAGGATATAATGTACCATATCATTATGAATAAAGTGTGAACTTTCGTAGCCTTTACGCTCCGTTTACACTTTTCCGCCAAGTCACGGCCCCCCATTCCTGCTGGACACAGCAAAGCCCCGCTTCGTCAGATGGCGAAGCGGGGCTTTTCCCATAATTTGGAAGTTTTCTCCCTTTCGGCGGCCGGTTCAGATGCCTCCTTGCGGCGGGGCAAATTCCCCTGTCAGGGCGTGTCCGTTCTGCCGGAACTATACGTCCACCGAGTCGTCCGGTTCGTGTCCGGTGGACGTCCACCGGACTGTCCGGCAGCCGTCCCACAGGTATCCCGTCCGGATCCGGCAGATATCCCGTCCGTATCCGGCCATCGTCCGGCTGGTATCCCATCGGGATCGGTCAAGTATCCCGCCGGTATCCGACGGAATAGCCCACCGGTATCCGGTTTTAGGATAGCGCCCGGTCAGGTGTTGAGGAAGGGGTCATCCAGACGGCCCAGACGGCGGAGCATGGTTTTCTTCACCGCCTTGAAAATATTCTCATATCCGGTGCAGCGGCACAGGTGACCCGACAGCAGCTTGCGAAGCTGGTCATCGGTATAGTATACCCCACGATCCAGGATCTCCACCGCCGTCATGATAAATCCGGGAATACAGAAGCCGCACTGGATGCTGGTCTCCTCCATGAAGGCCTGCTGAATGTCGGAGAGCTCGCCGTTGGGACCCATGAGACCCTCCAGCGTGGTGATATGCTTGCCCTCGGCCCACACCGCCAGATACAGGCACGAGTTATAGCACTCGCCGTCGATGAGGACGTTGCAGGCGCCGCACTCCCCCACCTCGCAGCCCTTTTTCACGGAGGTCATGGAGAAGTCGTTGCGGAGCATATCCGTCAGAGAGGCCCGGACGTCTATCATCCGCTCCACCTCCTTGCCGTTGAGGAAGAAGGTCACCAGCTGATACTGATTCTTTGCCATTACAGCTCACCTCCCGCCAGCTTCACAGACTCCATGAGACACCGCTTGGCGCTCTCCACGGCGATGTGGGAGCGGAAGGCCTTGCTGGCCCGCCACGAGTCACGGGGATGGATGTCCTCCAGCACCGCTTTTCCGAAGTCCTCGATGTTCTCCAGCGTCACGGGCTTGCCGTTGATAAACTCCTCGGCGTGAGGCGCACGCATAGGGACGGGCCCCGCCACGCCGAAGGCGATCCGCACCCGGTCGAAGGTCTTTTTATCCTCGCTGAGCCGGGCGTTAACGGAGGTCCCCAGCGTGGCGATATCCATGGCGTTGCGCATGGCGTACTTGATGTAGTGGCCGAAGGTGCGGTCGTAGGATGCCTTGGGGATCAGGATGGCGGTCTGAATTTCGCCCTCCTCCACCCGCAGATCCACGGTGCCGGCCTTCAGGTAGAAGTCCTTAATGGGTACCCGGCGGACGCCGTTTTTGCCGGTGATCTCCACGATGGCCTCCCATGCGTGGAGGGTGGAGGCGGAGTCGGCGGAGGTAACGCCGTTGCAGGTGTTGCCGCCGATGGTACCGGCGTTGCGGATCTGAGGGCCGCCCACCATATCCACCGCCTCGCCCAGCACGTTGATATACTGTTGGATCAGAGGATCGGCGGTGATGTGGCTGAAGGTGGTGAGACTGCCGATGCGGAGGTTCTCCTCCTCATCCAGCGTCACGCCTCGCATTTCATGGCAACCCTGAATACTGATGAGGGCCTTTCCGGCCCGCTTGCCCTCCCGCATCTGCACCAGCACGTCGGTGCCGCCGGCGATGATCTGGGCCTCGGGATGCTCCAGCCGCAGGCGGATGGCGTCCTGTACACTTTCCGCCTGATAGAGCGCTGACATATCATACATAGCGGTATTTCCTCCTTAGTCCCGGATCAGGCCCTCTTCCGTGAAGCGCCGGAAGAGGACGTGGGGGGTGATGGGGTCCTGATCGATGGCCACGCCGGTGGCATTGTAGATGGCGTTGCGGATGGCGGGCGCACCGGAGCAGGCCGGGGGCTCGCCCAAGGCCTTGGTGCCGAAGGCACTGGTGGGCTCGGCGTTCTCCACGAACTGCGCCTCCAGATGGGGGTGGTCCATGATGGTGGAGAGCTTGTAGTCCAGCAGGTTATTGTTCAGAGGCCGGCCGGTCTTTTCGTCGAACAGCAGCTGCTCCGACAGGCCGTAGCCGATGGCCATGGACATACCGCCGTGGACCTGCGCCTCTGCCAGCGCCGGATTCACCAGCTTGCCGCAGTCGTGGACGTTGATGATCTCCTGAAGCGTCACCTTGCACATGGGAACGTCCACCTCCACCACGGCAAAGGTGCAGCCGAAGGAATAGGCGTTGTTGCGGATCGTATAAGTACTCTCGGCGGTGATATGCCGGGAGTCGGCGGGGTCATACTGGGCGTGCATAGCCAGCTCCGACAGGCTCATAAGTACCTTGCCGTCGGTATTGCGGACGATGTTGCCGTCCACGATATCCATGTTGTATACTGCCTGTCGGGTGAGCTTGGTGGCGTAGTCCAGAATTTTCTCCTTCAGCATCAGGCCCGTCTGGCGAATGGAGAAGCCAGCCACATACGTCTGGCGGGAGGCGTAGGCGCCCAAGCCCGTAGGCGTGATATCGGTATCCTGACAGGACACCACATGGACCTTGCGGTAATCGCCCAGACCCACCACGTCGGAGGTCATTTGGGCATAAGCGGTATCGGCGCCCTGTCCGATCTCCGTCTCGCCGCACTGCATGGTGACGCTGCCGTCCAGATTCAGCAGCATCCGGTTGGAGGACGTTTCCAGCGAGATGGGGTAGACGGCGGTGTTATACCAGAAGGTGGCCACGCCGATGCCGTGGCGGATGGGGCCGGTCTCTTTGGCGAACTCCGCCTTTTTGCGGTCGTAGTCGATGTACTTCTTTCCCACCTCCAGACACTGGCGGAAGGAATCCTCATAGTTGACGTTGTGGGAGAAGCCGTCCTCGAAGCCCTTGGGCATGAGGTTCTGCATCCGGAAGGCCAACGGGTCCATGCCCACGGCCTTGGCGCACTCGTCCACGTTGGACTCGTCGGCAAAGGAGGCCTGAGGCATTCCGTAGCCACGCATGGCTCCGGCGGCGGGGCGGTTGGTGAACACCGTCCACGCATCGCACTCCATGTTGTCGCAGGGATAGTGCTGGGGGAAGGAACCCATGGCCTTGGCCACGATGCTGTGGCCGTGGGAGGCGTAGGAGCCCTGATTGGAGTAGAGCTCCACCTTCCGGGCGGCGAAGGTGCCGTCCTTGCGGAGCCACGAGACGATGTGGAATCGGATGGCGTGGCGCACACGGTTGGAGACGAAGGTCTCCTCACGGGAGCAGTCCACCCGGACGCAGCGACCGTGGACCTGCGTGGAGCACCATGCGCACAGGGGCTCGTAGAGGGCATCCTGCTTATTGCCGAAGCCGCCGCCGATGTAGGGCTTCACCACCCGGATATCGCTCCACGGGCGGCCCAGCGCCTGTCCCACCACACGGCGGATGATATGGGGAATCTGTGTGGAGGACACCACCGTGATGCGGCCGTTCTCCTCATAGGCGAAGCAGCCGTGGTTCTCGATGTGGCAGTGCTGCACCGTGGGCGTCTCGTACCAGCCCTCCACCTTGATGAGGCCCGGCTCCCGAATGGCGGCCTGATAGTCGCCCGTCTTCATATCGGTGTGCTTGAGGATGTTGTTGGGGTAGGCCTCGTGGAGCTGGGGAGCGCCGGGCTCCATGGCCTTCTGCACATCCAGCACGAAGGGCAGCTCCTCGTATTCCACCTGCAGCGCCCGGACGCCCTGCATGGCGGCCACCTCGTTTTCTGCGATGACCACCGCCACGTCGTCGCCATAGTAGCGGACGTGCCGGTTCAGCAGGTGGCGGTCCGCCACGTCCTGATGGCCGGGGTCCATGGACCAGGGGTGGCCCGCCGTGGGGAACGGGTGCTCCGGCACGTCGAAACAGGTCAGTACCTTCACCACGCCGGGGATCTGCTCCGCCGCCGAGGTGTCCACCGACTTGACGAAGCCGTGGGCGATGGTGGCGTGCTTGATGCGGACATACAGTGCATCACGGGGCATGAGGTCCTCGTAGTACTTGGTGCGGCCGGTGGCCTTATCAAAGGCGTCTACCCGCACCTCGGCTTTTCCTACTTCAGCCATGTAGTGTTCCTCCTTATGTCAGCGTCGCTGCGATAGCCGGAGTTACCGGCAAAAGTACCTATAAATTTAAGATATCATAGCACAAAATTTGTCATTTGCATAGTCCTTTTCGTAATACTAATTATAGGATAACGGTGGTTGACTGGAATGGGCATTTCCGGGTATACTGTAAGAAAATGACGGGGCAAAGGAGGAAGCGGCATGGCACGGCTGCGGATCGGATGCGTGGTGATGGCGGCGGGAAATGCCCGGCGCTTCGGGGAGAACAAGCTGGCGGTGCAGGTACAGGGCAAGGCGCTGTTCCACCGGGCGCTGGAGGCCGTACCGGCGGAGCAGTTCGACCGGACGGTGGTGGTGAGCCAGTATCCGGAGGTGCTGGAGCTGGCCCACCGCATGGGCTTCGTGCCGGTACCCAACCGGCATCCGGACTGGGGTATCAGCCACACCATCTCGCTGGGACTGGGGAAGCTGCCGGAGATGGATGCGGCGCTGTTTCAGGTGGCGGATCAGCCCCTGCTGCGCCGGGAGAGCGTGGGGAGCCTAGTGGACTTTTACCGGGAGCATCCGGAGCACATCGCCGCGCTGGGTCACGACGGTGTCCGGGGGAACCCCTGCCTGTTCCCGGCACGGCTGTTCCCGGAGCTGCTGGCTCTGCAGGGGGATCACGGCGGCAATCAGGTGATCCGCCGCCATGAGGAGGACCTCCTCTTATGGGAGGTCCCGGCTCCGGAGCTGACGGATGTGGATACGCCTCAGGTGCTGGCGCAGCTACGGCGGGATATGGCGGAGGAGTGAGGGGTCTCCGACAAATCAATCGTCGCTTTGAAAAAGGCACGGGGCTGCGGTGCAGCCCCGTGCCTTTTCAGGTTTTGATCAGAATGCGGTGAGTGGAGACACGTTGGGGAGAATCAGTCCTCCTTCTCCTCCTCCACCATCTCTTGGGCTTCCTCCACCAGTTCCTCGGCTTCGCCCAGAACCTCCTGCTCCCGGATCTGTGCCGGGGTCAGGACACGCTCCGTCTGCTCCTCCCGGAGCACCAGATAGTAGGCCAGTGCCAGCTGGGGCAGCACGCCCCAGACGCCCCGCACGTCCAGCCACTTCACCGCCAGCCAACTCCAGACGGCTCCGGCGTGGAAGGCCAGCAGGGTGGAGCCGTAGAACCACAGCTTTGTCAGCTGCTCCCGCTCTCCCTCGCACAGGTAGTGGGCCAGCGCCAGAGATGCCTGCTTGGTGTTGTTGCTGTTAAAGATCGTGGCTGTCTCTTATACACGTCTCCGAGCCCACGAGACGCGTAGTAATCTCGTATGCCG
>ERZ1027001.1340-NODE-1340-length-12088-cov-13.779772_pt1 | contig 12088 bp, 12 predicted proteins | sample MGYA00519452_ERZ1027001 | MGnify/ENA primary metagenome ERZ1027001 (study PRJEB26926, sample SAMN06164867) | human gut metagenome | biome: ENVO:00009003; feature: ENVO:2100002; material: ENVO:00002003 | host: Homo sapiens | place: USA | collected 2012 ...
CCATCGTTTGTGGCACTTCCGCCGATTCCTATAATAAAATGTCTGCAGCCTCTGGAAATGGCGTCTCTGATGACTTCCCCAACCCCGTAGGTTGTTGTATACAAAGGATTCCGTTCGGTTTCGGAAAGGAGTGTAATTCCGGCAGCTCCGGACATTTCGATGACTGCAGTTTTGCCAGCATCCAGAATGCCGTAACTGCAAAGCACCGGTTTTTCAAGAGGCCCGGTTACGCATACCTGTGTGCGTGTGCCGCCACAGCCAAGCGTCAAAGCTTCCACCGTGCCTTCGCCACCGTCTGCAAGTGGGCGGATGGTGATATCTGCATCCGGATATATGCGCCGGATTCCGGCAGAGGCACTCTCCCCGGCCTCAAGGGAAGTCATGCTTCCTTTAAAAGAATCGATGGCAATAACAACGTTCATGTATACTCTCCTCCTGATATTTGATGGTTGTATTACAATGGTGTGCAGCACTGTCAAAGTTATTGCAATGTGTAAGTACGCGTATAATAAATTTTACAGCATTTTCTTACGACACCTGTCAGTATAACGACACCAAGCATACCAAGAAAGGCTTCCAGGCTAAAATAGCAGACAATAAATCCGGCAGCGACAGCGAGTATAAGTGCAATCTGTACACTTTTCTGGCTGGCGAGAGCCTCAATCTGCTGTGCGCGTTCATCATGGCGTTCGTTGTACAGACGTTTTAACAGCGCTTCATCTTTGAGCGCTTTGCTGTTTTTACAAAACTGTAGTATTACAAAAATTTCCACGACGATAACCAGACCAAGTACAAACCCATGCACAAATTCTGCAGAGTGCGGATTTGTGTAGGCAGAGGTCAGTACACCGGAGGTGTTGGTACACTGTGCAATTAGAAAAAGCGCTGCGATAATCAGATAGAAACGGTTCTGTGTTTTGATTTCCTTTTTCATTTTTTCCATTTTCTTTTCCATAGTAAATTACTCCTCATTCTCAATTTCACTGAAGTCAAAAACTTCTTCAATCGTTAAGTTAAAGTGATGTGCGATTTTATAGGCGAGTCCTAAAGAAGCGGTATATTTACCTACTTCAATAGAGGTGATTGTCTGGCGGGTAGTTCCCACGATATCTGCCAGTTCGCTTTGCGATAGTTTATTGGCTTTGCGCAATTCTTTGATACGGTTTTTCATTGGTGATCCCCTTTTGTTGAACATCAGCCCATGCAAAATTTCTTTCACAAATGGGCTGACACTATCTTTTTGCATAGCTTGCTTTGCAAAAACAGAATAGTATACTTTGCATAAAATGTCAAGCAAACTTTGCGAAAACTGTACAGTACGACAAATAAAATATAAAATGTGGTTGCAACAACATATTCTTTTCCCATTTTTGTGTATATTGTAACTGAAGAATGAAAAAACTGTTTGTAAGAGAGTCTATATAAATGGGAAAGGATAAAATCATGGAACACAACACACGGGTAGAACAGATCAAAACATATCTCGAGCGGCTGAGCGCCGGGGAAGAATTGGAAAAAGTAAGGGCGGATTTCGCAAAAAAATTTAAAGCGGTTGATCCGGCAGAGATTATGCAGGCGGAGCAGGAACTTCTGCAGGGTGGCACACCGCTTGAGACCGTGCAGAAATTGTGTGATGTCCATGCGGCACTGTTCCGCGGCGCAACGAGTGAGGAAAAAGTTGCCAACGCGGAAAAAGCGGTTGCGGCATCGGTAAAAGAGAAAAAGCTGGCGGCTACCGCGGCTTTAACCGGAATCACCGGACATCCGCTGCAGACGTTTACCCACGAAAATGAAGTGTTGGAAAACGTCATCCGGGAATGCAGGAACGAAATAGAGGAAACCAATACCCTTTCACCGGAGCTGTTTGGAAAGCTGCGGGAAGTTGCGATCCATTATGCAAAGAAAGGGGATCTTCTGTATCCGCATCTGAAAGTAAAATACGGGATCAGCGGCCCGTCGGATGTGATGTGGACAACCGATGATGAGATCAGGGATGAACTGGCAGCACTGGCAAAACAGCTGCCGGTTCAAAAGACGGAAGATCACTGGCTGGAACGTTTTCGCATTGTGTTGCAGCGCGTGGAGGATATGATCTACAAGGAAGCCAATATTTTCTTTCCGAACTGTGCCCTGAATTTCACGGAGGAAGAGTGGTTTGGGATTTACCGCGATTCGAAAGATTATCCGGTCTGCTTTGGTGCGGAAAATGCGACCTGGGAGGCGGCAGAGAAGTATCTGCATACAGAAAATTGCAGTAAAGATGTAAGAAATGGAGAAATTATCATGCCGGGCGGGCACCTGACCGTTGCGCAGCTTACCGCAATGCTCAACACGATTCCGATGGAGATCACATTTGTCGATGAGGACAATATCAACCGCTTTTTCAACGAAGGACCAAAGGATTTCAAACGTCCGGGCATGGCGATCGACCGCGAGGTATTTTCCTGCCATCCCCCGAAAGTGGAGCAGCAGGTGCGTCACATTATCAGGGAATTCCGGAAAGGAACGCTCGACAAAGTGCCGATCTGGATGGAGAAAAACGGAAAAACCATGCTGGTTACCTATATGGCGGTGCGGGATGCAGCAGGCACATATCTTGGGACCATGGAGCTGGTGCAGGATATGGGCTTTGCAAAAGAGCATTTCCTTTCCGACGTAAAAGCAAAAGAAGCAGCGCTGCGCGCAGGTATGGAAGATTAACTTATTTTTGTTTTTCCATATGATTTAATTCCGGAATCACGGTAGCAAGCATCGTGAGAAAGCACAGGCTTCCACCGATCACATTTGAGACCGGTTCCGCCATAAACACACCTCTTGTTCCCATGCCAAGTGAATATGGGAGCAGGTAGGTCAGCGGCACAACAATAAATACCTTACGAAGCAGGGAGAAAAAAATCGCCTGCTTCTTTTTATTTAATGATTTAAACGTGGTCTGTCCGATGTATTGCAGATCCATGAAAATAAATGCGGCAAAATAAAGTTTTAAGGCAGGAACCGCGTCTTTGATCAGCTCGCTGTCGGAACTGAAAATCCCGATAAGGAAATGCGGTGCAACGATAATGACCGACCACATGGCGGCGGTATACACAAAGATCATAACCGCCATTGTACCAATTGCCTGTTTTACACGCTTCGGGCGGCGTGCCCCGTAATTATAGCTTAAAATCGGTGAACTACCCTCATTCATGGCATAAATCGGCGTCTCGACGAGCTGCCGGACGCTGGAAATGATTGTCATCACGGAGATATAGATATCGCCTCCGGTCACGGAGAGTACGTTGTTGCAGCAGATGCTGACTAAACTGTTGGTAAGCTGCATGATAAATCCTGCGGTTCCGAGGCTTACGATGTTTTTGGCAGTTTCCGTGCACCGGGAGAGTTCGCTTCTGGTCAGAAACCGTACGTTAAGCTCCGATCGTTTTTTCAGAAAATAGAGGACAAATGCAGCGGAGAGTGTCTGGGAAATCACGGTTGCAATTGCAGCACCCCGGATTCCAAGCGAAAAGACGAAGATGAAAACCGGATCGAGAATGCAGTTTGCCACCGCGCCGATGGCAACGGATGTCATGCCGGTCATGGCATATCCCTGCGCGTTGATAAACGAATTCATACCGGTGGAGATCATGGACGGAAGTGTGCCGAGCAGATAGATCATCAGGTACGGGTATGCATAAACCAGAGCGGACTCGGAAGCACCGAACAGACGCAGGATCGGGCGCGCAAACAAAAATCCAATGACCATTAAAACAATTGCGCCGCCACAGACCATCGTATAGGAGGTATTCATAATTTCGGAAGCTTTCCGGGAATTATTTTCCCCCCGCCGGATGGAAAAAAGCGGAGCACCGCCGCTGCCGAACAGGTTGCTGAAAGCCGTGATGATCACAATAATCGGAAAACATAAGCCGACCGCGCCGAGAGCGGTTGTGCCGATATGCGGGATTCTTGCTATATAAATGCGGTCTATGATGTTGTAAAGCAGGCTTAAAAGCTGCGCAACCAGCATGGGAATCGCTGCGTTTAAGATGTTGCTTGGTATGGAACCATGTTCAAAATCAATTCGTTTCATTTTTTCCTTAAATCCTTTTCTTTCTGTTGACATTTAGTATACCATGAATTAACATATATGAAAAATATTACTTTTATGTCTTAAACGAATAAAAATTATATAAGGAGAAGCTATGGATGTAAAACAACTGGAATACTTCCGGGCAATTGTGGATGCTGGTACGATCAGCGGTGCGGCGCGTGTTCTCCACATGACACAGCCGCCGCTGAGTTATCAGGTAAAGATGCTCGAGGAAGAACTTCAGGTGCAGCTTTTTTTGCGGGGCACCAAAAAGATTACATTAACGGAAGCAGGAAAAACACTGTATGACAGGGCGGGCAGTCTTCTTACCATGGCGGATATTACCAAGCGGGAAGTCATAAAGGCAAGCCAGGCGGCAACAATCCACATCGGATTTACGCCGTCCACGGTTTCTATGATGTCCGATTACCTGATCCGTTTTTCAACGTCGCATCCGGATATTCGCTTTGATATCCACGAGGGATCGACATTTACGCTGCGGGAGCAGTTGGAAAACGGCGTGGTCGATATCACGACACTCCGGACACCGATTGTGCTCAAAGGATGTGAGAGCAGGACTTTGATGCAGGAAAAACTTCTTGCAATGGCGGCTGCAGGGAACCCAGTTTTAGAAAAAAACAAAGATGGGATCACGCTCGAGGAACTGTCAGAGCAGAAACTGATCCTGTCCCACCGCTACCGCAGTTATCTGTTGTCCGCGTTCGAAAAAAAGGGGCTTTTGTGTGACATTTATTGTGAGTGTGAAGACGCCAGAACGGCGATGACTTTGGCGGAAAAAGGGCTTGGAATCGCCATTCTTCCGGCTTCTATGCACAAGTTGTCGGATCAGATGCAGTCCTGTGATATTCTGCATGCGGATCTTGCGACGGAGATTCTTCTTGCATGGCGCAAAGGACGCATGCCGGAGGAAGTGAAAGCGTTTCTTGAAATGTGGAGATAGAAGTATCGTGCAATTCTCCCGGAATTTATCCGGTATGCCATGGAATAATATAAAACTCCGGGCGCAAATGTATATGTGCCCGGAGTTTTTAAATTGTAAATTTAAATTTATCGCCGATACATAACTGCTTACATCTTTGAACAAGTGAGCAATCAGTATTATAGATTGTACTCTCGATTCGAAGAAGTGGATAACCTTTTGAAATCCCCAAAATTTTTGCTTCCTGTGCGGAGGCAAACACAATATCTAAAGTTTTGTCGGAATGATCAAAAATAATATTGTGGTTTTGCAGCACATCATAAAGGGAAGTGTCATTTAAATTTTCTCCAAATAAAAAAGAAAAGGATTCAGGAAACCGGTTGATTTCTAACAATACCGGTTTTTCATCGGCATAACGAATACGTTCCAATACGAGAATCTTTTTATCGGGTGTAATATGCATGAGTTCCATGTCTTTTTCGGTAGGTTCTTCTATTGCAATTTTAATGGTTTTCGCACCTGGAACTGCTCCCATTGTACGGCACATTTCAGAAAATCCGGTAACACCTTTTGAGATATTTCGCTGGATTCTTTTTTCGGCAACAAAAGTTCCTTTTCCGGATTTGCGGTCCAGATATCCTAATTCTGATAAACCTGCAAGAGCTTTTCGGACAGTGACCCGGCTGACATTGTAGGTTGTACTTAACTCATTTTCTGTTGGAAGACGGCTGCCTGCTTTACGTTTTCCGGTGTCAATCTCTTCTTTTAACTGATCCTCAAGTTGTTTGTATAGTGGTTTGGCAATTGTATTGTTTAATTCCATGAAAAACCTCGTAATGTGTTTTGATTTGTATTATACAATATATTATAATACAAAGTTTCAGAATTGTATATATTTATTTTAAAAGCTGTTTTATATTGACAAATGTATTATATTGTATTATATTTTGGATAGAAACAAACGAGACAAATAAAAAAAGGAGAAATGAATATGAGTTATACAAGCAAAGACATTAAAAACATTGTAGCAGAGATTTTGGAGAACAAAAAAGACAAAGGAGGTGTTAAGAGCCTGTATTTTGTTGGTTGTGGAGGGTCTCTTGGAGCTTTGTATCCTGCAAAAACATTTATGGAGAAAGAGTGTTCAAATATTAAATCCGCGCTGATCAACAGCAACGAATTTGTTCACAGTACACCAAAAGATTTTGGAGAGAATTCGATCATCTGTCTGTCCTGCCATAAGGGAAATACACCGGAAACGATTGCAGCAGCAAAGCTTGGTAAGGAAAAAGGAGCAGCAGTAATTATTCTTACATGGCTGGAAGAATCTGAAATTGTGGAGTTTGGTGACTATATTATCCAGTATTCATTTGATGCAAGTCCGGATCATCTCAAAGGTGATATTGATTATGCTGGAGAAAAAACAATGTGTGCGCTGCTCGTAGCAGTGGAAACACTTCAACAGACCGCAGGATATGAAAATTATGATAAATTCTACGAAGGACTTGGTATGATTACCGGAATTATCCGGAATGCAAGAAAACATGTACAGGTAAGAGCTGAACAGTTTGCTGAAACATACAAGGACGATACCGTTATTTATACGATGGGAAGCGGAGCCGGCTATGGGGCTGCATATATGGAAAGTATTTGCATTTTCATGGAAATGCAGTGGCTTGATTCCAGCAGTATTCATACAGGAGAATATTTCCATGGACCGTTTGAAATCACAGATGCAAACCGTCCGTTTATGATTCAGATATCAGAAGGATCTACCCGTGAACTGGATGAAAGGGCTTTAAAATTCCTTCATACATATGCAAAGAGGATTGAAGTTCTGGACGCAAAAGAACTTGGATTATCTACAATTGATGCTTCTGTTGTGGATTACTTTAACCATTCACTGTTTAATAATGTATATCCTATTTATAACCATGAACTGGCTGAAAAGAAAGAACATCCGCTTTCAACACGTAGATATATGTGGAAAGTAGAGTATTAATTCAGAACATATTTAATTCGGGCAAAAGAATTTATAAGCAGACAAAGACATTGTATCCTATGTTTTTGTCTGCTTATTGTATTGTAGATACAAAATAATACATATACGATACTGAAATAGCCCGGGAATGAAAATGTGCACAAAAATCGGAACTAAAATATAGGATAATTGACGAAAAACACACAAGTTCTTGACAAAGGTATGATACAAATATAATATTAAGGCAGATACAAAACAATACAAATAAGAGCGATGTACGAGAATTGTATTAAAGTTTGTATTGTACGGATATGCGCACATCCAAAATGTAACTGAAAAAGACATAAAAGAGAGGGAGGACATGAATATGTTCTGGGTAGAATTAATACTTGTACTTGCCATTATATTTTTGGGGGTACGTAAGGGTGGTACATTTTTAGCAATGGCTGGTGGTGTTGGAATGTTAATTATGACATTTTTCTTTCATGTTACACCGGCAGATCCGCCAGTTACCGTTATTTTAATTATGATTGCGGTAATTGTAGCAGCTGCAACAATGCAGGCATGTGGGGGATTGGATTTCCTGGTTCGCATAGCAGAAAAGATTCTTCGCAGGAATCCTAGGATGATTACGGTACTTGCACCGGTTGTAGCATATATTTTTACATTTATGTGTGGTACAGGTCACATTATTTACAGTTTGCTTCCGGTAATTAATGAAATTTCTATTGAGACAGGAGTTCGACCGGAACGCCCGATTTCAGCATCCATTATAGCTTCCCAGCAGGCAATCACGGCATGTCCGATTTCAGCAGCAACGGTAGGTATTCTGGCTTTTATGGCTGAAGCAACGAACTATAAAACGGTTAATATTTTTACACTGCTTGTAGTCTGTATCCCGGCAACACTGATTGGTACAGTCGCATGTGCCCTTGCTGTAATGAAGAAAGGAAAAGAACTGGCAGAGGATCCGGAATTTCAGGCTCGTGTAGCATCCGGACAGGTTCAGACTCTTGTGAAAAATGAGAATGCTGCAGAAGTTAAAACAACAAAAGAGGCAAAAATCTCTGTTGCAGTATTTTTGGTTGCCATGGTAGGTATTGTATTGCTTGGCGCAGTGAGTGCATTAGTTCCAACACTTTCAGATGGAAGCAAATTACCGCTTACCACAGTAATTGAGATTTTTATGCTGGTTGCAGCAGCCGTAACGGTATTAATTACAAAACTTGACAGCAATAAGGTACTGGATCAGCCAGTATTTAAAACAGGAATGTTTGCTGTTGTTCTGGCATTTGGTCTTTGCTGGCTGGTGAATACATTTATTGCAGATCAGTCATCGTTTATTACAGATAATATGTCAGTTCTCACGAATGAACATCCATGGATTTATATCATAGCAGTGTTTATTGTTGGGGCAATAACAACAAGTCAGTCATCCTCTACAATGATTATGGTTCCAATTGGTATTGCATTAGGGCTTCCGGCAAATATTATTGTTGCTGGCTGGATTGCATGTTCATCAAATTATTTTATTCCTGCTTCCGGTCAGTGCGTTGCAGCAATTGCGTTTGATACCGCGGGAACAACAAAAATTGGAAAATATGTGTTAAATCACAGCTATATGCTTCCTGGCCTTGTATGTACTGTAGTTTCAGTAGTGTCAGCAATTTTGATAGGAGCAGTAGTATTTTAAAACATAAGGAGAAAATCTATGAAAGAACCAAAAATTATAGCGATTGGAGATAATGTATGTGATAAATATTTATCTCGTGGGAAAATGTATCCGGGAGGACAATGTGTCAATACATGTGTATATGCAAAATGGAATGGTGTCAATTCGGCATATCTTGGAAAATACGGTAATGATGAAGTAGCTGAATGTGTGCAGGAGACATTAAAAAAATTAGAGATTGATGATACGCATTGCCGGCATTTTCAGGGAGAAAACGGCTTCGCTTTGGTAACACTGAAAGAAACAGACCGTGTTTTTCTTGGCTCAAATAAAGGTGGAATTGCAAAAGATCATGCATTTGATTTCAACGAAGAAGATATGGATTATATTCAGCAATATGATTTGATTTACACAAATCTTAACAGCTATATTGAACAGGATCTTTCAAAATTGTATCAGACAAAGGTTCCGATTGCCTATGATTTTTCAATGCGCTGGACAGATGAGTATTTGAGGGATGTATGTCCGTATGTAACTGTTGCAATTATGTCATGTGCACATTTGTCAGAAGATGAACGGGAGAGAGAAATGAAAAAGGCACAGAAATATGGTGTTTCTGTTGTTCTTGGAACTGTCGGAGAAGAAGGCTCTTATGTATTATATAAAGATAAATTTTTATATACAAAAGCAGTATTGGCAGAGGATGTTATAGATACTATGGGAGCGGGAGATTCTTATTTTGCGGCATTCCTAAGTGATATGTTAAAAAATTCCCCACAACATAAGATTTTAGATGGTTCAGATGAACAGATGTATGTAAAAATTCAAAATGCAATGAAAAAGGCATCGGAGTTTGCCGCAAAGATGTGCGCAAAAGAAGGTGCATTTGGATATGGAGTACCAATTACAGGAAGAACAGAAATTTAGGGAGGTATAAGTATGAAACCAGATATGTATGAAAATAACGAAGAGGGAATTTTATGTGTCTATAAAAATCCAAAGTGGCTTGTATGTATTAAAAACTGGAAACCGGACAATGATATTAATGGGATTAAACACTTGGAGATCCATCATTCGACCGATGAGCAGTTTATTCTTGTACATGGTAAAGCGATTCTGATTACCGCAGAAAAAAAGGAAAATGGTTTTTCTATTGATCTGACATTGATGGAGCAGGGAAAAGTATATAATGTTCCGGCAGAATGCTGGTTTTATTCAATCACCCAGAAAGATACAAAAATAGTATATGTACAAGATTCCAATTGCTCTATGGAAAACAGTGATTTTTGTGATCTTTCGGAAGAAGAAATAGCATGGATTCAGGAAAAAGCATCACGGCTGCTGGCATAACTAAAGGATAGATTTATATGAAGAAACAATATATTCTTTTTGATTTTGATGGTGTTATTGTAAACACGGAACCTCAAAATGCACATTATCTGCAGGAAACTCTCAAATCGTTTGGTGTATATATGGATCACGAAGAGTTAAAAGGATTTATTGGAGTTAACAGCCGTGAAAAAATATTGCATTATTTGAGCCGGTCGAAAGAAAATGTTTCATGGGAAATGTACCAGAAAAGAAGAAAAGAGATGGGAAATACCTATGAAAATGATGCCATCTGTCCCATGCCGGGATTACAGGAATTATTTCAATGGATGAAGGGACGGAATCTGAAAGCCGGATTGGTAACATCAACGAGCGCGAAATATATTATTACGGCTTTAAACCGGATCAAAATGACAGATTATTTTTCAGTTATTGTATGTGGGGATATGTGTGAAAAAAGAAAGCCCTATCCGGATGGGTACTTAAAGGCGATACAGTTATTGCAGGCTGAAAAAGATGAGGTTGTTGCAATTGAGGATTCCTCAACCGGTATTCATGCGGCAATACAGGCAGGAATTGATGTGATTGGTTATACTGGCTCAGGAATAAAACAGGATACTGGAGAGGCGACTGCTGTTTTTTCTTCATTTCAGGACATTCAGCATTTTTTGGAAACAGCAATTTTATAAGTGTAACAGCATACGTTATATAGCAGGCGGCAGATGATTTCTGCCGCCTGTTAAGTTTATCAATATTTGTAGTTATAGCTCCTCTATGCAAAAAGTCTGCCAGAAGAACAAAATAGGACATATAAAGAAAAAAGGGCAAAAATATCCCTTTGTGTAAGACAAATGGGATATATGGATGAAAAGGTGCCTGAAATGTCCTGCTGTGATATCTGTATGGGACATATAGACAAAAAGATAATAAAAAAGTCCTTCTGTAAAAGTCTAACGGGACATATGGACGAGAAGATGCTACAAATGTCCTGTTATGACATTTGTATGGGACATAATAAGAACTTTTTTTCGCATATGTCCCAGCTGACAGGAAAAGCAGGACATAATATACAAATTTTTCTCCATATGTCCCGGTTTTTCATAGAATGCATATTCATAAAATATGAAAAGTATTATGGACAGAAAACATCAATGAACAGTAAGTATTTGTAAAATTATGAATAGAATATCATAAAGGAAAGCAGGACAACTGCTTTACATTATTCAGACCGTGTGATATACTATATAAAATTCAACAACTGTCACGGATATCTGATGACAGGCGTTTGTCAGGAGTTTTGTATACAGAGAATACAGACTGCGCGTTGGCGGGATATTGCCGATGCGCAGTCTTTTTTAGTGATGCAGTTGAGGAGAGAAACAGGTATATGGGGATAGCTCGGGAAAAAAAGAAGAAAACATTAAAGGCAAAAATGCTTGGCATATTGACGATGTGTGCGATGACAAGCCTTCTGGCTGCGGGAATTGTATCCTATATGGCACTGAGAATGATACAGAATGACAGTATAGAGAATAACATGAAAATGTATCTGGATCAGATTACGAAGAATACGGATGAAGCCTATTATGATATGCTCAGTATTGTGAACTATATGGGACCGGGCGGTCTGATCGGAAACGTAACGGACAGTTATCTTGATGCTGTGGATAATTTTGACAGGTTTGTTGAACAGAGATCCCTTAGACAAGAACTTTCGGGACTCGGATATGTCAACACAAAACTGGTAGGCGTTACCTATTATGACAAGGAAGAGAAAAAGGAACTTATCAGCGGTATGAATGTCAGAACACTGGACGGAAGACAGAACGCACTGCCTAAGGTTGTGAAGTGTGCGGGAAATGTTATGCAGGCAGCCCATGCGTCTATTCTTGGGAATAGTGAGAAAACAGTTTTTTCCGTCATGAGGGAAGTAGTTTTTGGCAATGGGAAAAGACTGGAAATCTACACAGAAATAGAGGCTGATATGAAGACCCCGGAAGAAATAAATAAGGAAGGATATCCCTACACTTATATTCAGATGGTAGGTAATTGCGAAACTCGCGATGCTCGTTCGCAAACTTGAATCAAAATAGAAAC
>ERZ1027001.1341-NODE-1341-length-12083-cov-6.157715_pt1 | contig 12083 bp, 10 predicted proteins | sample MGYA00519452_ERZ1027001 | MGnify/ENA primary metagenome ERZ1027001 (study PRJEB26926, sample SAMN06164867) | human gut metagenome | biome: ENVO:00009003; feature: ENVO:2100002; material: ENVO:00002003 | host: Homo sapiens | place: USA | collected 2012 ...
TCTACACAAGGAGTATCGTCGGCAGCGTCAGATGTGTATAAGAGACAGGATACATGTAATCAAAGGAGGAGATTCATATGAAAGGAAGAGGTCCATAGCACATTTAAAACAAAATATAAAAGAAAGAGAGGTTATATAGTGAAACTTCGGGATATTTCATAAAAGAGCTGTCTGATGACGAGAAAGTCGGACAGCTCTTTTTATGTCTTAATGCGTTTATGTGTGCAGTGGAAAGGGTTCCGCTGTTATTTTTTTGCCTTGGCACGGTTTCCGCGCTCCGGAAGCAGAAAGATACAGATTAAGGAGCTGATAAACAGCATGCCCGGATAGAACAGAAGCGGCATAACCTCGAAGGCGGACAGTTCATAGCCCAGCTCATGGACCGCCGATAATGCTACCAGCATCTGAGCACCGTAAGGAAGGATTCCCTGGGAGATGCAGGAAAAGGTGTCCAGAAGGGAGGCTGTCTTTCTGGCACTGATGCCATAATCTTCGGAAATTTCCTTTGCAATAGGGTTGGCCATAACGATAGCCACCGTGTTATTGGCAGTTGCGATATCCAGCAGGGTAACTAAAAGGCCGACACCAAACTGACCGCCGCGTTTTCCGCGGAAGATGCGGTGAATGACGTTAAGAAGAACATCAAAGCCGCCGTTTTCACGGATCAATGCGCACATAGCGGCAACTAAGATGGCAACCATACTGGTCTCAAACATGCCGGAAGTACCGGACCCCATGTTGGTAAGCATTTCCCAGGGAGTAGTCTGGCCGGAGCCGAGCATAATGATGGCACCGGATACGATTCCGACTAACAGAACGACAAATACCTGAATACCGGCAATACCGCCTGCCAACACCAGAAGATAAGGGATCAGCTGAACCAGGTTGTATGGTTTTATGATGGCAGCTCCCGGATCCTGATGGAAGGAGACAACCAGGATAAGTGCCAGGGAAGCGATGGCCGCCGGAAGCGCGATGCCAAAGTTCTCTCGGAATTTATCCTTCATAGCACATCCCTGACCGTTGCAGGCTGCGATGGTTGTATCGGAGATGAAGGAGAGGTTATCTCCAAACATGGCACCGCCGATGACAGATGCAACGCAAAGGGCCAGAGAGAAACCGGAGGTTTCAGATACGGCAGCGGCAATGGGAACGATCAGGGTGATGGTTCCGACGGAGGTTCCCATGGAGGTAGAGACAAAGCAGGCTACCACAAAGAGAACGGCGACGGAAAAACGGGCCGGGATAAGAGACAGCATCAGATAAGCAACACTTTCAGCACTGCTTCGTCCTACGACACCGACAAAGGTTCCGGCTGTCAGGAAGATGAGAAGCATGGTGATGATGTTCTTATCTCCGATGCCCTGCCCCATCAGCTCCAGTTTCCGGTCAAAGGAAAGAGAACGGTTCTGGAAGCAGGCCGTCAGGATCGCCAGCATAAATGCGACAACAATCGGAATGTTGTAAAAGCCCATCGGAATTTTCATGATATATTCTGACCAGATTCCTAGCCCCAGATAAAAGATCAGAAATACAGCGATAGGCAGAAGGGAAGATAGTTTTTGCTTTTTCATAATAATTTTCAGCCTTTCTATATGTTTGCCGTAATAGGCCGGATGTTTTCAGCCGGCTGCAGGGAATGCAGACAGCAGCGTGATTTTGGCACTATAAGGCGGTAAAGTACATTATTTAATCTTACCATAAGAATGGAGTTCAGGCAAGTAAAGAAGACAGTGTAACTGTAACGAAAAGGTTGACGAAAGCCTGTAAAAACGATATTCTGAAAGACGGAGAAACGCATGCAAAAACGATAGAAAATATGATCGGAAAAGAAAAGTATGCTGAATAAAATGGAGGTATATCGTTATGAATGAAAATAACACGGCTATCAAGGATGCCAGATCCTTAGGTCTGCCGAAGATGCTGCTTTTGGGACTGCAGCATATGTTCGCCATGTTCGGTGCGACCATTCTGGTGCCGATTCTGGTCAACACCTATTTTGAGGGGCAGGGACTTTCTATCCAGGTAACCCTGATGTGTGCAGGACTTGGTACATTGTTCTTCCATGCCTGCTCTAAGTTTAAGGTGCCGGCTTTCCTTGGTTCTTCCTTTGCTTTTCTGGGTGGATTTGCGACGGTTGCGAATCTGAATACAGGTATATTTGCAGATATGACCATGGGAGAAAAGCTTCCCTATGCCTGTGGCGGTATTGTGGTTGCAGGCGCTTTGTACCTGATTCTGGCACTGATCATCAAGCTGGCAGGCGTGGAGCGCGTCATGCACTATCTGCCGCCGGTTGTGACAGGTCCGATCATTATCTGTATCGGTCTTTCACTGGCGCCGTCCGCGATCGCCAACGCATCGACAAACTGGCTGATTGCGTTGATCGCGCTGGGAACTATCATCGTTTTTAATATCTGGGGCAAGGGAATGTTCAAGATCATTCCGATTCTGATGGGCGTTGTGATCTCCTATGCAGCGGCAGCAGTCTTCCAGATGATGGGAATGACAAATCCGGACGGAAGTGCGATCCTGAATTTCTCAGAGGTAGCGACGGCTTCCTGGGTCGGACTTCCTCCGTTCCAGCTGTGCAAATTTGACCCGACGGCGGTCATGGTAATGGCGCCAATCGCGCTTGCGACGATGATGGAACATATCGGCGATATGTCTGCGATCTCCGCGACGGTCGGAGAAAATTTCCTTGCGGATCCGGGACTGCACCGGACGCTGGTCGGCGATGGTATCGCAACATCTCTGTCGGCACTCGTTGGCGGTCCTGCCAATACGACTTACGGCGAAAATACGGGCGTTCTGGAATTAAGCCGTGTCCATGACCCGCGTGTCATCCGGATTGCAGCTGTCTTTGCTGTGATTCTGAGCTTTATTCCGAAGATGGCAGAGGTCATCGGTTCGATGCCGTCTGCCATCATCGGCGGCGTTAGTTTCATGCTGTACGGTATGATCTCCGCGATCGGTGTCCGCAACGTGGTCGAAAACCAGGTGGATTTAACCAAATCCCGGAACTTGGTAATCGCTGCGGTAATTCTGGTCTGCGGGCTGGGATTCTCCGGCGGTCTGACCTTTGAGGCGGCAGGAACTTCGGTTACCCTGACAGGTCTTGCGATCGCAGCGATTGCGGGCGTTCTGCTCAATGTGATTCTTCCGGGTAATGATTACCAGTTCGGCAAGAATTTACAGGGCGACATCAACCGCGGTGTGGCGATCAATCCGAATCCGAAGAAACGGCAGGAATAAAAAACGCAAAAATTTTCAGTTCCAAAATTGGGACGAACCATTTCAGATGTATAATCCGCCTGCATTTCCACATACTACCCATAAGACACACGATATGGCAAACGTGGTATGCAGGAGGAAGAATCATGAAAGCTACAGGAATTGTGAGAAGAATCGATGATCTGGGTCGCGTTGTCATCCCGAAAGAGATACGCCGGACGCTGCGCCTTCGGGAAGGGACGCCGCTTGAGATATTCACGGACCGCGAGGGCGAGATTATATTGAAAAAATATTCACCGATGGTGGAGCTGGCGGCATTTGCCGTGCAGTACGCGGAGGCAATGGCGCAGTCTACGGGGCTGATGGTCTGCATCGCGGACCGGGATCAGATCATCGCGGTATCCGGGGGACCAAAGAAGGAATATTACCAGAAGACGATCAGCCGGGCGCTGGAGCTGGCAGTCTCCGAACGTCAGAATATCTGTGCGGCGCGGGGAGAAAAAGCATTTATCCCGATTACCTCGGATGAGGTGGAGGAGAGCAGCGCCGAGGTGATTGTGCCGATTTTGAGCGAGGGAGATGCGATCGGGGCGGTGATTCTCCTCAGCCGGGAGGCAAAGCAGGCGCTTGGAGGGGCGGAGATGAAGCTGGCAGCGACGGCAGCCGGATTTCTGGGACGTCAGATGGAAGGATAAAAAAGATAAATGAGATAAATCTGCCTGGAAACAGGCGGTGAGAGAAAAAAGAAGACGGGATCGATGGAAAACGTAAAGAGAGATAAAACTCCTGGGCGGTTGTCCATCGATCCTGTTTTTGATAGTCCTGTATTTGGAAGAAGCTGACGGTGGCAGACGCTGTAGGTAATTGTGCATTTGTTTGCAGGTATGTATGTTGAGATGATAGGGCTGGGCTATTCACGACAGCCGCGGCAGCAGGGCGCAGAAATGAATTTCATTCTGTTTATCCTTGCCCGGCGCCAGATGGGCGCTGATGCGTCCGCCGTGGCGTTCCACGATGGATTTGGCGATGGAAAGCCCGATGCCGTAGCCGCCGCTTGCCCGTGCGCGGGAATCGTCCGCTCGGTAAAAACGGTCGAACAGGCGCGGAACCTGATCGGGCTCCAGGTTTTCACAGGGGTTCTGCACCTCGAGACAGAGGAGGCGTTTTTTCTGGTACAGGGACACAGTGATCGTGCCGTCCGGCAGGCAATATTTGACTGCGTTATCCAGCAGAATTGAGCAGAGACGCAGGATCTGGTCGCGCTGTCCCCGCATCGACAGCTCTGGTTCGATCGAGAGGGAGAGCTTCTTTCCCTGTGCGTCAACGGCGGTCTGGAAGCTGTCGGAAGTCTCTTTTACCAGTGCGCTGACAGAAAAATCAGAGAGACTTTCCGGACACATGCTTTCCTCGGCGCGCGACAGCTCGATGAGCTCCGCAATCATGCGGTTTAAGCGCTCGACCTGCTTGCGGGTGCTTTCCGTCCACTCGTCCTTGCCGCGTATCATTTCCATGACGCCGACGTTGGCGGAAATGATGCCGAGAGGTGTCTTTAACTCATGCGAGACATCGGTGATAAACCGGCGCTGTTTTTTGATATTATCGGCAAATGGCTTTATGACGTAGTCGGAGAGGCACAGGAGAAGTAAAAGTACAACTGCCAGACAGCCGAAAATAATAAAGAAGGTCAGGCGCAGAAGAATATAAAATGATTGTAACTGCGAAAAGCAGTCTACAATCACAAGCGTACCGCTGTCGCTTTCGCTGCTTCCATCGGACGGATACAGATGGTAACGGTAGTAGCCCCAGTAGCCATTGTCCTTGCCGGATGAGAGAATCGCGTCTGTCAGAGCTGAGATGTCGCTCTCACTGAGGGAGGCGATGTGCTCGGAGTTGACGTCGGATGGTTTCTCATTTTCATCCAGATGAATAATGCAGTAGCGCGTCTCAAACTCCGTTTCGCGGGTGAGCTGGAAACGTCCCGAAACGTTTGGATGATTCCTGACAAAGGGGAAATTCCAGTCATTTTCATAAAGAGTCGTGATGATGGCATCCGCCCGGTCGGTAAGCCGGATGTAGTTTCCCAGATTGATCGAGCCGCCGATGACAAAGAGTGTGAGCGCCAGAGAAAACATGGCGATGAGCAGAAACCTGTGCCGCAGGCTTCGGATCATGCGTCCGCCGCCGTCAGACGATATCCCTCTTCGGTTCGCTGGATGCTCCGGTTGGCGCCCAGCGCCTGCATCTTTTTTCGCAGATAAGAAACGTAAGTCCATACCAGTTGTGCCTCCTGTGTCGGTGGAAGTGGATCGGAAGCGCCCTCGTCGTAGGATGTGCTTCCCCAGGTGTGCTCTAAAAGCTGTGTTTCGGTTAAAAGGCGTCCTTCCTCGCGGATAAACAATTCCAGCATTGCTGACTCGCGGCTGGATAAGCAGACGGAGGAAGTGCCGCAGGAAAGTTCCATGGAAGCGCGGTCCAGGGTAAAGTTGCCGCAGGTAAGCCCGGAGAGTTGTTTGGCGGCGCTTCGTCTGGTCAGCGCCCGGACGCGGGCGAGAAATTCGCCGATGTCAAATGGCTTGGTGAGGTAATCATCCGCTCCGCAGTCAAGCCCGGAGATTTTGTCCTCGGTTTGGCTTTTGGCGGTTAAGAGAAGAACGGGGGTCAGGATATCCTTGTCCCGGAGGGCAGAAAGAACGGCAAGCCCATCCAGCTTTGGCATCATGATATCGAGAATCAGCCCGTCGTAGCTGACGGCGGCTGCTTTTTCCAGTGCTTCAGCCCCGTCGTAGACAGCGTCTACCTTATATCCTTCATGGGTTAAAATGGCGTTCAGGGCGCGTATCATATCCGGCTCATCGTCGGCAAGAAGTAGTTTCATGTGTGAAAATCCCCTCTTTGTTTATCCATCTGTTGGTTTATGTACTATTTTATTTATCCACGTATTTATCCGAGCGGAATGCCGCGGCAGTCTGAAGCGACTGGTTTTTCAGCGCCAGCACTTGTGTTGGAATTTGCATCTGGGTCAGCATTTGGGGTGAGAATCAGCTCCTTTAAGGTGGACAGGGACAGATCCGTGGAAGCAATCTGGTCGGAACAGTGCTTTAATTCCTGCTGCATCAGCTCCGGGTTGGCGATATCGTGCTTATATTTGAGTTCATGTTCTATGCTCGCCCAGCAGTCCATCGCGATCGTGCGGATCTGGACTTCCAGACAGGGCAGAGCGGCTGTCTCGGATGTATTTCCCAGAAAACGGACCGGCATCTTTAAAATCATATGGTAGCTGCGGTAGCCGTTCGGCTTTGGATGGGCGATGAAATCTTTTTCCTGGAGAATGGTCACGTCCGGAATCGCGCGGATGAGCTCGGCGGTGCGGTAAACATCGTCCACCATCGGGCAGATGAGGCGCACGCCCGCGGCGTCATGTTCGTGAGCAAGCGCATTTTGAAGCGTAGGCTCTAGTCCGTCTCGGATGAGCTTTTCTCTCATGCTCTCCGGGCTTTTGACGCGAGAGGTAGAGGAGGAGATCGGATCCCAGCCGGTCTGCGACTTCTGATAGCGCCGGATCATGCCGATGCAGGAGAGAAATTCGTCGATGATGCCCTCTAAAAGGATGCGGGAACCGCCGTAAAAATCAGAGGGGGTAGTGGTTGTTGATTCTATCATATATGGTCTAAAATGGGAGGCTGGAAGAGTGCCAGACAGTCTCCGTTTCCTTTCAGTCTATTTGGTAAAAATTGGTATTCGATATAACAGATATATCGAAAAACAGGCGAAAGCGCAAGAGAGTTCACAGATACTCCATGATTTTTCACAGAAAAAACACAGCAAGGCGCGAAAAACCTTGACAAAGCAAGGAGAAATGTATATAAATGTAAAGTAAGATTTGCGGGCATGTACGAAGAAAACTAAGAGGATTCATGTGCGAAGATATAAGCTAGGAGGAATATACGATGAATAAGACAGAATTAATCGCAGTTGTAGCTGAGAAAGCAGAGCTTTCCAAGAAAGACGCAGAGAAAGCAATCAAGGCTTTCACAGATGCAGTATCCGAGGAACTGGTAAAGGGCGGAAAGATTCAGCTGGTTGGCTTTGGTACTTTTGAGGTAGCTGAGAGAGCAGCTAGAGAGGGAAGAAACCCGAAGACCGGCGAGACCATGCCGATCGCAGCTTCCAAGACTCCGAAGTTCAAAGCTGGTAAAGCATTAAAGGATATGGTAAACGCATAATTATCTCAGACATATATGTGTGACAGACGGCCCTTCGTGATGAAATATCATGGAGGGCTTTAGTATTATAGGAGCGAAGGGATTCCGCCAGGATGAAAGTGCCCTGCAAGGGGGTATGGAAAGGAAAAATATGAGGTTAGATAAGTATTTGAAAGTGTCCCGCATCATTAAAAGAAGAACCGTGGCCAATGAAGCGTGCGACAGCGGGCGAGTGATGCTGAATGATAAAGTGGCAAGAGCCAGCGCGGAGGTTAAGGTTGGGGATGTGATTGAAATTGCCTTCGGCAACAAGTCTGTCAAAGTCCGCGTGACGAGCGTGCAGGAGACCATCCGCAAGGAAGATGCCAAAGAGATGTTTGAATACCTGTAAGAATCCAGGAGAAGTCAGGAAAAGGCGCGGAGGATGAAATGCCAAGAAATATAGAGCGGGATGAAAAAGAGGCGATGCGTCGGAAAGAACAGCTGATGGAAGCTGGATTCAGGCTGTTTTCGCAATATGGGATCGAGAATGTCAGTTTACAGAGGGTGGCGGACGCTGCGGAAGTGGGCGTTGCGACCCTATATAACTATTATCAGACGAAGGTCAAGCTTGTGATAGCGATCAGCGGAAAAATCTGGGGCGATCTCTGGAAGGAGGTTCTGGAAGAAAAGGGATCGGAGATATTTGAATCATTCACGGCGTATCAGTACATTGAGTTTTATACGGACCAGATCATCCGGATTTACCGGGAACGCCCGGAAATACTCCGGTTCAGTAATAACTATAAAAACTTTATCTCCCGGGAGAAAGTCAGGGGGGAAGCGCTGGCTGAACATCTGGATGTTTTGAAGCCGGCAGGAGCTCTGTATCATAAGTTCTATGAGCAGGCGAGGAGCGATAAAAGCATCCGGACCGATATCCCGGAGCAGCAGTTATTTACAAGCGTTGCGATTGCGATGCTGGCGGTGGCTGAGCGCTATGCACAGGGAATTGTGTGGGCGGACGATCACAAGGAAGACCACACACAGGAACTGGAATTTTTAAAAGGAATGCTCCTGACATGGTGCAGAACCCCGGAGAACCTGGGAAAACAATGATATAAAGAACGGAAATAAAAAAAAGAAGTCAAGAGAATGAGGTGACCCCTCAAAGTTAGACTTTTACGAGACGACTTTGGTCGTCTCGTTTTTCTTTATGCGCTTAAAAGAACAGTTTCTGTCTTGAATTTGTGAGAGTTGATTATTATAATATAAATATAGTGATGACTCATTTGTGTATACACACTTTATGACGGATAATCAACATTTCGAGAATGAGAGGAAAAAAGCGTATGAGAAGGAGAAAAAGAAGAATCCTGGCAGCAGGAATGGTGGTAGTGATAACGTGCAGTTCATATGGTTCTGTGCCGAGAGTTTATGCGAACACGAATTTTTATCAGATCCGGGAGATCGAGAGCTTATCGGAACAGGTCCTGTATCAGAAAGTTCCCTATGGAACCCGGTATCAGGATCTGGAGATGCCGGACAGCATAGACGTTTTTGTCAGCGGGGGGGGCAAACCGAAGATGTGCCTGACGCAGGGAGCGATGAGAATGTAGCAGCGTTTGCCAACCGCACAAATGATGATGCCGTGCTGGAAAAGACGGACAGCGAAGAGAATGGAGAAAAAGAAGATACCGAAGGAAAAGATGCCGGAGAGAATAGCAAAGACAAAAGCGAAGGTGGAGAGGGCTTAGAGAAAGCGGAATCCGGTTCAGGTGAACAGGGAGATTCTGGGAAAGATGGAAATTCGGCGGAAAATGGGGACTCTCAGGATGAAAATGCAAATCCGGGGAACGGTGAATCCGATGAGAAAGACGATTCCGGTAAGACAGATTCTGGTTCTTCGGGTGGAAATGCAGATTTGAATGAAAATGGCAGTTCTTCGAACGGAAAAACGGATCAACCGAAGGAAGATGTCAAGACAGATGAGAAGACCGAGGAAGAGATTGACGAAAAGGAAGGTTTCTGGCGAAAAGTAAAGGTGCGCTGGGTTCTGGATGCAGAAGAGAGCCAGGCATCCCGTTATGATGGAGAAAATCCGGGTATCTACCTGTTCCGTGCAGAGCTGAAAAGCAGCAATTATGAGGTAGATGAGGACGAACTTCCAGTGATCCAGATCACGGTCCTGGAAGAAGAGCAGGCGAAAACGACGCTGGAATTTGCACCTTTGGAAGAATCGATCGCCGATCAGATTCTCACGCTTGGAAGCAAAGAATCCGACATCCAGTTCCCGGAGACTCTTACCGTGCGTGAGACGATGGGAGAAGAAACCACCGAGCGGACTTTGTCGGGTATCACGTGGAAACTGGATGCGGAAAACAGCGACTATTCTGAATTTCAGGGCGGACTGGCACCGGAGGACTATTTTGACCGCTTCGATGAGGACGGTGAACCAGAAGAAACCGAAGAAAAGACCTGGGAGGGCTACGATAAAGCCAATGAAGAATACAAGGGAGCGATCTATACCTATGTTCCAGTGATTCCGGAAAGCGAAGAGATACCGGAAGACATCGATTTGCCGGAGATCCACGTGCAGGTGGGAGACGCGGGGTGCGCTGTATGCGGATGAAGGAATCACGGGAAGCGGTACGGAAGCGGATCCCTATGTGATTTGTACTGCGAAACAGTGGTCTAAGGTTATGGGTTCTCAAAGAAATCAATATAATGGAAGTCTCTATAATGTAAATAAATATATTAGATTGGGAGATGATATCGATCTAAGCGGCGAGTCGTGGGAGTCAAGAACACTAACGACTTGTTTAGATGGTGATGGATATGCGTTGAGTGGAATTTCGCAGCCGTTGTTTAGTGTTTTGAATGGAACCGTTAAAAATTTGATTTTGTCTAATGTGACCATTACGGGAGATGGAGAGCATGTAGGAGCGGTTGCGAGAACTGTAGGTAATAATTCGCAGATTGAAAATTGTTATATCAGTGGCAGTCTTGCTACTACAGGAAATTGTGCCGCAGGTGGATTAATTGGACAGGTTCAGTCGGGGGCGCTGACAATTCAAAATTGTATTGTTAATGCAGATATTAAAAACCAAGGTAGTGTTAATGATTCTTTAGCTGGAGGTTTGGTTGGCTCGGTTCGAGTGGTAAGTGGAAGCCAGTTGAATATTAAGAACTGTATTGCAATGGGAAGTGTTTCAACAAATTTAGGTCGCGGTACAGGTGGATTGGTTGGTGGACCAAATAAAACAGTTACGATTAATAAGAGCGTGGCACTGCAAGAAACGATTGCCACAAATAGTTTAGGATATTATGTGAATAGAATTTTTGGATATACGGGTGATTATGTACAGGGAGAGGGAAATTATGCATATAAGGATATGACACTTACATTTGCTAGTGGTTCTAAAAAGATAGAGAAGCCATATCCACTGTATTATGGAGAAGATGTTTCCAAAACAGCTCTTTTGACAAGCAATTTCTGGAAAAAAACTCTTGGTTGGGGAGAATCTAATTGGGATATTAGAGAGGGTCATTTCCCAGAATTAAAATGTGGAGAAACAACTATATTTTCAGAGGATGATTTACCGGATTATCTTCAGGCGACCAATTCGTTAAAGGGAAGTGTAAAGTCTGGAGGAACTGGAATCGAGGGCGTAGAGATTACCTTTAAGAAGGGAAGCAGCGAGAAAAAGGCGACAACAGAGCCAGATGGAACCTTTAGTATTGATCTTGCAGACGGAACGTATACGGTAACGATCAAAAAGACCGGATATTTTACGGTTGAGAAAAAAGTTACGATTTCGGATGCCGATTCAGAAGCTCTTAATTTCACCATGGTAACAAACCCGGTTTCCATGCTTTCGGGACAAACGGTGACAGGAACTTTCCGGACAACCGATGCGGACACTGTCACGGCAGATGGAGAAATTAAACTTACATATGCAGGAACAGATAGTTTGCAGCCGAATGATTTTACCCTTTCATCCGAGAAAGATGGAACGGCATATGACGGAGTTACACTTCTTGCAGTGACTACCGAAAATGGAACTAGCAGTATTAAGATTCAATTTGCTAAATCGCTGAAGCTTGGCAATACAAATGAAAAACAGCTTTATGTCCATTACAAGAAAAGTTTGATCGGCTCAATTGTGCTCAAAAAAGAGGTAAACCTTGTTCAGCTTGCAGCGCCTGCGGATGTCAAATGGGATGAGACAGTAAAAGGAAAAGCCGTCTGGAGCCCGGTTGCGAATGCGTCGGGTTATAAAGTACAGCTCTATAAGAATGGTTCAGCACTGGGGGCTGGGGTAACACTTGGGGCGGATGCAGCCAGTTACGATTTTACCTCACAGATTGTAGAGGGCGGAACCTATACGTTTGGAGTCCAAGCAATGGGAGATGGTTCAACCTATGATGACAGCGAGGAGGCGAAGAGTGGAAGCTATGAATTTTCCGAGCAGACCTTAGAGAATGTCAAAACAGCGGCAAAGGCAGCGCTGCAGGCGATGACAGTGACAAATGCGACGACAGCGGATGAAATTTTGCAGGCTGTACGGAACGTTATCACAAATAAAAAAATTGATGCGAACTGGTCCGCTGAAAAAGCTGTCTCTTATACACATCTGACGCTGCCGACGATACTCCTTGTGTAGA
>ERZ1027001.1342-NODE-1342-length-12077-cov-9.363251_pt1 | contig 12077 bp, 8 predicted proteins | sample MGYA00519452_ERZ1027001 | MGnify/ENA primary metagenome ERZ1027001 (study PRJEB26926, sample SAMN06164867) | human gut metagenome | biome: ENVO:00009003; feature: ENVO:2100002; material: ENVO:00002003 | host: Homo sapiens | place: USA | collected 2012 ...
ATGGATAATTCCTTACTGGCTGTAAGGGATATTAACCATAAATATATTGTAGTAGGAAGGAAGAAAAAATGGGTACGAAAAAGATCGGTGATCTGATTACAGATAACATGGGGGTATACGAAGGAAAAACAAAGCTTTCGTTCGGAAAGCTGGTACTGCTCGGTATGCTGGCAGGTGCGTTTATTGCGATTGGTGCATCGAGCAGCAGTGCGGCAGTTTACGGAATCAGCAATACAGGTATTGCGAAGTCTCTGGCAGGTGCAATCTTCCCGGTGGGATTGATGTTCGTTGTGCTGATCGGTGCAGAACTGTTCACGGGCGACTGCCTGATGTCATTTGCTGTTTTTGATAAGCGAATCAAGCTTCTCAATATGATTCGTGTATTGGTAGTTGTATTTATCACGAATCTGATCGGTGCGTGTATCGTAGTTGTGCTGATAAACCGTTGTGGACAGCTTGATTATGGGAATGGCGCACTTGCAGCAGCGACGATCAAGACGGCTTATAATAAGATGAATTTAAGCTTCATGAAGGCATTTACATCTGGAATCATGTGTAACATCCTTGTATGTCTGGCAGTGCTTCTGGCAGGTGTATGTCAGGATGCGATTGGAAAGATCTTCGCATGTTTCTTCCCAATTTGGGCGTTTGTTATTGCAGGCTATGAGCACTGCGTGGCAAATATGTATTACATTCCTGCCGGACTTCTTGCAAAGCACGGTGAGGCATACTACAATGCGGCAATCATGGCAGGCATGACACCGGATCAGCTTGATTCGATGACAGTTGGTAAGTTCTTCCTGAACAACCTCCTTCCGGTAACACTTGGAAATATCGTGGGTGGAGTCGTATTTGTAGCGTTACCACTGTACCTGATTTACAGAAATAAAAACAAGGCAGAAGCATAGAACTTTTGCAGAAAGGACGTGAAATATGGCAAAACGTGTAATATGGATCGTACTTGACAGTGCAGGAATCGGAGAGGAACCGGATGCAGATAAGTTCGGCGATGTTGGCTCCGATACATTTGGACATATTTTAGAGACATATCCAGATGCAAAATTTGACAATCTGACGAAGCTTGGACTTCGTGCGATTGAGAACACATCGTTTTACGATGCAGCAACAAAGCAGGATGTGATCGGCGTGTATGGAAAGGCACAGGAGTTATCCAACGGCAAGGATACGACAACCGGACACTGGGAGATGATTGGGATTCATACAAAACATGCATTCCCGACGTATCCAAATGGATTCCCACAGGAGATTATCGATGCATTTATCGAGCAGACCGGTTGTGGAGCCATCTACGGAAACAAGGTCGCATCCGGCATTCCGATCATTGCAGAATATGGCGAGGAACACATGAAGACCGGATATCCGATCGTCTATACGTCGGCAGATTCGGTATTCCAGATCGCAGCGTCCGAGGAGAAGGTCGGACTTCCAAGATTGTATGAGATGTGTGAGATTGCAAGAAAGATTCTGGTTGGTGAGCATGGCGTCGGACGTGTGATCGCAAGACCATTTGTACGAAAAGGCGATGGGTTCGAGCGTACGAGCAACCGGCGTGACTATGCGTTAGAACCATCGGAACACAATGTGCTGGTGCATCTGGCAGATGCGGGCGTGCGGGTATGCGGAGTCGGTAAGATCAGTGATATCTTCCATGGCAGTGGCATCTGTGCGTCGGTGCATACGACCGGAAATACCGATGGCATGCAGAAGACGCTTGACTATATGCAGACAGAACCGGCGGGACTGATCTTCACGAATCTGGTTGATTTTGATATGAAATACGGACATCGAAGAGATACGCTTGGCTATAAGAATGCGCTCGAAGAATTCGATGCATGGCTGCCGAAACTGTATGCGCAGATGACGGACGAGGATATTTTGATCGTGGATGCGGATCACGGCTGTGATCCAACCTTTAAGGGAACCGATCACACACGGGAATATATTCCGATTCTGATGTATGGAAAGGGATTGAAGCAGGGAACGGATCTTGGCACAAGACCGACTTTTGCGGATATTGGAAAGACCGTGGAGGAGTACCTGCTTGGAAGCTGTGTGGATGATGAAAAGGCAATTGGGAAGAGTTTCCTGCAGGATATTATGTAGCATGATATGACAATCGCTAGGATGTATTTACGACACAGGGGGTGACGTAAGATGTATCGAATGTACGATATGATCATGAAGAAGCGGAACGGCGCAGAGCATACTGCAGATGAGATCCGTTTTATCGTGGAAGGGTTTACGAAGGGAGAAATCCCTGATTATCAGATGAGTGCGTGGCTGATGTGTGTCTACTACAAAGGCATGACGCACGATGAGACCTGCGCACTGACACATGCGATGGCGGAAAGCGGCGACCAGCTCAGTCTTGCAGCCATCCACGGTGTGAAGGTCGATAAGCACAGTACCGGAGGTGTCGGGGATAAGACGACATTTATCGTGGCGCCGATCCTCGCAAGTCTGGGGGTACCGGTTGCGAAGATGAGCGGCAGAGGACTTGGACACACGGGCGGTACGATTGATAAGTTAGAGGCGATTCCGGGTTTCTGTGTGAGTATCCCGGAGACAGAATTTATTGAACACGTCAATTCGATGAAGTTGGCGCTTGTCGGACAGACCGGAGATCTGGCACCGGCAGATAAGAAGATCTATGCGCTGCGCGATGTGACGGCGACAGTCGACAGTCTGCCGCTCATTGCATCTTCGATTATGAGCAAGAAGCTTGCGGCAGGTGCGGATGCAATCGTGCTGGATGTGAAATGTGGCAGCGGCGCATTTATGAAGAACGAAACAGATGCAAAGGCGTTGGCACAGATCATGGTTGATATCGGCAAATCTGCTGGCAGAACGTGTTATGGTGTGATTACGGATATGAACGAACCGATCGGCTGCAAGGTTGGCAATGCGCTCGAAGTGATCGAGGCGGTGCAGGTGTTGTCGATGAAGGATGTGAAGCCATATCTCACATATGACACAAGCGGGGATACAGACTTGCAGAGCCGGTGTGATGCCTATAGTGCAATCGAAAATATAGCGCAACAGGGATATGGTGCGGACCGCACAGACAAGGCAGATTGTGCGGGTATGGAAAATTGTGCGGGCTACGACAGGCATGGTATTCACCGCCTGCTTACTGTATCACTCACATTGGCGGCATACATGTATATGGCGGCAGGAAAATCCGATGATTTTGAAGCTGCGAAGGCACAGTGTGAAAAAGCAATCGAGAGCGGTGCGGCACTTGCCAAGTTCAAAGAGTTTGTGGAAGCACAGGGTGGCGATGGCACATACATCGACGATGTGAACAAATTCCGGCTCGCGGCAAACTGTGTTCCGATCGTCTGTGAAGAGGATGGATATCTGGCAGCCTGCAACACAAGCGAGGTTGGCATGGTGAACCTCATCTTAGGCGGCGGACGTGCAACGAAGGACAGCACGATCAACTTAGGTGTCGGGCTGGATATCAGAAAACATCTGGGCGACGCAGTGCGAAAAGGCGACGTGCTTGCTTATATGTATATCGATGATATGGGTGTATTCGAAGAAGCAAAGAAACGGTTGCTTGGGGCATATACGGTTGAGCAGAGACAAATAAAACCAGAGAAACTTGTGAAAGATATAGTGGTGTAGGGAAAATTACAGGAGGGGCGAATGAAAAAACGTAGAGGGAAGAGACTTGTTGCATATATCATTGCATTTGCAATGATATTCAGTATGGGTATGACGGAACTGTCGCCAATCGCAGAGGCGGCACAGTACACAATACTGGAGACGGATGTAAGTGCGCCATCGACAGGATGTACGATGTTCGGGGTGTATGGAACGTATTATGTAGATGCACAAAATGCATTGAACCGGATTAATGAAATAAGAAAAGAAGCATGCGAGGCAGGAAATGTACCAGATCCGAGAAATTCAAACCGGATGCTTACGGCATCCGATTATGTACCAATCAAATGGTCGACCGATCTGGAGCGGATTGCGAGAATCCGTGCGGTGGAAGGTGGATTGTGTTTCGGATTTGTGGGAAGTGGACATAACCGTCTGAATGGGAAAGGCTTGAGTACTGTAAAATACAATGGTGTATCAACATATGCCGAAGTGTTAGCGTATAATTGGAATAAGGGAAATCTGGTATCGGGGATTAACCAGTGGTATGACGAGAAATCTGACTGGGTAAAGCAGACATCAGATGCCGTAACCGGTCACTATACAAGCATGATTGATCCAAGGAATACCTATGTTGGACTGGGGGATTTTTATACAACTGCCTCTGGTTATCCGAATACGTTAGCGGGTGAGTTTAACAGCACTTCCCAGAGCTTAAGCCAGTCTGCCTTATCAGGACATACAGATATTATGCAGAAAGTCGAAGTAAAAGACGCATATATCAACAAGTATTATCTTAAGGGGGAAGCAACACAGTATTTAGGAGAAACGCAGAAACTCACACCGATGGTTCATCTGGTAAATGGATCAAAGACTCTTGATCTCTGGGTGATTGATACTGTTACATACACATCCTCTGATACAACAGTAGCAAGCGTGACAGCGGATGGAGTAGTTACTGCAAAGAAAGCCGGAACTACAACGATTACTTGCAAAAAAGGAAGTACCGTACTTTGTACATTTAGTCTTACTGTGAGCTGTAATCATAATAAAGTATTGCAGTCAACAGTTCAACCAACGTGTCAGACAACCGGAGAGAACATATACAAGTGTTCAAAATGCGGGATGACCATAAAAGAAACAATAGAAAAAGCACCACATTCCTACGTCTATGGTACGGCTGACAGTACAGGCAAGGCAACCGGTGTCTGCTCTTTCTGTAACGCAACGATTACGATTGTTCCTCCGACATCAATGTTGTTATGTTGGAGAAATAGTGAATCGTCGGATAGTTATTATCATCTAAGTGTACCAACTGAAAATTCAGTAGGTTCAAATATTTTGTGTTATGTAAAAGATGTGAATGGAGATAGCGGTTATCGAGATGTTATGTTTGAAAGCTCAGATGACAGTATTGTAGAGGCTCCCAAAAAGAGTATTGTACAACCGAACGATGCTGTTTTGAAAGTGAAAAAAGCAGGAATTGTTACGATTTCTGTATACCCAAAATACAACCCTTCTATAAAAAGATCCTACACAATTCGAGTAGGAGCAACTGGATCGGTAGATATCAGTAATGCGGTAGTGACACTGGCGAAGACGTCTATATCATGTGGAACAAGTACATCTGCGGTTGCTCCAACAGTAACTTATAATGGCATTAAGCTGACAAGCGGAACAGATTATACCGTGAGTCATTCGACGAGTGGAACAACAGGTACATGCAAGATTACGGGTAAAGGCATCTTTTCAAAATCAGTTGAGAAAACATACACCATTACACATACATATGTGAATGATCCGACAGTAACAGGAGCATTAAAAAGCAATGCAACGTGTACGAAGAAAGCAACATATTACAAGAGCTGTTCCAACTGTAAAAAGCTAAGTACAGAGACTTTTGAATCTGGCAGTCTGGCAGCACATTCTTATACGGTACAGCATGTAGATACAGCGCATTTCGCGAGTGCAGCAACCTGTGAAAAGCCGGCAGCGTATTATTATAGCTGTGCGGGATGTGGACAGAAGGGAACGACAACATTTTATAGCGGAGACAAACTGAACCATCAGTATACACAGAAAGTTCAGACGGAAGCTGCGTTAAAGGAACCGGCAAATTGCGTATCGCCGGCAATTTATTATTATAGTTGTGCGAGATGCGGAGCAGTAGATAAGTCTGCAAATGCAAAAACGTATACATATGGTACGGCAGGGGATCATTCTTATACTAAAAAGATAATATCCGATACATATCTTGCAAGTGCAGCGAATTGTTCATCATCAGCCAGATATTACTATGCATGTAGTGGATGTAATGAGAAGGGAGATGTGCAATATTCGTATGGAACAGCATTGGGGCATGCGTATTCTGTAAAGCATATATCTGATGCTTACATGGCAAGTGCAGCAACATGTACGTCACCGGCAACATATTATTACGAGTGCAGTCGGTGCGGAAAAACAGGTACAGATGTGTTTACGTATGGTGATAAATTGCCGCATCAATTTACGGCGAAGATAGTAAGCAATACAACGAAAAAGTCGGATGCAACCTATGATTCGCCAGCTGTGTACTATTATAGCTGTTCACAGTGTGGCGCGGTAAGTGGAAGCAGTACATTTACATATGGAACTACAGTACCAAGACCAACGGTAATTCCACAAGTAGATGTCAGCTACAAGACGCATATCCAGACATATGGTGATTCCCAACCGGCAATGTCAAATGGCTGGATGGCAGGTACAAGTGGTGAAGCAAAACGATTGGAAAATATATGGGTGCGTGTATCCGGAAATGCGAATCTTGGTGTACAGTACACTACACATTGCCAGACGTATGGATGGCTGCCGTGGTCTGCAAATGGCGAGAAAAACGGAACGAGCGGTGAGGCAAAACGTTTAGAAGCAATCAAAATCCGTCTGACCGGAGCAGATAAAGATAACTATGATATTTATTATCGTGTACATGCACAGTCATTCGGCTGGCTTGCATGGGCAAAAAATGGGGAACCATCCGGAACAGCAGGGTATGGAAAGCGGTTGGAAGGAATTCAGATTGTTGTAGTGAAGAAAGGAGAATCGGCGCCAGGACAATCGTATGCGAATGTGAATCCGTCATCTGTGAATACCCGTGCTTATGTTGCTTTGCAGAATGGTTCGATTCAGATTCCGGGGGATGCGTATAACGCCAATATAATGTATAAGACCCATGTACAATCCTTTGGCTGGCAGACATGGAAAACCAACGGACAGATGTCCGGAACCAGCGGCAAGGCAAAGCGGTTGGAAGGAATCAATATCAAGTTGTCGAACGCATCATATTCAGGTGGTGTAAGGTACACAACGCATGTACAATCTTATGGATGGCAGGGAAATGAAAATGATCCGAATACATGGAAAAAAGATGGAGAAATGTCCGGTACAAGCGGACAGGCAAAACGATTAGAAGCAATCCGGATTTCGCTCTATGGAGAGATGGCAGAACACTATGATATTTATTACCGCGTACATGCACAGTCGTTTGGCTGGCTGTCGTGGGCAAAAAACGGAGAAGCATCCGGAACTGCCGGACTGGCAAAAAGACTGGAAGGTATACAAATCATATTGGTTCCAAAGGGATCTCCGGAACCCGGAAGAACATACGATAACATAACAGCAACAAATACTGTTTCCTTTATCAGGAGATAGTGATACAATACAATATATTTAACATCAAGGAGGCAGAACAAATGAGAGTAGCAGTGATTATGGGATCCACAAGTGATCTTCCAAAGGTAGAGCCAGCAATTAAGATTCTGAAGGACTATGGCGTACAGGTTGATGTGCGTTGCCTGTCAGCACACCGTGCACATGCAGGACTTTCCGCATTTATCGAGGAAGCAAACGGAAACGGCACAGAAGTGTTTATTACAGCCGCAGGTATGGCAGCCGCACTTCCGGGCGTTGTTGCAAGCCAGACGGTTCTTCCGGTTATCGGTGTTCCAATCTCAGGTTCCGTACTCGATGGACAGGACGCACTTTACTCTATCGTGCAGATGCCATCCGGAATTCCGGTTGCAACCGTAGCAATCAATGGTGCAAAGAATGCCGCATATCTCGCATTGCAGATCATCGGTGTACAGCATAAGGAAGTGCAGGAAAAGCTCCTTGCAGAGAGAAAGCAGATGGAAGAAAGCGCCATGAAGGCAAACGAAGAAGTGATTGCAAAATACAACTAAGACAAGTTGCAGAGACAACACCAATTTTTAACAAAATTCCATTTTACTTTACTATCTTTATCAAGTATAATAAAAGCAACGTGGATTTCACGGTATGAAGATGAGAATTATAGGAGGGTTTTATTACAATGGGAATTTTACAGAGATTTAAAGACATTATGGCTTCAAATATCAATGCACTTCTCGATAAGGCAGAAGATCCGGAGAAGATGATTGATCAGACACTTCGTAACCTGACAAAGGATCTGGCAGAAGTGAAGAAGGAAACAGCTGCCGTTATGGCAGATGAGCAGAGATGCAAGCGCGAGCTGGATGAAGTGAATTCTGAGATTACGAAGATGCAGGCATACGCAGAGAAGGCACTTCTTGCCGGAAACGAAGCAGATGCCATGAAGTTCTTAGAGCAGAAGAACCAGCTTACAGCGAAGCAGGCAAGCTTGCAGCAGACCTATGATGTTGCAGCTGCAAATGCGATGAAGATGCGTCAGATGCATGACAAGCTTGTGACAGATATCAACCAGCTTGACTCCCGCCGTGATGCAATCAAGGCGAAGATGAAGGTTGCTAAGACTCAGGATCGTCTGAACAAGATGACGAACAATCTGTCAGATTCAGCAAGCAGCATGGCTGCCTTTGATCGTATGGAAGCAAAGGCGAACGCAATGCTTGATCAGGCAAATGCCATGACCGAATTAAATCAGACAACACAGGAGAGTGGCATCGACAGTTTAGCAGCCAAGTATGATGCAGCTCCAAATGCAGCTGTACAGGATGAGCTGGCAGCGATGAAGGCAAAGTTAGGTTTACAGTAAACCGATGCCGGGATTAAATGACAAACAGTTAGAGGCCTGTTGTACAACCGACGGGCCTTTACTTATTTTAGCAGGTGCGGGTTCTGGAAAGACCAGAGTGATCACGCACCGGATCGCATATCTGATCGATGAGATGTCAGTCAATCCATACAATATACTGGCAATCACATTTACGAACAAGGCTGCGGCAGAGATGCGGGAACGAGTAGATAATCTGGTAGGATTTGGCGCTGAGAGTGTGTGGGTATCGACCTTCCATTCCATGTGTGTGCGGATTCTGCGGAAACATATTGACAAGATCGGTGGAACAAGCAGTTTCACGATCTATGATGCAAGTGAACAGAAGACTGTTGTAAAAGAAGTGTTGAAATATCTGCAACTAGACCCGAAGCTCTATCCGGAGCGGGCGATGCTTTCGGCGATATCGAAGGCAAAGGAAGGGTACATGACACCGGACGATTATGAGAAAGCACATGCGGCAAGCTTCCGGGATCAGAAGATTGCGGAGGTTTACCGGGAGTATCAGAAACGTCTCCAGAGCAACAATGCGCTTGATTTTGATGATTTGATTTTCAAGACGATCTTTCTTTTTGAGACGAATCCAGATGTGCTTGCCGAGTACCAGACACGGTTTAAGTACATTATGGTGGACGAGTATCAGGATACGAACCATACACAGTTTATATTGGTGAAGATGCTGGCTGCAAAATACCGGAATTTGTGCGTCGTGGGTGATGACGACCAGAGTATCTATAAGTTCCGTGGCGCGAACATCTATAATATCCTGAATTTTGAGGAAGAATATCCGGATGCCAAGGTAGTAAAACTGGAGCAGAACTACCGTTCCAAGGCGAATATCTTAAATTCTGCAAATGCGGTGATCGCGAATAACGAGGGAAGAAAGGATAAACGTCTTTGGACAGAGCAGGAGGATGGTGAGAAGGTAACATTTACCCGGTACGGCACGGAGTACGAGGAGGCGAACGGCGTTGCATCTCGGATCAAGATCTTGAAGAATCAGGGGGTATCACTCGATGATATCGCAATCTTGTATCGTACCAATGCGCAGTCCCGTGTGCTTGAGGAAAAACTTCTGTATGAGAATCTCCCATATAAAATCTATGGTGGACAGAACTTCTATGGAAGAAAAGAAATCATGGATCTCGTAAGTTATCTGAAGGTGCTTGCAAACCCGATCGATGATCAGGCAATCAAGCGTATCATCAATGTGCCGAAGCGTGGTATTGGTGCGACGACCGTGGATAAGCTTGATATGTATGCGCAGTCCAATGGATATAATCTGTATGATGCACTGTTAGATATCGAAGAAGTACCTGACATGACACGGAATGTGGAGAAAATCCGGAAATTTACAGATATGATGGAAGGATTTAAAGCACGACTGGTACATGGAGAATTCATCAGTGAAGTGTTCGATGCAATCATGGATGAAAGCGGATATCGCGAAGCATTGGAGGCGGAAGCTACGGATGAAGCGCGTACCCGGTTGGATAACTTAGAGGAATTAAAGAATAAGATCGTTACCTATGAAGAGAGTGCAGAGGTGCCAACACTGACTGGACTTCTCGAAGATATCGCGCTGGTGGCAGATACCGAGGAGGAAGACGAGGATGGTGTGCCAACCGCAAAGGTGACGCTGATGACCTTACATAGTGCGAAAGGCTTGGAGTTTCCGTATGTATTTATGACTGGTATGGAAGAACGGTTATTCCCAAGTGGCATGTCGCTGGATTCGGATGATCCGGATGCACTTGAAGAGGAGCGGAGACTTTGCTATGTCGGAATTACACGTGCGATGGAGAAACTGTATATGACGGCTGCCGGACAACGGATGGTGCATGGTTCGACGAATTTCGAGGAAGTATCGCGGTTCGTCAAGGAGATTCCGAAGCATTATTTGGAATATGAGGAGAAAGCCTTTGGCTATGCTCCAGCAAATATGGATCGGATTCCGTCGAAGAAACCGGCAGAGCAGGTAATTCAGTTAAAGGCATACGGAAAGAACAACCCGTATACACGACCTGCCACAGCTACTGCGAACCCGAGCGCCAATCCGGGATTCGGGAAGGCATTCCCGATGGGAAATACAGCGTCGGCACCGGCAAGCTATGAAGTAGGGGATAAAGTACGCCATATTAAATTTGGAAATGGCGAGGTGATTGATGTGATTCCATCGGGCGGTGACCAGGAAATCGTGGTGAATTTTGACCGTGTCGGAGAAAAACATTTATTTGCATCGCTTGTAAAAATGAAAAAGTTGTAAATGACGGTAGAAATATCGGATAAGCTGTGGTAAAATCATTATATCAGTAGCGATGAAAGGAAGGTAGAAAACTATGAGAAAGTGTTGTGACGAAGTAAAAGTTGTAAAAGAAGACGAGTGCGTAACAGAAGCAAAGAACGCGTTTCTCTCTGTTGCATTGATCGTTGGTATTCTGACAATCATCGTTGGTATCTGTGTAGCAGTTTACAAGTATCTGACACCGGATTACTTAGACGACTTCGATGATTACGATGATGACTTTGATGATAGCTTCTTTGATGATGACGATGCAGAGGCATCCACAGAGGAGAAGAAGGACGAAGAATAAACGTACTTCGGAAGATGGTTACAAAGAGCCTGCCGCACCAGAATTGGTGTGGCAGGTTTTTTGTGTTTTAATAGTCAAAAAAACACAAATTTATAGACGCAATATGTTGAAAATACAAGCACTTTCATGTAAAATATTATGCGATAGTGGGTTACTGTCGATATAAAAATTGAACAGTAATAATTCATAACTTAACTTTACTCTGAACAGAGGTATGTCGGAGTTTATCATAGATGGTTCCAATGCATAAATGCGAGGATGCATTAGGAAAAAAGAAAATGGAGGATGGAGTTTATGAACAAACAAAAAAACAAGAAAAAAGTGATTGCATTTCTGCTTTCTATGTTGATGTTAATTTCATTATTCCAGAACATCAGCTATACACCGATTGCAGAAGGTGGGGAGACAGAGAGTGTCGCATCGGAGAGCGATGCAAATTTCGCAACAGGGCAGCAAAGTTTAGGAACACAAGAAAATCAAAATGGTGTTCCTTTAGAAGAAGAGAATCTGAATGAAACCTCACAAAATGTGGCAGATGATTCCGTAGATCTTTCACTTTGGAACAATGCATATACAGATACGTCAAATGGAATAACGATGAATTTCACTGCCAGTGTTAAACATAATGGGCAGGAGACGGATTTGGATCAGGTAACAAAAGTATTCGAAGGTGATGAGTTTAACTTAAAATATAAATGGGAGTTAGATAACAGTGCCATTCCAAGAGATGGAAATCCTATTTATATCAAAGTAAATTTTAATGATTTGAATAACCTTGAATCTGTCTCTTATACACATCTCCGAGC
>ERZ1027001.1348-NODE-1348-length-12019-cov-4.793380_pt1 | contig 12019 bp, 7 predicted proteins | sample MGYA00519452_ERZ1027001 | MGnify/ENA primary metagenome ERZ1027001 (study PRJEB26926, sample SAMN06164867) | human gut metagenome | biome: ENVO:00009003; feature: ENVO:2100002; material: ENVO:00002003 | host: Homo sapiens | place: USA | collected 2012 ...
AGATGTAGGCGTAGGTCTTGTGCGCCATCCACTCGCCGAAGCGGGCAGCCATGAACCGTTCCGCGATGGCGGCGCCCAGCGCCATGGCATGACCCTGTCCGAGAGGGCCGGAAGTGTTCTCGACACCGCGCGCGAAGTCTGCTTCCGGGTGACCCGGCGTCACGCTGCCCCACTGACGCAGAGACTGAAGGTCTTCGGTCGTATAGTACCCGGCAAGAGAAAGCGTAGAATAGAGCATCGGAGACATGTGGCCCGGATCGAGGAAGAAACGATCACGGTAGGGGTAAGACGTATTGTCCGGATCGTACCGCAGAAATTCGGTATAGAGCACCGTCATGAAGTCGGCGCCGCCCATGGCTCCGCCGGGGTGTCCCGATTTGGCTTTTTCGACCATGGCGGCCGACAAAATGCGGATATTGTCCGCTACACGCGTTAGTTTGGAATTGGTAGATGACATGAGTATTTAAAGTTTTAAAGTCTTTGTATTAATCAGCGTATCTTCTGCCACAAAAGTAATAAAAAAGATACTACCCAACTTGTTTAAGCTCTAAAATATTTGCTTTTTCTATCTTTTTCTTTGCATATGGCAACGTCACGACGAATTTCCGCGTGTCGGTCGAGGGCAGGTCGAACATCGTGTCCATCATGATCGCCTCGCAGATCGAACGCAGGCCGCGGGCGCCGAGTTTGAACTCGACGGCCTTGTCCACGATGTAATCCAGCACCGCGTCGTCGAACGTAAGCTTGACGTTGTCCAGCTCGAAAAGCCGCTTGTACTGCTTGACGATGGCGTTTTTCGGTTCGGTGAGAATCGACCGCAAGGCTTCGCGCGAGAGGGGCTGCATGTAGGTCAGCACCGGAAGACGCCCCACCAGCTCCGGAATCAGTCCGAACGACTTGAGGTCCTGCGGCGTGATGTACTGCATCAGGTTGTTGCGGTCGATGCGGTCGGCGCGGAGCCGTCCGTACCCCATGGCGCGGGTGTTCAGACGCTGGGCGATCTTCTTCTCCACGCCGTCGAACGCGCCGCCGCAGATGAAGAGGATGTTGCGCGTATCGACCTGAATGAATTTCTGTTCGGGGTGCTTGCGCCCGCCCTGAGGGGGCACGTTGACCACGGTTCCTTCGAGAATCTTCAGCAGGGCCTGCTGCACGCCTTCGCCCGAAACGTCGCGCGTGATCGAAGGGTTGTCGCCCTTGCGGGCGATCTTGTCAATCTCGTCGATGAAGACGATGCCCCGTTCGGCCTGCTCGACGTTGTAGTCGGCGACCTGCAGCAGCCGCGAAAGGATGCTCTCGACATCCTCGCCCACGTAGCCCGCCTCGGTCAGCACCGTGGCGTCCACGATGGTGAAGGGCACCTTCAGCAGTTTGGCGATCGTGCGGGCCATCAGCGTCTTGCCCGTACCCGTGGGTCCCACCAGCACGATATTCGACTTGTCGATCTCTACCTCGTCCTCCTTGGGGGCGTAGAGCAGCCGCTTGTAGTGGTTGTAAACGGCCACGGCCATATAACGCTTGGCGTCGTCCTGACCGATGACATACTGGTCGAGGAAATCCTTGATCTGGGCCGGCTTGAGCAGCTCCTCCATCTTGAGCGGCGCAGCGGCGGCGCTGCCGCCGCGCTCCGAAGCCACGTCGTTCTCGACGATGATCCGGTAGCCGTTCTCGATACATTTGTTGCAGATGTTGGCGCCGTCGATGCCCTGAAACATGATCTCCACGTCGCTGCGCTTGGCGCCGCAGAACGAGCAGCAGTCGCCGCCCGCCCCGTTCTTATGGTTGTTGCCTTTTCCCGATGCCATTATTTCCCGCGTTTGGATAATACTTCGTCGATCAGCCCGTACTCCTTGGCTTCGCGCGCCGAGAGCCAGTAGTCGCGGTCGGCGTCCTTCTCGATCTTCTTGAGCGCGACGCCCGAATGGGCCGAGAGAATCTCGTACAGCTCGCGTTTGGTCTTCATGATCTCGCGTGCCGTGATTTCGATGTCCGAGGCCTGTCCCTGCGCACCGCCCAGCGGCTGGTGGATCATCACCCGCGAATGGGGAAGCGCAGAACGCTTGCCCTTGGCGCCCGCCGTGAGCAGCACGGCGCCCATCGAAGCGGCCAGTCCCGTGCAGATGGTCGCCACGTCGGAATTGACCAGCTGCATCGTGTCATAAATGCCCAGTCCGGCCGAAACCGAACCGCCGGGCGAGTTGATATAGATCTGAATGTCCTTTTCGGGATCGACCGATTCGAGGAACAGCAGCTGCGCCTGAATGATATTGGCCGCGTCGTCGTAGATCGGCGCGCCGAGGAAGATGATGCGGTCCATCATCAGCCGCGAGAAGACGTCCATCGTGGCGATATTCAGCTGACGCTCTTCGATGATCGTAGGCGACACGTAGGCGCCGCTGACCGACTGGAAATCGTGCAGTTTCAGCGAACTGATCCCGCAGTGTTTCCGTGCGTATTTTTCAAATTCTGACATAATAAATTATCGTAATTGTTATCGTTCGTTATCGTTTGTCGCTATCGTTTTTACCGCCGGCCGGCAGCCCGGCATCTCTTATTCGCGGCCCACGGCCGGCTCCGGGCGGGAGCTGCGGGCGGCGGACTGTCGCCGAAACGGCGTTTAAAGCTGTATATCGTCAAACAAAAGGACTTTGCAAACATCACGCCTGCAAAGTCCAAAGATAATCTTTTTTCGGCAAATACTAAAGCGCCTTGGCCAATTTGGCGAAATCGTCGGCAGATACGGCTTTTTCCGTCACCTTGATCTTCGACTTCACATCCTCCACGACCTTCACTTCGTACAGCTTCTCGTAGATCTTCTGTCCCTGATCCTTGTCGGCGAGGATCTTCTCGGCATAGCCGGCCAGCATATCTTCGGGAGCCGACGGCATGCCGTACTGCGCGAACTGCGCGGCGGCCAGCGCCTTGGCTTCCGCGAGCGCCTCGTCCTTGGTCACCGTGATATTGTCCTGCTTGATGAAGTGCTTCTGCAGGTAGTTCCACGTGAACATCTTCAGGAACTGGTCGAAGTCCTTGTCGATGTCCTCCATCGAGAATTTGCCTTCGTTGATCGTATACAGCCAGCGTTTGAGGAACGCTTCGGGCATCTTCAGACCGGCTTTCTGCACCAGATAGTCGCGCAGCTGGAGCGTGAAGAGGTAGTCGCTTTCGCGGCGCAGCTCCGACTCGATGCGCGCGTCGATGAACTTGTCAAGTCCGGCCTCGTCCTTCACTTCGCCGCCGGGGAATGCCGTCTTGAAGAACTCCTCGTTCAGCTCAGGTTCGGCGAACTTGCGGATCTTGGTGATTTCGAGCGTAAATTCGGGTTTGATGCCCTCCAGCTCGTTCTCCTTGACCTGCAGCACGGCGGCGCGCTGCGACGGGTTCTTGTAGAGTTCGTTGACATTGACTTCGGTCTTGAAGCCCACCTTCTTGCCGATGAAAGGCTTGCGCTCCTCCTCCGACATCGAGATCAGGCCCACGTAAGCGTCCGCCACGTTCATCTCGCCGTTGTCGAGCGTGACCGACAGCGCCTCGTCCGAAGTCACCTCGTCGGCATCGACCAGACGGCCGTACTGACGCAGGTAGTTGGCGCGGTAGTCGTCGTGCATCTTCTTGTCCACCTTGATCTTGCTGTAGGTCAGCTTATCCTTGTCCGAAAGTTCGAGTTTTATCTCAGGAGCCTCGCCGATTTCGAACACGAATTCGAACTCCTTGCCGTTCTCGAAATCGAAATCGCCCTGCTCTTCCGAAGGAATCACGTCGCCCAAGTAGTCGATGTTCTCCTTCTGGAGATACTCGAACACCGAGTTCGAGGCGGTGCGGTAGGCCTGCTCAGCCAGCACGCCCTTGCCGTACATCTTCTTGACGAGACCCATGGGCACCATGCCGGGGCGGAAACCGGGAATATTGGCCTTGCGCCTGTATTCGCGCAACTCTTTCTCGACGGCTTGGCCGTAATCCTCTTCGCCCACCGTTACCTTGAGCAGCGAATTGTTCTCTTCGCGTTGTTCTCTTACGATCTTCATAATGAATGCTTTCTATATTGTTATTGTCTTATTTCCGAAATCGGCTCGCAAAGATAGCGATTTTCGCGGACAAACCAATATTTTTTCTAAAATATAGTGTATTGCAGCCGGCGGCGGCAAACTCCGCAAAGGCTGTTTTCGGAAAATGCGCAGGCATCCGAAAACGCGGGTAAATGCAAAGATAGTCAAAAAATTCGTCATATGGCGGGTTTTTCCTATCTTTGCGGAGGATAAACCTCCGCTCAGACAGGCGGCGTCCGGCCCGGCCGAATAAATTCGCTTCCGTTTCCGGCTCGCGCTGTCTTTGCTGACGAATTCACAAGAAAGAGATGAGAAAGTTCGCTACCGTTCTGCTGTCGGGACTGCTGCTGGCTTCGTGCGGCGGCAATCAGGTCCGGGCCAAACGCCCCGCGGCGCCGGCGGAACCCAAGGAATACACCTACGGCGTCCGGGCGGTCCACCCGCACCCGGCGACCAGCTATACGCAGGGCCTGCAATACGCCGACGGCCGTTTGTGGGAAGGCACGGGCCAGCACGGCGAATCGGTCGTGCAGACGCTCGACCTCGCGACGGGCCGCGCGGAGGTCTTCGCACGTCTTCCCAAGGAGGACTTCGGCGAAGGGATCGCCCTCTTGGACGGCAAGGTCTACCAGCTCACGTGGCAGTCGAACAAAGCCTATGTCTACGACGCCCGGACGGGAGAGAAAATCAGGGAGTTCCGCTATCCCGGCGAGGGCTGGGGCCTCACGACCGACGGGAAGAAGCTCTACATGTCGGACGGCACGGCAAACATCTACACGCTCGACCCGGCCACCTTCAAACGCGAAAAGCGTACCACGGTGACGCTCCGGGGCGAGACGCTCAACTTCCTCAACGAGCTGGAGTGGATCGACGGCAAGATATGGGCCAACGTCTACACCACCGACCAAATCGTCATCATCGACCCGGCGACGGGCGCGGTGGAGGGGATCGTCGATCTGACGGGGCTGCTGCCCGAAGAGGACGTGACTCCGGCGACCGACGTGCTCAACGGCATCGCATACGACGCGGCCGGAGGGCGCATCTTCGTCACGGGCAAGAACTGGAACAAACTGTTTGAAATCGAAATCAGAGAGAAATAAATGGCCGACATATACGAACAACTCGAATCCTGCATCCTGCTGCTCGACGGCGGTTTCGGCACCATGGTCCAGCAGTACGGACTGACAGAAGAGGACTACCGGGGCGAACGGTTCCGCGAGTGGCCCGCGCTGCTCAAGGGGTGCAACGACCTGCTGGCCCTGACGCGGCCCGAAGCGGTGCGCGAAATCCACGTCAAATACCTGCAGGCGGGGGCCGACATCATCGAAACCGACTCGTTCAACGCCAACGCCGTGTCGCTGGCCGACTACCGCATGGAGGGGCTGGCCTACGAAATCTCGAAGGCCGCGGCCGAAACGGCCCGCCGTGCGGCGGATGAATTCACGGCCCGCAACCCGCAGAAGCCGCGTTTCGTGGCGGGATCGGTGGGTCCCACGAACCGCACGGCCTCGATGTCGGCCGACGTACAGAATCCCGCGGCCCGCGAGGTGACCTTCGCACAACTGGTCGAAGCATATACGGATCAGGTGCGGGGACTGGTGGACGGCGGGGCGGACATCCTGCTGGTGGAGACCGTTTTCGACACGCTCAACGCCAAGGCGGCCCTCTGGGCCATCGACACGCTCTGCGAGCGGCTGGGCCGCGCGATCCCCGTGATGGTCTCCGGAACGCTCGCCGACGCCAGCGGCCGCACCCTCTCGGGACAGACCGTCGAGGCCTTCGCCGTCTCGGTGTCGCACGCGAACCTGCTGTCGGTCGGGCTGAATTGCGCCTACGGGGCCAAGCAGCTGCTGCCCTACCTCGAACGGCTGGCGGCAGTGGCCGGAACGCGCATCTCGGCGCACCCGAACGCAGGGCTTCCCAACGTGATGGGCGGTTACGACGAGACGCCCGAAATGTTCGCCGGGGATGTCGGCGAGTATATGCGTCGCGGACTGGTGAACATCGTGGGCGGCTGCTGCGGCACGACGCCCGCCCACATATTCGAATTGTCGAAAATATCCGGAGACTACGCCCCGCGGCCTGTTCCCGCGCCGAAACACATCACGACCTTGAGCGGTCTGGAGCCGCTGCGGATCGTCCCCGAAGCCAACTTCATCAACGTCGGCGAACGCACGAACGTCGCCGGATCGGCCAAATTCGCCCGGCTGATCCGCGAGGGCAACTACGAAGAGGCCCTTTCGGTGGCCCGCGCGCAGGTCGATGCCGGGGCGCAGATCGTCGATGTCTGCATGGACGACGGGCTGATCGACGGTCCCGCGGCGATGCGCACGTTCCTCAACCTGATGGCCTCGGAGCCCGAGATCGCCCGCGTGCCGGTGATGATCGACTCGTCGAAATGGGAGGTGCTCGCAGCCGGACTCGAAGCGACGCAGGGCAAGTCGGTGGTCAACTCCATATCGCTCAAGGAGGGCGAGGCGGAGTTCCTGCGCCGCGCCGCGGAGATACACCGTTTCGGTGCGGCCGCCGTGGTGATGCTCTTCGACGAACGGGGGCAGGCCGACACCTGCGAACGCAAGATCGAGGTGGCGGAGAGGGCCTACAAGCTGTTGACCGACAACGGATTTCCGCCCGAAGACATCATTTTCGACCCCAACGTGCTGGCCGTGGCGACGGGCATTCCCGAACACGACGGCTACGCCAAAGCCTTTATCGACGCTACGCGCTGGATCAAGGAGAACCTGCCCCACGCGAAGGTTTCGGGCGGGGTGTCGAACCTCTCGTTCGCCTTCCGCGGCAACAATGCCGTGCGCGAGGCGATGCACTCGGCGTTCCTCTACCACGCCATCCGCGCGGGAATGGACATGGGCATCGTCAACCCGCAGCTGCTGCGCGTGTACAGCGAGATCGAACCCGAACTGCTCCAACGCGTCGAGGACGTGATCCTCTGCCGCCGGGCCGACGCCGCCGAACGGCTCACCGAATATGCGCAGCAGGTGCGCACCACGGCCGAAACCCAGCCGCAGGCCCCCGACGCATGGCGCGCGGGAACGCTCGCCGAGCGGATCGGCCACGCCATGCTCAAGGGCGTAGCGGACTACATCGAGCAGGACGCGCTGGAGGGCTACGAAGCCCTCGGAACGCCGATGGCCGTGATCGACACCCTGCTGATGCCCGCCATGGAGCGGGTCGGCACGCTCTTCGGCGAGGGTAAGATGTTCCTGCCGCAGGTCGTGAAGACCGCCCGCGTGATGAAGCGCGCCGTAGCGGCCCTGACCCCCTACATCGAGCAAGGCGGCGCCCAGACCCCGCACAACGCGGGCAAGGTGCTGATCGCCACGGTCAAAGGCGACGTACACGACATCGGCAAGAATATCGTGGCAGTCGTGATGGCCTGCAACGGATACGAGATAAAGGACCTCGGCGTGATGGTCGAGTCGCAGCGGATCGTCGAAGAGGCCGTAGCGTGGGGCGCCGACTGCATCTGTCTGAGCGGCCTGATCACCCCGTCGCTCGACGAGATGGCCCACGTCTGCGAGGAGCTGGAACGCCGCGCACTGCGCCTTCCGGTCATCATCGGCGGCGCGACGACCTCGAACCTGCATACCGCCGTGAAGATCGCCCCGGTCTATTCGGGATTGGTGATACACTCGCCCAACGCCAGCCGCAACAGCCAGATTCTGGCGCAGCTGCTCGGTCCCGACGGCCAGCTGTACGCCGACAAGGTCCGCGCCGACCAGCAGGCGCTGCGCAGCGACTACCTGCGCGCCGAACGCACCCGGAACCTGATTCCGATCGTCGAGGTCCGCAAGACCCGCAAAGGCGCCGCCCCGCACCTGCCCGTCGAGCCGCTGCACCCCGGCCGCATGGTCTTCCCCGACTTCGACGTCGCCGACGCCGAACCCTATATCGACTGGAGCTTCTTCTTCGCGGCATGGGGTCTCAAGGGACGCTATCCCGAAATCCTCGACCACCCCGAAAAAGGCGCCGAAGCGCGCAAGGTCTTCGCCGACGCCGAGGCCCTGCTGGCCCGCATCCGCGACGAGCGGCTGCTCACGCTGCAGGCCGCCGTGGGGATCTTCCCGGCGCGCGCAGAGGGCGACGACATCTGGATCACCGACCAGAAAGGCCGCGAACGCCGGCTGGCGATGCTCCGCAACCAGACGCGCGGGGAGGAGAACCGCTCGCTGGCGGACTGCATCGCGCCGCACAGCGACTGGATCGGCTGTTTCGCCGTCACCGCCGGCATCGGACTCAGGGAACTCTGCGAAAAATTCCGCGCCGAGGGCGACGACTACGGCGCCATCATGGCCAAACTGCTGGCCGACCGGCTCACCGAAGCCTTCGCCGAAGCCGTGCACACGTTCGTGCGGCGGCAGATGTGGGGTTACGAAACGGGCGAGCCGCTCACGCCGCAGCAGACCGTCCGCGGCCAGTACCGCGGCCGCCGCATGGCCTTCGGCTATCCCGCGTCGCCCGACCATTCGCTCAAGCGCGAGGTCTTCGACCTGCTGTCGGTCGAAATGACGACGGGCATGAAGCTCACCGAGAATTACATGATCGATCCCGGCGAAGCGCTCTGCGGACTGATGTTCGCCGACGCCGACTACTTCTCCGTAGGCACGATCGACACCAAGCAGCTGCTCGACTACGCCCGGCGGCGCGGCATGGAGGTCGAAGAGATCAAGAAACTGATACCCAATAATATTTAACGCGCGGGAACGCCCCGGCGGCCCCGCCCGCCGAACCAAAGCAACAACAGACCGAACCATGAATGTTCTGGACATAATCAATACGGCCATCGCCGAACACCGCACGCGCTTCGCGTTCGAACTGCTCCCGCCCCTCAAGGGCGACGGCATGGGCGGCGTATTCGCGGCCATCGACCGGCTCATCGGATTCGACCCGGCCTACATCAACGTCACCTTCCACCGCGAGGGAATCAAGCAGTCCGTGCGTCCGGACGGAGGCATCGACTGGCACGTGGTGCGCCGCCGTCCCGGCACGGTGGGCATCTCGGCCGCCATTCAGAAGAAGTACGGCGTCGAAGTCGTGCCGCACCTGATCTGCGGCGGACAGTCGAAATACGACATCGAAGACGCGCTGATCGACCTCGACTTCCTCGGCCTGCACAACGTACTGGCGCTCAGGGGCGACAAATCGCAGAACGAGAAGTTCTTCATGCCCCACCCGCAGGGCCATTCGCACGCCGTGGACCTCGTGCGGCAGATCGCGGCCATGAACCGCGGCGAATTCGTGGACGGCGAGGTCGAGGAGTGCCACCACTCGAAATTCTCGATCGGCGTGGCCGGCTACCCCGAAGGGCACGAAGAGTCCCCCTCGCCCGAAGCCGACATCGCCGCCCTCAAGGCGAAGATCGACGCCGGAGCCGGGTACATCGTCACACAGCTCTTCTACGACAACGCCCGCTTTTTCGACTTCGTGCGCCGCTGCCGCGAAGCGGGCATCGCGGTGCCGATCATCCCCGGCATCAAACCCCTCTCGACACTGCGCCACCTGACGCTGCTGCCGCAGACCTTCGGCTGCCGCATTCCCGAAGAGCTGGAACGCGAAGTCCTGCGCCACCGGGAGGACCCGAAGGCGATCCGCGAAGTCGGCACCGAATGGGCCGTCGCCCAGAGCCGGGAGCTGAAACAGGCCGGAGTCCCCGTACTGCACTACTACCCGATGGGCAAGGCCGACAATATCATCAAGATAGCAAAAGCGATATTTTAACTGAAATGAATCCCATCCAATTCCGCCGTCACCTGCACATGCACCCCGAACTGTCGTTCAGGGAGCACGACACGGCGGCCTTTATCTCCGCCCGGCTCTCGGAGCTGGGCATCGAGCACCGTCCCATAGCCGGAACGGGCGTGCTGGCTAAGATCGAAGGCCGCGGCAAAGCCGACCCCAAACGCCGGGCCGTGGTACTGCGCGCCGACATCGACGCCCTGCCGATCGACGAGCGGAACGACGCAGACTGGAGCTCCCGCAACCAAGGGGTCATGCACGCCTGCGGCCACGACATGCACGCCGCGGTGCTGTTCGGCGTGTTGCAGCAGCTGGCCGCCGAGCCGGATTTCCGCGGCACGATCTTCGGGCTGTTCCAGCCGGGCGAGGAGTGCAATCCGGGCGGTGCGTCGCTGGTGCTGGCCGAAAATCCGTTCGAAGGCTACGACGTCCGGGCCGTGGTCGGCGAACACGTCGAGCCGCAGCTCGAAGTCGGGACGCTCGGATTCCGCGCCGGCAAATACATGGCCGCAAGCGACGAACTGCGCTTCACGGTGCACGGGACGGGCGGCCACGGGGCCATGCGCCCGCAACTCAAGGATCCGGTGGCGGCCGCCGCAGAGTTCGTGACGCGGCTCGTGGCGCTCAACCACGAAGAGTGCGTGCTCTCGATCGGCCGCGTGGAAGCCGGGGGCGCCACCAACATCGTGCCCGATCAGGTCTATCTCGAAGGCACGCTTCGCACCTTCGACGAGCGCGAGCGCGAAATCATCCACAAACGCATCCGCAACTTCGCCGCGGACATCGACAAGCGCCACGGCGTGCGGACCGACGTCGATATCAGCCGGGGCTACCCCTGCGTAGTGAACGACGCCGCGCTGGTCAAGCATGCGGCGGCGCTGGCCGCGGAAGCCGGACTGCGGGTCAAAATGCTGCCGCTGCGCACCACGGCGGAGGATTTCGGCTTCTACTGTACCAAATATCCGTCGCTGTTCTACCGGCTGGGCGTGGGCGCCGCGGCCGGACAGCCCCATACGGCGACGTTCAACCCCGACGAAGGGGCCATCGACACGGGCATAGACTACATGAAACGTCTCGCCCTCCAAATTCTGAAGAAATGAAAAAGCAATCACAAAAGAACCGTCCCGCAAGGGGCGCGAAAAACACGGATCGGGCGGTAGTCATCCTGAGTCTCTTCCGTGAATTCCCCAATAATAAATTCTCGCTCAAACACCTCGCGTCGGCTTCGGGCGGCGCGACGAAAGAGGGACGCCGCGAGACGTTCGAAATACTGGGACGCCTGCACGACGAAGGCATCGTCGAAGAGTGCGCCCGCGAGAAATACCGGCTCACGCACAAGCACCTGCCCCACTTCGAAGGCATCGCCGACATGACGGCGAGCGGTTCGATATACGTACGGGTCGAGGGCGAGGAGAACGATATTTTCGTCAACCAGCGCAACACGGCCAACGCCCTGAACGGCGACCGCGTGGAGGTGGTGGCCATCCACCGCGGCCGCGACGGGAAACTCGAAGGCGAAATCACGCGCATCGTCGAGCGCAGCCGCAAACCCTATGTCGGCGTGGCCGAGGTGGGCGCGCACCAGATCTTCGTGCGGGCCGACTCGCGCCGCATGCCGATGGACATCTACCTCTCGAAAAAGCAATACCCCGACGTGAAAGACGGCGAAAAGGTCGTGGTCCGCATCGCCGACTGGGCCGAAGGCAGCAAAAGCCCCGTGGGCGAGCTGGTCGAACGGCTCGGCATGGCGGGCAACAACGACACGGAGATGCACGCCATTCTGGCCGAATACGAGCTGCCCTACCGCTTCGACCCCGAAATCGAGCAGGCAGCGGAGGCCATCGACGGCAGCATCACCGCCAAGGAGATCGCCGCACGCCGCGACTTCAGGCAGGTGACGACCTTCACGGTAGACCCGGCCGACGCCAAGGACTTCGACGACGCGCTTTCGGTGCGCAGGGTCCGGGACGGCATCTGGGAGATCGGCGTGCATATCGCCGACGTGACCCACTACGTGCGCCCCCAATCGACGATCGACGACGAAGCCGTCGAACGCGGCACCTCGGTCTATCTGGTGGACCGCACCGTGCCGATGCTGCCCGAACGGCTTTCGAACGAGCTTTGTTCGCTCCGCCCGCACGAAACGAGTCTCTGTTTCTCGGCGGTCTTCACCCTCAACGAGAACCTCGACATCCTCGAAGAGTGGTTCGGCCGCACGG